>ENA-OQEB01000551-OQEB01000551.1-human-gut-metagenome-genome-assembly--contig:-NODE-551-length-15383-cov-3.471421_pt1 | contig 15383 bp, 20 predicted proteins | sample MGYA00242787_ERZ504619 | MGnify/ENA primary metagenome ERZ504619 (study PRJEB26092, sample SAMD00036317) | human gut metagenome | host: Homo sapiens | study: EMG produced TPA metagenomics assembly of... | reverse complement strand
CCCTTGACGAGCGGCTGGCCAATGTGGCGGGTGCCTTCCGGGTGGCCCGGCCGGAGGCTGTGGAGGGAAAGCGCATCCTGCTGGTGGACGATGTCCTGACCACCGGAGCCACGGCCTCGGCCTGCGCGCAGGCTCTGCTGGATGCCGGTGCGCAGAGCGTGTTCGCTGTGGCGCTGGCTACGGTGGAGTTTCCGCAGCCGGTGGGCAGCACAACGGCCATTGCCGAAAATGAAGAAGAAATTTGAAAATAGTGCTTGACAAAACACCATTCTTCGGGTATACTGATTGAGCTGTGAGCGACAAGCTCGATCAGATGTCCGGGTGTAGCGCAGTTTTGGTAGCGCGCTTGAATGGGGTTCAAGAGGCCGTGAGTTCGATTCTCGCCACTCGGACCATAAATCCAACGATTTCACGTTAGAAATCGTTGGATTTTTTGTTTATAGGCTGGCCTCAATTTGATTTTGACCACAATTTTGACCACAATGCCATAAAGAAAGTTTGGAAAACCATTCAAAGAAATGCTCTGGACAAAAACTGAATACGGTTATTTTGACATAGCAACGCTGTTTATATAGAGCGAAGCACTACTTATAAATAGTGGTGTCAGGAATTGAGATTTTGTGATACAAAAAAAAAAGACACCCTGCTTTTGATAGGAATCTCATGCAGGGATGTCCTTATCTCAACGCGAAGGTGTCTTGATAACGAGGGTCAGATGCCACGGAACGTAAAGGTGAACTCCACAGGCTTAGTCACATCAGGAATATACTCCGGGTGGACATTGGCACCCCAGCTGTCATCGCCGCCAACGCCCATCTGCTCTCCCATAGCACGGATGACCGTGTAATGGACCGGGGGCAGCTCGTAGGGATGCTTGGCACTCTCCATTTCATGGGGAGTGTAGGGCAGCGCAGAGAAGAACATGGGCTTTGCGGCATCTGCGGTAAACAGCAGCCCGCGACCCTTGCGGTCCACTACCTTTGCCCAGCGCACAGCGGTCTTTGCACCGCACTCCTGCGGCACAAGGTACTGTGCCATGTTGTCTGCGACCTTGTTCTGGTAAATGCCCAGCTTTGCACCATGCTGACGATCCCAGTAGGTCTCCGCAGGGCCGTTTCCGTACCACTCCACCGTGTCGTAGTCAGCGTCGATCTTGAACAGTACGCCGAACTCCGGCATTGCTGCAAGTCCTTCCACCGGGTCATAGTGCAGGGTGGTCTGGATGCGGCCATCACCGAACACACGGTACTGCAGGCTGCACTCTGCTGCGGGGCTGGTCTGGAGGTTATAGAGATAGGTCACGACCACGCTGTCGGCTTCCACCTCGCAGGTGGGGTTCTGGAGGATGGTGCCGCCATGAACAGACGGGATCTCCTTGCCGATGCCCTTGGCGGTAGCGTACAGGCTTGCCAGCTTCCACTGACCGCGAACGCCGCCCATGTTGTTGCCGCAGTCGTTGTCGGTGGGAGCGCGCCAGAAGTTGGGACGGGGAATCTCCCGAATCATCTCCTTGTCGGCATAGCGGTAGGAAGTCAGACCGCCGTTCAGATCGGAGAACAAAACATCGAAATTCTCACCACGGACACCGATGTTGTGTGTACCGTGCGTAACGGTAAACGGCGTGACCTTCTTGCTGGGAATGGAACGGACCACAGCGATCACACCCTGTCCAAAGGCGACTTCATGGCCCTTCTTTGCCCAGCTGGTGTCCTCCTTCAAACGGAAGCTGATGGTCACTGCATATTCACCGGGGAGCGCAGGAATCATAAACGGCAGCGGGAAGCTGGAACGCTCTTCGGGAGCAACATCAATATTGGTCAGTTCCTGCTGCTGATACAGCTTTCCATCGCGATGCAGCAGAGCAACGCAGTCGAAAGCATCCGTAGAGGTGAACAGGTTCTTGTTCCAGACTTCAAAGCCAGAGTTGTCGATGGAAACGGCGATGTTCTGATAGCAGAACTTGACCTCCTGCATCTTGGGAGAAGGAGCACGGTCACCACCATAGGCAATGCCGTTCCCGCTGAAATTATAGTCGGTAGGACGCTCACCGAAGTCGCCGCCGTAGGCTTGGAACCACTTGCCGTAGCGGTCTTTTTTCCAGATGGACTGGTCGATGTAATCCCAGATAAAGCCGCCCTGATAGCCACAGTCCTTCTGGTCGGCAAGTTCCGTGTACTTGTGCAAAGCACCGTTGGAGTTGCCCATAGCATGAGAATATTCGCACTCGATATAAGGCCGCTTATCGCCCTGTGCCAGATACTCTTGAATGTCCTTCACAGTGCTGTACATATGGCTCTCGATATCGGTGGTTTCGAGGAAGCGGGGATCATTGACCACACCTTCGTAATGCACCAGACGGGTGTCATCAAAGCGGCGGACCATCTCTGCCATCTGGAGCAGGGTCTCACCACCAAACGATTCGTTGCCCAGAGACCAGATCAGAACAGCAGGATGGTTTTTGTCACGCTGATAAGTGGAATTCATGCGGTCAAACAAGACAGCTTTCCACTCCGGCTTATCATTGGGCAAAACGCCCTCGATGCCGCGAATGCCCGCCTGATGGATGTCCCATGTGCCATGGGATTCCAGATTGTTCTCTGCGATCAGATACAGACCATACTCGTCGCACAGGTCGTACAGTGCATCCTGATTCTGGTAATGGCTGGTGCGGATGGCATTGATGTTGTTCTGCTTCATGGTGATGATATCCCGAAGCAGTTCCTCATGGGTGTGTACGCCCACAGCACGACCCGTAATGGAGCTGAACTCATGACGGTTGGCACCCTTGAACACGATGCGCTTGCCGTTGAGCAGCATCCGATTGTTCTTCAACTCGAACTTGCGGAAACCGATTTTCTGCCCGGTCACCTCTACCAGATGGCCTGCATCGTCCAGCAGCTCGATTTCCAGTTCATACAGAGCCGGGTCCTCTGCACTCCACAGGTGGGGGTTCTCCACCGCATGGCTGAACAGAGCAGAACCGCCGTTCAGTGCGATTTTTTCGGAGAACACTTCCAGTTCACTGCGGCGCAGGGTCAGACGGGCTGCGCCCTTACCCTCCACCTGCAATGCAACTTCCAGCGTGGAATGAGTAAAATCATCCCCGGCAAACAGCGTTTTGACGGATATATCTTCCAAATGCACGGTGGGGATGGCGTACAGCCACACGCTGCGGAAGATGCCGGAGAAGCGGAAGAAGTCCTGATCTTCGCACCAGCTGGAGGAAGTCCACTTGAACACCTGCACAGCAAGTTTGTTCACGCCCGGCTGGAGATAGGGAGTCAGGTCGAATGCGTGTGCGGAGAAGCTGTCCTCGGTGTAACCCACATAAGACCCGTTCAGCCAAAGAGCCATGCCGCTTTCCACACCCTCGAACTCGATGTGGACGGGCTTGCCCTGCATGGATTCCGGCAGCTCGAAGTATTTTACATAGCTTGCCACCGGATTGAACCGCTGCGGGATCTCACCCGGCTGTACTTCTTCACGGCCATCCCACGGATACTGAATATTCGCGTACTGGGGAATGTCGTAGCCCTCCATCTGGATGTGTGCCGGAACATGAATGTCATCCCAGCCGCTGCAATCGTAATCTGTCTTTTCAAAGCCGGGGATGGCACTGGTGTAGTTTTTTGCGTAGGCGAATTTCCAGATACCGTCCAGCTTCAGCGCCAAAGAAGAGGAGCCTGTCCGATATTCTTCGCGGGAAGCGTAAGTACGGAAACTTGCATGAGCATTCAGTACGTTTTCCTTGAAAAAGGTGGGGTCTTTTACTTTTGCAAAATCAAATGCAGCCATAGTATTTCCTCATTTACCTTTTATAATTTTATAATATTTCTCCAGCCTCCCCGGAGGAATCGCTGGATTCCTCCGGGGAACAGCAGATGAAGGAGAATGATAATGGCTTGTTAGCAGGCTGCGATCACAGCGTTCATATCGCCCTGCCAAGGACCCTGACCAAGAGCTGCGATTGCAGTAAAGAGCAGCATCAAGGTCACATTGCCGCTGCCCATGTAACCAGCTACAGCAACCAGTGCACGAGAAATCGTTGCCAGAGTATAGCTCATTACATTCAGCTTATACATTCCATTCCACTTTGCAACCAAGGTCGGGGTGAACACCAGTGCGATGATCAGAGGAATGTTGATTGCCCAAGAGAATACACCGAACAGATTCTGGTTGCCAAGGATGTAGGTTGCATAGTAGGTGCCCATGCTGATCATGGCACCGTAGATCTGCTGCAAAATGTAGGTGACGCAAATCATCATATAATATTTGTTACCAGCAAGCAGCTTTGCAGCCTGAACCAGATTATACTTTTCGTCCTGCTCGATTTCCTTTTTGTCGGTGGTATCCACCAATTCGCCTTCCGGCAGTTCCTTCACGGAGAGAACGGAGAGGGTGTTGACAAGCAGACCGATGATGGCGTAGATGATTGCAACAGTGCGCCAACCGGCAGCACCACCGCCCAATGCCGTAACAGCACCCAGCGTGATGGACTGGATGAGCAGGCTGGTGGCAAAGGCGAACATGAAACGCCAAGAACCCATCTCGACCTGTTCGGCACTGTTCTTCGTGACGAGAGCAGTCAGTGCAGAGTAAGCAATGTTGTTGGCAGTGTAGAATACAGCGTTCAGCAGAGTATATGCGATCAGGAACCATGCGTACTGTGCAAACTGTCCCAGATTGGTCGGGATGGCGAAAATTGCCACCAGCGTAATGGCACAGCCAATGTAGCCGTACAGCATCCAAGGACGGGCTTTGCCCATCTTAGAATGCGTTTTGTCAATCAAAGAACCAAAGAAAATGTCCGTCACACCGTCCAGCAGTTTGGAAACTGCAATCAGAGTGCCGACAATACCGGGGTTCAGGCCAACGGTGTTGGTCAGATAGATCATGACGAAGGAGGACAGGAATGCATACACCACGTTGCCTGCAATATCGCCTGAACCATAGCCGACTTTATTATACCACTTTAGATAACGTTTCTCAGTCATTGTGCTTTCTCCCATCTTGCTTGTTTTGTGTGGGCGCGACCAATCTGCTGCGCACTTCAGACTGGAATTCTCATTACGCAAGTTGCCCAAATCTCTTGCGTTCCGTCTGAAAATATTATAGAATCCAATGGAACGAAAAGATATAGACAAGATGGAACAGAATATGCACAAAATCAAAGAGTTTGTAATTTTTTTGATAGAACATTTCCCAAATCACTGTAAAATCTCTGAAGATGAGGAGGACGCAGGGATGTATTTCAACTCAGGATATTTGAACAACTCCCGTTTGGATTTCAAAGACTACTCAAAGCCGCTGGTCGTAGGCAGTTGCGGCACTTATCGCTTGAAAAAACGCCCTAAGCTACCTACTTTTTGGGCAAAGGGTCGCAGAGACTATCAAATCCTCTATGTGGCATCTGGTAAAGCACATTTCTGGTTCGATGGTGTTGAGGAAGTGGTGACTTCTGGACACATGGTGCTTTATCAGCCGAAAGAAATCCAGAAGTATGTCTACTATGTAGAAGATCATCCAGAGGTGTTCTGGATTCACTTTACAGGATACGATGTCAAAAACATCCTGAACTATCACGGAATACCCTTGGACAAGCACGTTTTTTACAGCGGCACACTGCCGGATTACAAAATGCTGTTCCGAAAGATCATCCGGGAACTGCAACAATGTGAATATGGCTATGAAGACTATATTGCTTCTCTCTTCAACATCATTCTGCTTTTAGTAAGCAGGCAACAGCAGGAAAGCGAGAAAACAACTACAAGCATCCCCGAAGAAATCGAAGCCGCCGTTGCCTACTTTTAACGAGAATTATAATACAAAGGTCAGTGTGGACGATTACGCAGAATCGCTGCATATCAGTACGAACTGGTTTATCCGTAATTTTAAGCTGTACATGAAAATAAGCCCTGCACAATACATCCTGTCCCTTCGGATGGTAAATGCACAAAGCTTATTGGAGAACACCGAATACAATATTGGAGAAATTGCAGAGATCGTAGGGTATGATAACCACTCTATTTTAGCCGGGTATTCAAGAAAGAGTATGGTGTCAGTCCGGCACAGTACCGAAAGAATCTGGAAAAATCTACTGAAAAATGAGAAAGATTCCTTGATTCAGAAGTTCCTGCCTGTTGAGATGTACCTGACATATCAAGTTGACGGCGAACCGTTGGAACAGCTCCCGAATGGATACAGCGACCATTATGTGCCGGATGGCTTTGTACGAGATTAGAGTGTATACAAGGAGGTCTCTTTATGTTAGAGCATTTTTTCAAATCGCTAGTTGCAACAGTTTCTGACCCTTACCAATGCAATCGCATCACGGATGCGTTGGCGGCAGCTGGAATTAAATTCTATTGCAAATCCAAAGATGTCAATCGGCATAACACATTTGATCAAGCAAGAATTGGAACTCTCGCATAAAACCAAGGTATGTCACAGAGGTGTTTGTGGACAAAGAAAATGCTGATATGGCTCTGCACATTATACATACCCTGTCATAAGCCGGAGTTCCCCTGCGAACAAAATATTCCGATATAAAAAGGGACGCTGCCGCCTCTGGGTGAGAGGTTGCAGCGTCTTTTTGGCATCAGAGGGCGAATGGTCTGTCAGATTGGACGGCTCCCAATGAATGAGATTTTTAGCTTGCGTCTTTCTGTTCGTCAAGAATGCGCCAGCCGTCCATCAGGTCTGAATTTTCCATAATAAAGGTGTGGGCGGTGTCCTGTCCCCACGAGTTGTCGTATTTCAGCATCAGATAATCGCTCAACTCGGTTCGATTTTTGAACTTCAACAAGCGATACGGCTCCTGAAAAGCGACCTTTTCAACGAAATATACTGCATCCGATGTGGGAAGCATAACGCCGACATGACCGATCATAAGAGAATTGTCCGTTTCAGAGAACTGATCGTGCAGGACTACGGAGACGAGACGGATCTTATCATCTTCTACGAAGGAGAGACCGCGTTTCTTCCATTCCTGTTGAATCGTTTTCAAATGGGTAGGAATATCGGTCGTATTGGTGGTTTTAACCGGGGCGAACAGCGCATCAAATTTTTGCCGTTCATCGCCGCAAAGGGATTCCGGGTCAGAATCCAGTGTTTCATAGTCCATAAACAGGGTGTCCTCAGCTGAGTCAAGGTCTGCCTTGCCCGTGACAGTGATAAAATCACCGAACAGCCACAAGCGGTGATTCGACAGTTCCAGCCGGGGAAGGTGTCATATTTTTCCGTCCATGCGTCCTGCATGGAGTAAGGATCGTATTTCAGATCCGAAGGCTTGGCGTTTTCAAACCCTGTGGTGAGCCATGCCGGGTCCACAGCATTGTTGAACTTTTGCACATGATCAAAGAAGGTCTGTATCCGCAGGTCGGATACGCCGGCATCCTGCAAAAGTTTGGAAAGAAGATCCTGTGTATCCGAATCTGCTAAATTGGAGTATTCGATTTGCTGAAGGACGGGCTGAGAAACTTTTTGAGTGCAGCCCCCTGCCAGAAGCGCACCGCAAAAAAGTGCAGCGGAGCAGACAAGAAAAGTTCGACGTTTCAAAAATGGTCACCTCGTTGTGTTTTTTGGAAAATTTCTTTGAGTGCCGGAGTCTCCACCATAGGCGAAGAGAGCAACGCCGTTGGTCTCGTAACGAATGGTATCACAGATAAACAAAGAAAATCAATGACTTCTGTCGTATGGTTCAATCCGCTGCGCCTGCCAATTTCAAAAATTTCTTGTCCGACTGGATGCTCTGGGTCACAAACTTCCCATCCCGGAACAATGCGTATGTTGTGACCGGTGCGGGCACATTTTGTGCCGTCTCTTTCTCTGTGATGTGGATGGTTTTGAACGGGATTCCATGTTCCTTTGCCGCCTCCTGCACCTTTGGCACCCAATAATAGGTGTAGGGGCACTGGTCGGTATAGTAGAGGACAAAACCGTCCTCCTCCACCTTGGGATGCTTGGCGCAGGCCTTGAATTTTGGCGGCTGGGCACTCTCTGCAAGGGGCAGGTACATGAGGTTGATGCCGCAATCGGAGATGTCCGAAACCTTGAAGCCCTTATGGGCCAAAAACTTGGGGTCGGCGAGAAACTCCCGTTTGCGCCCCTCTGCACACAGAATGCAAACACCGTTTTTGCCCTGCGCTTGGCATCCCGAAGCATTCTTCCAGCAGTTCGCTGGAATAGCCGTGACCCTTCATGGAGCCGGAGACCCACAGGCAGTTGATATAAAGCCAGCCTGCCGCATCAATGGGTACCCATGCGTTTTCTGCCGGGATGTACTCGATAAAGCATTTGCCGCGCTCTGCACTGCGGTAAAAAACAAGCCCCTCCTCAAAGCGCTGCTTGAGCCATTCCTTCTTGGCAAGGCTCTGTTTGCCGGACATGGCACAACAGATATGTTCCTTGTCGATGTTTTCTCTGGTAACTCTGATATAGTCCATCTTGCAGTCCCTCCTAAGCTGCAAAAAAAGCCGCTGTGCCGCAGAGCGCTTCTCCGACACAGCGGCCTTTTTGTTTGTGGCTGCGACTTACCGCATCCGTCCATCGCCGCCCATCAAGGTGGTCATTTCCTCAATATAGTCCAGCGGGAACGGCGGAGCGCACAGGGGCTTCATGGCGATGCTCATGAGCTTCATGGGGTTGTCGTCTGCCGCCACCCGGTTGGAGCTGAGTTTTCCGCAGCGTTTGCAGCGGTGGATGATGGCCCATTCGCCGCCCTTGCGTACCAGACTGCCACCGGCTCCATGATGCCGCCGCAGTCGGAGGCACGGTCGCCGGGTTCCTCGTCCACATGAAGGCTGGACAGGCAGTTGGGGCAATGGTTGCGGTGGTCGCTCCCTGCATTTTGCGGGGTGCAGACCCGTCCGCAAACCTTGCAGGTAAAGGTATCGTTGCAGGCGTGGGTCTTATAGTAACCTTTTTCAAAGGTCTTGCGTTTGTTTTCACGATTCATGGTAATATCCTCCTGAAGAATTGTGTCTGCTTGTCTTCGGGAGGCGTGGCTTGTGGTATTTGCCAGACCTCCCGGTCAGGCCACAAGTCCCAGTGCAAATGTAGTATGTTTCAAAAAGCTCTCCTTTGATTATAGCATTTATGACTTTTTTCTGCTTCAACTAAAACTCAAAAATTCCTTTATTTTTCACCTCCCACAATGTTAAAGGTCCGGAAGAACAGCTTTACATGGGCATCCAGCTTTGCAAGGCTTTCAGCTTCCCGTTCCGGCTGGCGGTCGCAGATGCTCAGCAGGACGATGATCGGGGAAACATACATCCACGCCAGCGTATCCGGGTCTTCGTTTCGCAGTTCGCCGTTTGCAACCAGTGCGCGGAAGATGCCTGCATGGTAGGAGATCATCCAATCTACATAGCGTTTGGAAAGCAGTTCGGCAAACTTGGGGGAACGGAACTGCTCCAGCGTCATCATCCGGCGGAACTGGCTGATGGTTTTATCGTGCAGCGAATAAAGGAAGATCTGTCGGACTTTTTCAACCAGCAGCTCCTCTGAGATGTGGGAGAAAACCGGGATATCCTTTTGGGAATCCTGTACATGGACCGAGATCTCAGCGGTGTCTTTCTGGTAGTGCGCCGAAGTTGTTTCCAAAATCGCATCAAAAATCGCCTGCTTGCTGGGGAAGTGGTTATACAGCGAGGGAGCTTGATGCCGACCGCTTTTGCAATTTCACCCACGCTGACCGCATCATATCCTTTGGTCGAAAACAGTTCCAGAGATTTTTCCAGAATGCGCTGCTTGGTATCTTCCATTTTCCTTTGCCCTTTACTAACTAATATTCGTTAGCTATACTATAATCGAAAAAGTTCCCATTGTCAAGAGGTTTTTCTGGAAGACAACGAAACTCCGTCATTACCGCAGGCTAACGGCAACGATCAACAGAACACCAGGTTGTGTTCGCTTCAGCTTTGCAGCTGCAGGCTTTTTCTTTGCCGGGATTTATGTTATACTTATTAAATAAATCACATCAATGGGCAGGAGGAACCAGCGTGGAGGATTACCGCACCATCCGGGGCACGGCCACCGGCGAATATGAGGAAAAGAAGAGCCGCTTTATTGCGCAGCTTTCCTTTGCGGACAGCGAGGAAAAGGCGGTGGCTTTTTTGGAGCAGGTGCGGGCAGCCAACCGCACGGCCCGGCACAATGTGTACGCCTACCGCCTGCGGGAGGGCAACCGGGAGCGCTACTCCGATGACGGTGAACCGGCCAAGACGGCGGGAACCCCGGCATTGGAAGTGCTGCAGCACAGCGGTTTGACCGACCTTGTCGTGGTCATCACCCGGTACTTTGGCGGCGTGCTGCTGGGCACCGGCGGCCTGGTGCGGGCCTATACCACCGCCACCGCCCGCGCGCTGGAAGCCGCCGAAGTGGTCACGGTACGCAGTGTGGTGGAGCTGGAAGTGACGGTGGATTACTCACTCTACGAGCGGGCGGCGCTGCTTATCCAGGCGGCGGGGGCAAAGCTTGCAGACCCTCAGTTCACCGACCGTGTCACCCTGCGCTGGCAGATGCCCGAGGGTACGGAGCCGCCCTTGCTGGAGCAGCTCCGGGAGTTGACCCGGGGCGGTGCACAGGTAAGTGTGTCACAGCCGTTCTACGCTCCGTTCTGACCTGCAAACTGACTGCCTGCTGTTATGACACTGGCTTCCCTGCGGGAGAGGCTGGGGGAGCGGCAGTAAAATCAAGAAATTTTATTCGTTCCAAGACAAAAACTTTCCCCCTTCGACAGGGCGGGTGTGCTATACTTGCCGCAGACGCGGCATGGGGATCGCTGCGCCGTGCGAGAGGAGGGGGAGAAAACAGAAAGTGAGGGTTCCTGATGGATGTACGACAGCGCACCGAAGAGATCGAGCGGCTGACCTTGGCCCCCTGGGCAACATTCAGCGATGCCAGCCGGGGCCGGGTGAGGCCCGAAGAGCAGGACCCTATCCGTCCGGTGTTCCAGCGGGACCGTGACCGGATCATCCACTGCAAGGCGTTCCGGCGCTCAAGCAGAAAACGCAGGTATTTCTCTCGCCGGAGGGCGACCTCTACCGCACCCGGCTCACCCACACACTGGAGGTGGCGCAGATCGCCCGCACCATCGCCCGTGCCCTGCGCCTCAACGAGGATCTGACCGAGGCCATCAGCCTGGCCCATGACCTGGGGCACACGCCCTTTGGCCACGCAGGGGAGAGCGCATTGGACAAGCTCTGCCCGGAGGGATTCCGGCATTATATGCAGAGCCTGCGGGTGGTGGACAAGCTGGAAAAGGACGGCAGGGGCCTGAACCTGACCTGGGAGGTGCGCAACGGCATCGTGACCCATACCAAGGGCACCTGGGCGGCTACCCCGGAGGGACGCATCGTCCGCATGGCGGATCAGATCGCTTTTGTGAACCACGATATCGAGGATGCCGTGCGTGCCGGTGTGCTGGACCCGGCCACCCTGCCCAGAGAATGCACCGCCGTGCTGGGTGAGACAAAGTCTCAGCGCATCACCACCATGATCAACAGCATCCTGCGCAGCAGCGAGGGGGATGTGCAGGTGGGCGCAGAGGAGAACGAAGCCTTCCTGCGCTCAAGGATTTCATGTACCGCACCGTCTATGTGGATCGCAGCGCCAAAAAGGAAGAACAGAAGGTGGAAAAGGTGCTCACCGAGCTGTATGAGTATTACCTGACCCACATCGAACAGATGTCCAACTTCTACCTGCAGCTGGCCTATCAGGAAGGACGCGACCGCGCAGTGACGGACTATATCAGCGGCATGAGCGATGAATTTGCCATCCGTACCTTTGAGGATGTCTTTGTGCCCCGCAAGTGGCATGTGTTATAAAAGGAGCATCGGAATACCAAAATGATCCCACACGAATATATTGAGGAACTGACCCGCCGCACCGATATCGTGGATGTGGTGGGCAACTATGTCCAGCTCAAGCGGAAGGGGCGGCTGTATGGCGGCCTGTGCCCCTTCCACAGCGAAAAGACCCCCTCGTTCTACGTCTACCCGGACACCCAGAGCTTTTACTGCTTTGGCTGCGGTGTGGGCGGCGATGTCATCCACTTCGTCCGCCGCATCAACAGCATCGACTACACCGAGGCGGTCAAGATGCTGGCTGCCGCGCGGGAATGCCGGAGCCGCAGGAGGACGACAAGACGGGCCGCCTGCGCAGCCGCATCCTTTCCATGAACAAGGAAGCCGCGCGGTATTTCCACGCCTGCCTGAACTCCACGGTCGAGGAAGCCCGGCAGGCCCGGGCCTACTGGCGGCGGCGCGGTCTGGACGACAAGACCATCGTCCGGTTCGGGCTGGGCTATGCACCGGATGACGGGCAGGGGCTGTACCAGTATCTGCGCGATAAGGGGTACAACCAGCAGGAGCTGGATGCCAGCGGCCTGTTCAAGCGCAGCCAGTCGGGCCGGATCTACTGCCTGTTCTGGAAGCGGGTGATGACCCCCATCTTTGACCTGCGGGGCAACATCATTGCCTTTGGCGGGCGTGTGCTGGACGATTCCAAACCCAAGTATGTCAACAGCCCCGAGACACTGGTCTATCACAAGTCGGATACCGTGTTCGCTCTGCAGATCGCCAAGAAGAGTGCTTCCCGGCGGTTCGTTCTCTGCGAGGGTTACATGGACGTTATTTCCATGCATCAGGCGGGCATCGACACGGCGGTCTGCGCCTGCGGCACGGCCCTGACTCCGGATCAGGTAAAGCTCATCAGTCAGTACGCGGAGGAAGTCATCCTGAGCTACGACTCGGATGAGGCCGGCCAGAAGGCCACCCTGCGCTCGCTGGAACTGTTCCGCAACAGCCCGGTCAAGGTGGGCGTGCTGCAGATCCCGGGTGCAAAAGATCCGGATGAGTACATCAAAAAGTATGGCTCCGAGCGGTTCAAGGCACTGCTGGACGGTGTGGGCAACGCGCTGGACTTCCGGCTGGGGCGGCTCAAGAACAAATACGACCTCAAGCAGGATGCCCAGCGGCTGGAATATGTCAAAGAAGCCGTGAATATGCTGGCGGAGCGCTCCAACCCCACCGAGCAGGAGGTCTACGCCGGGCGGCTGGCCGAGGAGACGAACATCTCCAAGAACGCCATTATGACCCAGCTTGCCGATGCGGTAAAGCGCTCCAACAGCAAACGCCGGTGGGCGCAGAATCAGGCACGGCTGCAGTCCGGTGAGATGCACCAGATCAGCGTGCCTTACAGTGCGGGCGGCTCTCAGGCGCTGGGGGTTGCCTCGGCAGAACAGCGGCTGCTGGCCGCCATGCTCCGGGAGCCCAGCTATATCCCGCAGGTGCGGGCCCAGCTCAGCCCGGAAAAGTTCGTTCTGCCCCAGCAGAAGGAGCTGTACGAAGCATTTCTGCAGTGCCAGGAGCAGGGGATTGAGATCAGCCTTTCCACTCTGCGCCCCTTTGTGAGCGAAGAGGCGCTGAATGAGCTGAGCCGCCTTGCGGCACAATACAGCGATGTGAACTGTACGCCGGACGATATCCGGCTCTATCTGGACCGCATTGCCCGGGGCACCCCCGTGGCAGGCAAGGCGGCCGAAATGTCCAATGATGATTTGATACGGTATCTCCAGTCGATGCGAGAAAAGAAGCAGGGCACAGACCCTGCGGACGACTGACCGTTCCTCTCCTCCGGCTGGAGCTGGAAGGAGAAAGAATCATGCGGAAATTGTCGCAGACGGAAGAACTGGTGAAGATCCTGGCAGGCCGGGCCCGCGCCATACCCTGACACCCGAGCAGATCAGCCGGGCCATGGATGAGCAGGAATACGATGTATCCGGGCTGGATGCGCTGTATGCGGCGCTGGAAGCCCGGGGCATCCGTGTAACCGAAGAAGAAGCGGACATGCCCATGCTGGATGAAACACAGATCGGGGAACTGGAGCACGAGCTCTCAGCCGAGGGCGTAGCGCTGGATGACCCGGTGAAGGCATATCTGAAGGAGATTGGCCGGGTGCCGCTGCTGACAATGGAACAGGAGCTGGACTTGCCCGGGCCGCGCAGGCCGGGGGATGCGGCAGTGCCGGCGGAAGCCTGAGCGAAGCCAACCTGCGGCTGGTGGTCTCGGTGGGCCAAGCGCTATGCCGGGCGGGGGCTGCCCTTCCTTGACCTCATTCAGGAGGGGAACCTCGGCCTGATGAAGGCAGCGGAGAAGTTTGAACCTGACCGGGGGTTCCGGTTCTCGACCTACGCGACATGGTGGATCCGGCAGTCCATCACCCGGGCCATTGCCGATCAGGGGCGGGTCATCCGCATCCCGGTGCATCTGGTGGAGAGCATCAACCGGGTGAAAAAGACGGCAGGGGAGCTTCTGCGCAAAAACGGCAGGGAACCCACAGCCGAAGAGATCGCCGTCCGGCTGGACATGGAGCCTGACCGGGTGCGGGAGCTGCTGCAGCTGGCGCAGGACCCCATCAGCCTGGAAACACCGGTGGGCGAGGAAGAGGATGCCCACCTGGAGGATTTTATTCAGGATGAGGAAGCAGGCGCTCCGGTGGACGAGGCCGGGCGGGAACTGCTGCGGCGGGAGCTGGCAAACGTCCTCAAGAGCCTGACACCCCGGGAGGAGCGGGTGCTGACTCTGCGCTTCGGGCTGGAGGACGGGCAGGCCCGCACCTGGAAGAGCTGGGAAAGGAATTCAACGTGACCCGGGAACGCATCCGGCAGATCGAGGCCAAGGCTCTGCGCAAGCTGCGCCATCCCAGCCGCGCAAAGCGCCTGCGGGATTATCTGGAAGAATGAGTATGTAAGGGCACCGCGGGCAGCTGCGGTGCTTTTTGCATGGGCAGGGGAGAGTGCGCATCAAGAGCCAAGGTGTACAAAATGCACAAGGGTGTTTTTGGCGAGAACGTGCAAAACTCAAAAATCAAGAGCCAAAATACGCAAAGCTTACACGCGCCCGTGCGTACCATGAAATCGCGGGCTTGACAAAAATATTGGGCCAAAATGCGAAAAATGGCTTGACAGCAAGGCTTTTGAGGTGTATACTGCATTAGTATCACATAATGGCCTAGTGCGCCAAAAAGGGAGCTGCACTGGAAGCGGCTGGACGGTGTTGACCGAAAAGTTTGTGAAAAGCGACGAACTTCCTTGGAGGATACGGGTCGATTTATGTGTGTGTGCTCAAATCTGACCCGTATAACGCAATATCCGTAGAGTATAAAAGTAAGGAGTGGTTGATTTTATGATGAAAGTCAAGCCCGTAAAGCTCGGCAAAACCGAGCGCATGAGCTTCTCCCACATCGACGAAGTATCAGTATGCCGAACCTGATCGAGGTCCAGAAGAACTCTTACCAGTGGTTCCTGGACGAGGGCCTGAAAGAGGTCTTCCACGACATCGGCACCATTGAGGACTACACCGGTAACCTGGCGCTGAGCT
>ENA-OQEB01000549-OQEB01000549.1-human-gut-metagenome-genome-assembly--contig:-NODE-549-length-15426-cov-2.863390_pt1 | contig 15426 bp, 15 predicted proteins | sample MGYA00242787_ERZ504619 | MGnify/ENA primary metagenome ERZ504619 (study PRJEB26092, sample SAMD00036317) | human gut metagenome | host: Homo sapiens | study: EMG produced TPA metagenomics assembly of... | reverse complement strand
TTTATAATTATATTTTTCTAAATTTCTTGACTTTTCTATTTTATTTATATTTTTATAATACATATGATGAATTGGAGTGATTATGATGAAGGTTATTATTACTGATTGCGATCATGATAATATTGACATGGAAACCAAAATTCTAAATACTACTCAAATCGATTTTGAGCTAAAACAATGCCATTCTGAAGAAGATGTTATTTCTCAATGCCAAGATGCTGATGCTCTTATTGTTCAATATGCACATATTACAAAAAAAGTTATGGACGCTTTACCAAAATTAAAAATGGTCGTTCGTTATGGTGTAGGTGTTGACACTATTGATATAGAAGAAGCGACTAAACATAATATTCAAATTTGTAATGTACCCGATTATGGAATGAATGAAGTTGCTGACCATGCTATTGCTTTAATGATGGCTATGACCAGAAAAATCGTGCTTATGAACAATTTCACTAAAAGCACAAAATGGGACTATGCTCATTCTATTCCAATACATCGTGCTTCCACACAAACAGTTGGTGTTATTGGTTTAGGTCGTATTGGCAGAAATTTTGCTATTAAAGCTCATGCTCTAGAATACAATATTATCGGTTATGACCCATATTATAAAGAAAATGAAAATACTAAATTTATAAAAATAAAATCTTTAGAAGATGTTATCAAAGAATCTGATATCATATCCCTTCATATTCCAGCAGATGGAAATAAAAACCTATTTAATGATGAAACATTTAAAATGATGAAAAATAATGCTATTATCATTAATGTAGCTCGTGGTGGAATTATTAACGAAGATGACCTTTATGATGCACTTGTAAATAAAGAAATAGCTGGAGCTGCCATTGACTGTGCAGCAACAGAACCTATGATGCCAAATAATAAATTATTTACTTTAGATAATTATTTAGCTACACCACATATGGCATGGTATTCTGAAGAAGCTGCCTTAGAATTAAAACGTAAAGTTGCCGAAGAATGTGTTAGCTTTTTAAAAGAACATACTGTTCGTTATCCAATAAATCATTTGAAATAAAAATCTTATTCTTAATGTAACTAAATAAATAGACTATCGATTAACTTATTAATCGATAGTCTATTTACTAATAAGGAGGTATAATTTCCATGAATGAAATTTATTTATCATCTACTAAAAAATTTATCTAATTATGATATTGAAACAGCTATAGATAAATTATTACAGCAGTATGATAATTTAAGAAAAATTCTAATTATTCCGCCAGATTTTACACGTTGTTTTTCTAAAGCCGGTGATATTACCCAAATAATTTATAAAAAATTATCTACTAATGTAAAAATTGATATTATGCCCGCATTAGGTACTCATGCAATGATTAATGACGAAGAACGTATTAAAATGTATGGTGATATTCCTAAAGCTAATTTTTTACATCATAAATGGCAATCAGATACTATAAAGATAGGTGAAGTTCCTAAAGACTTTGTAGCCAAAATATCTAATAATCTATTTAACGATACTATTGATGTTGAAGTTAATAAATATTTTTGGGAAGACGATTATGATTTAATTTTATCTATAGGACAAGTTGTTCCACATGAAGTTGTTGGTATGGCTAATTATAGTAAAAATATTTTTGTAGGTATTGGCGGTCGCCAAATGATAAATAAAAGCCATATGCTCGGTGCTATATGTGGTATTGAAAAAGCTCTTGGCAATGACTACGCACCAGCACGTCAAGTCTTTGATTATGCTCAAGAACATTATTTAAAAAATAAACCTCTAGTATATATTCTAACAGTTACTACCACAAATAAAGATGATACTATTAATTTAAATGGTTTATACATTGGCACCAGCCGCCAAGCTTATGAACAAGCTGTTCAATTATCACAAAAACTTAATATCACCTATTTAAATAAACCTGCAAAAAAAAGTTGTTGCTTATCTAAATCCTATGGAATTAAAAACCACATGGGTAGGTAATAAAGGTATTTATCGTTCTCGTATGGCTATTGCTGATGGTGGAGAATTATTATTGTTAGCTCCTGGTATTCACAGTTTTGGAGAAAATGCTGAAGTTGATGAAGTCATTCGTAAATATGGCTATATTGGTAGAACAAAAATTTTAAAACTATATAATGAAAATAAATTTCCTAATCAATTAATGGTTCCCGCACACTTAATTCACGGTTCTTCTGATGATAGATTTTCTATTACTTATGCTGTTAATCCAAAGTTAATAAGTAAAACAGAAATCGAAAGCGTAGGCTTTAATTATATGAATATTGATGATGCTATAAAAAGATATATCCTGATAAATTATCCGATGGATGGCAAATAATGCCTGATGGTGAAGAAATTTATTTTATTAAAAATCCTGCTACTGGACTTTGGCGTTTACCTTAAATATAAATAAAACAAAGGAGAATTAAGATTAAAATCTTAATTCTCCTTTGTTTTATTTTGTTAAATTAGCTAAAATAATAATTATATTTATTTTATTAAAGGAGCTTTTATATGAATTCTATTCTTTTTATTGCCCCTCATGAAGAAATTGCTTCTATTGCCAAAAAAGCCTTGATAGAAATGAATTTATCTATACCATTAATTGTAGCTAAAAATAAAATTGCCGTAAATATAGCCAAACAATCAGAATCTACATCTATTATCATCAGCCGTGGTGGTACTGTTCGTGATTTAAAAAAATACACAAATAAAATTATAGTTGATATTGGTATTTCTCTTACTAATATTTTAAAATCTATAGAAAAACTCCACCTAGCCGGTTGTAAAAATATCGCTATTATTTCTAATAACAATATAATTGAACCAGAAAGCTCTATTATTAACATTCACCAAACAAGTGTAAAAATTTGTCCCTATTCAAACGATGAAGATGTTTCCAAAATTATTGAAAATCTATTACCTAAAAATATTGATGGAATTATTGGTGATATTAAGCCTGTTGAACTTGCCAAAAAATATAATATTAAAAACAGTATATATATTGAATCTGATATTATCTCTATAAGGAAAGCCATTAATGAGGCATTAATCCTTGCCAACAAACAACAGAAAAAACAGCTTCGCTTGCAAACATTGCAAAGCATTATAGACAATATAAACGAGGGTATTATTGTCTATAATCTAAATAAACAACCTATATTTTACAATAAACTAGGTAAAAAGATACTTAATAATAATACGGTTCTTGCCGGAAAAAAAGGAACTGCTCAACTTAATAATTATCTAACTATGTATAAAGGCAAAATTTTAGATATCAATAATGAAAAATTACTTTTAGATGTTATTTCTTTAGATATTAATAATGAATTAAATAATCAAATCTTGATTTTCCAAAAAGTAAATTTAATTGAAAAGACTGCTCGTAAAATTCAAGTAGCACTCTATCAAAAAGGTCTTTATGCTAAAAAAACCTTTAACGATATTTTATATAAATCTCCCAAGATGGAAAAACTTCTAACTACGGCTAAACAATTTGCTCAATCTAACTCTAATATCCTAATATATGGTGAAACAGGCACAGGCAAAGAAGGTCTGGCACAAAGTATTCACAATGCCAGTCAACGCCACGACAAACCATTTGTTTCTGTAAACTGCGCTTCACTCCCACCAACACTTATTGAATCAGAACTATTTGGATATGTTGAAGGAGCATTCACAGGCGCTAGAAAATCTGGCAAAAAAGGTCTATTTGAAATGGCTCATACAGGTACTATTTTTCTTGATGAAATCGGAGATTTACCACTAGATATTCAAAGTAGATTACTTCGTGTACTGCAAGAACGTGAAATCATGCGTATTGGTGATGATAAAATACTCCCTATAGATATTCGTCTAATTTGTGCCACTAATAAAAATCTTAAACAACTCATTCATGAAGGCAAATTCCGCCAAGATTTGTATTATCGTATCAATGTACTGCGCATTACCCTACCACCATTACGTGAACGTACAGAAGATATATCTTTATTATTAGATTATTATTTAAATAAATATGGTCAAATATCAACTAAAAATCTCGCTACAGAAATAAATCGTTATTTACTTAATTATCCTTGGAATGGCAATATTCGTGAATTAAAAAATGTAGCAGAAGTTCTTGCTTTTATTTACAAAAACGATATTTCTTTAGATGATGTTAAACATATATTAGATGATGATAATGATATTTCATCATCTAACACTTCTATGTTAACTTTGCCTATAAATAATAATTTAAAAAATATGGAAAAAACTATTATTCAGCAATTAATTGATAAAAATTATTCTAATGATGAAATTTGCCATTTATTAGGGATAAGCAAAGTTACCTTATGGCGAAAAACTAAATAATTTCAAATATGAAATAGTTGTATTTCTTTTATGAAATATAGCTATTTCTTTTTTTTACTATAAATCGTTTTTTGCTATAAAAATCTTTAAAAATTAAGTAATTCAAACTAAATCAGTTAAAAATTTAAAATTGGCATACTATTTGCATTATATAATATTAGAAAAATTTTTAAATGGAGTGATTTAGGTGAAAACCATTATTATTAATAAACCTGGTGAAGTTGAAATTATTGAACAAGCTATGCCTGTACGTAAACAAGGAGAAGCTTTACTTAAAATATTATATGGTGGAATTTGTGGTAGTGATTTAGGTACATATCGTGGAACATTTGCTTACGCTTCCTATCCACGTATTCCTGGACATGAATTTTCCGCAGAAATCATCGAAATTGATGATAATGACCGCAACTTAAAACCTGGTATGATTGTAACTTGTAATCCATATTTTAACTGTGGTCACTGTTATTCTTGTCAACGTGGTCTTGTTAACTGTTGCACTAGTAATGAAACCATGGGCGCACAACGTGATGGTGCTTTTTCTGAATATATAACAATGCCTATTGAACGTATCTATGATGGTAAAGGATTATCAGCAAAAACATTAGCACTTATTGAACCATTTTGCATTAGCTATCATGGTATCAGCCGAGCAAATATTCAGCCTAATGATAAAGTTTTAGTAATCGGTGCTGGTACAATTGGTGTTCTTGCTGCTGTAGCTGCTAAGGCTAAAGGAGCTAAAGTTTATATTTCTGATGTAGCAGAAAATAAAATGAATTATGCCATTGAAACTTTCGGTCTTGATGGTGGTATTTTAAATGATAGCCCAGAAAACTTTATTAAACGTGTTGAAGAAATCACTAATGGCAATTATTTTGATGTAACCATTGAAGCAGTAGGTTTACCATCTACCTTCCAAGCTTGTATTGATGCTGCGGCATTTGGTGCTCGTATGGTACAAATAGGTGTAGGTAAACGCACTCATGAATTTGACTTCACTTTGCTTCAGAAAAAAGAATTAAATGTTTATGGTTCTCGCAATGCTTTGAAAAAAGATTTCTTGGAATTAATCGATTTAGTAAAATCTGGAAAAGTTGATTTAGAAAAAATCATTACTAATACTTATAACTTAGACGAAGCTGATAAAGCTTTCCAAGATTTCTCTAAAAATGCTGCTTCAATGCTAAAAGTTGTTATCAAATTTTAAGTTGGTGTAAATAATGAATAAATTAAATGCTGATAATTTTCCTGAATTAATCTGTAAACGACCTGAAAAAATTATTCAATTTGGCGAAGGTAATTTTATTCGTGCCTTTATTGATTGGATTATTCAACAATTAAATAATCAAAATAAATTCAATGGTAGTGTAGTTGCTATTCAACCAACACCTCATGGCAAAGTGGTCGGTAAATTAAATACTCAAAACGGATTATTTACTACTATTTTACGTGGTATTCAAGACGGTCAAACTGTAAATACTAAAGAAATCATCTCCTCTATCAGTCGTGGTATCAATCCTTACACTAATTGGCAAGATGTTTTAAAATGTGCTGAAAACCCTGAAATCGAAATTGTATTTTCCAATACTACTGAAGCGGGACTTACCTATAACAATCAAGATACAGCCACAATGACACCTCCACTTTCTTTCCCTGCTAAATTAACCTTATTTCTCTATCATCGCTATCAATATTTTCATGGTGATGCAACAAAAGGAATGTATATTATTCCTTGTGAATTATTAGAAAATAATGGTCAATTACTCAAAAGTATAATCTTAAAATACTGTAAGCAATGGCAATTACCTTCCGACTTCATCACTTGGCTTAATGACCATAATAAATTCTACAATACTTTAGTAGACAGAGTAGTTAGTGGTTATCCTAAAGATGAAATTGAAACCCTTACCCAAGAATTAGGTTATGATGATGTACTTATCGCTTGTGGTGAACCATTCCATTTCTTAGCTATTGAAGGAGATACTAGCTTAAATGAAAAATTACCACTATTAAATAGTGGATTAAATGTTGTTATTGAAAACGATATCTCCCAATATCGCCAGCGCAAAGTTCGCCTTTTAAACGGTGGGCATACAGCTAATGTTCCAGCTAGTTTTCTCGCTGGATTAAATACTGTAGCTGAAATGATGAATGACCAAATCACTGGTAAATTTGCCCAGCAAACCATAAATAATCATATTTTATCATCAATTTCTATGGATAAAGAAATGCTCATTGATTTTGCTAATGCTGTAATTGAACGTTTCCAAAATCCATTTATCAAACATCAATTAGCAAGTATTTTACTTAATTGCACGTCAAAATTTAAAGCTAGAGTTTTACCTTCTATTTTAGAATATCACGATAAATTTCATACATTCTCACAAAATTTAAGTTTTAGTTTTGCCGCTTATATAACTTTATATAATACTTCTAAAATTAATGGAAATCATTTCTATATTGAACATAATGGTACAACTTGTGAGTTAACTGATGATGAGTATGCTATTCAAAAATTAACTTCCGCATGGAAATATTATGTTAAAACTCAAGAATCTGCCACTGTAGTTGTTAATGAAATTTTAGGTGATACTAATTTATGGGGCATAAATTTAACTACTTACCCTGAACTTATTAATGATGTTAGTAAATATCTTTATGCCATTGATACACAAAATATCAAACAAATCATGCAATCATTATTATTAAATGAGGAATAATCTATGGACATCTTACAAATCAATAAATTAGATAATGTCGCTGTTGCTCTAACTGATTTAACCAAAGGTAAAATAATACAAATAGATGAGCATGATATCATTTTAAAAGAAAATATCCCTGCTGGTCATAAAATTGCCTTAAAAAATATCAACAAAGATGAACAAATTATCAAGTATAGCTTCTCTATTGGTCATGCTACAGACGATATTGTAGCTGGTTCTCATGTGCATACACATAACTTAAAAACTAACTTAGGCAAAATCTTAAATTATAGCTACAAGCCGACAAAAATATCAAATTTACCTAAAATTGAAAACTGCACCTTCAAAGGTTATCAACGAGAAAATGGTGATGTTGGCATTCGTAATAATTTATGGATTGTACCTACAGTAAATTGCGTTACCAGTACCGTTCGTTACCTTGAAAAAATCGGTAAAGAATTAATAAAAGATTATCCTAATATTGATGACTGTATTGGCATTACTCACCCTTATGGTTGTTCACAAATCGGCAAAGATTATCAAATGACTCAAAAAATTTTAGCTGATATTGTTAATCATCCTAATGCTGGTGCAGTATTAGTCATCAGTCTTGGCTGTGAAAACAATAATCTAACTGAATTTAAAAAAGTTCTTGGTAATTACAATTCTGACCGTGTTAAATTTTTAGTAACTCAAGAAGTTGAAGATGAAGATATCATCGGGAAGCAACTACTAACAGAATTAGCTACATTTGCCAATAAATACACTAGAACTACTTGTCCTATTAGTAAACTACGCATTGGTCTAAAATGTGGTGGTTCTGATGGCTTTTCTGGCATTACAGCTAATCCTTTAATTGGTGAATTGTCAGACTTAGCTATTGGTAGTGGTGCTACTACTGTGCTTACTGAAGTTCCTGAAATGTTTGGTGCTGAAACTTTATTAATGAATAGAGCTATTAATGAAGATATTTTTCACAAAACGGTGAATTTAATCAATAATTTTAAACAATATTTTAAACGTTATGACCAACCTATATCTGATAATCCCTCTCCAGGTAATAAGGCTGGTGGAATTACTACTTTAGAAGACAAATCTTTGGGCTGTGTTCAAAAAGGTGGTCATGCTCCTATTGTTGATGTATTAGATTATGGCGATACTATTAATAAAGTAGGTCTTCAATTATTAAATGGTCCTGGCAATGATTCAGTATCTACAACAGCCTTAGCAGCTTCTGGCTGTCAAATAATCTTATTTTCCACAGGACGCGGTACACCATGGGGGACTATTGTTCCTACTATAAAAATAGCAACTAATAGTAAATTAGCCCAATATAAAGCTAAATGGATTGATTTCAATGCAGGAAAATTAATTGAAGATACTTCTATGGAAAAACTATGTAACGACTTATTCAATCACATTCTAACTATTGCTTCAGGTAAACAAACCAAAGCTGAACAATTACAATTCAATGAAATAGCCATAATGAAAGATGGCGTTACAGAATAAATACTTGGAGAAATGACTATGAAAACAGGATTAATTTTAATTGGTGTAACCTATGGGATTATTAATAGCTCAAACCGAAGGTAACTTAGCTGATATAAAATCTTATGACTTTGCCATTGCTGGTGCCGAATATAATGTAGCTATTGGTGCAACTCGTTTAGGTCATAATGTCACATATATCACAAAATTAGGTAATGACCCTTTTGGTCATCATATACAACAAGAATTAAATAATAATAATATTAATAGTGAATACATTACTTTTTCTTCCACAAATCCTACTGGTTTTATGCTTAAAGGTAGAACTAATGTAGGTGACCCTGATATATTTTATTTCCGTAAAAATTCTGCTGCTTCTACATTAAATATTACAGATATCAATAAGATATGTTTAAAAAGTTATTCTCATATTCACTTTACAGGAATTACTCCTGCACTATCCTCAACAGCAAAAGAAGCCACTATTGCTTTAATGAAAAAAGCTCATCAAGAAGGTTTGTTTATCAGTTTTGATCCAAACCTCCGCCCTCAACTTTGGACAACACAAGACGAAATGATTTCCACTATAAATGAATTAGCTTCTTATGCAGATTTAGTCCTCCCTGGTATCGCTGAAGGTAAAATTCTTGTTGGTACAGATGATGCTCAATCTATTAATACTTTCTATATAAAAAATGGAGCTAGTATTTGTGTAACAAATGTGGTAGTAAAGGGGCATATGTATCTACAAAAGATGGTAAATCTTATATGGTTGAAGGCTATAAAGTAAAAAAAGTAGTTGATACTGTAGGTGCTGGCGATGGATTTGCTACAGGTGTCATTACTGGAATAATGGAAGGCTTACCTCTAGAACAAGCTGTTAAAAGAGGTACAGCTATTGGTGCTATTCAAGTAATGCACCGTGGTGATAATGAAGGTCTACCTACTAAAGAACAATTAATTAACTTCATGAATTAAGCCTAAAGGAGTATTCAAATATGATTAGTGAACATATGCAAAAAATTTTAAATATCGGTTTAGTCCCTCTTGTTGTTTTAGATAATGTTAAAGATGCTGTTCCTCTAGCTAAAGCACTCGTTGCTGGAGGTATTCCTATAGCTGAAGTTACTTTCCGCACATCAGTTGGAGGAGATGTAATTGCTAAAATGGCTCAAGAAGTTCCAGAAATTTTAGTAGGCGCTGGTACAGTTCATGATGTAGAACATGCTATTGAGGCAGTGGAAAAGGGTGCTAAATTTATTGTTTCACCTGGACTAAATCCCCAAGTCGTACAATGGTGTATAGAACATAATATTGATGTTTTACCAGGCACAGTTACGCCTAGTGATATAGAACTTGCTCTTTCATTTGGACTAGAAATATGTAAATTTTTCCCTGCAGAAGCTTATGGTGGCGTAAAAACTCTCAAAGCTTTAGCTGGACCTTTTGCTAATATAAAATTTATGCCAACTGGTGGAGTTAATGAACAAAATATGAATGATTATCTTGCTTTATCCAATGTAGTCGCTATTGGCGGAAGTTTTATGTTACCAACAAAGTTAGTAAAAGAACATAAATGGGAAGAAATCACCAAACTTTGTAAATCAATTCTAACTAAAAGTATTAGAACCGCATAAATTCTGTTATAATTTTTTAATATTATATAAAATACGAGGTGATTTTTACTATGACAATACCTATTATTGATTGTCATAATCATGTTTGGAAATTAGAACAAAATGATAATTTTTCTTGGATTACTGATGGTATGGATATCATTCGTCGTGACTTTACATTAAGTGATTTAGCCCATACATTACAAGAAAATAATATTACTGGTTCTATTTTAGTTCAAGCAATTCCTGTTACAGCAGAATCTGAACAGCTAATAATATTAGCTGAACAACATGATTTTATTAAAGGTGTAATCGGCTGGTGTGATGTTAGTCAAGGTGCTAATAAAGTTCAACAAGCTTTAGATAATTTAAAAACACATGGCTCTCTATTAAAAGGTATTCGCCATATGTCTCAAGGATTAACACCAGAGCATTTAATCACTAAAGATTTTATTGAAGGCTGTCAAACTATTGGTAAAAATAATTTAGTCTATGAATTACTTATCACTGAAGACCAACTATCTCATGCTACTAAATTAATTAAAGCTTGTCCTGATGTCACCTTTGTTATTGAACATATTGCTAAACCAAATATAAAAGACTTTTCTATTAAACAATGGCAAGAAAATATACATCAAATAGCCCTTACTTCAAACAATGTATATTGTAAATTATCTGGTATGGTAACTGAAGCAGATTGGCATAATTGGCAACAATCTGATTTTGAACCTTATCTAGATATTTTATATGCCACTTTCGGAGAAGATAAATTAATCTTTGGTTCTGATTGGCCCGTTTGTCAAGTAGCAGGTAGTTATAAGCAAGTTTTGACAATTATACAAAAATGGTTATCTAAACACCCACAGATAAATGCACATAAGATTTTCTACCAGAATGCTCAAAATTATACAAATTATAATAATGTAATATATCTATATTCTTAAGGAGAATCTATCATGATTAAATTAAATAAAATTAAAAGCGCTGATTTAGAAATTCCCTCTTTAACTTTAGGTTGCTCTGGAATGGGGAATTTATATCATAAATTAACTAATGCTGAAGCTATCAATATTGCTGAAGGTGCTATTGAAATGGGTTGGCGTTCCTTTGATGTTGCTCCTCATTATGGTGCTAGTCTTGCTGAAATCCGTCTCGGTTTAGCACTTAGAAATCTTGACCGTGAAAAATTTGTACTATCTACTAAAGTTGGTCGCATATTAACGCCTAGACAAGAAGCCGGTTTACAAAACGGTGAAGAATTTTATAATGAAAATCCATTCAATCGCACTTATGACTATTCATATGATGGTATTATGCGTTCTTATGAAGATTCACTTAAACGTTTAGGTACTCGTAAAATCGATATTCTTTATGTACATGATATTGGCACATATGCTCATGGAAATACTCCTGAAGAACGAGAATACTTCAAAGCTTTATGTAATTCCGGATTTAAAGCTTTAGAAGAACTAAAGCAAAGTGGTCAAATAAAAGCTTATGGTCTTGGTGTTAATGAAGTAGATATTGTTATGGAAGCAATGGATTATGCTAATTTAGATATTGTATTATTAGCTCAACGCTATAATTTATTACAACCAAACCAAGATAAGCTCTTTGAAAAATGTGAAAAACACAATGTTTCTATTAATGCTGGTGCTGTATTTGCTAGTGGAGTCCTCGTTAAAAAGAATATGGCTGAAGGTCATTTTGAATATGGTAAAATCACCAAAGAAGTATTTGACCGTGTTCAAGAAATCAATAAAATTTGTGATAAATATAATGTTCCTATTGGTGCTGTAGCACTTCAATATCCACTAAGAAATAAAAATGTTGTCAGTGTAACTATTGGTGCTTCCTCTATTCGTCAAGTTGAAAGTAACTATAAGTGGGCTCAATGGGATATTCCAGAAGAAATTTGGACAGATTTAGCCCAAATTGGTATTTATTAATCAAAACTCTAAGAAATCAACTAATCTAATTACTTTAAATATATTTTAAAATAAAGTATCACTTAAACTCAACAATCCTTGACTTAATATAAACTGTACTCCAAAAGTTATATAAAAATACTTTTAGGGGTACAGTTTTTTACTAGATATTCAAATATAATTAAAATCAAAACTATTAATATTAATTTTTGTTCATTAAAACTATATTACTTATAAAATTTCTAATTCATATAAAGTTCTATAAAACAATAAACATATAATACTAAACAAGACTAACCTACAGGACTTAGTCTTATAATCTATAAAACTAAGTCCTATTTAACAACATATTTGTGATATATAAAGTATTTTGCCTAAGACTTATTTTAAACTATACATTAATCAAACTTGTTTTCTGTTTAATTGATATCTATAATTTTCTATTAAAAATCTTCTTTGTGCATCTAAATGATTTATCATTGCATACTTTGCACCACTTATATCTCCTTTTTCAATACAATCTGTTATATGTTTATGGAAAATTACTGTTTCCTGACATAAAGTATTATCCGTCATAAAAATATTTTTCTTTATAGATGTGTGTATTACTTGAGTTATCTTATGAATAATTCCATTTCCACTAGCTTTTGCTATCGCTGTATGAAATTCTGCATCAGCCTTATGATAATCTTCTCCTAGCTCAATTAATTGTTCTACCTTATCACAACAATCTCTAATATTTTTAATATCCATTCTAGTGGCAAATTGCGCTGCCATTGCAGCCATCTCAGGCTCAAAAATTAATCGCAAAGTTACCATATCAAAAATTACGTTAATATCATCACTAATATATTCTATACCCAATGGATCTCTACTGATACCTTGATTTTCAGAAATAAATGTCCCTGCACCTTGTTTTACTACAATAATATTTTGCGCGGATAACACCTTTAAAGCTTCTCTTATTGTACTACGACCTACACTAAAGTTAATAGCCAATTCTTCAACTGTTGGTAATTTATCATTTGGTTTCAATTTTTGCTCTTTTATCATATTTAATATTTTATTTATTGTTATATTAACCAAAGATTTACTCATTATAAAATCTCCTCTACCATCATTTGAATATATTCTATCATAAATATTTACGCTTTAATATAAAGAAATAGGAGTCTATAGTACTACCCTATAACTCCTATTTCAACCTTTATTTTATTTTTCTTCTAACATGTACAGCAAAACCGCCAATATCATCTTTTAAATAAACATTAATAATATTACCCTTATCATCTTTAGCCCAAGTTTCATCATTAAATTTCACACCAATACGTTTTAAATATGCAATAGCTCGTGGCATATCAATCGTATCAATACAAATATGACCATGTTCTCCTAAAAACGAACCTTTTACTACCTCTGCTACATCACCACTAAAATATGCACCAGAAGTTTCTCTTTTTTCTTGTAAAAATACATTTCCTAAAGTATTAGCTATATCATTAGCTTCGTTAGCATCTTTTGTATTAATACCTACATGTGCCAATTCAAAACCTAACATTTTTTTCACGATAGCTTTACAAACATCAGTAATTTCATTCCATCTTTTCTCTTTAACTAATTTTGAAGGAGTCATAAAACTTCCACCAATAGCTCCTACATTAGACAATGCCAAATATTCATTCATATTATTTTCGCTGACTCCACCAGTAGGCATAAATTTTATATCAGCATAAGGACCAGCTAAAGCTTTTAAAGTTTTTACCCCACCATATGCTTCTGCTGGGAAGAATTTACATACTGATAAACCTAATCATAGCAGCTTCAATATCACTAGGTGCTACAGTTCCTGGAATTACATCTATATTATTATCTACACAACCATTTGACTACATCTAAATTAAATCCTGGTGTAACAATAAATTTAGCACCTTTTTCTACAGCTTCTTTAGCATGTTCTACATCATGAACAGTACCTGCACCTACAAGAATTTCAGGTACTTCTTGAGCCATTTTTTCTATAACAGCACCACCTGCAGCTGTACGGAAAGTGACTTCTGCTACTGGAATACCACCAGCAACTAAAGCTTTGGCTAAAGGAACAGCATCTTCCACGTCATCTAATACTACTAGAGGAACTAAACCAATATCAAAAATTTTTTGTGTATTCTCGCTAATCATATTACAAACTCCTTTTTTATCATCTATTCATGAAAGTCTTTAATTCTTGTCTTGTTGGTAATCCTTCATTGTCTCCACGACTCATTACTTGAATTGCACCAATAGCTGTACCTCGTTTAACTGCCTCTGATAATGTTAAGCCTTCCATTAAACCAGTAACTACACCTGTTGCAAATCCATCGCCAGCACCCACAGTATCAACAACTTTTTCCACTTTATAACCTTCTACCATATAACCTTCTCCATCTTTAGTAGATACATATGCACCTTTACTACCACATTTAGTTACACAAATAGAAGCTCCATTTTTTAAATAAAAAGCATTAATTTCTTTTTCATCATCTGTACCAACTAATATTTTACCTTCTGCTTGCCCTGGTAAAACTAAATCTGCATACGAAGCTAATTCATTAATAGTCTGTATCATTTCTTCTTGAGATTTCCATAATTGTGGTCGTAAATTAGGGTCAAAACTTATGAATAAACCTGTTCTTTGGCTTTTTTCATTAAAGAAAATGTAGCTTTTTTGGTATCTTCTGATAAAGCTGGTAAAATGCCAGTCAAATGAATATGACTATAATTTGATAAATCTATTTTTTCTACATCTTCTTCATTTAATGTTGATGCTGCAGAATTTTTTCTAAAATAAAAAATTTCTGGATCTCCTACACTAGTTCTGCCTTTCAACATAAAACCGGTAGCTCGTTCTTTAGAAAAAGATACAAATTCATCACCAATTTTATTATCTTTTAATACTGTAGTAATACGTTTTCCAAAAGGGTCATCACCCAATTTAGTCATATATGTAACTTTATGTTCTAATCTTGCTGTACCTATTGCTACATTAAATTCTGCACCTGCTACTGCTAAATCATAACCACTGACGCTATCTAAACTACCTTTAGTTTGGGCAATCAATAATCCCATAGGCTCACCAACTAAAATTAATCCACTTTGCATTAGTTTATCCTCCCACCTCTAAAATCATCTAATGATTTTCTATAATTTCATCATACTAATTTGATAATATGATATTCATATTATTATTTTTATTTATGCAATTATTTTTTTCATTCTTTTTTTTATATTTCAGATTTTTATTAATCATTTTTCTATTTTTCTCCAAAAAACAATATCTTATTTACTGTTTTATACATTTTAAAATATAAAATCAG
>ENA-OQEB01000548-OQEB01000548.1-human-gut-metagenome-genome-assembly--contig:-NODE-548-length-15428-cov-3.429514_pt1 | contig 15428 bp, 25 predicted proteins | sample MGYA00242787_ERZ504619 | MGnify/ENA primary metagenome ERZ504619 (study PRJEB26092, sample SAMD00036317) | human gut metagenome | host: Homo sapiens | study: EMG produced TPA metagenomics assembly of... | reverse complement strand
TCGGCTTGATTTTTTCCAGTCATGTTGCGGTAGCTGTCCTTGATCTCCACGGTCACGTGCCTTCGCCGTACTTTCCGTTCAAAAATTCGGCAATATCCAGCATGTTGTCCTTCTTGAACTGTAGCTTTGCGGCATCGTGGTCGCGCAGGATGTAGCCCAGCTTTGCGGTGGTCACATCGCCGTACATCTGGCACAGGTGTAGAAGCCCTGCCGGCCCTCGGTCGTTTCGGGGCGGGCGGTGATGGGCAGCGCCTGATGAAACTCCATGGCCACATTGGAAGCGTTGATCATGGTGTCCTTGGCGGTGCCGGGTGCACCGAGAAGCCGCGGATGGTCACGGTGGCGGAAGCGGCGTTGAAGTTCTCGTACTCAATGGAGCCGGCATCGCCGCCGTCCACCGTATAGGCAAAGTCGGCACCGAAGCCCGGAATATCGAACAGCTCTGCACCCTCGCCGATCTCTTCATCCGGAGTAAAGGCGATACACAGCTTGCCGTGGGGCAGGCCTTTTTCCTGAATGGTCTCAACAGCGGTCAAAATTTCGGCAATACCGGCCTTATCGTCGGCACCCAGCAGGGTGGTACCGTCTGAGGTGATGAGGGTCTCGCCCTTCATGGAAGTAAGGAAGGGGAACACAGAGGCTTCATCACCATGCCGGTGGCGGGCAGAGTTACGTCGCCGCCGTTGTAGTTTTCCCACACAACGGGCTGCACATTCTCACCGCTGGCATCGTCGGCAGTGTCCATGTGGCGATCAGCCCAGAGCGTGTTGATCCTCACAGCCGGGCGTGGCAGGCAGGGTGCCATAGACGTAGCAGTGCTCGTCCACATGGGCATCCTCCATGCCAAGGGCCTTCATCTCCTCCACCAGCTGGCGGGCAAGGTCAAACTCCCGTTCAGCGGAAGGGTGCGTACCGGAGTTTTCGTCCGAGGTGGTATGCACCCGGACATAATTCAAAAGCCGTTCATAAGCGCGCATAAGGCACACTCCTTTTATATTTCAGTGATGTATACTTCTCAGTTCCTTTATCATACCCTCTTTTCCGACAATTTACAACTGTTTTGCGCGCATTCATATGGAAAGATGAATCCTCATTTTTAAGGTGAACAAAATTCACGCAGTAAAATGCATCCATCTGTGCAGAACGTGCTACAATAGGTACAAAATAAGCTGGGAGGGAAGTTTTATGGCAACAAAAGTCTTTTTTTACACCCTGCGCCCCTACGATGAGCTGGGCATTGCGCAGCGGCTGGCACCGCAGCTGGATGTTGAGTTTGGCTCTACGCAGGAGTATCCCACGCTGGAAAACGCTGAACTGGCAAAGGGCTATGATGCCGTGTCGGTAACGCCCTGTGATATGAGCGCGCCCATGGTCAAGCGGTTTCACGAGCTGGGCGTAAAGTCCATCTGCTGCCGTTCCATCGGCTATGACCACGTAGACCGCGAGACGGCCCGGGAACTGGGCATGAAGGTGGCCAATGTGGACTACCCGCCAAACGGCGTTGCAAACTTTGCCATTATGCTCATGCTGATGAGCCTGCGCAAGGCAGGGCACATCCTCAAGCGCGGCGAAGCGCAGGACTACTCCTGCAGGGAAAGATCGGCCGTGACATCTCCACATGCACGGTGGGTGTGATCGGTACGGGCCGCATTGGACGCACGGTGCTGCAGCATCTGTCCGGCTTTGGCTGCCGCCTGCTGGCCTACGACCTGTACCCCAACGACGAGGTAAAGAAGATCGCCGAGTATGTGCCGCTGGAGACCCTGCTGGCGGAAAGCGATGTCATCACTCTGCACACCAACGCTACGGAGGAGAATCACCATCTCATCGACACCAAAGCAATTGAGAGCATGAAGCCGGGCGTGACCATCATCAACACCGCCCGCGGCAAGCTGATCGACAGCGATGCACTGATCGCCGGGCTGGAAAGCGGCAAGATTGGCGCGGCGGGCCTGGACGTGCTGGAAAATGAGAACGGCCTGTACTATTATAATCGCATGGGCGATGTGATCCCGAATCCGGAGCTGGCGGCTTTGCGCAGCATGCCCAATGTGATCCTGACCGACCACACGGCTTTCTACACCCACGAGGATGTGGAGAGCATGGTGCGCGGTGTGCTGGAAAGCGCAGTTGCCTTTGAAAAAGGCCAGCCCACCCGGCATGATGTGACGGACCTTTGATTTGTCCGGCGGACGATTTTGAATGGCCACCGTTGCACTCTGGCCATCTTCAGCGGAAACAGTATTTCTGAATAGAGCAGATCCCGGCAGACTACGGTCTGCGGGATCTGCATTTTCACGGGAGGGGGTGCAGCGGAAAACGGCATTCCGTTTGTTTGAAGCATCTGCCGGTTGGGATCCTTCCGGTGAAAAAGGGATTCCTGAAAATCCGCAGATTTTCAGGAATCCCCAATAAAAAATAATTATTCCGCTAAAAATGCTCAGAGCAAAGCGGAGAGCATTCAAATGGTAATCAACCCAGACTGATGCCCATGCGGCGGGCGACGGTGAGCAGGTCGCAGTTCTCCGGCACGTTGCGGGTCTTGCCTGCAATGTCGGCCAGACGGTTCTCGGTGACATGGCGGTTCACCATGGCAACGGTCACGCCGTAGCGCTCGATCTCCACCAGCTTTGCCGCATAGCTGCCGAACTGGGTGGCCAGCACACGGTCGTAGGCGCTGGGGCTGCCGCCGCGCTGCATGTGGCCCGGGATGCACACACGGGTCTCCATGCCGGTTTTTTTTCTGCACGGCCTGTGCAATGCGGTTGGTGGCGGTGGTGCCAAAGCCCTGCCTCGGCGCGCTTTGCCATCCATTCCTTGCGCTTCATGCCGGCTTCCTCGCAGTTGATGGCACCCTCGGCCACAGCGATGATGGAAAAGTTGGAACCCTTCTTTGCGCGGCGTTCCACGGCAGAGCACACACGGTCGATATCATAGGGCTGTTCCGGCAGCAGAATAATATCTGCACCACCTGCAATGCCGGAATACAGCGTCAGCCAGCCGGCCTTGTTGCCCATGATCTCAATGCACATCACGCGGCTGTGGCTGCCTGCGGTGGTGTGGATGCGGTCGATCACATCGGTGGCAATGTCCACGGCGGTGTGGAAGCCGAAGGTTACGTCGGTACCATAGATATCGTTATCAATGGTCTTGGGCAGGCCGATGATGTTCAGACCCTCCTGCGAGAGCAGGTTTGCGGTTTTGTGGGTGCCATTGCCGCCCAGGCACAGCAGGCAGTCCAGCTTGGCTTCCTTGTAGGTCTTTTTCATGGCGGCAACTTTATCAATGTTGTCGTCCTCCACCACACGCATCATTTTAAAGGGGGTGCGCTTGGTGCCCAGAATGGTGCCGCCCAGCGTCAGGATGCCGCGGAAATCGTCCTCGCACATCTCCTTGTAGTCGCCGTTGATCAGGCCGCTGTATCCGTTCAGGATGCCAATGATCTCCACGTTATCGCCCATGCGGGCATACAGTGCTTTTGCTACGCCGCGGATGGTGGCGTTCAGACCCGGACAGTCGCCGCCAGAGGTCAGGATTCCAACACGTTTTTTCATTCAAAAGCCCTCTTTCATTTGGTATTCAGCGCCGCGCGTTCTGCCTTTCAAAGTCAGTCTGCCCGGAGACCTACCTGTTTATAGTATAAGATTATTCCGGATGGGGGCTGCTGTCAAGAGAAGCGCAGAAAATTTACACGCTTCCACGGTGCATTTCTGCGGGCAGGAGAACAGCGGGAAAACTTTTGCAGAAAAAATAAAAAAATGGTTGACAAGCGCGGGCCTTTTGAGTATAATATCCCTTGTCAGCAGCGCACGGCGCGGCAGACAAACTGAATAATGGGGATTTGCATAGTGGTAGTGCGGTAGACTCTGACTCTACTTGTGGGAGTTCGATTCTCTCATCCCCAACCAAGAAAACCGCAGTCTCAACTGGCTGCGGTATTTTCGGGGCATAGCGCAGTTGGTAGCGCGCCTCGTTCGGGACGAGGAGGCCGTGGGTTCAAATCCCGCTGCTCCGACCAACAAGAACCAGTACACATTCGTGTACTGGTTCTTTTTTGTTTCCGCGCGGGATTTGAACAGGGCGGCGGTGCGAAGCACCGCAAACAAAGCCATAGTATGGCTTTGTTTAGCCCGCGGGTCCCACCGGCTAGGAATGTCTAACAGGGTGCATGCTGCTAGGAGCAGCGGGATCTGCAACCCGAAAAGTTTTGACTTGTGTTCTAAATATGATATACTGGAAAGGCAAAGCCATATTTGGCTGCAGAACGGACAAAAAAGCGAGGAAAAACAGAAACTATGCAGGAAACAAAAAAGAAAAAACGGGCGGTCGCGCTTTTTGTGATCGTTCTGATCTGCCTTTGCGGCTGGTGGGCTGTGCAGAAAGAGGGTTTCTTTCTGGATGAGATCTACTCCTACGGCCTTTCAAACAGCAGTTATGTTCCGTTTTTAAGCTGGCTCCATGGTGGAGAACAGGTGGCAAACGGCAAGCTGCCGGAGGCAGTGTTCACGCAGAGCGAGTTTCTGAATTATGTTGCCCCGCAGGGAAGCACACGGTTCGACTATGCGTCGGTCTACTATAACCAGACGCAGGACGTTCATCCGCCGCTGTTCTACTTTTTGCTGCACACGGTGTGCTCATTATTTCCGGGCAGCTTTACAAAATGGACGGGTCTGGGGATGAATTTTGTGCTGCTGGGCGGCACGCTGGCAGCGCTGTATGCGCTGGGCATGGAGCTGTTTGCAGACTGGAAAAAAGCATTGTTCGTCTGTGCATTGTATGCGTTCAACCGTGAAATGATCTCGAATGTGACGATGGTGCGCATGTATATGCTCATGACCTTGCTGACGATCCTGCTTGCGCTGCTGGTGGCAAAGTCTCTTCGCAGGCCGTCTGTGCCCAAATATCTTCTGATCGGTGTAACCATCTATCTTGGCATGATGACCCAGTATTTCTTTGTGGTCTATGCCTTCCTGCTGTGCGCAGCATATGACCTTTACCTGATGTTCCGGCGCGAATGGAAAAATGCTGCTGCATTTTCGCTTCCGGCACTTGCGGGCGTGGCGGAATGCTGCTCACCTTTCCGTGCTGGTATGCACAGCTGCACTCGCAGGATACGGTTTCGCTGGAGTCAACAGCAAACAATCTGCTGGATCTGGCGCAGTACCCCAAAGGCCCGCTGGAGCTGATCGGCTGGAGCATCGTCGGCTTTGCTGTAGGCGCAGGCATTATGGCCGTGCTGATCCTGACGAAGCTGGGGCAGCGCTGGCTGTCGGGCAAGTTGCGCGGCACTACGCTGATCCCCGGGGATGTCAAGCTGATTGCGGTCCCGGCGCTTGCTGCATTTCTGGTTATCGCGGTGATCTCGCCGTATAAGTCGCTGCGGTATGTGTACCATCTGCAGCCGCTGGAAGCGCTGTTTTGTGGCTGCGGCCTTTTCTCCATTCTGGATACGCTGCGTGCAGGCACCAGAAAGCGCATTCTGCAGATCGTGTGCCTTGCAATGGTCGTGCTTGCATTTGTGATCGAGCCGGAGCGCATGTACAGCGGTACTTATAAGATAGACAAAGAACTGGAACAATACAGTCAGGCCGCTGCGTGGATATTACCGGGGACTTGGCAGTTTCACTTCCGGCGTGCAGGAGCTTCTCAAATTTCAGGAGGTCTGTGTGGTGCCGGACGATTCCAGTGAGCTGCTGGTGCAGTATAACACCGGCGAAAATGATACGCTGGTGCTGTTCATTGGAGGCCGGGGGCTGTGGCAGTTCGTGACGGCAGAACAGGTGGAGCAGATCACGGCCCAGAACATGGAAACTGCGTGGAACGTTGCCCGACAGGGCGGCTATGAGGATGTTTCGCTGCTGGCAACGCAGGAGTTTGAACAGATCTTTGTTTTGAAAAAGTGAACGCTTTGCGGCACAGCAGAAGGGAAAACTGCCTTTTTTGCGCGTGCTATATCGTTTTAAGGTAAAGTGTGCTAGAATAGTACTATCAACGATTCAGGAGGGTATCCCATGCTCAAACGACTGCGCAAAGCGCACCCGATCTTATTCTGCGTTCTGGCAGAAGTGGTCTTTCTGGCAAGCCTGTTTGTAACAGATCTTGTCTTTACCATTGCATTGGTTCTTTTTCGGACGGATTTTGCGTCCATTGATACATACCTCTACAGCACTCTGCAGGAGCTGGTGGGGGCCATGGTGGCAGTGCTGTTTCTGGTACGGACAGACCGTGCTGGGCTGCTGCGCCGCCGCGGCAGCGGCTTTTTCAATGGCCTGCTGGTGGGCATGTACGCTGGTGTTCATTGGCTACAATGCCTTTGGTTCGCTGGTGCTGGGCCGGCCGGAGAACGGCGTGCTGCAGCCTGCGGCACGCATCTGCACCTTCCTTGTCAGCATGGCCATGGTGGGTGTGGCCGAGGAATTCATCTTCCGCGGTGTCATTGCCCAGACCCTGCTGGAGCACTTTGGCACCAGCCGCGCCGGTGTGTGGAAGGCCTGCCTTTTGTCCGGTGTGCTGTTTGGTGCGGCGCACCTGACCAATATCCTCAGTTCGGCACCCTTCGGTGTGCTGATGCAGTGCGTGTTTGCAGCATCGCTGGGCACTCTTTTTGCGGCGATCTACTTCCGCACCGGCAATTTGTGGGTGACGGTATTCCTGCATGGTGCCATGGATATTTCGTCCATGCTCATCGGTGGGCTGTACGGCACCACTACCGTGGCCGATGCGGTAAGCGGCTACGATGCATCCATGCTGCTTTCGGTGCTGCTGTATCTGATCCCCACCGCAGTTCTGCTGCGCAAAAAGAAGCTGCCGGAGGTACAGCTGTACTGGCACCAGTACGTAAAAAAATAAAGGCAGGATGCAAAAAATATCCTTGCATTTTGCACAGGGTTCTGGTATACTGTATCTGTTACCGTGGTACGGGGTTGGGAGTATGCCCGCTTTTTGGGAATGCCGTTTCCCGCCGCTGTTCCATTGGCACATAAAATTTTATAAAGAGGTATGTAACTATGAACAAGCAGGAAGTTATGGCCAAAGTCGCTCTGACCGAGAAGGACACTGGCTCTCCCGAAGTGCAGGTCGCTCTGCTGACCGCTCACATCAACGAGCTGAACGAGCACCTGAAGAAGAACCCGAACGATCACCACAGCCGCCGCGGCCTGATGAAGATGGTTGGCCGCCGCCGCAATCTGCTGGCTTATCTCCAGAAGAAGGACATCGAGCGTTACCGTGCTCTGATCGCAACTCTGGGTCTGCGTAAGTAATTTAAACAGAGGGCAGGTACCGCAAAGGTGCCTGCCTTTTGCTTTTGTATACAAATGGCAGCGGCTGCGTATTGCAGCAGTAAATCGAACGCCTGTGCCCCGAATGCTTTTTCATGGCGCGGACGGCTCACATCAACGGCAGAGACATTCCCCCGGTGGGGGAAATATCTCAAACAAAACCGGATGTGAACGGCACGGACGCTGGATTTATTGCTATGATGCGCGTGCCACCGCCTTTTGGATAGAAAAAATCCGAAAAAACAAGGAGGCAAAAACAATGGCAATTGAATTTGGTTCCCGCAGAGAGACCTTTGAGAACTACAAGGTCTACGAGACCATGCTGGCAGGCCGCCCGTTCAAGGTAGAAATGGGCAAAATGTGCGGTCTGTCCAACGCCAGTGCGCTGATCCGCTACGGCGAGACCTGCGTTCTGTGCAATGTGGTCATGAGCCCCAAGCCCCGCGAAGGCGTGGATTTCTTCCCCCTGAACGTCGAGTATGAGGAAAAGCTCTACGCCGCAGGCCGCATCCCCGGCAGCTTCATGCGCCGTGAGGGCCGCCCCGGTGAGCGCGCCATCCTGACCAGCCGCGTGGTGGACCGCCCCATGCGCCGCTGTTCCCCAAGGAGATGCGCAACGATGTCTGCATCACCATGACCGTGATGAGCCTGGACCCCGATTGCAGCCCTGAGATCGCCGGCATGATCGGTGCGTCTCTGGTCACCGCTGTGTCTGAGATCCCCTGGAACGGCCCCATCGGCGGTGTTCAGGTGGGCCTGGTGGACGGTGAGATCGTCCTGAACCCCACCCAGGAGCAGCGCAAGGTGAGCGACCTGGCCCTGACCGTTGCCGCCACCATGGACAAGATCGTGATGATCGAGGCCGGTGCCAACGAGGTGGACGAGGACACCATGCTCAATGCCATCAAGGCGCCCACGCTGAGATCAAGAAGATCATCACCTTCATCAACGGCATCGTTGCAGAGCGCGGCAAGCCGAAGATCGATTTCCAGGTGGTGGGTCTGGATATGGACGTGTTCCACGCCATCCAGAACAAGTATCTGGACGACTTCAAGGCTGCCATGGATACCGACGACAAGAATGTGCGGGATGCTGCCCTGCTGCCCATCATGGACAAGATCGCTGAGGAGTACCCCGACCTGTCTGACGCAGATCTCGACCTCGTCAGCTACAAGATGCAGAAGTACGTTGTCCGCCGCTGGCTGCTGGATGAGGGCAAGCGCGTGGATGGCCGCGGCATCAACGAGATCCGCCCGCTGGCTGCCGAAGTGGGCATCCTGCCCCGGGTCCACGGCCTCCGGCATGTTCACCCGCGCCAGACCCAGGTGCTGACCACCTGCACCCTGGGCGGCACCAAGGACAACCAGCTGATGGACGATCTGACCGACGAGCAGACCAAGCGTTACATCCATCACTATAACTTCCCGCCGTATTCTGTCGGCGAAGCCCGCGCACCCCGCAGCCCCGGCCGCCGCGAGATCGGCCACGGCGCACTGGCAGAGCGCGCTCTGGTTCCCGTGCTGCCCTCTCTGGAGGAGTTCCCCTACACCATCCGCTGTGTCTCTGAGGTCCTGAGCTCCAACGGCTCCACCTCTCAGGCTTCCATCTGCGGTTCCACCCTGGCTCTGATGGATGCCGGTGTGCCCATCAAGGCACCTGTTGCCGGCATCTCCTGCGGTCTGATCACCGAGGGCGACCGCTGGATGACCATGCTGGACATTCAGGGCGTGGAGGATTTCCACGGCGATATGGACTTCAAGGTGGGCGGTACCCGCAAGGGCATCACTGCCATTCAGATGGACATCAAGATCGATGGCCTGACTTACGACATCATTGCCGAGGCCTTTGAGAAGTGCCGCAAGGGCCGCCTGTACATCCTGGACGAGATCATCAAGCCTGTGATCGCACAGCCCCGTGAGGAGCTGAGCCGCTGGCTCCCAAGATGTTCAGCATGATGATCCCCACCGACAAGATCAAGGACGTGATCGGTAAGGGTGGCAAGGTCATCCAGGACATCTGCGCCACCTGCAACTGCAAGATCGATGTGCAGGAGGACGGCCATGTGTTCGTCTCCGCCGTGGATCAGGAGGACGCAAAGCGCGCCATCTTCACCATCAAGACCATTGTGGAGGACCCCGAGATCGGTGCCATCTACAAGGGCAAGGTCACCCGCCTGATGAACTTTGGTGCCTTTGTGGAGATCGCACCGGGCAAGGAAGGTCTGGTGCACATCTCCAAGCTGGACACCAAGCGTGTGGAGCGCGTGGAAGATGTGGTCGCCGTGGGTGATGCCATCGTGGTCAAGGTCACGGACATCGACCAGCAGGGCCGCATCAACCTGAGCCGCCGCGATGCCATTCTGGCGCTGGAAGCCAAGCGCGCCGCGCAGGAGCAGCAGTAATCCATAAATCAGAGGGACCCACAGCCGGTTGGCTGCGGGGTCCCTTTTTGCTGTCCGAAAAAATTTTTGGGTTTCCTCTTGACAGAAATGCAAAAATGCGTATTATTGTATTAGCTGCTCAATACAGCAACACATAAGGAGGGCAAAGCAGAATGAGTGAACAGTTTGATGCCAGCCGCCCGATCTATGCCCAGCTGGTGGAACGGCTCAAAGCCAGAATTCTGGCGGGCATCTACGCCGGGGGGCCATCTGGATTCGGTGCGGGATCTGCCGCAGCTGCCGGGGTCAACCCCAACACTATGCAGAGGCTCTGGCCCAGCTGGAAAGTGAGGGCCTTGTGCGCACCGAGCGCACCAGCGGACGCTACGTCACGGAGGATACGAATTTGATCGAACAACTGCGGGCTGCCGCCGCCCATGACATTGCGGCAGATTTTCTGGAGAAGATGCGCAGCATCGGCTACACGCCGGAAAAGGCGGCAGCCTGTTGGAGCACTGGGATACAGAGGAGGTAGAACCCCATGAGTAAGGTGCTGACCTGTGAAAAATTGACAAAAGTATACGGAAAGGAAAAGACCGCGCTGGACGGCATCGATCTGGAGCTGGATTTTGGCCGCATCGTAGGGCTGCTGGGCCCCAACGGCAGCGGCAAGACCACCCTGCTCAAGCTGGCCAATGGTCTGCTGCAGCCCACGGAAGGCCGCATCCGGATCGCGGGCATGGCCCCCGGCCCGGAGACCAAGGAGCTGGTCTCCTACCTGCCGGATGCCGACTGGATGCGGGTGGAGGAGCTGGTGGAGATGTTCCGGGATTTTTACGGCACGCCCAGTCAGGCCAAGGCTTACATCGCTTTGACGCCGACAAGGCCAATGAGATGCTGGCCCGGCTGAACATCGCCCCCAATGCCCGGCTCAAGACCCTTTCCAAGGGCAACAAGGAGAAGGTTCAGCTGGTGCTGGCCATGAGCCGCAACGCCCGTCTCTACCTGCTGGATGAGCCCATCGGCGGCGTGGACCCTGCGGCCCGGGACTACATCCTGAACACCATCATTTCCAACTACAGCAAGGACGCGACCGTTGTCATTTCTACCCACCTCATCGAGGACATTGAGCCGGTGCTGGACGAGGCCGTGTTCCTGAAGGACGGCCGAATCTTTGCTCACCGTGCTGTGGATGATATCCGCGAGACCGAGGGCAAGAGCGTCGATGCATATTTCCGGGAGGTATTCAAATGCTGAAACAATTGCTGAAATATGAGTTCAAGGCCACGAAACGCCGGTATTTCGGGCTGTATCTGACGCTGGCGCTGTTGAGCGTGGTGCTGGGCGTGACCTTCCGGCAGGACACGCGCTGGCTCACAGCACAAGCTTCCAGAATCTCGAAGTGATTCTGATGATCGTGTATGTCTCGGTCATCCTTGCCATCGCGGTGCTCTGCTTCGTGAACACCATCCAGCGCTTTTATCAGAACCTGCTGGGCCGGGAAGGCTACCTGATGCACACGCTGCCGGTCAATGAGAACCAGCTCATCCTCTCCAAGCTCCTCACCAGCATGGTCTGGGTGCTGTGCAGCGGCCTTGTGGGCATCGTCTGCATCACGGTGATGGTCAGCATCGGTGTGATTGACTCGGAGACCTTCGGCATGGTGGACTGGAACAGCTGGAAGCAGCTGTGGCAGATGCTGTACGAGGAGATAGGCCCGGAGTTCTGGGTGGCAATGGCATGGACCATCCTCATCAATCTGGCCCGGCTGGCAAGCCTCATCCTCTGCGTTTACGCTGCCTGTATGATCGCCCATCAATTCCCCAAGCATGTGATGGTGGCCGGGATCCTCGCGTTTATCGGCCTGAACATCGTGGAGACCCAGCTCGATAAGCTGCTGGGCACGAATGATGTGAGTATGATCGTGGATGTCACGTACCGGGTCGTGGGTGTGAACGTGACCGGTGTGAGCTATGGAGTGACCCCGATGCGCTGGCTGACGGCGGCACTTGGAACAGACGTTGGCTATCTGTTCTGCTTTGCCGTGACTGCAGCCATTGCGGCGGCATACTTCTTCCTGACCCGGTGGCTGATGAAAAATAAACTGAATCTGGAGTAAACAAAAAGGCGGTGTGCCCGGAGCGGACACACCGTCTTTTGCTGTCTGGAAAAAGGATCACACGCCGGAAGCGCCGTAGTTTGCCAGCACACGCAGAAGGATCGTTGACGTTGCAGCCGGGCCATGCCTTGTTCGGCATCCAGAAGCCCACGATGGTGCGGCTCTGGTCGTGGTAGTATTTCTCGAAGATCTCGCGGTAGAACAGGCTCTCCTTGGTAAAGGGCATACAGTGGGCCGAGTAGTTTGCCCGGCGGAGCTGGAACTCCTCATCGGTGTACAGGCTCTCGGCGTACTCCTTGATGTCGTCCACCATGCTGTGGCCCACGGCATCGGAGAAGGCGGCTTTTTCGCGCCAGAGGATCTCCGGGGGCAGCCAGTCGCCTCAAGGCCTTGCGCAGCAGGTACTTGCCCTTGCCGTAGCTGTTCAGCTTCTTTTCGGGGTCAATGGCCATGACGTAGCGCACAAAATCCAGATCGCCAAAGGGCACGCGGGCCTCGATGCTGTTGGCGGAGATGCAGCGGTCGGCACGGAGAACATCGTACATGTACAGCTCCCGAATGCGCTTCTGGCTCTCCTGCTGGAAGGCATCGGCAGTGGGGGCGTAGTCGGTGTACTTGTAGCCGAACAGCTCATCGGAGATCTCGCCGGTCAGCAGCACGCGCACATCAGTTTGCTCGTGGATGGCCTTGCAGAGCAGGTACATCCCCATGCTGGCGCGGATGGTGGTGATATCCCAGGTGCCCAGCAGCCGGATGACCTCCTCCAGGCTCTGGATGACCATGTCCCGGTTGATGATGATCTCATGGTGTTCGCTGCCCAGATAATCGGCGGTCTGGCGGGCATACTTCAGGTCGATGGCATCGGTGTCCATGCCGATGGCAAAGGTACGGATGGGCTTGCCCAGCTTTTTGGCTGCAATGGAGCAGACCAGCGAAGAATCCAGACCGCCCGAGAGCAGGAAACCCACAGGGGCATCGGCATCCAGACGCTTTTCCACGCCTGCGATCAGCTTTTCGCGGATGTTCCGCAGGGTGGTCTCCATGTCATCCTCCATGGGGGCGGGCACATCGGCAATGTCCTCGTAGCGGACAAAGCGGCCATCGCAGTAGTAGCTGCCGATGGGGAAGGGGCGGATGTCGTCGCACCAGCCGATCAGGTTCTGCATCTCGGAGGCAAAGGCGATCTGGTGGCTGGACTTGGAATAGCCGTAGAACAGCGGACGGATGCCGATGGGGTCACGGGCTGCGATCAGCCGATCCTTGCGGGAATCATACAGAATAAGCGCGAACTCGGAGTCCATGTGGCGGAACATATCCAGACCGTACTCGTAATACAGCGGCAGCAGGATCTCGCAGTCGCAGTCGGAGGCAAACTTGTAGCCCCGGCGCTTCAGGATCTCCTTCTCAAAGCGGAAGCCGTAGAGCTCACCGTTGCAGACCACGCAGTCGGCACCGCGTAGAAGGGCTGCATCCCCTCCGGGGTCAGGCCCATGATGGCAAGGCGGCCAAAGCCCATCAGACCAAAAGGCCCCTCCACCACACGCTGGTCGTCCGGCCCGCGCATCACGGTGCGCAGCAGATACTCCTTGAATTTGGCGGCACTCAGGTCGTGCCCCGTGTAACCCATAACACAACACATATTTCTTACCCCTCTCTCTAAACCTCTCCGTCAATGCTTCGCATTACCACCTCTCCTGATAGGAGAGGCAAGTTTCCCGGTGACGGAGAGGTTTTTGCAAATAAAAAAATACGGCAGCCTCATCCCATTGCTAGGACGAATGCTGCCGTATCCGTGGTGCCACCTAAATTACCGGTGCGCGAACACACCAGTCACTTTTGTGTACTCTCCCCGTTGAAAGCACTGCCGCGATAACGAGCGGCTGCCGTCGGCCCCTACTAACTGCCCGAAGCAGGTTCAGGGGGAAGCTCACGGGGGTTCGTTCGGGCTCATTCTCTGTGCGGCTTCCACCGGCCCGCACTCGCTGCAAAAGAACCTTGAGCACTTACTTTTCCCGATCAACGCTTTTCCTGCCTGCATTGTATCACGGCTCTTTGTCCGTGTCAACACAGTGTTCGCATTTTTGTGCGGTCTGCCCCGGATGGGGGGTGTTTTGTGCGCAGCTGCGGCACAATCCGTACAAAACGCTGCCCTCGCACTGCAGGGTGAAGCCGTGCTCCGCCATCAGATGGGCACGCACCTCATCCATAAAGTGGCAGTCCAGGTGATAGATGCGCCCGCACTGCACGCACTTCAGGTGCAGGTGCTCGCGGCAGTGGCGGCCCTCGTCCACATACTGGAACACGGCCTTTTCGCCCTTATCGGCCACATATTTCATAATGCGCTGCTCGCCTGCCAGCTTGTCCAGATACCGGTACACCGTGGTGGGATTGGGGCTGGCCCCCTCTGCCTCCAGATGTTCCAGAATGTTGGATGCACTGACCGCGTGCTGGCGGTTGTTGATGAGATAATCCAGGATCAATTGCCGGGTTTTGGTGTTGTACCCCCCGCGACCTGCCATGGTATCAGCCTTCCTTTCTGGGTCAAGTGTACCACAATTTATCCTTCGATGCAAAACAAGAGCGAAACACTGGCGACAAGCACAAAAAAACTGTTCAATTTATAGCAAAATAATGCATGACATCTGTTCAAAACGGAAAAGCTCCCAAAGTTTTCAAAAAAGTCTTGTAAACATTGTCCAGATATGTGATAATAATGTCAATGATTATTTGGATTATTTAAGGGATACAAGCTGTCCGGCGGGCGACTGATTGCTGCCTGAATGGTCCTGCTTGCGAACTAGGAGATAGAACAATGAAAGAGATGGATTCCCAGTCAAAGCCCAGCCTGAAGCTGCAGGCTTACCAGTACCTGAAAACCAAGATTCTGAACTGTGAGTACCGCCCCAACGAATTTCTGAACGAGCAGAAGCTCTGTGCCGAGATGGGCAACATCAGCCGCACCCCATGCGTGACGCGCTGGCCGCCTGGAGCAGGAGGGCTGATCACCATCCTGCCCAAAAAGGGCTGATGGTCTCCAGCATTACCGAAGAGGACGTGCACAGCATGTTTGAGATGCGCCTGCTGGTGGAGCCTTACGCCCTGCGCACCTACGGCAACCTGATCCCCCGGGAGCAGCTGGAGGCCTACACTGAGCTGATGCACCACCCCGAGCGGATCGATGACTTCTGCAAATCCGATGATGATTTCCACGAGCTGCTGATGAGCACTCTGCCCAACAAATACCTGCGCTCTGGCTATGACCGCATCACCGGCCTGAACACCCGTTTCCGCATTATGACCGGCAAGGTGAGCATGATCAATCAGGATCAGACCTGTGAGGAGCATCTGGAAATTCTGAATGCCGCCCTGAGCGACAACTGGAACACCGCCGCGATGCGCTGCAGCATCACCTTGAGCTGGCCCGCGATAAGGCCGAGGGAGTCATCAAGGTCATCCGGCTGTGGTAAATGAAACGATAAAAACGCTGTATCACTCCTTCCGGCATCGCTGATGCGATGCCGCCTCCCTCTCAGAGGGAGGCTTTTGCGTTGGCCGCCGCGTTAAGGCTCCCTCCTGGAGGGAGCTGTCGAGCGAATGCGAGACTGAGGGAGTGGTACAGCGTTTTCTTTTGCTGGAAAGTGTAAAAAAT
>ENA-OQEB01000547-OQEB01000547.1-human-gut-metagenome-genome-assembly--contig:-NODE-547-length-15433-cov-1.668561_pt1 | contig 15433 bp, 18 predicted proteins | sample MGYA00242787_ERZ504619 | MGnify/ENA primary metagenome ERZ504619 (study PRJEB26092, sample SAMD00036317) | human gut metagenome | host: Homo sapiens | study: EMG produced TPA metagenomics assembly of... | reverse complement strand
CAAAAAAAATTAGATAAAGCCGCTTTCGATGAAGTGGAATTAAATCCTCACATTCGTGAAAAAAATAAAGAATTATACGGTGAAGATTTAACAGCTAATCAGATTGTAGAACGCATTGTAAATGAAGTTCGCCATAATGGTGATGAAGCTGTGATTAAATATACAAAATTATTAGATGGAGCAGATTTCACTCCTAGTCAATTTTTAGTAACACAAGAAGAATATGCTCAAGCATATGAAGTAGCTGATGAAGATATCGTAAATTCTTTGCGTAAAGCTATTGAAAATGTGCGTAGATATCACCAAGAACAAAAACCAAATTCATGGATTACATATAGAATCATGGCTCTATATTAGGTCAATCTGTAATACCATTAGATAGAGTAGGTGTTTATGTACCAGGTGGAACAGCAGCTTATCCTTCTTCTGTAGTGATGAATGTAATGCCAGCAAAAGTGGCAGGTGTTAAAGAAATCATCATGATGGCACCACCATCTCGTGATGGAAAATTAAATCCATATGTATTGATAGCTGCTAAAGAAGCAGGTGTTGATGCTATTTATAAAGTAGGTGGAGCTCAAGCTATAGCTGCTATGGCTTTTGGAACAGAAACTATTCCGAAAGTTGATAAAATTACAGGTCCTGGTAATATTTTCGTAACTCTTGCAAAAAAAGCAGTATATGGACATTGTGATATTGATATGCTAGCAGGTCCAAGTGAAATCTTGATTGTAGCAGATAAAACAGCAGACCCAGTATATACAGCAGCAGATATGTTAAGTCAGGCAGAACATGATATGCTCGCTTCTAGTATTGTACTCACTGATGATGAAGCCTTAGCAGATAAAGTTTTGGCAGAAGTAGAAAAACAATTAGCTAAATTGCCTAGAAAAGAAATTGCAAAAGCATCTTTAGAAAGAAATGGTCGCATTATTTTGACTGAAAATCTCATGCAGGCAATGGAACTTGCGAACTACTCCGCACCAGAACATATGGAAATTTTGACTGAAAATCCATTTAGTTACTTCCTTATGTGCGTCATGCAGGCGCAGTATTTTTAGGTGCTTATTCTCCTGAACCACTTGGAGATTATTTTGCAGGGCCAAACCATGTACTTCCTACAGGTGGCACAGCACGTTATTATTCTGTATTGAATACAGAAACATTTATGAAACGTACAAGCATAATTTCATATACACAAAAAGCTTTGCAAGAGGTAAGTTCTGATATCGTTCGTTTAGCTGAAGCAGAAGGATTACAAGCTCATGCAAATGCAATAAAATTAAGAGGTGAAAAAATTGATTAAATTAAAATATAGAACTGGTTTAAAAGATATGCCTAGCTATGATGTAGTGGAGCGTGATTGGGATATAAAGGTAAATGCAAATGAGTCTAATATGAATTTGCCACCAATAATTGAAGATAGATTGATGGCACGATTAGCTTCTGTAGCTTTTAACCGTTATCCTAATGAACAAGTTGAATTATTAGCAGAACAGATTGCTGATAATTTTAGATTAGATAAAGAAAATATTTTAATCGCCAATGGTTCAAGTGAAATTTTGGAAAAATTATTCTTGCTTTGGCGGTAGAGGTAGAAAAATAGTATATCCACAACCATCTTTTTCCATGTATAAAATCTATGCTAAATTTAGCGCTTCCATTGGTGTACCTGTGGACTTAAATGATGATTATACTTTCAATGCAAGTGATTTTGTCAATGCTGTAAAAGAAAATAAAGCTTCTCTTGCTGTTATTTGTTCCCCAAATAATCCTACTGGTACAAAAATTCCTATGGCAGATATTGAATATGTAGCCAAAAATATTGATTGTGCTTTAGTCATTGATGAAGCATATGTAGAATTTGATGGCGAGTCTGCAATGAGATTTTTAAAAGATTATCCACATTTGATGATTGCAAGAACTTTCTCTAAAGCTTATGGATTAGCTAGTGCGAGAGTTGGTTATTTGATTGCTGATAAAAAATCATTGAAATGGTAGCAAAGCTTGTATGCCATATCATGTAAATGTATTATCTGCTATCACTGCTGATATAGTGTATCAAATGAGAGATGAATATATTCCACGCATTCAAATGACAGTGGCAGAAAGAAAACGCATGAGCGAACAGTTGAGCAAAATCGATGGAATAACAGTTTATCCATCTGCAACAAATTTCATTTTGATAAAATATGATAAAGCTGTAGCTTTAAATGAATATCTTGAAAATATCGGTATTGGCGTGCGTTCTTTTGGCAATGCCCCAAGACTTGAAAATTGTTTGCGCATTTCTATGGGAACTAGACCAGAAAATGATGCTGTGTATAAAGCTATAAAAGATTTTGTAGAAAGTCAAAATTAAAAGGATTGAATGGTATGGATTTAAATAAAAAAACGCTGTGGTGCTATAAAACAGCACTACAGCAGAAACAGCTATTGATATAAAATTAAATCTTGATGGCACAGGAAAATCAAATATTAAGACTAAAATCGGCTTTTTTGACATATGTTGACTTTATTATCAGCACATAGCTTGATAGATATGGAGATTTTCTGTGATGGTGATATAGAAGTTGATGGTCATCATAGCGTAGAAGATTGTGGTATTGCCTTAGGTCAAGCATTTAAAGAAGCAATTGGTGATAAACGTGGTATAAATCGCTATGGAACTTTCTATGTTCCTATGGATGAAGCATTAGCTTTGGTGTCTTTAGATATAAGTGGTAGACCTTATTTAGTATGTGATATGGGTGAGTTAGCTCCGATGATTGGCGATTTTGATACAGAACTTGTCGAAGATTTATGCGAGCTTTTGCCTTTAATGCTGGAATTACATTGCATATAAAAGTGATGTATGGAAAAAATTCTCATCATAAAGTAGAAGGTGTATTTAAAGCTTTAGGTCATGCTTTAAGACAAGCTGTAGAATTTGACCAGAGAGCATTAGATAAAATTCCTTCAACAAAAGGAGTATTAGAATAAGATAAAAATTTTTAGTTAAAGGAGTTATTCTAATGATTGCAATTGTGGATTATGGTGTAGGCAATTTATTTAGTGTGGAGAAAGCATTTTTGAAATTTTCTCCAGACGTAGTGCTTACAAGTGATGCCAAAGTAATAGAAAAAGCCGATAAAATTGTACTTCCTGGTGTAGGTGCTTTTGGTGATTGCATGAAAAATTTTGAGCAATCAGGCTTAAAAAATTCTGTTTTAGAAGCTATTGAACAAGGAAAACCTGTAATGGGAATTTGTGTAGGTGAACAAATCATGTTTGAAGGCAGTGAAGAATCACCAGGAGTAAAAGGCTTAGGAATTTTTTAAAGGCATGGTAAAAAAAATAAATGCTCCTGGGCTAAAAATTCCGCATATGGGTTGGAATTCTATTGTTATAGATGAAGAAAATAATCAGAATGTAGATATTAATTTATTTGCAGGATTGAAAGAAGAACCATATGTTTATTTTGTACATAGCTATCAGGCTTGTCCAGAAGATAAATCCATAATTTTAGCTAAATCTAGTTATGGCGAAGATTGGTAGCTGCTGTGGGAAAAGATAATGTAGTAGCGACACAATTTCACCCTGAAAAATCAGGTGATATTGGTTTAAAAATTATTAAAAATTTTGTAGAAGGGTGAATGAAGATTGATTATTTTTCCAGCGATAGATATTAGAAATGGTAAATGTGTACGCCTTGTAAAAGGTGATTTTAATCAGGAAACAGTATTTTCTGAACGTCCAGAAATCATGGCAAAAAATGGGAAGATGAAGGCGGTCAGTACCTTCATTTAGTTGATTTAGATGGAGCTTTAAAAGGAAAATCACAGAATTTAGATGTTGTAGAAATGATATTGAAAACAGTGAATATCCCTGTAGAACTCGGTGGCGGTATTCGCACTATGGAAAATATAAAGCAAGTTTTAGATATGGGTGTTAGTCGTGTTATTTTAGGTTCTGTAGCTGTAAAAGATCCGCAATTAGTAAAAGATGCTTGCAAAAAATATGGCAGTGAACGCATTGTTGTAGGTATTGATGCTAAAGATGGCATTGTAGCTGTTGATGGTTGGGGCGTATCTGGAAATGTGGAAGCGAAAGAATTGGCTAAAAAAATGGCTGAAGCTGGTGTAAAACATATTATTTATACAGATATTTCTCGTGATGGCACTTTATCTGGTGTAAATGCAAAAGCAACAGCAGAACTTGCAAGTTATAGCGGGGTAAAAGTAGTAGCTTCTGGCGGAGTATCTTCTATTGAAGATATTAAAATTTTAAAAGGCTATGAACAAGATGGCATTGAAGGCGTAATCGTAGGTAAAGCTATTTATACAGATAATTTATCTTTACAAGAGGCTATAAAAATAGCTAAGGAGGGATAAATAATGTACACAAAAAGAATAATCCCTTGTCTTGATGTAAAAGCAGGACGAGTTGTTAAAGGAACAAATTTCGTTTCTTTGCGTGATGCTGGTGATCCTATAGAGCTTGCTTCCGTATATGATAAAGAAATGGCTGACGAACTTGTTTTTTTAGATATAACAGCTTCTAATGAACAACGTGATACTATTGTAAAAGTAGCAAATGATTGTGCAAGTCAAGTTTTCATTCCATTTACCATTGGTGGAGGAATTAGAACTGTAGAAGACATGCGCAAAATGCTCAAGGCTGGTGCAGATAAAGTATCTATGAATACAGCAGCGATAAAAGATCCTTCTATAATCAAAGAAGGAGCAGAAAAATTTGGCAATCAATGTATCGTGCTTGCTGTAGATGCTAAACGAAATGGCGAAAATTCTTGGGAAGTTTATATAAATGGTGGTAGAACACCAACGGGAATAGATTGTTTAGAATGGGTGAAAAAAGCAGTTTCTTTGGGAGCCGGTGAAATCTTGCTCACAAGTATGGACGCTGATGGTACAAAAAATGGTTATGATATACCACTTACGCGTGCAGTTTCAGAAGCTGTAAATGTACCAGTAATTGCTTCAGGTGGAGCAGGAAAATTAGAACATTTTTACGAAGTATTAACAGAAGGAAAAGCTGATGCAGTACTTGCTGCTTCAGTATTCCATTATGGAGAATTTAGTATTCGCCAAGTAAAAGAATATTTAAAATCTCGTGGTGTGGAGGTTAGATTGTAATGATAGATATCGACAAAGTAAAATTTGATGAAAAAGGCTTAGTGCCAGCTGTAGTGCAAGAAGCTAATGGCAAAGTTTTAATGCTTGCATATATGAATAAAGAATCACTACAAAAAACTATAGAAACAGGATATACATGGTTTTATAGTCGTTCTCGTCAAGAACTTTGGAATAAAGGGGCAACTTCTGGCAATAAACAATCTGTCAGTGAAATTTATTATGATTGTGATGGTGATACTTTGTTGGTAAAAGTTCATCAAACAGGTATGGCTTGTCATACTGGCACATATACTTGCTTTACTGACCGCAGATTATTTCCAGATAGCAAAGATTTAGTACCTATGGCTCAACCACAGGATAATACTTCTATTGCAAAAGTTCTAAATGATTTATATGCAACAATTAAAGACCGTCAAGTAAATCCAGTAGAAGGCTCATATACTAATTATTTATTTGAAAAAGGTCAAGATAAAATCTTGAAAAAAGTGGGCGAAGAATGTACTGAAACAATAATTGCTTCTAAAAATATGGATAAAGAAGAAATTCTTTATGAAATGAGCGATTTATGGTATCATTGTCTTGTTTTATTGGCATATCATAATATTACTCCAGATGATTTATTAGCTGAATTGATGAGCAGAAGAAATGGTGGAGAATATCATAGATTGGCAAGAAAGAAATCAAAAAAAATAAATCTTAAAGAGGAGATTTGATGATGGGACAAGCTAGACTTGACTATATGAAAGATTCTGCATGAAGCGATGGTACTGCAAAAAAATAGATAATTTGCCACCTTTTGAATTACCATATTGCAAAAGATGCAGTATTGATTGACCTTGTAGACCCAGATGTATTACCAGATGCACAGGTGAACTTTTTGGAAATGATAGAAGTTCGTTCTACACTTCGTCAATATGATGATACAAAAGAATTATCTAATAAAGAATTATCATATCTTTTATGGTGTACTCAAGGCGTAAAAATGGTAATGCAGACAAAGACTATTAGAAATGTACCTTCTGCTGGCGGTAGAAATGCATTGGAAACATTTTTATATATTCGCCGTGTTGAAGGCATAAAACCAGGTTTATATCGCTTTTTACCATTAGAGCATAAATTATTATTAGTATCTGATGCAGAAGATATTGAAGAAAAAATCTGTAGCCAATTTTCTACAGTAGGTGTAGCAAATAATGCAGCTGTAGTATTTTTATGGACAGCTGTTTATGAAAGAATGGATTGCATGTTTGGCGAAAGAGCATATCGTTATATTTATTTAGATGCTGGACATGTTTGCCAGAACTTATATTTAGCAGCACAGACAATGCATATAAAAGTATGTGCATTAGGTGCTTTTGATGATGAAGTCTTAAATCAAAATCTCGGTTTTGATGGAGAAAATCAATTTGTTGTCTATGGTGCTGGTGTAGGCAAATAATTTTTAATTGCATAATATAAAAATAAGTAAAACCTCAAGAGTTATATAATAATTCTTGAGGTTTTTGTCATAAAAATATTCTTTTTTATTGCCAAAATAATTTTTATAGTATATATTTATTTTAGTTATTTACAAAAATTTTACATATAAAATAAATAGACTTAAGAAAGGGCGTTTTGTGTTGTTAAATAAAGGTTTTATAGGAAACTTACAGGTTATTTACAAAGAAATTTTTGATGAACATTTTATGTTTATCATGATTTTATTTATAATTAATAGTTTAACTACAGCGTGGTCACTTTTTGATGAAGATAAAATTGACGTGGCGATTGGATATATTTTTTCTGTATGGTTAGGTTCATTGATAATAACTTGTCTTATTGATTTATTGCCAAAACGATTTTTGCAAAAAATTGTAAAAACGGTATTGGTTATACCAATAGGGCTTATATTTATCGGTGAATTTTTTACAATGTATTGCTATAAGGCTTTGATTGGCACAGGTATTATAAATTCTGCACTTGAAACAAATATGCGAGAAGCTACAGAATTTTTCTCTATGTATATAGGTTTTTCAGGAGTGGCTTCTGTCATTGTTTTAATTGCTTTAATTGTAGGTTTATATAAATATAATCCACTGAAAAAAATCACTTTAAAACAAAAGACAAAATCAGGTATAGTATGTACTTTGATGGTTTTAAGCGTGTTTTATACTATAAGAATGTTTACTGTATATACAGATTTTATTTGGGACGATGAAGTCTTACCAGTGCAAAGGTATATGCTTCTACTTCTGTTGCTGTAAGAAATATGCAGGCGTATAGAGAGCTTTCTTCTCAAGTAAATAGCAAGGTAGAACTCACAGAAAATAAGAGTGAAATAAAAAATATTGTATTTATTTTAGGTGAGTCTACAAATAGAAATCATATGCATCTTTATGGATATTATTTACCAAATACACCAAATCTTGATGCTTTGAATGAAAAAGGTGAAATCAGTGTTTTTCGAGATGTAGTAAGTCCTCATTCTACTACAATTGCTGTATTGAGTAAGTTATTTACATTTTGTAATCGTGAATCAGACCAAGAATGGTATCATTACAATAATTTAATTGATGTAATGAATGCTGCAGGATATAAGACATATTGGTTATCTAATCAGGAAACTTCAGGGGTTTGGGGCAATGTAGCTCAGATTTATGCAGCTCATAGTGATGTGAGTGCATTCACTCGTATTCGCGATTCAAGAGAAGATTATGGTATCGTTGATGGCGAATTATTCCCTCTTATTGATGATGCTATAGCAAATAGAAGTGAAGATAAAAATTTCTATGTAGTTCATTTGATGGGCGGACATGGATTATATTATAATCGTTTCCCTTATAGTTTTAGTAAATTTAGTAAAGATGATATCAATTTACCAATTACAGATGGTAAAAAAGAAATCGTAGCTCAATATGATAATGCGCTTTATTATAATGATTATATAGTAAGCAGTATTATTGATAAATTCCGTGATAGTGAAACTTTAGTTATTTATGTTCCTGACCACGGTGAAGCTGTATATGATGAAGGCGAAGATATGTCTGGTCATATTGAAGAAAATCCTACACATCATATGATTGAAATACCAGTTATTATGTGGGCATCAGAAAAATTCAGAGCAAAATATCCTGAAAAATGGGAGCAAATCAAAAAAGCTGCTGATAGACCTTATATGACAGATGATATGATTCATACTGTTATGGAATTTAGCAAGATATAAAAACAGCTGAATTTGACCCTACAAGAAGCATTGTAAATGATAAATTCAATGCACAAAGACCTCGTATCTTTGATGGTATGGATTATGATACAGAAATAAAAAATAAAAGATAAATAATAGAAAAATCCCTAATACGGCATTTTGCTGTATTGGGGATTTTTTTTGCTGTTTATAGCATAATTTTTTACTGTTTTTACATTATTTTTGCATATATATTGCTTGTTTTTACAAAGTTTATATAAATTTACAAGATTTTCATAAAATTATTACAAGATAATGATAGAGGTAAAAGTTAAATTTTGGTTAAATAGATGATGTTGAATTAAGTATGTTGTTAAGATTAAAAATTAATTGAATGAGGGTAAAAAATGTTAGAGTTAAAAAAGATTAGGAAATCATATGAAGGAATAGAAGTTCTTAAAAATATTAATTTAAAAATAGAAAAAGGAGAAATCGTTTCTATTTTGGGACCATCTGGTTGTGGTAAAACTACTTTATTAAATTTAATTTTAGGGCTTACTCAAGTGAGTGAAGGCAGAATTATTTTTGATGGTGAAGATATAACACAGATGCCAATGGAAAAACGTGGTTTTAATATCGTATTTCAGGATTATGCGTTATTCCCTAATTTAAATGTATATGAAAATATTGTTTATGGATTAAAAAATAAGCCAAATATTTCTACAACAAAAGAAGTTCAAGACTTAATCAATTTATTAGGTTTAGGCAAACATTTAACAAAGAAAATCGAAGAATTATCTGGTGGACAGAAACAAAGAACTGCACTTGCTAGAACTTTGGTGATGAAACCTAAAATTTTATTATTAGATGAGCCTTTATCTGCTTTAGATGGTGTTATCAAAGAATCTATCAAACAGAAAATTAAAGAAATAGCTCGTGATTTTAAATTGACTACAATCATAGTTACACATGACCCAGAAGAAGCATTGACTTTATCTGATAAAGTTTTGATTGTAAATGAAGGTCAGATTTCTCAATTTGGTACACCAGAGGAAATCATTAAAAAACCTGCAAATGATTTTGTCAGTGAATTTATCTTACGTCAGTTAGAAATCAAACGAAATAATATCTTAGAATTATTTTGGGATGGTAACAATAGAGATAGAAAAGAGATTCTTCAGGTGGGTTAATGATGAATATTTTAAAAACTAAACAAAAAGAATTACAGATGATTTTTATAGCTGTAATTATAATTTTTGCAGGATTTTTATTACTACCGTTTATAGAGATTTTATATCAATCTATAGCAGTAGGTGATGGTGTAGGTTTAAAACACTTTGCCACAATGTTAGATGAAGATAAATTTGCTACGGCTTTTGGCAATAGTATAGCAATTGCTTCAACTAGTGCGATTTTAAGTACCTTATTAGCATTTATTTTAGCTTATACTATCCATTATACAAATATAAATAAAACAGCTAAGCGTTTGATTCAAATATTGGCTATAGCACCTATGTTTTTGCCAACAATTACATATGGATTTGCAATAATTTATTCTTTAGGAAAACAAGGTTTTTTAACAAAAGTATTCAATATACAAATTGATATTTATGGTTTTAATGGTTTGTTGATAGGTTATATAATCTACACCATGCCAATAGCATTTTTACTCATTTATAATGCTATGAAATATATCGATAAGAAATTCATGATTGTATCAAAAATCATGGGCGATAGTTTATTTAAAACTTTTAGACAGACACTTATTAGACCATTATTAGGAACACTTGCAGCTTCATTTATACAATGCTTTTTCTTATGTTTCACAGATTATGGTATTCCAGCTTCAGTCGGTGGTAAATATCAGGTAATTGCTACAGTTTTATATGAAGAATGATGGGAAGTATTCCTGATTTTAATCGTGGTGCTGTAGTAGCCATTGTGATGTTATTACCATCAATTATTAGTATTGCTTTATTATGTTATCTACAACGTTACAATGTGCGTTATAATAAAATTTCTCAAGTGGAATTGAAAGTAAACAAAGTGCGTGATTTTGTTTGGGGAGGATTATCTACTGTTATTTTAGTGATGATTTTATCCATGTTTGTTGTAATATTCATGATACCATTTATTGATGAATGGCCATATCGTATGCAATTTACAACAGCACATCTCGTAGAAATTTTAAATGATTCTAGCATTATTGATGTATATACAAATTCCTTATTAGTGGCTACTTTATCTGCTGTAGTGGGACTTGTTGTATCTTACGGTGCAGCTTTAATTACTGCTAGAAGTAATTTTATCAATGAAAAGAAATTTGCCATTGAAGCGATTGCTTTGATTACAAATACAATTCCAGGTATGGTAATTGGTATCGCTTATATGATGTTCTTTTCAGGAACTACATTACAAAATACTTTTGCTTTAATCATCATTTGTAATGTAATTCACTTTTTCTCCACACCTTATTTAATGCTTAAAAATTCCTTAGAAAAATTAAATAAATCATGGGAAAATACAGCTTTGTTGATGGGCGATAGTTGGTTTAAAACATTATATAGAATTATCACACCAAATATAAAAACTACTATTTTTGAAGTATTAGGATATTACTTTATCAATGCCATGGTAACTATTAGTGCAGTTATTTTCATAGCTGGTGCTCAGACTATGGTTATTACAGCCAAAATAAAAGAATTACAGTATTTTGGTAAATTTAATGAAATCTTCGTATTATCCATGCTGATTTTAGCTACAAATTTAATTGTAAAAGGTCTATTGACTGTATTAGCTAAGAAGAAAATCAGTGTGAAAAAAGAGAAAAAAGAAATGATAACAAAGGGAGAGGCTATAGTATGAAAAAGAAAAAAATCTTATCAATGTTATTAGCAGGTACGGCATTATGTGCGTCTATGCTATTTGGTGGTTGTGGTACATCTGGTAGCGATAGTGCATCTAGTGGAAATGATGGAAAAGTAGTTATTTATTCTAATGCAGATGATGAAGCAGTAGATGCTATGAAAAAGCATTAGATAACAATGGTTTTAAAGATAAATATATGTTCCAGACTTTCGGTACTTCTGAACTTGGCGGTAAATTAATGGTAGAAGGTAAAAATATTGAAGCTGATGTAGTAACTATGAGTTCTTTCTACTTAGATAGTGCGCAAGAAAAAAATAAAAATGTTCACAGATTTAACTTTTAGATTATAAACCATTAACTGAAAAAGTTAATTTCTATGCACCAATCACTTCTCAAGAAGGCACTATCATTGTAAATACTGAAAAATTAAAAGAAGCAAATCTTCCTATGCCAAAAAGCATTAAAGATTTAGCAAATCCTATTTATAAAGACCAAATTTCTGTAACAGATGTAAAAGCATCATCTACAGCTTGGTTATTAATTCAAGGTTTAGTTTCTGCTTACGGTGATGAAGAAGCTAAAAATATTTTAGGTGGCATTTATAAAAATGCAGGCCCACATATTGAAAATTCTGGTTCTGCACCACTTAAAAAAGTTCGTGCTGGTGAAGTGGCTATCGGTTTTGGTTTAAGACAGCAGGCTGTTGCTGATAAATTAAAAGGTTTACCTATTGATTTTGTAGATCCAACAGAAGGTAATTTCTCTTTGACTGAATCTATTGCAGTTGTAGATAAGGGCGATAAAACAAATCCACTTGCAATGCAAATGGCAGAATGTATTATTCACAATGCTAGAGTAGATTTATTAAAATCTTATCCAAATCCAATTTATGAAGGTGAAACTTCTGATTCTGTAAATAAATCAGCATATCCAAAAACTTTTGCTGAAAAATTATCTGTTGATTTATTGAAAAAACATCAAGATTTATCTGAAGCAGCTAAACAACTTTAATTTTAATGATTTATTTTAGGGTATATGTAGTTAAATACAATTAATATGCAGAATAAGAAATTTCTTAATACAAAGAGAAAATCTTTAGTATTAGGAATCTTAATGTAGAGGACAGTTTGATATTTTTAGTTAACATGATTATAAAGAAAGGTGTATAAAAATGAAAAATTATAAATTATTAACTCCAGGGCCACTCACTACTACTGAAACAGTGAAAAAAGAAATGATGTTTGACCATTGCACATGGGACGATGATTACAAAAAAATTACTTTATCCATCATTGATGATTTATTAGAATTAGCACATGTAGATAAAGAAAAATATACAGCAATTCTCATGCAGGGCAGTGGAACTTTTGGTGTAGAATCTGTACTTACTTCTGTTGTTGGCGAAGATGATTGCTTATTGATTTGTGCAAATGCGCTTATGGTAAACGTATGGCAGAGATTGCTCAACATGCCAAAATAACTTATAAAATGTATTTACAAGGTTTTGATAAAATTCCAGATGCAAAAGTTGTAGAAGAATTATTGCAAGAAAATCCACAAATTACACATGTTTCTATAGTTCATAGTGAAACAACTTCTGGTATTTTAAATGATATTGAAGCTGTGGCAAAAGTAGTTAAAGCATATGGAAAAACTTTAATAGTTGATGCTATGTCTAGCTTTGGCGGTGTGGATATTGAAGTTGAAAAATTAGGCATTGATTTTATCATCAGTAGTGCAAATAAATGTATTCAAGGTGTGCCAGGTTTTTCCTTTATCATTTGTAATCGTGAAAAATTAATGCAATCTAAAGGTAAAGCAAGAAGTCTTTCTTTAGATTTATATGAACAATGGGAAACTATGAGCAAAGATGGTAAATGGAGATTTACTTCACCTACACATGTAGTATTAGCTTTTGCTCAAGCTATTAAAGAATTAAAAGCAGAAGGCGGTATTGTAGCTAGAAATAAACGTTATAGTGAAAATAATCGCATTCTTATCGAAGAAATGGCAAAACTTGGTATAAAACCATATATTGAAAGCACTCATCAAGGTCCAATCATCACTACATTCTATTATCCAGAAAATAGTAATTTTGATTTTGCTGAAATGTATCAATATATTAAAGACAGAGGATATGCTATTTATCCAGGTAAAGTAACAGACATTCAGACTTTCCGCATTGGTACTATTGGGGAAATTTATCCAGAAGATATGTATAAATTATCTAGCATTATGACAGATTTTCTTAATAGTAAAAAATAATTGTAGTTGAGACTTTAATTTTAGTGGAGATTTAATTAAGTAAGGAGAATTTATTAATGAAATACGAAGGTATTATTTTTGATTGGGCAGGCACTACAGTAGATTATGGTTGTATGGCACCAGTAAGAGCTTTTGATGAAGCTTTTAAATCTTTTGGCATTGAACCTACAATGGAAGAAATTAGAAAACCAATGGGAATGTTAAAAATTGACCATGTAAGAACAATGCTTCAAATGGAACGCATCAATAATTTATGGAAAGAAAAATATAATCGAGATTGGACAGAAGATGACGTACAAAAAATCTATGAAATCAGTGAACGTAAAATCTTTGAAGTTTTAGATAAATATACAGATATAAAACCACATGTATTAGAAACAATTATTGAAATTAGAAATAAAGGCTTAAAAATTGGTTCTACTACAGGCTATACAAGTGATATGATGAAAATCGTAACAGATAGAGCAAAACAGCAAGGATATACTCCTGATTTTTGGATTAGCCCTGATATGGTAAATAGTAAAGGCCGTCCATATCCTTATATGATTTTCCGCAATATGGAAGCTTTAGAATTAATTTCTGTGGATAAAGTATTAAAAGTTGGCGATACTATTGCAGATATTAAAGAAGGCGTTAATGCTGGTATTGATACTGTAGGTATTATCGAAGGTAGCTCTTTGATGGGCTTAAAGTCAAGAAGAATATGAAGCACTAATCTGAAGATAAGAAAAATGAAATGGATTTAAAAGTAGTATCTGCATATCAAGATGCTGGTGCGAAATATATTATTAGAGATATCAGTGGTTTATTGGATATTTTAAAATAATAGATGAATTTATAAAGCTGTAATAATTGGACGTGATAGATTATTACAGCCTTTTTTGATGAGTTTTTTAATTAAATTTTATAATTTTAAAATTTAGATTTCACAAAGACTATTTATAATGTAGTTAGTTAAAATAATTTATAAGTACTTTATGGTATTAAGTTTTTAAACTTATAATGATTGTGAGGGATTATATTATGTTTAAAGGAAGCAAACTAGCTGCAATGGATTTGATGTCTAAAAATTTAATGATTATGATAAAATCTATGCAAAATAAAATGAAAGAAATCTTTAAACATAATTTTTATAAGTGTTCTTTAAATAAAAAAGTGCCTCCGGAAAGAAAAATCTCTATGCTTAAATTTGGTTGATAATTTTCCATTTTTAAACATAGAGATTTTTTTATTTTTGTTGATTTTTAAAGAATTGATAATAATAAGGTTTCATTTCTTTGCGATTTTTGATAGGTGGCCATAAATCGCCAATAGCTGTTGTACGCATAGCAGCACTTAAATGTTCATATAAAAGAGGATTTTCTTTAGATAATTCTTCAATTAAATTTTTAGCTTTTTGACGCATTGTATTGCCATTGAATGGACATGGTGGAGCACAAGGTTCTTGACCATGAAGTGAGATGGCATTTTCTTATTTCTTCTTCACGGAAATAAAGGCAGTGGTCTGATTACAGTTCATCAGAACGGCTTAAATAAGTAGATGGCATGAAAGTCTTTAATTGACCAGAATAAAATAAATTCATGAAGAATGTTTCTACGGCGTCATCATGATTGTGAGCATAAGCTATTTTATTATAGCCATGTTCTTTGGCATAGCCATTGATTGCACCACGGCGGAAGAAAGCACAGGAATAACAAGCGTTTTTATTATCTTGATTAGTGATAGTTTCAGCGATATTTACTTCATGAATATGGTAAGGCATATTTAATTTATCGCAGAATTTTTGCATAGCTTCGCAAGAAAAATCTTTAGTAAACATAGGATTTATGGTGATTGCTCCTAGTGTGAAATTTTTCTTTAAAGTATTTTTTAATTCTGTTAAAGCGTATGCCATAAATAGGCTATCTTTGCCACCAGATAGACCGATTAGGATTTTATCATTATCTTCGATTAATTGGAATTCAACAACTGCACGGATTATGCGACTTAAATATTCTTTAG
>ENA-OQEB01000546-OQEB01000546.1-human-gut-metagenome-genome-assembly--contig:-NODE-546-length-15453-cov-5.861412_pt1 | contig 15453 bp, 19 predicted proteins | sample MGYA00242787_ERZ504619 | MGnify/ENA primary metagenome ERZ504619 (study PRJEB26092, sample SAMD00036317) | human gut metagenome | host: Homo sapiens | study: EMG produced TPA metagenomics assembly of... | reverse complement strand
CGCGCCGCCGACCCCAACCTCACTGCCAACGGTGCCGTGCGCGCCAACCGCGCCGCACAGTTTATGCCCTTTGCCGCCCTCACGGGATACTACGAACTCGTGCGCAAGCAGGAAATCACCGTCGAGCCAAAACGTGAGCTCACGGAAGAAAAAGCCCTCGTGCTTTCTAAAAAACTCGAGGGTCTCAAACGTGGCGACTTGGTTCGTGTCACCTATTACGATACATACGGCTATCGCAGCCGCACCGGCATCCTCGACGAGGCGCTCCCCGCCTTCAAGCTCCTCAAGCTCCGAGACATCGCCATCGACTTCGACGACATCCAAGACATCGAACTGCGCGGACGAGCCTAGCCAAGGAAGCGCATCCAGAGCGACGCTTACAGCGTCATGACGTAGTAGCCGCGTCTTTCACGGCCGTCTCGAGGACATCACGATCCACCGGCTGCTTAGAGCGCACGCGTGCCGTGTGGTCCGCATACGTCACCGTTGCCCACACGCCATCCAGTGCATTGAGGGCATTGGCTACGTTCTGAGCGCAGCCGTCACAGCTCATGCCGCCGATGAGCAGCTCATCGCTATAGGGATAGTGTGACGCATCGGTATCCACCACAACAACCTTTTTGGCCTTCTTGCCGCTCGCACCATCGCTGCAACAACTCTTCCCGTGTGTCGAAGCGGCAATGCGACGCAGTCCAAAAAACATGCCGACGGCAATGACGGCCAGCACGATGAGATTCGCAGGCTGAGCAAGTCACTCATGCGTTCCCCTTTCAAGTAGCCCTATCTAGATACCCCCATGGGGTGTCCCCATCTTAACCCAAAATCATGTCTGTTCGGTCAATTAGTTTCCCTCTTCAAACTTTTTGTTGACCATGGCTTACTTTCGTGTATAAGTTTTCCTAGGCTAACAACTGAGGACCCGAAAGGGGCATCGTGACTCGAACCATTGACATCCCAACATACCAAACGGCTGTCGTGCGCAACTGCTCCCCTACGCTCGCAGGTATCAAGCCGGCTTCGCTCTTTACCTATCCCGGCGTTTACGCAACCAAAACGGAAAACCCAGCGCCACCCATATCGAAGAGCGACGCTCTCGCCTGCTCGCCGTCATAGCCCAATGCAACTGCGAGCTCCAGCCACTCGGGATCCATATGAGCGTTTTGGTCTGGCGCCCCTGCGGAGCGCTCATCTATGTGTACCGCCCTGCGGACCTCATGCGATACCTCTCCGACCCCCGTGCCACGACGGCGCTAGCGCCGAAGGTTACGATGTCCACAACCTGCCCGCATCCCTGGTGCATCTCGCCGCTCGCATCACGCTGGCAAGCAGCAATGCCGCAGAAAGCGCCTATGACGGCAGCGTCTGCGCACTCGCGCGAAATAGGCACTGCGATACGGGGTGCATATGCGAGTTCCCCCACGAAATTGGCTATTTTTTGGGCTATCCCTACGAAGATGTCCATCAGTTTATCGTCCAGCACGGCGAAAACTATAAGGTCTTTGGCGCATGGAAGGTATACACAAACGTTGAGCAGGCGCTCACGACCTTCGATTCCTATCGCGCATGCACGCAATACCTTACCTACATCTATCAACAGGGCTGCACCCTGGGACAACTTGTCCAGGCAACCCGATAGAGCATACAAAACGCGGCCGCACGCCGCACAACCGAAAGGAAAACATATGAGCAAGATCGCCGTCGTCTATTGGAGCGGCACGGGCAACACCGAGGCCATGGCAAACCTCGTTGCCGAAGGTGCAACCGATGCCGGCGCCGAGGCAGAGGTCATCTCCTGCGCCGACTTCTCCGCAGACAAGGCCGCTGGCTATGACGCTATCGCCTTCGGCTGCCCCGCCATGGGTTCCGAGGAGCTTGAATATGATGAGTTCCAGCCCATGTGGGATGAGGTCAAGGAGACCCTCGGCGACAAGAAGGTCGTCCTCTTTGGCTCTTATTCGTGGGCCGAGGGCGAATGGATGGACAACTGGAAGGCGGACGCCGACGAGGAGGGCGTCAACGTCGTCGATTCCGTCATCTGCTACGACGCCCCCGATGATGAGAGCGAAGCGGCCTGCCGCGCCCTTGGAGCCGAGCTCGCCTAGCGGCAATGAGCTCCGCCCGCAACGCGCATTGCAACAAAACACATTCGCGTCCCAACAAAAACGGGAGCCGGATCACATCCGGCTCCCGTTTTCTGCTATGTCAGTCATATAAAGCGGCTACGAGATATTGCCCAAGAACGCCTTGGTGCGCTCGCTCTTGGGGTGGTCGAAGACCTCGCTCGGCGTACCCTCTTCCACAATGACGCCGCCGTCCATAAAGACGACGCGGTCGGCGACATCGCGGGCAAAGCCCATCTCGTGCGTCACGACGATCATGGTCATACCGTCGTGCGCCAGGTCGCGCATGACGCCCAGAACGTCGCGCACGAGCTCAGGGTCGAGCGCCGAGGTGGCCTCGTCAAAGAGCATCACGTGCGGGTTCATCGACAGGGCGCGGGCGATGGCCACGCGCTGCTGCTGGCCGCCCGAGAGCTGGCTCGGCATAAAGTCGATGCGCTCGGCCAGGCCGACCTTGGTCAGCTCCTCGACGGCGATCTTCTCGGCCTCTTCCTTGCTGCGCTTGAGCACCTTTTGCTGCGCAAGCATGACGTTCTTTTTGACCGACAGGTGCGGGAACAGGTTGAACTGCTGAAACACCATGCCCAGGTGCGTGCGCACTTTGTTGAGGTCGACGCCCTTGGCACACACATCCACGCCCTCGACGACAATCGAGCCGCTCGTGGGATGCTCCAGGCGATTGATGCAGCGAAGCATCGTCGACTTGCCCGAGCCTGAGGGGCCCAAGACCACAACGACCTCACCCTTGTGCACATCCAGATCGATATCGCGCAGGACCACGTTGTCCCCAAAGGCCTTCTGGAGGTTCTTGATGCTGACGACGACCTCGTTCGAGTTATTGGTTTCGCTCATGATAGGACCTCCTTACAGACCGGCGATGTGATCGGCGGGCGTCGCGACAACCTGTCCGGCGCTCTTGGCGGGACGCTTCTTCTTGGTCTCGGCCGTGCCCAAAAGCCTCGCCTCAAGACCGCTCACCAAGCGAGCGAGCGGCAGGGTGATGACCAGATAGAACAGGGCGGCAACCACGTACGGTGTAATGGAGCCCGTCGTGGCCACGATGGTACGGGCGTTCATGACGATCTCGACCACACCCACGGCGGCAAGCAGCGACGTATCCTTGTAAAGCAAGATAAACTCGCTGGTCAGCGTAGGCAAAACATTACGGAACGTCTGCGGAATCATGACATAGAGCAGCGTCTGGAACGCGTTCATGCCCAGCGAACGCGCAGCCTCGTTTTGGCCCTTGGGGATCGATTGAATACCGGCACGGAAGATCTCGCATAGGTACGCAGACGAGTTCATGGCCATGACGATAACGCCAAGCACGTAGTCATCAACCTTGACGCCGGCCAACGGCAGACCGAAGAACGCGATATAGATCTGCAGGAACGCCGGCGTACCGCGGATGATATTCACATAGATGCCGGCGAGGCAGCGCAGGATGCGCGACTTGGAGATGCGCATGAGCGACAGGCAAAACCGAAGGGAATTGCCAGCGGAAACGCCACAAGCACGATCGAAAGCGACATAAGGAAGCCCTTAAAGACGATCGGCAGGCTTTGGACCAAAATGACCGGGTTCAAGAACAGGCGCAGGAACACATTGGAGTTCCAGGCCTCGACCCACGGCTGCTCCTTAAGATCGGCCAGGAAGTTATCGAAGGCCGTCACGCCCTTGATCTCCACCGACGGAATCTTGGAGATCTTCTTGGTCGAGCCATCGGCCAAAGTGTAGGTGCCGCTAAAGGCCTCATCGCCGCCCTCGACGGGGAAGGTCACGCCGTAAACCTCGACACGGAAAAAGCCGCCGGCAGGCGCCGTCTCGCCAAAGTCAATCTTGAGCGTCTGGCCATCAGCCTTGCACGTGGGTTTCATGGGCGTACGATCCATGAGGTCCTCGCCCGAGAGCATCGTCAATCGCGTGTCATCGGTACCAAACGTCGTGCCGTCGACAAACGTCAAAGAAAGACCGCTCAGCTCCTCGTCGGCATCGGCCTGGACCTCCCAGGTAATGCGCGTCTCGGTACCGCCGACCACAGCGCTGCCCGAACCGGTGTTGGGTCGGGCGGTAATCTTTGCGGTCTCAAGCGCCTGGGCGGTCGTGGGCGCATATGCCCCCACACACACCAGCGCAAGCGCCACGGCCATGACGCAGACTAGCTTTTGGAGCAAGGCGGGCAGTGGAAAACGCTGCTCCGCGGCCCCTTTGTTCAGTCGAGACAAGGTGGCTCCTATCGTAGAAGTTGCCGGCAAAACGAGACGGAAATACTCTCCGTCAAGAGAAGCGCAAAGGCCCTCTCCGCCAAAACGGAAAGGGCCCGTGAGCAATCAAGTAGCTATTTTACTTGATGTTGTACTTAGCCATGAGGGCGTCAACGGTACCGTCGTCGGTCAGGTCCTTGATGGCCTGGTTGATGTCGTCCTTGAGCTTGGTGTTGCCCTGGTTGATGGCGATGGCGTACTCCTCGCCGGTGCTAATCTGCTTAATGGTCTGGCAGGTGTTGAACTGCTCGGCGGTCAGCTGGCTGGCAACGGAGCGGTTGGTGACTACGGCGTCGCCCTTATCGGACTGCAGGGCGCTGAAGCACTCGGTGGCGTCCTTGTAGGGGACAATCTTGGCCTTGGGGAAGGTTCTCCTGGGCAAAGGACTCGGCGGTCGAGCCAGACTGGACGATGATGGTAGCATCGGCGTTGTTGAGCTTCTCGCTGTAGTTGTCGGCCGTGATGTCGGCGTTATCGACCTTGGTCACGATAGCCTGATCGTCCATGTAGTAGGAATCGGAGAAAGTGACTTCTTTCTCGCGCTCGGGCGTGTCGGTGATAGCCGCGATGGAGACGTCATATTTGGCGCCCGAAGCGACGCCCGGAACCAGCGTGTCAAAGTCATTGTTGACATACTCGACATCCAGGCCCAGCTTGTCGCCGATAGCCTTGATGAGTTCAAGGTCAAAGCCCTGATAATCGCCGTTGTCATCCTTGTACTCAAACGGAGCGTACTCGGCAGAGGTGCCGACGGTCAGCGTACCGTCCTTGACGAGCGCGTACTCCTTGGAGCCGTCGACCTTCTCGACCTTAGCGTCGTCAGAGCTGCTGGAACCGGCATTAGAACCAGAGGTGGCGTTGGACGAGCCGCAGCCCGTCAGAGCGAGGGCGAGCGCCATAGCACCCGTGGCGGCAAATGCGCCAAGCTTCTTCAGCTTCATAATCAGTCTCCTTCCAATGACCCCACGTGATTCAGAGGTCTGCAAAAACTGAGGGTTATTATGCACCCGCTTGGAAGAATCTGCAATTAGAAAACTGATTGAAACAAACCCATAACGTGAATGGAGCGTCCCACTTTATGGCAGCCATTACTGCTGCAATGACCTTAACAGTTTGATTTCAGCCGCATAACCTGCAAGTTCGTTCGGTGTCTCCAAAATGAATGGCAATGCGCGCAAGCGACCATTCGATACAATATTCTGCATAACCTGCATACCGCCACCAAATTCCTCGCTGCCAAGGTATCCCTTGCCGATGCACTCGTGACGATCTTTATGGGCGCCACAAGGGTTCTTCGAATCGTTGATGTGTACGGCATGCAGACGATCGATACCCACCACGCGGTCGAATTCGTCGAGTACGCCGTCCAGATCATGGATGATGTCGTAGCCAGCATCGCTCACATGGCAGGTGTCCAAACAAACGCCCAGCTTATCGGACAGCTCTGGGCACTTGGCGGCAACGCCCTCGATAATGCACGCCAGTTCTTCAAAGCTACGGCCCACCTCGGTGCCCTTGCCGGCCATGGTCTCGAGCAATACCGTCGTCTGCTGTCCCTCGAACATCACCTGGCACAGCGTATCAACAATCATCTGAATGCCGACGTCTGCCCTCTGTCCTACATGCGCACCGGGATGAAAATTGTAGTAGTTGCCGGGCAGTGCTTCCATGCGCCGTAGGTCCTCTGCCATGGCCTCCAGGGCAAACTCACGCGCCGCTCTTTGGCTGAGCAGGGGTTATAGGTATACGGGGCATGAGCACGAGCGGGCCAAAGTCGTTTTGCGCCATAAGCTCGCGCAGAGCCGCCACGTCATCCATGTCAAGGTCTTTTGCCTTGCCACCGCGCGGGTTGCGCGTAAAGAACGCAAAGGTATTGGCACCAATGGACAACGCCGTCTCCCCCATTGCCCGATAGCCCTTCGTCGTCGAAAGATGGCATCCGATTGTCAGCATCTCCAGCTCCCCCTCATCAGTTGCGGTGAAATACGGTCTATTGGTGCCCTATTTTGGCGCAAACAGACCGTATTCCACCGCAAGTTATAAAAGGGGCATCAGAGATGTGGGCCGCCAGGCACCACGGCGCCGGCGTCATGATCCCCTACGTGTCAGCGCCAAGTCCTAGAGGGCTAGACGAATCGCATCGATGATGTGTGCACAGCGCTGCGTGGCGGCAAGGGGCATGACGGGACTCTCGAGTTTCCCCGCCTGAATGAGCCGCGTCGCATGCTGGATTTCGCCGTAGAAATCATCGATCTCAAACGGGGCATTTATTTCTAGCGTTCGACCGTCGGAATACTTCACATGGGCGAGCTCGGGGCGATGGAGACGCTCGATTTCCAACGAGCCTCGCTCACAGGCAATCGTTAAGCGGCTTTCATATGTTGCTTTGCCGTCGCACACCATATGAATGGGTATACCGCCGACGCTCATACGGATCTCGTCGGCCCAATCGACGCGGCCGCCCGATACGTCACGCCAGCGAACTTCACGGGACGAAACCTCGCACGCGCCCGCGAGCAAATCCTCAAACCAACCGACCGCATAACAGCCCATGTCATATAGACAGCCGCCCTGCAACGGATCAAGCAGATAGCCCGAAGGAGACTCGCCGTAATCGAGCTTTTGCACGCTTTCAATCGAGACAATACGGCCAAGCTCACCCGACGCAAGCAAGTCTTTCACGCGAGTGTGCATCGGGCAAAACCGATTCTTCATCGCCTCCATAAACAGCACGCCGCGCTCGCGAGAGGTGGAGGCAATCGAGAGAGCCTCTTCCTCACTCAAAACGGCCGGCTTTTCGCACAGCACGGCCTTTCCGGCGCACAGCGCGCGACAGGCCCAACGCGTATGCATGCCATGCGGAAGAGCCAAGTAGATTGCGTCGACATCGGGGTCGGCAATCAGCGCGTCATAAGCCGCATCGCCGTTATCGTCGACCGAGACATGGCCATGCGCAGCATCGATCGAAAACGCTCGGCAAAATTCCTCGACATGTGCAGGAGTGCGGCCGGCCGCAGCCACCAGCCGTGCCCCATCGACCTTCTTGAGAGACGATGCAAATCGATGAGAAATGTGCCCAGCGCCCAAAATGCCCCAACGAACCTCACGCGAATCATTACGTAAACCTCGGTCACCCACGATAGCCTCCCATCAGTTGCGGCGAAATAGTTCCTGCTACCGCCCTATTCTGCCGCAAACAGGAACTATTCCATCACAAGATATAAAAGGGTCATGAGGAGCGTGTTTTGCCGAAGACTTTAAGCATGGCCGTTACGGGGCCCGGCTGGAAGCGTCGGCGCACGTCATCGAGACGCTCGGGGATATCGATATGCTGCGGGCAGTGACGCGCGCATTTGCCGCACTTGACGCAATTGCTCACCAGCTTGGGCTCGCTCGTGCGCACCGCACTCGCCGTAAAGTATTGCGACAGCCCCGTAAACCAGCTGTGCGCATAGCTCGCGTTGTAGGCGGCAAAGCAGCCGGGAATGTTGATACCCTTGGGACATGGCATGCAGTAGCCGCATCCCGTGCAGGGCACGCGATTCGATTTTTCAAACTCATCCAGCACGTGCGCGATCGTGTCGAGCTGGTTGGCAGTCATCGAATTCGGCAACGCGAGGTCTGCCAGTGACGAATTCTCGTCCACCTGCGCGGTATCGGTCATACCAGAAAGCAGCATCGTCACCTGAGGATGATTCCACACCCACGAAAGACCCCAGGCGGCAGGAGTGCGCAAATGCGGGTCACGGGCACTATCGAGCACAGCGCGGGCCCGTGGCGGCAGCTTGCCCGCTAAACGCCCGCCCAGCAGCGGCTCCATCACAAACACCGCGAGCCCGCGCTCCGCAGCCGCCATGAGTCCTGCCGTTCCCGCTTGGTAACGCTCGCCGGCATAGTTGTACTGTATCTGGCAAAAATCCCAGTCATATGCGTCAAGCATCGTCAGGAAATCCACCGCGCTGCGTGGTACGAAAAACCAATCTGGCGAATACGCCCCGCCGCCTTTTGACACGCGATCCAGTCCTCAATGCCCAACGCCACCACACGTTCCCACTGGGTGGGCGAGGTAATGTTATGCATGAGGTAATAGTCGATATGGTCGGTCCGCAGGCGCCGCAGTTGCTCATCGAAGAACCGGTCGAAATCCTCCGCGCACTTGCACGAAGCATGCGGCAACTTGGTCGCCAGCAACACCCGGTCACGCAGCCCCAAGCGCTCAAGCGAGGCGCCCACGCACGCCTCGTTACCGGGATAGAGATACGCGGTGTCCAGATAATTAATCCCCTGCTCCACCGCACGGGAAATGATGGCATCGGCTGTCTTCGCATCCGGACGTCCCGGCGCACCGGGAAACCTCATGCAGCCCAGACCCAACGCCGAGATACGGTTGCCGCTTTTGGGGTCAACGCGATATTGCACGGCCCCTCCCTTCGCCATCAGCGCCCCGGCAAGGCGAAACACAATGGTCACGCAGCCGAAACATCGTGGAATCGCAATCGAGAACGTATCGTAACGCAGTAGAAATCGAGCTGTCACGGCACCGCTTTAACATCAGCAAAAAGCCCGATGAAAGGGGCCGGGCATGACCACGCGCATGTCTTTGCGGTCTGCCCCGCGGCATAAGCGCACAGCGCAATAGTTTCTTTTTCATAACAGCCGCCCCGCGCACCCATCAATCACCCCGGCAGCATACAATCCATCAGGCGCCCCGCACGCGGGCGCCTTTTTGTGAGGAGATGATTCACATGCAGATCAACAAGGTCGCCTTTATCGGCAAGGGCGGCGTCGGCCTGCTCTACGGCAGCATGATTGCCAAGCCCTCGGCAATGACGCCGTCGAATACGTTATGGATGACGCCCGTTTTGAGCGTCACGCGGGCGATGCGCTCACCGTCAACGGAAAGCCTTGCGATCTCACGTCCGTCCGCGCCAGCGAGGCAGCGCCCGCCGATCTGGTCATCCTGACGGTCAAGACCACCGGTCTCGACCAAGCACTCAAGACTATGGAGCGTGTCGTGGGACCCAACACGCTCATCGCCTCGCTGTGCAACGGCATTACGAGCGAGCAAAAGATTGCCGAGCGCTTTGGCTGGGAGCACACCGTCCTGGGTATCTGCCAAGGCATGGACGCCGTGTTCCTCAGCGGAGAGCTCACCTTTACCAATGCGGGCGAGATTCGCTTTGGCGCGGCAGCGGGCACCAAGCCCGCAACCGTTACCGCCATCGACGAGCTCTATACGCGCTGCGGCATCGCCCATACCGTCGAGAGCGACATTGCGCACCGCATGTGGGCCAAACTCATGCTCAACGACGGCATCATCCAGACCTGCATGGCCTACGGCGGACCTACGGAAGCGCCACGGAGCCGGGCTCCGAGCAGCGCCGCTGTTTTGTCTCCGCCATGCGCGAGACGCTTGCGGTTGCCAACGCCGAGGGCGTTGAGCTGACCGAGGCAGACCTGACGCAAATGGTGCACCTCATCGAGGGAATCGACCCCGCCGGTATGCCCTCGATGGCGCAGGACCGCATCGCACAACGAAAAACCGAAGTCGAGGAGTTCGCGGGCACCATTTGCCGCCTGGCCGCCAAACACGATATCCAAGTGCCGCAAAACGATTGGCTCTACCAGAGGATTCGCGAAATAGAAAGCAGCTGGTAGTGCTCGGCATACTGTAGCCAGCAGATCCAATGGCAAAGCCGCCGCAAGGGGCACTCCCCTCGCGGCGGCTTCCTTTTTCATCTTTGGTCAAAAATCAGCTTCACAACGGTTAGAGCTGCGACTCCGACGCCTGGTCCTCATCGTCGCGACAAAGGACTACACCTGCACTTCCCAGCAGCGCGGCCGCGATCAGCGCGCCGACCACGATAGGAGCAGCCCCGCATGTCCCCTGCATGCCCGCGACGAGCGCGGCCGTGGGACCAAGGCAGCCAAGCATCAACGCGACGGCGGCAACGGCGATATCTCGAGCATTCACAAGACCACTTCCTCCAAGAGAAAGACCTTATTTCTCATGAACTAGTGTGCCCCGCGCCCATATGCGCGACGTACCGTCACGGTAAGGGCTCTGTTAGCTCAGGCGCATACATAGAACGGACGTCTTTACGTTGCCCTAAAGCTCGGTAAAGACACCCGTCCGCCAAATATCCGTGATGCAGAAAAATTACCAACCGGTGTAGTAGTCGGTGGTTCCGGCAGCGCAGCCGGAGTCATAGACCTTGCAATCACCCTTGGAGCCCGTAAAGGTCGAGCCCTGGGCCATATCGCCCGCGGCAACAACGTAATAGCCGTCGGAATCGCGCCAGAAGCCCTCAGAATCCTGAGTCCATTCGCCCGTGCGATAGTGATAAAGCACATTGCTGCTGTAATAGGTCTCGCGGCGCCCGTTGTAGTTATTGACACCCGCAGAGCGCGTCAGGCCCGATCCGTTCGCGTAGGACGCGGCAGACGCGTAAGACGGAGTGTAACCGGCGTTGTAGTACGAAGCCTCGGCAGCCTCCGCCTCGGCGGCAGCCTCGAGCGCTTCGCGCTTGGCATCCTCAAGCGCAGTGCGCAGCTCATCGAGCTCGGTCGACTTGGCGTCGACCTCCCCCATCGTCAACAGGCTACCCGCGCCGTCGATACAGCCCTGCAGCACAGCGCGCTCGTCATCGGTGGCATAGTCGCCATACATATTCATGATGATCTGAGCGCGCATCTCCAGGGAATCGCGCTTGGCCTCCATCGAGGCGTTCCACTCCTGCATGGAACCATAACCATCGCCGCGATAGTCAACGGGCTGTACCAGCGTCGTCTCGGACGGCGTAGATCCAACCGTATCGGACAATGTTGCGGCATGGGCATCAGTTGCACCGGCGCCCGCCAAAAGTGCCACGGTCAGAGCGGCGGAAAGGGCGGCGGCTTTCGGTTTTCGTGAATCGATCCTCATGTAGCTGGAAACCTCCGTAGTGCGTTTTTGCTGCGTTTGAGCTGCGTGTGATTCGATCGCGCTGCATAGTACCCCGAGCAAATCGCGACCTGCGGTTTTACTCAAAAGGCGCACGTCAATTGCGTAAAACTCACATCCTCTCAACAGGAGTTTTCCACAACTCGAATGCATAAAGCGTGTCAAAAACCCTGTTTTTTGCGCCCTTTCTATGCAAAAAAAGGCGCCTGTGCAACTATTGTTCGCACAGCGCTTGAGCAGGCATTTTATGCAGTTATACCTATCGAGTCGCAAGGGGTCCTTGCACAAGTCGCTTTACTCGTCCAGCGCGGCGAAGGCCTGCTTCAGGTCCCAAATGATATCCTCGGCGTTCTCGGTACCGATGGAAAGACGGATCGTTGAGGGCGTGATGTTCTGCTCGGCGAGCTCCTCGGCAGACAGCTGGGAGTGCGTGGTGGTAGCCGGGTGCACGACGAGCGACTTGACGTCGGCCACGTTGGCGAGCAGCGAGAACACCTGCAGATGATCAATGAACTTCCAAGCTGCCTCCTGGCCACCCTTAATCTCAAAGGTAAAGATCGAGGCACCGCCACGGGGGAAGTACTTCTGATAGAGCTCGTGATCGGGGTGCTCAGGCAGGCTCGGGTGATTCACCTTGGCAACATGGCTGTCACCAGCCAGGAACTCAACGACCTTCTTGGTGTTCTCGACATGACGGTCAACGCGCAGCGACAGAGTCTCGGTGCCCTGGAGCAGAACCCAGGCGTTGAACGGGCTGATGCAGGCGCCCTCGTCACGCAGCAGGATGGCGCGGACATAGGTTGCGAAGGCGGCGGGACCGGCAGCCTCGGCAAACGAGACGCCATGGTAGGAGGGGTTGGCGTCGGCGATCTGCGCATACTTGCCGCTCGCCTTCCAATCGAAGTTACCGCCGTCGACGATCACACCGCCCAGCGAGGTGCCGTGGCCGCCGATGAACTTGGTTGCGGAGTGGACGACGATGTTGGCACCATGCTCCAGCGGACGGAACAGATACGGGGTGCCGAAGGTGTTGTCGACGACAACCGGTAAACCGTGCTTCTTGGCGATCTCGGAGATGGCGTCGATATTGGGGATGTCGGAGTTGGGGTTGCCGAGCGTCTCGAGATAGATGACCGTGGTGTTGTCCTTGATGGCCCCCTCGACCTCTTCCAGGTTATGGGCATCGACGAAGGTGGTCTCGACGCCAAACTGGGAGAGCGTATGCTCCAGCAAGTTGTAGGAGCCACCGTAGATAGTCTTCTGGGCAACCACATGGTCACCGGCCTGGGCAAGGGCCTGCAGGGTATAGGTGATGGCAGCAGCACCGGAGGCGACGGCTAGACCTGCCACGCCACCCTCGAGCGCGGCGATACGATCCTCGAAGACGCCCTGGGTGGAGTTGGTCAGACGGCCGTAGATGTTTCCGGCGTCGGCAAGACCAAAGCGGTCGGCGGCGTGCTGGGAGTTGCGGAACACATAGCTCGTGGTCTGGTAGATAGGCACGGCACGGGAGTCGGATGCAGGATCGGCACTCTCCTGGCCAACGTGCAGCTGCAGGGTATCGAAACCAAAGGTGTGCTCGGGGTTGTTGATGAACTGGCTCATGATGATCTCCTTGATCGAACAAAAGTAAATAAAAAGAGAGAAGTAAGTCGCTGTCTCCTGATCACGCCGACGGGCGCAAACAGGAGCCCGGCATTCGTCTTGGTAAGCAATTCATATGCAGGCCTCCTTTCGCATCCCGGTTCCGTGGTTGGCTTAATTACCTACCGCCTTTGTGTGTTTTGAATAGTACGAGCATTGTTTCCGTCGGTCAATCACTTAAAAGCGCTAACTTGTTATCTGTTTTATAGATAACTATCGAAAGGACGGGCGCCGATGACCCTCCAGCAGCTTCGCTTTTTGATCGCCGTGGCAGAGTCCGGTTCGATCAACGCCGCAGCCCAGCGCCTCTATACCGCACAGTCCAATATCTCCAACGCCGTCAAAAGCCTGGAACAGGAACTTCATATCGAAATCTTTACGCGCTCTAGCCGCGGTGTTGCACTCACCAACGACGGCACCGAGCTTTTGGGTTATGCACGCCAGGTCGTAGAGCAGGCCGACATGCTTGAGGCCCGCTACGAGGACGGCGGTACCCCGCAAGCCCGCCTCGCCATTTCCGCCCAGCACTACGCCTTTTCGGTCGAGGCCTTTGTCAACGTAGTCGAGCGCTGCCGCGACAGCAAGTTCGAGTTCATCATGCGCGAGACCACCACATCGCAGATCATCGATGACGTCCGCGCGTTTCGCAGCGACATCGGCATCCTCTATCTGGACGACTTTAACGTCCGCGTTCTGCAGAAGGCTTTTGCCGATGCGCGCGCGAGCTTCCATCCCCTATTCGACGCGACGGTCCACGTCTTCGTTAGCGAGCGCCACCCGCTTGCCCGCCGCCCGCAGCTGTCCCTTGCCGACCTCACACCATATACGCGCTACAGCTTTGAGCAAGGTACCTCGAACTCCTTCTATTACGCCGAGGAACCTTTTAGCTATATCCCTTGCGACCGCAACATACGAATCTCGGACCGCGGAACACTTACCAACTTACTTATCACGTCGAACGGCTACACCCTGTCGACCGGTGCCCTCTCCAATGAAATGCAATGGGGTATGGCATCGATCCCGTTAGCAGACGCCCCAACGATGCACGTAGGCTATATCATGCACGACGAGCGCAAGCCCTCTCCCTCTTGCAGCAATACCTCGACGAGCTCAACCGCATCATCATGCCAACTAACTGTCGGAAGACGGGGTAGAAATCGTAGATTGCTAGCCCCCGGCGGGCATGGCGCTACAATGGTCACTCACACGAAACGTACCCAACGAAAGGAAGCCCGTGAAGGTCATCATCTATACCGACGGCTCGGCCCGATCAAATCCGGGACGCGGCGGCTACGGCGCCGTACTCAAATACACCAACCCCGCCGGCAAGACCTTCACCTCCGAGCTTTCACGCGGCTACGCCAAGACCACCAACAACCGCATGGAACTCATGGCGGTCATCGTGGCGCTCGAGGCGCTCAACCGCCCCTGCGAGGTCGAGGTCCATTCCGATTCGCAGTACGTCGTCAACGCTTTCAATAAACACTGGATCGACGGCTGGAAAAAGCGCGGGTGGAAAACTGCCAACAAGCAGCCCGTTAAGAACCGTGACCTGTGGGAGCGCCTGCTTGCCGCAAAGAGCAAGCATAAGGTGGAGTTCATCTGGGTTAAGGCCACGCCGGCCACGAGCTCAACGAGCGCTGCGATGAGCTCGCCACCACGGCGGCCGACGGCAGCAACCTCGATATCGACACCGGCTTTAACGAGAGCGACCTGTAATAGCGTTTTCGCGCAGCTTTATATCCCCACGCGCTACACTCATCCTGTAGACCAAACAACGCAAGGGGGACGTATGCTGCGCATCGCGACCATCGGCACATCCATGATCACCGACGACTTTATCCAAGTCGTCAACGCCAACGACCAAGCCGCGTTTGTGGGCACGCTCTCGCGCGATGCCGAGCGCGGCGCCGCCTTTACCGCCGAACACGGCGGCGAGCGTAACTTCACCGCACTTGACGAGCTTGCGTCCGCCGTCGACGTCGACGCCGTCTATATCGGCAGCCCTAACGCACTTCACCACGAGCAGGCCCTTGCCTGCATCGCCGGTGGCAAGCATGTCATCGTCGAGAAACCCTTCTGCGCCACCGAAGCGCAGGCGCTGGAAGTCTTCCGCGCTGCCGAGGCAGCAGGTGTCGTGGCCCTCGAGGCCATGCGCCCGCTCCATGACCCCGCTTTCCACGCCGTCGAGGCGCCCTGGGCGAGATTGCGCCCATTCGTCGCGCCTCACTGCGCTTTGGCAAGTATTCTTCGCGCTACAACGAGGTTCTCGCGGGGCGCGCCACCAATATCTTCGACTGCCACATGGCCTCGGCTCCCTCATGGACATTGGCGTCTACACCGTCGAGCCATGGTCGAGATTTTCGGCATGCCTCCGGCCTTACGAGCATGACTACTCTGCTCGACCCCACCACGCGACAGCTCACGCACGGCCCCATCGACGGCTGCGGTTCCATCCTCGCCAGCTACGGCGGTGGCCGCA
>ENA-OQEB01000545-OQEB01000545.1-human-gut-metagenome-genome-assembly--contig:-NODE-545-length-15469-cov-7.385413_pt1 | contig 15469 bp, 19 predicted proteins | sample MGYA00242787_ERZ504619 | MGnify/ENA primary metagenome ERZ504619 (study PRJEB26092, sample SAMD00036317) | human gut metagenome | host: Homo sapiens | study: EMG produced TPA metagenomics assembly of... | reverse complement strand
AGCGTATGGATTTGGATGTGGAGGTATCCCGCCTGAAGCTGATGAAAGCCGACCACCAGAGCAAGCAATATCGTCTGGAGGACCAGCTGCTCAAATACTTCCCGGAGGAGATTGAAAAGCACAAAGGTTTTATCAAGGGCTTTGAATCCGATCTGGAGGTCTTGACAGCTCACCCGCACCCGGAGGACGGTTTTGCTGGTATGGAAATCCGCGGCGATCTGCTGACCGATAAGGAGAACGCCGGTGCAGCCCTTTTGGATGCCTGCAAGGAGGTCAAAACCTCCGATCCGGTGCAGATCGGCAGCTACCGGGGTTATGCCATGTCCGTGGAATTTTCCGCTTGGAAACAGGAGTATACGCTCCTGCTGAAAGGACAGATGACCCACCGGGCAACCCTTGGTACAGACCCTCGCGGAAATCTTACCCGTATCGACAATGCCCTCGCCCAGATGCCCCAGCGTCTGGAGGCGGCAAAGGCCCAGCTGGATAACCTCTATCAGCAGCAGGCTGCCGCAAAGGAGGAAGTCGGAAAGCCATTCCTTTATGAAGAAGAACTGAGAAGCAAAAACGCCCGTCTGGTGGAGCTGGATACCCTGCTCAACATCGACGGAAAGGGGCAGGCACACACCGAGTCTGTTGTTGCCAAAAGCACACGGCCTTCGGTGCTGGATAACCTAAAACGCCCGGTGCAACCCCGCAGTACAGACAAGAAACCAAAACAGCATGAGGAGGTGCGATAACATGAATACTAACGATCTGAATACAGCTCTTTATGAAAAGATGGCTGCCGAACAGGACAAGTTCCGGGACTGGCTGAAAAGCCAGCCCCCGGAAGAAGTCTTAAACCATGCCTATGAGTACACCATCCGCGAGGACATCGTGATGGCAATGGAGGAACTGGAGTTGACCGACACCCAGGCTCAGGCACTTTTGGAATCGCCCTCTCCGCTGGCGGATGTGTACCGCTATTTTGAAAAGCTGGAGACCGGCTATATGGATGTGATCCGGGACAGCATTGAAAGCCGTGCCGACGATGTGTGCAGGGCGCAGGAAGAATTACGAACTGCCCCTCTCTACCCCCATTCTGCCGCCTATGCGTCCGAGCATGGAGAGATGGCACAATATAACCGTTCGTATCAGGCAAACAGCGCCTGCAAAGAAGCCATTGAGCAGACCATCAGCGCCCACTATGCAGAGAACCGGCTGGATACGGAGGCGGCGGTCAAAGATGTGCTGGAAAAGTTCGGGACAGAACGGGTACAGTTTATTCTTGCCAACACCATCCAGCACAAGAACCATGACGGGCGTATCTCTCAGGACAATAAAGCCTGGGCAAAAACCATTCCCATGCCGGAGGACAGCGATGCTTCCCGCCACTGTGCCTATCTGGTTGTGGATGGGGTCAATCCCGGTCTGACCGATCTGTTTACCAGGCAGGCCAGAAAAACCATGCAGGAACCGCAGAAAAGCTCTGTCCTGCAAAAGCTCAGGCAGGAACCGCCTGCCCGCAAGCCTGCCGCCCCGAAGAAACGGGAGCCGGAGCGATGAGCAGCCCCAAGCGCAAGCGGGATGTGCCGGTTCTGTTTTGGGTATCCGCTGATGAAATGGAGTTGATTCAGCAGAAAATGGCACAGTTTGGGACAAAAAACCTGAGCGCCTATCTGCGGAAAATGGCTGTGGACGGCTATGTGGTGCAGCTGGATTTGCCGGAACTGAAAGAACTGGTATCCCTGCTGCGCCGGAGCAGCAACAACTTAAACCAGCTGACCCGCAAGGTGCATGAGACCGGGCGGATTTATGATGTCGATTTGGAGGATATATCCCAGCGGCAGGAACAGTTATGGGACGGAGTTAAAGAGATACTGACGCAACTCTCCAAACTTTCGTAACCGGGACAAATACCCCATTTGCGGAGGGAGGAACGGCGTTTCTTCGCCGCGCCTTCCTCCGCTTTTTCTTTTTGCCCGTATCCTTGCCTTTTGGCTGTGAGACAGGGATAATGGAATCAGGAACAGGAACTGTGATTTTGAGAGGAGGCATAACAATGAGGGCATTGGTATTTTTGTTGAAACTGCTGTTGAAGATCGTGATGGTTCCGGTGATTCTGGCGCTGACCCTGTTCGTTTGGATTTGTGTGGGGATCGTCTATGTCTCCGGTCTGGTGCTGGGGCTTATCAGCATGATGGTTGCACTGTTGGGTGTGGCGGTTCTGCTGATCTGTTCCCTGCAAAACGGCATTATCCTGCTGGTGATGGCATTCCTTATTAGTCCCTATGGTCTGCCGATGGCTGCCATCTGGCTGCTGGGCAAGGTGCAGGACTTGAAGTTTGCCATTCAGGATTTGGTTTATGGATAAAATGCGCGGTCACAAAAAATGCCAGACAGTGTCTGTTAAATTGCTATATTTACTTCCGTGCCACATTCGTGTATAATAGTAGCACGAAAGGAAGTGATGAATGTGACCAAATCAGAACGGTTTGAGCAGTTAGACAGACTTCTGACCGAGCATGATGGGATGCTGCAAACCGCACAGGTAATCGCCAGCGGAATTGTAAAACCCATTTTTTATGAATATGTCAAAGAGAAAAATCTTCAGCAGGTTGCTCACGGAATTTATGTCTCCGAGGACACCTGGATTGATGCGATGTTTCTGTTACATCTGCGATGTGGTCAGGCAGTATTTTCCCATGAATCGGCGCTATTTTTCCATGACCTGACAGACCGGGAACCATCTCCATACGCTATCACGGTGCGCAGAGGGTACAGCACCACTCGCTTAAAGGCAGAGGGGCTTTCTGTTTACACCATCAAACCAGAACTATATGAGGTAGGGTTGACAACTGGCCAAACACCTTTTGGGCATACGGTTCCTATCTATGATATGGAGCGCACCATCTGCGATCTGCTCCGCAGCCGGAACAACATGGAGACACAGACTTTTCAAGGAGCGCTAAAAATGTATGCCAGAAGAAAGGACAAGGATCTGCGGACTTTGATGCGGTATGCCGGTATGTTCCGGGTTGAAAAAATTTTACGGCAGTATTTGGAGGTGCTTTTATGATAAAAACAGCAAGGCAGCTAAAAGATTTGATTCGCAATCTTTCCAGAGAAAAATCTGCGGATGCACAGCTTTTAATGCGAAACTATATGATGGAGCGTTTTCTGGAGCGTATTTCCCTTTCTGAATATCGTGATAAATTTATTCTGAAAGGCGGGATGCTGGTAGCGGCAATGGTTGGACTGGATGCCCGTTCCACGATGGACTTGGACGCTACTGTAAAAGGAGCCAATGTTAATGTAGAGGACATCGAGAACCTGATTTCTGCTATTGTGAGTGTGCCGATTGATGATGGCGTCAAATTTCAGCTGAAAAGCATTTCAGAGATTATGGATGAAGCGGAGTATCCTGGGATTCGGGTCAGCATGACTACAACCTTTGACGGTGTGGTGACACCTTTGAAGATTGACATTTCCACAGGGGATGCCATTACCCCCAGGGAGGTACGCTACTCTTTCAAGCTGATGCTGGAAGATCGCTCCATTGACATTTGGGCATACAATCTGGAAACCGTTCTGGCTGAAAAGCTGGAAACAATCATCACCAGAACCACCACCAACACCCGCATGAGAGATTTCTATGACATTTATATTCTGGATCAGCTCCACGGGAACACATTGAACCGGCAGACGCTCCATGATGCGCTGCGGGCCACTGCCCACAAACGCGGGACAGAACAACATCTTGCAGAAGCTGCCGAAGTTTTTGAAGAAGTGGAAAATAGTCCGGTGATGCAGAAACTTTGGGAATCGTACCGTAAAAAATTTTCCTATGCGGCAGATCTGGAGTGGAACATCATCATGGGGGCGGTTCGCAGTTTATATGCGCTCAGTGAAAAGGAATCGAGCCTATGAAGAAGCATGGACATTATTGTAAAGTCTGCGGAGAATATAAGGCTAACGAAAAATTTTCCGGCAAAGGTCATGCGGCGCACATCTGTAAATCCTGTGCTTCTTTATCGCCGGAGAAACAAGCGGAGCAAATGACGGTAAACCGCTTACTGAATCTCCCTTGGCGGTTATCAAAGGAGCAGATTTCCTGGCTGAAAAACCGAATGAAAGATAAGCGCCCGGAAGTTCGTGCACTGGCAAAAGAACAATACGAGATGAGGTTTCCTCCGAAGCGGTTAGAGGACATCGAGGACGATTTTATAGAATAGCAAAAGCGGTCTGCATCATGCAGGCCGTTTCTTTTTTAGAAAGGAGGCCCTTCTATGGCAACCACACGCATCATGCCCCTGCATATCGGCAAGGGGCGCACTGAGAGCCGAGCAATCAGCGACATCATTGATTATGTGGCAAATCCGCAAAAGACCGACAACGGAAAACTAATTACCGGCTATGGCTGTGACAGCCGGACCGCCGATGCAGAGTTCCTTCTGGCGAAGCGGCAGTATATCTCCGCCACCGGGCGGGTGCGCGGGGCGGACGATGTGATCGCTTACCATGTGCGCCAGTCATTCAAACCCGGTGAAATCACACCGGAGGAAGCCAACCGCCTGGGCGTGGAATTTGCCAAGCGGTTCACCAAGGGCAATCACGCCTTTGTGGTCTGCACCCACATAGACAAATCGCACGTTCATAATCACATCATCTGGTCGGCGGTCAATGCAGATTGTGACCGAAAGTTCCGCAACTTTTGGGGCAGCACCAGAGCCGTCCGACGCTTGAGCGATACCATCTGTATCGAGAACGGATTGTCCATTGTGGAGGACCCGAAACCCCACGGAAAAAGCTACAACAAGTGGCTGGGCGAACAGGCCAATCCCTCCCATCGGGAACAGCTACGGGTGATGATTGACCGAGCGCTGGAGCAGAAACCGGCGGACTTTGATGCGCTGTTGAAACTGCTTACAGAAATGGGCTGCGAAGTATCTCGGTGCGGGAAAGCAATCCGGCTCAAAGCTCCCGGCTGGAAGAATGTAGCCCGCATGGATGACAAGCTGGGGGCCGGGTACAGTGAAGCAGAAATCCGTGCGGTGCTGGCCGGTGAAAAACGGCATACGCCCCGTAAAAATTCCGCCGTGCAGCCGGAGCCGCCCAAGGTCAATCTGCTGGTGGACATTCAGGCAAAATTGCAGGCCGGAAAGGGTGCTGGCTATGCTCGATGGGCCAAAGTTTTCAATCTGAAGCAAATGGCGCAGACCATGAATTACCTGTCAGAGCATAACCTGCTGGAGTATGCGGTTTTGGAAGAAAAGGCTACGGCTGCACGGCACATCACAATGAACTTTCGGCGCAGATCAAAGCGGCTGAAAAGCGCATGGCAGAGATCGCTGTTCTGCTACTCACATCGTAAATTATGCCAAGACCCGTGAGGTCTATGTGGCATACCGCAAGGCGGGTTACTCTAAGAAATTCAGGGAAGAACATGAGGAAGAAATTCTGCTCCACCAGGCTGCTAAGAATGCCTTTGATGAGATGGGCGTCAAGAAGCTGCCAAAGGTCAAAGAGTTGCAGACAGAGTATGCGAAATTGCTGGAAGAAAAGAAAAAGACCTATGCCGAGTACCGGCGTTCCCGTGAAGAAATGCGGGAGCTTTTAACGGCAAAGGCCAATGTGGATCGGGTCCTGAAAATGGAGGTAGAACAGGATGTTGAAAAAGAAAAAGACCACGGCCAGCGGTAAGCTGGTCCTGGTCAAAAGCGTTCGCAGAACGCGCAGCCACAGAATGAAATTCTGTGTTCAAAGGGGCTTGGGGCGCTGCCCTCAACAAGCAAGCGGAGAGGAAAATCACAAAGGGATTTTCTTCTCTGCGGGGCGGTGTGTATTAACACCGGCATTGCTTGCCTCTTTTCTCCGAAAATGAAAAGAACCAGTGAGAGAATCGTTAAATTTCACTCACTGGCTCAATTCATTTCAAATTTCTCGGACAATTCTGTTAGCTCTTTCACCGTTTCCTGTGTGTGATGCAACAGGGTGTCGCGCATTTCTGGCGGACAGCTGGAATAAAGCATTTTCATCTGATTGACACCCTCATCCTCCAGAGAAATATCTGGATTTATAAGCGTATCTAAAGAGATGTGCAGGACCTTTGCCAATGCTCTCAAAATCAAATAGGACGGGTTCATTTTCCCTTTTTCGATATTGGCAATTTGCTTTACAGAAACATGGCTTAGATCGGAAAGTTCCTGTTGTGTCAGTTCTTTATTCTTTCTGGCCTCTCTCATTTTCTGCCCTAAAGCAGTTAAATCATCAATCGGCATAATCGTTCACCTCAAATATATTTTATCGTTCCGATTTGCACAAAGGAATAACCTTATTGTGCTTGAGAACAGGACTGATTATGCTGATTCCTTTTTGATAACATGGTTGCTCCATGATTATGGCGTTTCCGGCTGCTAATTGAACTATGAGGATGAATTGCAGATTTCAGCTTTTAGTTCGTTGCCAAACGAGAATGATATAGAATGCGGTAGGGAGGCTATCAGTTTTATCCGCTCATCTATGAGCCGTTTTTTATTCTCTGTGACATAAAATTCATCTGGATATTCCGTTTTCGGTTCGCCATGCGCTGCTCCATTCTTCATAAGAGTTTGAGATTATCCCAACAAACATTTTTCATTTTCGGGCAAGGGACCTGAAATCCGAAAAATCGCAAGCGGGTACTCGCTTGCTGTGCTTGCTATCGAAACCCTACCTTCTATTTCTCCCTCTACTAATACTACAATTTGAAGCGGTGATTTTGGCTGTTTCCATTTCAAATTATGCAAGAACCGCCTCTGTTCAATGTTGAATAGTTCTATGTTCACGCACACACGCAGGCAATCACTCCCCGTAAAGATAACAAAAGCAAAGTAATTGTCTATTTGGAGCGAAAATGCCTTTTTGGAGAAGAAACATACAGACATATCTGCTATACTGAAATGCGGTTAGTTCGTGCTAACACAAAAGCAAACAGGAGGACCAAATAATGAATAAACTACAAGGAAAAGACCTTATCAATGTTGGAATCTTCACTGCGATCTATTTTGTGGTGATGATGGCGATTGCCATGCTGGGATTTATCCCTATTTTTCTTCCGCTTCTGATCGTGCTGGTTCCGCTGATTGGCGGAATCGTAATGATGCTGTATTATTCTAAAGTCCAGAAGTTTGGAATGGTATCGCTGACAGGACTGATCTGCGGTATTTTAATGTTGCTGACCGGCATGGGGTATTGGAGCATTATTACCGGTGCCGTGTTCGGTATCCTGGCTGATCTTGTTTTGAAATCCGGCGATTATAAGAGTGCAAAAAAAGGAATCATATCGCATGGTGTTTTTTCCATGTGGATAATCGGAAACTACATTCCCATTGTTGCAACACGGGACAGCTACTATCAGCAGCTAATCAGCGGTTATGGACAAGAGTATGCAGATTACATTATGAGCTATATCTCGGCATATACGCTCCCCCTTCTTTTGATTGCCGGGTTCGTTTGCGGCGTGATCGGCGGGGTGATCGGCCAGAAAATTTTCAAAAAGCACTTTAAGCGTGCGGGTATTGCATAATGCGCCGTGAATTGTTAGCAAGCAAAAAAAAGGAAACCGGCCTGTCGTTAGACCCTCGGACAAAGTTGGCATTGCTTGTCACGATTGCCCTCTTTGTCTTGAGCGGCGGAGGTGGGGCTGCTTCTAAACAGTTTGCTCCTATTTTGGCTGCTGTTCCATTGATCCTGCTGCTCACGGAAAAATCGTGGAAGGGATCGGTTATCTATTTTGTTTTATATGGCGGCAGCTATATATTGCAACTATGGGCGCTCCCCCACCTGTCCGGCCTTCCTAACTTTCTTGTTGTTGCAATCTGCGGTTTCTTTATGCGGTTTGTGCCGGGGATTATGATGGGATACATCACGGTCAGGACAACGACGGTCAGCGAGTTTGTTGCCTCCATGAAGAAGCTGCATTTACCGGAGCAGATCATCATTCCTATGTCCGTGATATTCCGATTTTTCCCTACTGTTGTAGAAGAATATAATGCCATAGGGGACGCTATGAAAATGAGAGGAATCCGTTTTGGCGGGGGCAAAGCCAGTGCAATGCTGGAATACAGGCTTGTCCCTGTCATCATGTGTTCCGTCAAGATCGGGGAAGAATTAAATGCGGCAGCCCTGACAAGAGGATTGGGCGGTCCGGTCAAGAGGACAAACATCTGCGAGATCGGCTTTCATGTGCAGGATGTTTTTTTCCTGCTGCTATGTGTGGTGGCTTTTGCAATTCCTATTGTCACGATGATTACAGGGAGGTAGGCCTATGATCGAATGTAAAAAAGTTTCTTTTTCCTACCCTCCAAATGAAACTGACATTGGGGATAGGAAAGGACACGGAACATTAAGAAATATTGACCTGTCTATTAACGACGGGGATTTTGTACTGCTCTGCGGAACATCGGGCTGCGGTAAAACCACACTGACACGGCTGTTTAACGGACTGATTCCTCATTATTACGATGGAAAGCTGGAAGGCACTGTCATGCTTGATGGAGAAGATATGAGCGGGCTTTCCCTGTTTGATATATCAAAAAAGTGGGTTCTGTTTTTCAGAATCCACGTTCTCAATTTTTTAATGTGGATACGACCAGCGAAATTGCCTTTGGATGTGAAAACCATGGATTGGAAGAAGCAGAAATCCGAAAGCGGGTAAAGCTGGTCTCAGAGCAGTTGAACCTTACAAATCTGCTGGACAGAAGTGTTTTCTCCCTTTCCGGTGGGGAAAAGCAAAAAATCGCCTGTGGATCTGCCGCCGCTGTGGAACCGGATGTATTTGTTTTGGACGAGCCATCTTCCAACCTTGACGCCTATTCCATCGCTGATTTTCGGAAACTGTTAAAAATATTGAAGTCACAGGGCAAAACAATTATTATTGCGGAGCACCGGCTCTACTATCTTTATGATCTGGCAGACAGGATCATATATTTAAGCGACGGGGAAATACAAGGGGATTATACTTTGCCGGAATTTCAGTTGATTCCGGCGGCGGAAAAAGCTAAAATGGGATTACGGCCTCTTGGCTGGGTGAGTTTGCAGACATTGAGCCTGCCAGTCTACATTCAGGCAGGGGATATGGAAACTGAACCACTTCCATTTCGCATACAAGAAACAGCCGGAAACGCTTTCTCTGGAAAATATAGAGCTTCCTGCCGGAAATGTAACGGCGGTCATCGGGCACAATGGAGCCGGAAAAACGACACTATCCCGTTGCTTATGCGGATTGGAAAAAAGATGTAAAGGTATCCTCGAAAAAGATGGTACTTCCTATTCAAGCAAACAGCGGCTGAAGCTATGCTATATGGTCATGCAGGATGTAAATCATCAGCTTTTTACGGAGAGCGTTTTAGAGGAAGTCCTGTTAAGTATGCCGGGGAAAGATTCCGATGAATCGCCTGAAAATGTGGCAAAGGCAGAGGCTATCTTGACAGAAATGGATTTGCTCCCGTACAAAGCCTGCCATCCCATGGGGCTTTCGGGAGGGCAAAAACAACGTGTGGCGATTGCTTCTGCGATTGCCTCTGAACGTCCGGTTATACTATTTGACGAACCTACCAGCGGCCTTGATCTCTTTCATATGAGGCAGGTGGCCGATTCGGTCAAAGGACTTGCCGATTCAGGAAAAACCATTGTGATTGTGACCCATGATCCTGAATTTATACTCAGGTGCTGCAATTATGTGATCCATCTGGAAAACGGCAGATTGGAGGAAAGCTATTTCCTCCAGGATACGGAAGGACGGGAACGGTTATTTAATTTCTTTATGATGGAAGGAGGCGGCGGAAATCAAACTGTTTGATGGTAAAATAAACTGCGGCTCAAATGTTAAAAATGTCATTGAAACTGAGGATTGCGTTGTCCTGCAGCTTTTTGACGAGAGCGGCGAGGGAACCATGACAGCCCACAAAATTTTTGATGGCGCTTTTGTGATGTATAGCGATATGCACCTGAAAGAATGTACCTCCTACTTTCAGAGTAGTACGGACAGTTCGCTTCTCTATATAGACCATTGCAGGGAGGGACGGATCGAAAGCGAGATTGGCAATCATGCGTATAGCTATTTGCAAGAGCATGAGATGCGTGTGGATGACCGGCGTTCCCATTCGGGACGGTTCTGCTTTCCACTCTGCCACTATCATGGGGTGACCCTGGGATTTGATTTGGACATTGCTGTGCCGGCGCTGAAAGACTTTTTTGGCGGATTTTCTGTTGATTTGTACGAGCTTCAAAAAAAATATTGCAATGACAAGAAACCGTTTGTGATTCATAATGAGCCAGGAATTGAACATATTTTTTCAGAGCTTTACTTTGTCCCGCAGCAGATCAAAGGTGACTACTATAAAGTAAAAGCCCTGGAGCTGCTTTTATATCTGGACGCTTTGCAGTTTTCTGATTCCAAAGAAGATCGCCCTTATTTCTATAAAGGGCAGGTAGAAAAAATCAAAGCGATCCATGATCTTATTACGGCAAATTTGCAGGAGCATTACACGATGGATGAATTAGCTGAACGATTCCAGATTTCATTGACGGGGATGAAAATCTGCTTTAAGGAAATATACGGAGATTCCATGTATTCCTATATTCGCCGTTATCGGATGAACGTTGCTGCCACAATGCTCCGACAGGATTCCAAAAAAGGGATTGCGGAAATTGCAGGAGTTGTGGGATATGAAAGCCCCAGTAAATTTGCAACAGCTTTCCGGCAGGTGATAGGGCAGACGCCGATGGAATATCGAAAATCTTTTTTCTAAACGGTGCATAAATGCCGTTTTGGAGAGGAAAGAAGAATTGAATACTGCTACAATAAGGATGGTTAGCAAAGACTACCCATCCTTTTTTCTTTGCTGACTAAAAAGAAGGAAGGTGATTGTAATGAAGCAGCAAAAAGATAATTGGGTGAAAATTCTGTTTTCCTTCGCCGCACCATGCAAGGGGAAAATGGCTCTTTCGGTATTCTGCGCCATTCTGAGCGTTGCAGGAGGGTTTATTCCTTTTTGGGCTGTATATGAAATCCTGCTGGCATTTATCAATCAGAATGTGACCCTGAATGGCATTCTGATTTGGTGTCTGGTTGGAGCAGTGGGCTACCTGCTGCGGGTTGCCTGCCATGGAATCTCTACGATCATGGCGCATATTTCAGCCTATACCATTTTGGAAGGAATCCGGCTTAAAATTGCGGACCGGCTGATGAAAGCGCCTCTCGGCGAAGTGATGGGGCGGCGAATCGGCTATCTGAAAAATATCATCATGGATAAGGTGGAGGATTTAGAGCCGCCTTTGGCACACATGATCCCGGAATTGACTTCTAACCTCCTACTCCCTGTTGCAATTTTTACCTGGATGATGGTCATTGACTGGCGCATGGGATTGGCGGTTCTGATTGCTCCGGTGCTGGCCATGATTCCTATGTTTTTCCTTATGAGGAATTATAACAGTCAGTACGCCGCTTATATGGAGGCAAATAACCACGTCAACAGTATTATTATCGAGTATGTGGAAGGTATCGAGGTTGTAAAGGCCTTTAACCAAAGCACAAGCTCCTATGAAAAATTTGTTAATGCTGTCCAGTCGTTCAAAGAGTTTACCTTGGCATGGTTTAAGAGTACATGGAAATCGATGAACCTTATGATGGCGATTATGCCACAACGCTCCTGGGGGTTCTTCCTGTCGGCCTTTTGCTGGTGCAGAATGGAAGTATCTCCCCTGCGGAGCTTGCAATGGGGATTATCCTTTCCCTCAGCATTGTTGGACCGTTGATGAAAGCAACCACTTTCATTAACGAAGCAAAGTCTATGGAATATGCAGTAGAGGCGGCAAATGAACTTTTGAACCTGCCTGTACTGCCGGATTCAGGGAAAATCGTATCTATTCCTCACAATGATATTGCGTTGAAGCATGTAACCTTTTCCTATGACGGTTCCGAGCAAAATGAAGTGTTGCATGATGTGAACCTGGAATTGCCAGAGGGAAGTTTTACGGCACTTGTAGGACCGTCTGGCGGCGGTAAATCAACGATTGCCCGTCTGATTGCAAGGTTTTGGGACGTGACAGGCGGCAACATTACCATTGGGGGGAAGAATATCAAAGAGTTGTCTATACGCCAGCTTTCCGAACTGGTCAGTTTTGTGACGCAGGATAACTTCCTGTTTAATTGCTCCCTGAAAGAAAACATCCGTCTTGGAAATCCAAACGCCACAGATGAAGAAGTATATGCGGCGGCGAAAGCGGCCTGCTGTGATGAATTTATTGTGCGTTTGGACAAAGGATATGATACCCCTGCCGGTGATGCCGGAAAGAGGCTGTCCGGCGGCGAAAAACAGCGAATTGCGATTGCGAGGGCGATCCTAAAAAATGCCCCGATTGTTATTTTGGATGAAGCGACAGCATTTACTGACCCGCAGAACGAAGATAAAATTCAGAAATCTATCATGCGTTATCAAAGGGTAAAACTCTTCTTGTGATCGCCCACCGCCTTTCCACCATTCAGAACGCAGATCAGATTGTCGTGTTGAAAAAAGGCCGGATTGTGGATTGCGGAAAGCAGAAAGAATTGTTGAAGCGGTGTCCGCTTTATGCGGATATGTGGAAAGCCCACATCGGGGCGAAGAATTGGTCTGTGAGTGAAAAGAAGGAGGTGGCCGCTCATGTTTAAGTCTATGAAACGGATCATTAAATGGGCGGGGAAATATAAGGGACGCCTCTATCTTGGCTCTGTTTTTTCCTTTTTCAGCAGCCTGTCTACGGCGATCCCTACAATGGCTGCCGCTTATGCCCTTGATAAAGCAATCGCAGCTTATTGGGCAGGCAACACAATAGAATCCTCCCTGATCTGGCAGACGCTTTGGATTATTGTTGGCTCGATTGCGCTTAACTTTCTACTCTCTTATTTGCGGGCGGTGTTGCAGGAAAGCATTGGTTATGAAGTAGCCGCAGGGCAGCGAATCCATTTAGGCGATGTGCTGAAAAGGGTTCCTCTGGGATATTTTTCTAAAAACAGCGTGGGCGATATTCTGACAGGTGTTACCACGGAGCTATCCACACTTGAATTGCAGGGAATGAAGATGGTTGACATCATCATCAACGGATATGCAAAGTTTATTGCAATTCTCCTGTGTTTCCTTTTCCTGAGTCCAGCCGCAGCAGTGATTTCTGTTGTCGGCGTTGCCTTGTCCTCATTGGCCTTACATGGTATCAGCAGGCATAGTGAAAAGACCGCTGCTATCACGCACCAGGCCATGGAGGATATGTCTGGCTCTGCGATTGAATATATCCGCGGGCTGTCCATCGTTAAATCGTTCGGACAGGAAGGGGCTTCTATCGAAAGTTTCCGCAAGGCAAATACGGATTTGAAAAATATTCATATCAAAGTAGAAAAAGGCTATACGCCATTTAACTGCTTGCATCTGTTCTCCTTAAAACTGGCATCTATGGGGATTGTGTTTATCTGTGCATGGCAGACACTTAACGGGCAAATGAGTCTTGCTTATTTCCTGATGTTTGTTCTGTTTTCTTTCGTAATCTTTGGAAGTGTGGAAAACATTAACGACGCGGCTCACATGCTGGGTCTTATAGATTCCGCTATGAATAAGCTGGAAGCTCTGGAAAATGCAGAATATATCGACCAAGACGGAAAAGATATTACACCGACCTCGTATGACATTACTTTTCAGGATGTATCCTTTGGTTATGATAAACGGACTGTATTGCATGATGTGAATTTCACGATTCCGCAGAATACCACAACAGCGATTGTAGGTCCCTCCGGGAGCGGCAAGTCTACCCTGTGTAGCCTGATTGCACGCTTTTATGATGTTGACGCCGGAAAAATCACTTTAGGAGAAACAGATATTCGAGAATTTACCTGTGACAGCTTACTAAAAAATATCAGTATGGTGTTCCAGAATGTATATCTGTTCCGGGATACAATCCGTAACAATATCAAATTCGGCAGCCCGGACGCTTCGGAGGAACAGATGATTGCCGCTGCAAAAGAAGCGCGCTGCCATGACTTTATTATGGCCTTGCCAGATGGATATGATACCGTCATTGGGGAGGGCGGTTCTTCTCTTTCCGGCGGTGAAAAGCAGCGGATTTCGATTGCCAGAGCCATGCTGAAAGATGCGCCGATTGTCATTTTGGACGAGGCCACGGCCAGCATTGACCCAGAGAATGAGCATTTGATTCAAGAGGCTATTTCCGCACTGACACATGGTAAAACAATCATAACGATTGCCCATAGACTGGCGACGATTGAAAATGCGGATCAAATTCTTGTCATTGATGGTGGAACCGTCGTGCAGAAAGGAACCCATAAGGAATTGCTGGCTCAAAGGGGAACCTATCAGGAATTTATTAAGATTCGGGAACAGGCTGAGGGCTGGAGGATTCAACAATAAGCATAAAGGAGGAACTGATGAAGATTCATGCGTCTGGGGAGGATTATCTGGAGGCTATCCTTGTTCTACAAAAGAAAATGGGCATGGTCCGCTCCATTGACCTTGCCCGGCACATGGGCTTTAGCAAACCGAGTATCAGCCATGCGGTAGGCGTTTTGAAAAATGGAGGTTTTCTGACCGTGGATGATGATGGGTTCCTTCATCTGACCGTCATAGGTCGGGAGATTGCCGAGAAAATCTATGAACGCCATTTGTTTTTTATGGAGCAGTTTATCGCTGCTGGCGTCGATCAGGAAACAGCGGAACAAGACGCCTGCCGGATTGAACACGCCATCAGTGATACATCTTTCCGAAAGCTGAAGGAGAAAGTACAAGGAACCGATTAGCGCACATCGGCTCCGCTCTGCATAATAAGTTATCTGCCCCGTCCGGGGAAAGAAAAAAACCGTTGACTGGGGCAGATAATTTCGTGCGCTATTTTAAGGTTTGAACTCAATCGGCGGTTTTGAAGGACAATTTCAGAGCCGCCGTTTCTTTGCGTTTACACAAACTAATGACGACTTGCAGGGACACGGTAGCCGCTTGGAGGTTAATTTGCCGTGTCTCTTTTGCTTTTTCAAAGCTCCCATGATCTACATCAATTAAAAAAAGCATTGCCCCTCCTCCGGGCAAGTATAGCATTGCATCGGCATTATCGTTCCATGTGATTCAGCATAATAATGACTGTTCTTGGTGCGCCAGTTTCCCATTGCGGGAATCTGGCGTTTTTTGTTGCCTTTTTTTCGGAGATAATCCGGCTGTATACCGGTGTCGTTCCCCACCTCCATTCATCACTCGTCAATCACCCGTGAATCGAAATGGAGGTACATAATGAAGAAAATTAACCTTCGGGAACTTTATCCTGATGTTTATACAACAGACTTTTTTTGTAGATGTGACAGAGGAAGTAATGGAGACTATTCGAGCAGCTGAACGTGCGGAGGCTGCGTATGAGCGAAAGATGTATCGTTATAAAGCACAGTATTCTCTGGATTGCGAGAATGGCATTG
>ENA-OQEB01000544-OQEB01000544.1-human-gut-metagenome-genome-assembly--contig:-NODE-544-length-15476-cov-1.527591_pt1 | contig 15476 bp, 20 predicted proteins | sample MGYA00242787_ERZ504619 | MGnify/ENA primary metagenome ERZ504619 (study PRJEB26092, sample SAMD00036317) | human gut metagenome | host: Homo sapiens | study: EMG produced TPA metagenomics assembly of... | reverse complement strand
GAAATGCAGCCAATCGCAAGAGTTACCGGACTTCCGGAAATCCCACGGTTCACCGTTGGACATACACTGAACACTCGTGCAATGGCCATTAAGTGTGCAGAAGAAGTACTGAAGAAGCCGTTTAATGAGTGCACCTTCATCGTTGCTCATCTGGGTGGCGGAAGCTCCATCCGTCTGTATCACAAGGGCGTAAACATCGACTGTGTGAATGATGACGAAGGAAACTTCTCTCCGGAGAGAGGCGGCGGCTGCAGCGGTAAGGAGCTGGTAAAGCTGTGCTTCAAGGAGTTCAGCGAAGGTGCCGGCGAGAAGACCGTAATGAAGAAGATCCACGGAAACGGCGGTCTGAAGGCACATCTGGCACGACCGACGCCATCGAGGTAGAGAAGAGAATCGAAGCCGGCGACAAGTATGCAAAGGTTGTATATGATGCAATGGCATACAGAGTGCAAAAGACATCGGCACCCTGTCCGTACCGGTTGCAGGAAAGGTTGACCGCATCATCCTTACCGGCGGTATCGCATACTCCAAGTACCTCACTTCTCAGATTGCAGAGAAGGTAGACTGGATTGCACCGGTTGAAATGATGCCGGGCGAATATGAGATGGAGCTCTTGCCGGTGGTGCGCTGAGAGTACTCCGTGGCGAGGAAGAGCTGCAGGACTTCGCTGAAATCAAAGCATCTGCAGTAGACAGAATCCGTATCTGTGAAGGTGTAGAGCCATACACCGTGCCGGAAAATTATTCCAAAATGAAGCGGGAAACGCGGGACCGAATGATAAATTCGTCCCGAACCCTTGATTACGAAGAAACAGACGGGGACATCAAAATAATAAAAACGATTAGAAAAAAATAAGGGATTGTGCTTGACAGCGAACACTTTTTATTATACAATTCTAATTGTTGATGTGCTGTTGTAGCTCAGTTGGTAGAGCACTTCCTTGGTAAGGAAGAGGTTCGGCAGTTCGAGTCTGCTCAACAGCTCCAATTTTTTTAAACAAAAATAAAAAACAATCTAGGAGGGAGATAATGGCTAAACAGAAGTACGAAAGAACCAAACCGCATATTAATATCGGTACAATTGGTCACGTTGACCACGGTAAGACTACTCTGACTGCAGCAATCACAAAGACACTGCATGCAAGATACGGTCTGGGTGCAGACGTAGCATTTGATGAAATCGACAAGGCACCGGAAGAAAAGGCAAGAGGAATCACGATTTCTTCCGCACACGTAGAGTACGAAACTCCGAACAGACACTACGCACACGTAGACTGCCCGGGACACGCCGACTACGTAAAGAACATGATCACCGGAGCTGCTCAGATGGATGGTGCTATTCTGGTAGTAGCTGCAACTGATGGTCCGATGCCTCAGACAAGAGAGCACATTCTTCTGTCCCAGACAGGTAGGCGTACCTTACATCATCGTATTCCTGAACAAGTGCGATATGGTTGATGACGAGGAGCTGCTCGACTTGGTTGAGATGGAAGTAAGAGAACTTCTGGACGAGTATGAATTCCCTGGCGACGATACACCAATCATCAGAGGATCCGCTCTGAAGGCTCTGGAAGATCCAAGCAGCGAGTGGGGAGACAAGATCTGTGAGCTGATGGAAGCTGTAGACACTTACATTCCGGAACCACAGAGAGCAAACGACCAGCCGTTCATCATGCCGGTTGAGGACGTATTCTCCATCACCGGTCGTGGTACCGTAGCTACCGGAAGAGTTGAGAGAGGTATGCTGAAGGTTGGCGACGAAGTAGAAATCGTTGGTCTGAGCGATGAGAAGAGAAAGGTTGTTGTAACCGGAGTTGAGATGTTCAAGAAGACTCTGGACGAAGCTGAAACCGGAGACAACATCGGAGCTCTGCTGAGAGGTGTTCAGAGAAACGAAATCGAAAGAGGACAGGTACTGGCTAAGCCGGGTACAATTCATCCGCACACCAAGTTCAAGGGTCAGGTATACGTACTGAAGAAGGAAGAGGGTGGCAGACACACTCCGTTCTTCAATGGATACAGACCGCAGTTCTATTTCAGAACAACTGACGTAACCGGAGATCTGCAGCTGCCGGAAGGCACTGAAATGTGCATGCCTGGAGATAACGTAGTAATGAATATCTCCCTGATCACTCCGATTGCTATCGAAGAAGGACTGAGATTCGCTATCAGAGAAGGCGGAAGAACCGTAGGTTCCGGCGTTGTAACTGAAATCATCGAGTAATTGATGTTTTAGAATCAAAATGAATTTCAAAAGATACCGTGAAAAGTTCAACGGTATCTTTTTTTTTATCGTTGATTCAGATGATATAATAAAGTTCCGTGAATGAAATGAAATCGATTCCGGGTGAAGGGAGACGGACGGATATGAATGAGAAAGAACTGTATCGGATTGCCAATGATGTGAAGGAAAATGCCTATGCACCCTATTCCGGATTCCAAGTGGGTGCCGCACTGCTGACCCAAAGCGGAAAAGTATATACCGGCGTTAATGTGGAAAATGCCTCCTTCGGGGCAACCCTTTGTGCTGAGCGAGGCGCGGTGCAAAGGCCGTTTCGGAAGGAGAAAGGAAGTTCCGAACATTGGCTATCGCATCATCAGTGGGAGAGGCGATGCCGTGTGGAATCTGCCGCCAGGTCTTGATGGAATTTGAACCGGATTTGCGCGTGATTACCGGTAAAGATGAGGAACACTTGAAAAGCTATCCTCTTTCGGAATTGCTTCCGGGGGCTTTTTCACTGCAGAAATAAGATTGGGAGGAAAATATATGTATGGTTTATAAAAGCCCGCTTACGGTACCAATTTGGACCGGATGATTTCGGTCGTCCGGTTGAAGTTCCATACCGGCTGTGATATAGTTGCACACATATAAATTAGATATAGAGAAAGAGACGATATTGATGAAAGAAGAAAAGAAAACGAAATTTCAGACGCTAACCGGAAATGTCTATTTCCGTCTGGGGCTTACCGTGTTTATCCTATACCTTTTGACATATTACTGGTCCCGCATGGAGAAGGTTCTGGTGATGTTCGGAAACGCAATGGTTCCGCTGATTGTGGGAGGAATAATCGCCTATGCGGTGAATATTCTCATGGGATTCTTTGAGAAAAATTACGATCGGGTCCTTCGGGGGCGGCGTGCACAGCGGGCAAAGCGGACGGTGTGCATCATCTGCGCCTACCTTCTTTTGGTGCTGATTATCGCCGGCATTATCGGTATCTTAGTACCCCAGCTTTCCACCTGCGTATCCCTGCTGATTGCCCGAAGCGGAGCGGCCATCGATCAGGTGGTCCACTTGTTGAAATCGGTTCCGGCTCTGGCGAAATACGGTGCGATGCTGGAGCAAAGCGTGTCGGGAATGCAGCTCAATGGAGAGCTGGTTCAGAAAGCGATTCATATTCTGCAGAGCGGCAATATCGGCTGGCTGGATAACGTCACCGGAGTGCTTCAGAAGGTGACCGGAGTGGCGGCAACCCTCTTTATCGGATTGTTCTTTTCATTCTATTTGCTGAGCGGCAAGGAGAAGTACGGAAGCCAGTTTCGCCGGGTCGTTCACACGTATTGCCCGGCGGCAGAATCGAAATTGTTTGAGGTGCTGGACGTATTGAACAACAGCTTCCGCAGCTTTATCGTGGGACAGGTGAAGGATGCTTGCGTGCTGGGCATTATGCTGGCCATCGCCATGATGATTTTCCGGATGCCGTATGCGGGAATGATTGCCGTTATCGTTACGGTGCTGGCGCTGGTGCCGATTGTGGGCGCGCTGATCGGTGCGGTAGTGGGGTTTGTCCTGATTCTTTCCGTGTCTGTCACCAAGGCAATTGTTTTCCTGATTCTGTTCCTGGTAGTGCAGCAGATTGACAATAACGTGACTTATCCGAGGATCGTGGGGGGTTCCATCGGCCTTCCGGGAATCTGGGTGCTGGCGGCGGTGACGATCGGCGGCAGTGCCTTCGGTATTTTGGGAATGCTGTTCTTCATTCCGCTGTTCTCAGCCATTTACAAATTAGTGCAGGCGGACATCCGGCGGAGAAATTCCGGATGCCGAAAGGCTGACGTGCCAGAGGAGGGTACAGCTCCGGTGAAATGATTCTGACGCCGGTTTATGTTATAATACATACGTGTGTCTGAAAATAAGGAGGAAGAATGATCGTTTTTAATAAAGTAAACAAGAATTACGGAACCAACGTGGGATTGAAGGATGCCACGGTGCACATTGAAAAGGGGGATTTCGTATTTCTGGTAGGACCAGCGGTGCGGGAAAAACCACCTTTGTACGCCTGATTCTGAAGGAAATCGAGGCGGACAGCGGCACGATTTTGGTCGGGGGCCGAGATGTTACACGGATGACCCACCGGGAGATTCCGGAGCTGCGGCAGCAGATCGGAATGGTTTTCCAGGATTTCCGTTTGTTGGAGAAGAAAACCGTCTACGAGAACGTGGCGTTCGCCATGGAAGTGCGGCATAAGAAAAAGAAGGTGATTCGGAAGGAAGTTCCGTTCGCTTTGGACCTGGTGGGCATCGCGACAAAGCGGACCGGTATCCCAGCGAACTTTCCGCCGGCGAGCAGCAGAGAGTGGGCATCGCCCGCGCCATCGTGAACAACCCGAAGCTGCTGATTGCCGACGAGCCGACGGGAAATCTGGATCCGGTAACGGCGATGGAAATCATGCAGCTGCTGGAGAAGATTAACGTGCGGGGCACCACCATTCTGATGGTGACCCATGCCAAGGATATCGTGGATCAGATGAACAAGCGAGTGGTGGCCATCAAGGACGGTCAGATTGTTCGGGACGAGCAGGGAACCTATGGAATCACTCCGGAGCACCTGTATGAAATCAGTACAAAGGAGGACGAATCTCCATATGTTTTCTAGAATAGGATATACCATAAAACAAGCATTTTCACAGGTCTTTCGCAACCGGGGAATGAGCTTTACGGCAACGCTGGCGATTACGGCATGATGCTGATTCTGGGCCTTTTCTTCTCCACGTTTGTAAATGTGGATTTATTCGCGGAAGTGATTCAGCAGGACTACAACGTCATCGAGGTATATTTGGATGATGCCAATGACGATGCGAAGAACGAAACCGTGGGAAAGAACCTGGAAGCCATTCAGGGTGTCGGCAGCGTGAAGTACCGTTCCAAGCGGATGCCATGAAAATCATGAAGGAACGGTGGGGAGACAACGCTTATTTGCTGGACAACCTGCAGCAGAATCCGCTGCCGAATTCCTATATGGTCTACGTCAATGACAAGGCCAGCGCCGACCGGGTTTCAAAGGAAGCACCGGAAATTGCCGGCGTCAGCGATATTAAATACTATCAGGATACGGTGGAGAAGCTGAGCAAGATTACCCGTGCGGTGGAGGTGGGCTCCATCGTGATGATGGCATTCCTCATCGTGGTTTCCGTCATCCTGGTGGCCAACACCATCAAGCTCACGGTGTTCAACCGGGCGAAGGAAATCGGAATTATGAAATACCTGGGAGCGACGGACTGGTTTGTTCGGGCGCCGTTTGTGCTGGAAGGAATCATCCTGGGTACCGTCTCTGCGGCAGTGGCTACCGGGATTCTGGGCGCACTCTATATTCGTTTTGTGAAGAGCATCGGACCGGACATCCTTCGGGTGTTGTCGGTACCGGTGATTTCTGCGAAATACCTGATGCCGAATTTGCTGATTATATTCCTGGCACTGGGCGTGGGAATCGGTACCTGCGGCAGTATCATTTCCATCCGAAAGTTCTTGGATAAGTAGGAGGGCCGGATGCGTATGATGAGAAATCAAAGAAAACTTAGACGAGGCCTCAGCTTGCTGCTCTGCGGAATTCTTGTTTTTGCCTCTGCAGTGTCCGTCTATGGCGGAAAAGCGGCGGAAGCCAAGAAGGAAGCGAAGGACAAGCAGCAGCAGTCGGAAGAAGCCTCTCGTCAGGCGGAAGAAGCGGGCAAGAAGGCAGATGCGGCAGAAGATAAGCTGGAAGAAGCGGTGACCGCGATTGAAAAAAAGCAGACTGAAATCGCGACAGCGGAAGCCAAGTTGGCCAAGACCAAGAAAAAACTGGCGAAGAAGCAGGCTCAGGTGAAGAAGCAGGAGAAGAATTTGAATTCCCGGCTGGTGGCCATGTACAAAACCGGAACGGTGGGATATGTGGACGTCATCCTGAATTCCAACAGCATTGACGAACTGATTACCAACATGTCCATGGTGCAGAAGCTGCTGCACAGCGACCAGAGCCTTCTGCGGAAGCTTCGGGTGGAATACAAGAAAATCAATAAGCTAAAGAAACAGCAGGAAGCGGAAGAGGCGAAACTGGTTCAGGAGAAGAAAGACCTGGAAGCCCTGAAGGAAAAATACAAAGATCAGCGTGCGTACCGGAAGCAGCAGGAGAACCTGCAGTCTCAAGCGGAATCCCTGGCGGCAGAAGCCCGGAGAAAGCAGGCGGAGGCAGAACGGCTCCTGCAGAAGCACAACAAGAAGGCGCCGACTAATTCCGGCGGCTACGTATGGCCGTGTAACGGTCCGCTGACCTCTTACTACGGATGGAGAACTCACCCGATTTTCGGAACGCGGACCTACCACAGCGGATACGATATCGCGGCATCCACCGGAACTCCGGTCTATGCGGCGGGAAGCGGCGTGGTGACCATGGCTTCCTCCTATGGCGGCTACGGAAACTGCATGCAGATTTATATTGGAAACGGATACACGACCTTGTACGGACATCTGTCCGGTTTTGCGGTGTCCCAGGGGGCTTACGTGAAGAAGGGACAGGTGGTGGCCTACGTAGGAAGCACGGGCTGGTCCACCGGACCGCACCTGCACTACAGCTTGCTGAAGAACGGCAGTTTCGTGGATCCGAAGAGCATTTATTAATACCAATGGAGAATAAATGAACCCGAATCAGGAGATCATCAGAGAGATACTGGAAAAAAGAGGCATTACCGGGGCGGAAACCCAGGCGGAATTTCTGGCGGAAACCCCAAAGCTGGCTTATGCGCCGACACTTCTCACCAATATGGATAAGGGAGTGGATCGGTTCTACAGGCCATCGATGCGGGAAAGAGAATCGTTATCTACGGAGATTATGATGCCGACGGCGTTACCTCCACGGTTGTGCTGCTCAAAATACTGCGGTGTCTGACGGACAATATTACCTATACATCCCGTCCCGGATTGCCGAGGGATACGGTCTTCATAACGAATCCATCGACGAATTCGGGAAGAGGGGGTGAGTTCGATCGTCACGGTGGACTGCGGTTCTTCTTCGCCGAATGAAAATTGCCTATGCCCGGAGCCTAGGCATTGACATGGTGGTGACGGATCACCACAACATGAAGGATGAACCGGTGAACGAATTGATCATCAATCCGCGGGCACCGGGAGACACCTATCCGTTTAAAGGTCTGGCCGGCGTGGGCGTGGCCTATAAGCTGGGCCTGGCGGTCAGCCGGAAGCGGGAGATTCCCCGCCGGGTGATTTCCGAGGTGCTGGAATTTGTGGCTATCGGAACCATCGCGGATATCATGCCGTTGCTGGACGAGAACCGATCCTTCGTGAAGTATGGATTGAAGTGGATTAACCGGGGATGCCGGAATCCGGGACTTCGCCGGCTCATCGAGCTGTCGGGGCTGGACTGCCGGAACTTGACGGCCACCAACGTGTCCTTCGGAATCGCCCCGCGAATCAATGCAGCAGGACGAGTGGGAGATGCAGACCTGGGCGTAAAACTATTTTTGGCAGAGAAGCCGGACGAAATCGAGAACTATTGCCGAACCATGATTGAACGAAACAATTTGCGGAAGCAGTGGCAGGAAGAGGCCTATCGGCAGTGCATCGTAAAGGCGCGACAGGAGTATCGGAAGGGAAATTTTCTGCTGATTGAAGCGAAGGATGTGCACGAGGGTATCCTCGGAATTGTGGCAGGAAAAATCAAAGAAGAAGCGAAGCGGCCGACGGTGATTGTGGCACCGAATGGGGATGAATACAAGGGAACCGGGCGGTCGGTGAACAAGGTGGATATTTACGAGATGCTGAACCGGTACCGGGACTGCTTCCTGCGGTTCGGCGGGCATAAGGCGGCTTGTGGTTTTACGGTGGAGCCGGATCGGATTGAATCCCTGCGTCAGAATCTGAATCGGGATTTGGCAGAGATGCTGGAGAAGGATCCCGCTTTGTTCGAAGACGAGATTACGTACGATTTGGATTTGGAGCCGGATGAAGTGAGCTGGAGCTGGCGGAAGCACTGAGATGCTTTGAGCCTTGCGGAAAGGACAACGAGGCACCGAAGTTCCGGATTACCTACGTGATGCCGGAGAATTGGCATTTTTTGAAAAACGATACGAAATACGCCCGCTTTCAGATCGGGGATCTGGACTGTGTCCTTTTCCACGATGCCAAGCGGTACTTCGATATGATGCGGAACATGAATTTCTGGATGTGTACGGGACGCTGGATATCAATACCTGGCGGGATACCCGGAAAGTGCAGCTGATGGTGACGGAGATGGCACCGACGGAAGATTTTGTGGGATAGAAAAACGACGGAGAGGAACGGAAAGCAATGCGAGATGAACGAAAAAAAATAATGGTTTCCTTCCTCCTGGGAATGGTGACCGCATTAATGCTGGGGTTCGCGTTCGTGTACGGAATCCGAGGCGCGGGAGTTCTATCCGCTGGGAAAATCAATTACTACAAGGATTTGGACGCACAGTACGGAAAGTACTACAAGATGCAGAAATCCATACGGGACAAATCACTGTATTCCATCGACAAGAAGAAACGAGACCGGTATCTGTCCCAGGCGGTAATTCAATCCCTGCCGGACCCTTATGCCGCCTACTACAACAAAGAGGATTACGAGAAGCTGGAGCGGCGGTATTCCGAGTCCTATTCCGGCATCGGAATCAGCGTGGAGGAGAAGAAGGGAAAACTCCTGATTGCCCACGTGATTAAAGATGGACCGGCGGAGCAGGGAGGCTTGCGAAAGGGGGACCGAATTCTTTCCGTGGACGGAAAAAAGGTCCACAGCGTGGATGATGCTTCCGACCGAATCGGCGGGGAGGCGGGAACCGACGTGGTGCTGAAGCTGAAACGGGGCGGTCAGGATGTGACCGTAACGCTGACTCGGCAGGAGGTGGAAGAGGACAGCGTGGATTCCAAGTTTCTGAAAGCGGAGAACGGGAAGAAACTGGGGTACATTCGAATCCGCCATTTCCGGGAGGGCACCTCGGAGGAACTGAAAGAAGCGGAAGAGCGCCTGATGGACGGCCGGGTGACCGGCGTGGTCATCGATGTGCGGGACAATCCCGGCGGCATTAAAGATGAAGGGGTGAAGTGTGCGGACTTGCTCCTGCCATCCGGAAAGATTCTGATTGAAAAAAACAATCAGGGGAAGAAGAAAGTGGCCCGAGCGACGGGCAGTGCGCGGATTTTGAGTACGTGGTGCTGGTGAACGGCAATACCGCCAGCGCGGCGGAAATCTTTGCGGGCGCCGTTCAGGTGAACCGGGGCGGAAAGCTCATCGGGGAGAAAACCTACGGAAAGGGCGTCATTCAGAGCGTGGAAAAGCTGGAGGACGGATCCGCCTTTAAATTCACCACGGAAGAGTATTTCCTGCCGGACGGCACCCCAATTAACAAGAAAGGAATTCAGCCGGATATTCGTGTGGCTTCGGGAAAAGCACTGACTCGAGGCATACAGATGCTGTCCGGAAAGTAGAAATGATGAAGATATATTACGCACTTAATTACGAAGCAGTCGCGAAGAAAGCCGCCGTCTTCTGAGAGAGGCGCTGGCACGGTATACCGGCGAAAGCGGTTCGGACCCGACATGCCGGATGTCGGAAGAAATTCAGACGACGGAGAAGGGCAAACCCTTTCTCTCCGGCGGTCCGGATTTCTCCGTTTCCCATACGGGACAGTACTGGGCGGTGCTGATGGACGACCGACCGTGCGGCTTGGACATTCAGAAGTGGCAGCCTCCAACTTTCTCAAGCTGGCTTTTCGGTTTTACAACAAGGATGAATATCTGGAGGTAAAAGAAAAAGGCGAGGCGGAGTTTTTCCGAATTTGGGCACGGAGGGAGGCTCTCCGCAAGGCTGAGGGAGAATCCGTATTCTCGGAAGCCCCTTCCGTCCTCTGGAACCGGGTGGTTTCGGAAAATCAATTCTGGGAAATCCGAGATATCACCATCCTTTCGACTTGGCGGCGGCAGTCTGCATCGGCGTCCGGGAAGAAGAGATTCCGGAAGAAATAGAAATGGAAAGGCTGTAATGGAAAAAGAGAAAAAAGAGAATCGGAGGAGTGCCGCGGAGGAATTGACCCGTTACCTGGCACCTCGGATGCGCACAGTGGCGGAAGCCCGAAAGCATTTGGAGGAGAAGTTATACGATGAATCGGAGATTCGGGAGACCCTGCAGCGGTTTCTGGATTTGAAATATTTGGACGATTCGGACTACGTGCGGGCCTACTGCGAATATGCTTTTGGGAAAAGAAGAGGAAGCACTCGAATTCGCAGTGAACTTCGAAATAAGGGCATCGAATCGGAAACGATTCAGAACGGAATCGACGATTACATGTACGAAAACCGGGTGGACGAATGCGCTCTGGCACGGCTTGTGGCGGAGAAAACGTTGGCGGGAGCGGAACGCCCTTTGGAGCAGAAATCCGTGGCCCGCGTTGCTAGAAAACTGGAGCAGATGGGATACGGTTCATCGGTGATCATCCGGATTCTGGAAGAAATCAAGGAGTAGAAACGTGAAGATTTTCGCAATCGCAGATTTGCATCTGTCATTCCATGAGAATATCGATAAACCATGAGCATTTTCGGTGCGGGCTGGGAGGATTATGAGAAGCGACTTTCGGACTATTGGCATGAGCTGATTTCTCCGGAGGACGTGGTGATTCTGCCGGGAGACCTGTCCTGGGGACTCTCCCTGGAGGAGGCGCTTCCGGACCTGGAGTGGATTCACCGGCTGCCGGGGCGGAAGGTGCTGCTGAAGGGAAACCACGACCTGTGGTGGAGCCGGATTACCTATTTAAATACCCTGTATGAGGATATTCACTTCCTTCAGAACGACTGCGTCCTGCTGACGGAAGAGGAAACCGGCGGAGAGCGGATTGCCATCTGCGGAAGCCGGGGCTGGGTGCTGCCGGGGTCCGACCGATTTCACGGAACACGGATTGGAAGATATGGACTCGGGAACTGGGGCGGATGAGAAACAGCTTGAATGCCGCCATGAAATCCTCTCCGGACCGGATCATTGCGGCGCTTCACTACCCGCCGGCGGAGATGGCTCGGAAGGAATCGGACATGACGGAACTCCTGCGGGAATATCCGGTGAGCGACTGCGTCTACGGACACCTGCACGGAATGCACGCCTTTGAAAAAGGCATCAAATATGAACAGGATGGAATTCGGTATTACCTGACTTCCTTGGATTACTTGGCGGAAAGCCGAAACGGATATGGGGGTGATTCCATGAACATGGTGGATATTATCACGAAAAAAAGAGACGGCGGAGAACTGACGCCGGAAGAAATTCGTTTTTTTATCGATAATTACGTAAAGGACCGCATTCCGGATTATCAGGCGTCGGCGCTGCTGATGGCCATTTATTTTCGCGGGCTGTCCCGAGCGGAGACCTTTGCCTGACGGAGGCCATGGAGTTCAGCGGCGACGTGGAGGATCTGTCGGACCTTCCCGGCGTGAAGGTGGACAAGCACTCCACCGGCGGCGTAGGGGATAAAACCACGTTGGTGGTGGCACCCGTTGCCGCAGCGGCAGGAGTGACCGTGGCGAAGATGAGTGGACGAGGGCTGGGATTCACCGGGGGGACGGCGGATAAGCTGGAAGCGATTCCGGGATTTCGGACCCGACTGGACCGGCGGAATTCCACCGGCAATTGGAAGAATTGGGATTGGCCGTAATCACCCAGACCGGATCCATTACCCCGGCGGACAAGAAGATTTATGCTTCGGGATGTGACGGGCACGGTGGAAAGTCCGGGACTGATTGCATCCAGTATCATGAGCAAGAAGCTGGCGGCGGGAAGCGACGGAATCGTGCTGGACGTGAAGTGCGGAAGCGGCGCCCTTCTAAAGGACCTTGCGGAAGCGGAAAATATGGCGGACCTGATGATCGACATCGGCCGGAAAGCCGGCCGGAAGATGGTGGCGGTGATCAGCGATATGAGCCAGCCGCTTGGTCGGGCGGTTGGAAACGCCCTGGAAGTGGAAGAAGCCGTTCAGGTGCTGAAGGGGGGCGGTCCGGAGGATTTGCGGCAGCTCTGCTGGAATTGGCCGGTGAAATGATTCGGATCGGCGGCCGAGCGGAAAGTTTCGAAGAAGGAAAAGAAACGGCCCGGCAGGTTCTGTCGGATGGCCGGGCTCTGGAAAAGTTCCGACAGATGGTTCGATGCCAGGGGGGCGATGACCGCATTGTTGAGGAGCCGGAACGGATGGGAAGCAGCCGGTATTCTCGGGACGTTCTTGCGGGAAGAACCGGTTTTATCGCGGAGACGGACACCCGGGAAATCGGGCGAGCATCCCAGCATTTGGGGGCCGGAAGACTTCGGAAAGAAGACGAGATTGATTTTACGGCGGGAATTCGGATGCACGTGCGCATCGGCAATTTCGTAAAAGAAGGGGACGTGCTGGCAACGTTGTACGGTGCCGATTCCCGACGCTTGGAGGAGGCCGAAACCATTCTGGAAGCGGCGATTCGGATCTCGGCGGAACCGACGGCACCTCCGAAACTGATCCAGAAAATAATTCAATGACAGAAAGAGGACGACTTCATGAAATATGCTTTTATTGTAAATCCCGCATCCGGGAACGGCAAAGGGGCGACTCGGGTGCGAGAGGAATTGAAAGCCTATGAGACGGATAACCTGCGCATTTACTGCACCGAAGGGGAGCAGGATGCCACCGTGCTGGCGGACTCCATCGCGGCAGCGGCGGAGAAAGAGGGCGAGACGGTGAACGTCTATGCCTGCGGAGGAGACGGAACCATTCAGGAAATTGCGAAGGGTCTGTTGAATCATCCAAATTCTCGCTTGGGCATCGTGCCGGTGGGAAGCGGAAACGATTACGTTCGGTGCTTCAACCATCCGGAGCATTTCATGAATATAGAGCTGCAGCTGAAGGCCGGAGAACGGGAGGAATGCCTGCGAAAGGTGGATGTACTGGAATACACCTGGCGGGAAGGCGAGCAGGAAATGACGGATTATGCCATCAACGGCATCAATATCGGATTCGACGGGAATACGGCAATCCTGGCCCATGACCTGAAAGAGCTTCCGCTGGTGCACGGCACCGGCTCCTATCTTTTGGCGGTGCTGGTGAATTTGGTGAAAAAGAAGGGAACGGATCTGCAGGTGTTCGCCGACGGAAAGGAAATTCACAACGGACCGCTGATGCTGGCCACTGCGGCCAACGGGCGCTTCTGCGGCGGCGGTGTGGAGAGTTGTCCCCACGCATTGCTGGACAATGGAAAAATTGAACTTCTGCTGGTGCGGAATATTACCCGGCGGTATCTGATGCGGGTATTTCCGGCCTTTAAGGAGGGCGCCTGGAGACGATTTCGGGCGTCGACAAATACATCATTCCCATGCGGGCGGAGGAAGTGATTCTGAAGCCGAATCAGGGACGGATGAAGTACGTGGCGGACGGAGAAATACGGGAAACCGGAGAAATAAAGGTCCGAGTGCTTCCGGGGGCGCTGACCGTAATCGAACCATAGGAAGTACGGAATCTTGGAATTGAGAGGTGAAGGTTATTTTTAGTTTGAAAAGAATCAGAAGAAATATTGCAATCCTGCTGACCGCATTGATGCTCTTTGCAAGCGGGGCGACCGCAGCATCGGCGGCAGTGCATGAAAATACAAGAAGACCGGTGATTGATGCCAAGTCGGCAGCGCTGTACAGCGTGACTACCGATGAGATGCTGTATGCGAAAAACCCCGACCAAAGGGTAGAGCCGTGGAGCACCACCAAACTGATGACGGCGCTGGTGGTTGCGGAGACCATGGATCTGAATCAGGAAGTGACGGTTTCCAAAAAAGCGGCCTCCATGGGCGGGTCCACCATGAACCTGGTGGCCGGAGAGAAGGTGACGGTGCGTCAGCTGATGTATGGACTGCTTCTGGAATCCGGAAACGATGCGGCCTATGCACTGGGACAGGCCGACGGGGACGGCAGCATTAAGACTTTTGCGGCAAAAATGAATGCACGGGCAAAGAAGCTGGGTTGCAGGGGAACGCACTTCGTGAATCCTAACGGCCTAAAGGCGAAGAATCACTACACCACGGCGGCGGATTACGTCAAAATTGCTCGCGCCGCACTGGCAAACAAGACGGTGTTCAAAATCGCGGGAACAAAGGTGTACCACATGGATGCCACCAATAAATCCCACGCCCGTACTCGAGACTCACCTGGACCTGATTGAGAAAAAGGGTTCCGGTGTCGTTGCGGGAAAAACCGGTTACTGGGAGGACGATGACTGCAGCGTTGCCCTGATGTATGACAAGAAGGGGCTGAAGATGATTCTGGTGCAGTTCGGAGCGAACATGGAAACCCGGGCCAAAGATGGTGCCAAACTCCTGAAGTTCGGCACGGAGAAAATCGTCACCAAGGAAGCCACCAATCCGAAGAAGAGCGCGGGAAATGTTCGGGTGAAGTACGGCGCCCGCACCTTGGTGAAAACCTATGCCAAGGGAACGGTGCTGACCTATCCGAAGGACGGCTCCGCCGACAGCATTTCCGTAAAGGAGAACTACAAGGATGTGGTGAAAGCGCCGCTGAAATCCGGCGACAAAGTCGGTACTCTGGAAGTGTACTGCGACGGAAGGAAAGTGGGAAGCACTCCGCTGGTGGTTCACGAGAACATCGAAAAGGGCTGGTTCCTGTCCCGATTCTACATCTCCAACCGAGCAACCATCGCCATTGGCGTGATTCTGATGCTCTTGGCACTCATTATCGGATTCCTGGTTCGCAGACGAAAAGACCGTAAGGCGGAGGAAATGAGTGAATCCGGAGAATCCAAGGATACTGCCTCCGCAGAGAGTAAAGAGGAGATTCCGGAAGAATCCTTGAAATCAAAGGACATCGTCGATGACCATCCGGAAGATCGGTATTTATAAGGTTGTTTCTTTAAGAAGAGTGGAATGGAAAGCATATACTCACCGCGAAGTGCGGTGAGTATATGCTTTTCTGCTTCCCCGCCGGCGCCCTTCTCCGCCGGCGGGGAAGGAATTTGGTGCACCGGAACCCGCAACCCCATTGAATGCGTGGGCGGTGCACCAAATGCGGACGGGAAAAAGGCGCCGGCGGGGAAGAAATTTGGTGCACCGGAACCGCAAACCCACTGAATGCGTGGGCGGTGCACCAAATGCGGACGGGGAAAAAGGTCGCCGGACGAAGCAAAAACCGATGCACTGCACGGAAACGTGCCGGCGCACCGGTTTTTGTTTTTTTATAAG
>ENA-OQEB01000542-OQEB01000542.1-human-gut-metagenome-genome-assembly--contig:-NODE-542-length-15495-cov-1.492452_pt1 | contig 15495 bp, 18 predicted proteins | sample MGYA00242787_ERZ504619 | MGnify/ENA primary metagenome ERZ504619 (study PRJEB26092, sample SAMD00036317) | human gut metagenome | host: Homo sapiens | study: EMG produced TPA metagenomics assembly of... | reverse complement strand
CTGCATGATCGGTACGATCATTGTCTGTACTGGTGCGATTCTTGGTGGTAATACAAGACCTGAATCATCTCCGTGAACCATGATGATCGCTCCGATGATACGTGTAGACATTCCCCATGATGTCTGATGTACATACTGAAGTTTATTATCTTTATCTGTATACTGAATATCAAATGCTTTCGCAAATCCATCACCAAAGTTATGGCTTGTTCCAGACTGTAATGCTTTTCCATCGTGCATTAATGCTTCAATCGTATATGTGGAATGTGCACCTGCGAATTTCTCTTTCTCTGTCTTCTGTCCTTTTACAACTGGAATTGCCAGATACTGCTCACAGAAATCTGCATACATATTTAACATCTGTACCGTTCTTGCTTCAGCTTCTTCTTCTGTCGCATGTGCTGTATGTCCTTCCTGCCAGAAGAACTCTGAAGTTCTTAAAAATGGTCTTGTTGTTTTTTCCCAACGTACAACAGATACCCACTGATTATATAATTTAGGTAAATCTCTGTGAGACTGGATGATCTTTGAATAGAAATCACAGAATAATGTCTCAGATGTAGGTCTTACACAAAGACGTTCCTGTAATTCTTTATCTCCACCATGAGTTACCCATGCAACTTCTGGTGCAAATCCCTCAACATGGTCTTCTTCTTTCTTTAAAAGGCTTTCTGGAATAAACATTGGCATTGCAACATTTTCCACACCTGTTTCTTTAAATTTAGCGTCTAAAACTTTCTGGATATTCTCCCAGATCGCATATCCATTCGGACGTAAGATCATACATCCACGAACGCTTGAATAATCTGCTAATTCTGCTTTCTTAACAACATCTGTATACCACTGTGCAAAATCATCTTCCATCGCAGTGATCGCTTCTACTAATTTCTTATCTTTTGCCATTGCAAAATGTCTCCTTTTCTATGGTTATATACACAGTTTTTGTGTATAATGATACTAAAAATAATATTACTGTAAAATGTCGGATTTTTCAAGGGTGACGTTTTATTTAACTACATAAAAGGAGTTTTTTATGGCAAATGAAAACAAGATGGGATATCTTCCCATCAAAAAACTGATATTGCAGATGTCCCTTCCCCCTATGTGCTCCATGTTCCTGCAATATTCCTACAACCTTGTTGACAGCATGTTTGTGGCTAATATCAATGAAAATGCACTTGCGGCAGTTTCTCTTTCCTTCCCGATCACAACCCTTATGATCTCCCTGTCCATCTGGATTGGAGTCGGTATCAACGTTTTGATCGCAGGTTATCTTGGAGAGAAAGAACAAGACCTTGCTGACTGTGCAACAACACTTGGATTGTTGGTAGCTTGATCGTCGGTATCTGTATCAATATCCTTGCACTATTGATCATGAAACCGTACTTTTCAGCATTCACAAACAATCCAGCTATTTTTGACTATGCGATGCAGTACATGTCCGTCTGTGCTTTTATGCAGGTTCCGAACATGGTACATATCGACATCCAAAAGGTCTTTCAGGGTACTGGAAATATGATCACTCCTATGTGGTTTCAGATCGCAGGAGTTATCTTTAACTTTGTTTTCGATCCATTACTGATCTTTGGAATCGGACCATTCCCTAAGATGGGAATCCGTGGTGCTGCACTGGCTACTGTCCTTGGATATGCTTTATCTATGGTGATTGCTTTTCTTCTGCTTGTTTTTACAAAACAGAAAGTTCGTATCAAGATCAAAGGATTCCATGTTGATTCTCATATGTTAAAGAATCTGTTTTCCTATGGATTTCCTTCATTTGTTATGAATGCTCTTGGATCTTTTATGCTGACATTTACCAATCTGTTTTAACAGCTTATTCAGATACTGTTGTTGCCTTTTTTGGCGCCTATTTCAAAGTACAACAGATGATCTTCATGACAGTAAATGGCTTGATCCAAGGATGTTTGCCTGTCATGAGATTCAACTACAGTGCCAAACAGCCAGAACGTTTAAAAGAAGCTTTTCATTTTGGCACACAAGCGGCAACTGTTATGATGATCGGTGGAACATGCCTGCTTCTGTTTTTACCAAAACAGATCTTGTTCCTGTTTGCAGCTTCTGAATCAATGATCAAAATCGGAGTTCCAGCCATGCGGATCCTGTCAATCGGTTTAGTTTTCTGTGGATTTTCTATTATGATCGCTACTTATCAGCAGGCAATTGAGAAGATCCGGTCTAGTATGTTAATCCACATCTTACGGCAGGGAATTTTATTGGTGCCTTTGATGTGGCTGTTTAATCATATGTTTGGGATAAATGGGATTTGGATCTCATTTCCAGTAACAGAAATTTTAGTGTTTATTGTGGCTGTTTTATTACAAACTGTTATTTCAAAACCACAATAAAAATTATTATTTCTTGTATTGAAAAAACTCACTCCTGTGAAAATAAAAAAGGTAGCAGATTCCTTTTCCGACGAAATTGGAATCTGCTACCTTACAATTTTATACTTTATCACATTTTTAAATATTACAGTAAAGATTTATATAATCCAATAATATCCTCAACACTTGCATCCTTAGGGTTTCCAGGTGCACATGCATCTGCATAAGCGGATTCTGCTAAGAACTGGATATCTTCTTCTTTCACGATTTCTTTTAAGTCTGCTGGTATTCCGACATCTGCTGATAATTTTTTAACCGCATCAACGGCTGCTTTTCTGTATTCTTCCTGTGTCATATCTTCGACACCTTCTACACCCATTGCTTTTGCGATATATTTGTATTTATCTCCTGTTGCATCTGCATTGTATTCCATAACTGTTGGAAGTAAGATTGCATTCGCTACTCCATGAGGTGTATCATAAACTGCACCTAATGCATGAGCCATAGAATGTACGATTCCAAGTCCTACATTTGAGAATCCCATTCCTGCAATGTACTGTCCCATTGCCATTCCTTCTCTTCCTTCTGGTGTATTCTCAACAGCTCCTCTTAAGCTGTCAGAGATCAGTTCGATGGCTTTGATATGGAACATATCTGTCATTTCCCAAGCTGCTTTTGTTGTGTATCCTTCGATGGCATGTGTTAATGCATCCATACCTGTTGCTGCTGTTAATCCTTTTGGCATAGAAGACATCATTCTGGGTCGATCACTGCGATCACTGGAATATCATGAGGGTCTACGCATACGAATTTACGTTTCTTTTCAACGTCTGTGATAACGTAGTTGATCGTTACTTCTGCAGCTGTTCCGGCTGTTGTTGGAACTGCGATGATTGGTACGCAAGGTTTCTTAGTATCTGCAACTCCCTCTAAGCTTCTCACATCTTCAAATTCTGGGTTGTTGATGATGATTCCAACAGCTTTTGCTGTATCCATAGAAGATCCACCACCAATAGCGATCAGGTAATCAGCTCCTGCTGCCTTAAATGCTGCAACTCCTGTCTGTACGTTTTCTATCGTTGGATTTGGTTTGATCTGTGAATATACTTCATATGCAAGTCCTGCATTATCTAATACATCTGTTACCTTCTTTGTAACTCCGAATTTTACAAGATCTGGATCAGAACAAACAAATGCTTTTTTGAATCCACGTTTTGTTACTTCTGTTGCGATCTCCTGAATTGCTCCTGCTCCGTGATAAGATGTTTCATTTAATACGATACGATTTACCATTTTGTACACTCCTTTTATATTGACATTTTTTTAACTATCTTCAGTATAAAATTGTTTTTTTACAAATACAAGTTACACATTTGGCAAAATGTAAAAAATGTTACACTTCATCAAAAGTGTAACATTTTGTTATCTTTATATATCTTTGAACAGATCATATAGCTTTGGAGGCATCGCATGATCAGCTGATCTGCGAGGCTGTTCCGGCGACATCTTCATTCCTGTTGTCGCCCATTCTACAGTCATGGCAATTGAACCTCGGCAATACATTCTCAACAAGAATTCTAATTCTTCTGGAATTTTATCAACTCCCTGTTTGTGAATGATATCACAATAGAATTGATAAATGCACTGATAATCGTACTCCATCAGACAGTTCTGACTCTCACTCGAAAAAGCTGCTGCGAAAAATTGTCCTTCACCTTTGATAAATTCAAATTTCTTGAGCAACCCTTCTCTTAATGTCAGACTGATACCCATCTGTTTAAACGACATCTGAGCCAATACATCAAAATACCAGTTGATCAGATCATATTTATCCTTAAAATGCCGATAAAAGGTTGGACGAGTTACATCGCACTGATCTACAATCTGTTTCACTGTAATCTTATCTACTGGCGTATGCACCAACAACTCTTTCATTGCATTTGCTAATTTATATTTCATTTTCTCTGATACATCCATCTCGTCCCACCTTCTTTCATATGTGGTTTTATTGTACCTTATTTGACACAATTTATAAAGGCAAAAAAGGCTATTATCTGCTTTTGTCTCCAAATAACAACCTTTTTTATCTATTATCAAGAAGTTTCATGTTTAATAAGAGGCATTTCCTCTTTGACCACAAAGTGCTTCGAATTCTTTTAATTTGTTTTTTGCCTGCTGGGAAACATTTCTTGGAACCTGAATCTGAACAACTGCGTATTGATCTCCCTTCTGAGATGGATTCTTCATAAGCGGCATTCCTTTTCCACGCAGTCTGATCTTAGATCCTGACTGAGTTCCTTCTTTGATCTTACAGATAACATTTCCATATAATGTCTTGATCACTGCTTCACCTCCACAAACGGCTGTGCTAAATGGAACATTGATCGTTGTATACACATCATTTCCTTTTCGCTCAAATCCTTGTTTCTCACCGACTGTTACTTTCAGGAATAAATCACCTGCTTCACCGCCTCCGATTCCTGGATTTCCTTTTCCTCTTAAGCGGACACTTTTTCCTGTATCAATTCCGGCTGGTATATGAACCTGTAATGACTGCATCGCACCATTTTGATCTTGCAAATGAATGACTTTATCGCAGCCCGTAACCGCTTCATCAAAACTAATAGAGATATCTGCGTGTGCGTCGGAACCTTTCTGTCTGAAGGATCCACTTCCGAATCCACCACCTCCAAATCCATCAGAAGAGCCAAAACCTCCTTGATGGAAACTGCTTCGATGGAATCCTTTGTTGTTTCTTCCGCCACCGAACATACTTCCAAAGATGTCACCAAAGATATCATCGCCATCTCCACCTTCAAAGTGGAATTCCTGATATCCTCCATGAGCACCACCATAGTTTTGGTAATTCTTATAGAACTCAGATTCTGCTCCGGTTCCGTCAAAGGCAGCATGACCATATTGATCATATAATTTTCTCTTCTCTGGATCACTTAATATATTATAAGCATCGGTCGCTTCTTTGAATTTCTGTTCTGCTGTTTTATCTCCAGGATTCATATCTGGATGATATTTCTTTGCCAGTTTCCGATATGCTTTCTTGATCGTTTTTTCATCTGCAGTTTTACTGATTCCAAGAACTTCATATAAATCACGTTTTGCTGCCATTTCGTTTCACCTTCTTTTCCTTTCATTCTCAAATAGATAGAAAGATTCCCCGGGAATCTGATCATCCCGGGGAAAGTTCTTTTTATCCTTCGATCGTAACGAATTTCTTTTCTTCTACTTCTTTTCCGGAGCTTTCTTCGGAATATCCAGCATCAGAATACCATTCTCGTATTTACCGTGGATATCTTTCTCTGTGATATCTTTGCCAACATAGAGCTTCTGCTCATGTTTCCTGCGTAACGTTCACGACGGATATATTTACCTTCTTTATCTTTCTCGTCTTTATCTAATCCTTTTGCTGCACTGATTGTTAAATATCCGTCTTTCAGTTCAGCTGTTATCTCATCTTTCTTAAATCCTGGAAGGTCGATCGCTACTTCGTAGTTTCCGTCTTTTTCCTTCACATCAGTCTTCATTAAGTTCTTTGCGTGTTTACCATACAATTCTTTATCAATATCTGGGAAAGAAAAATCCATCCAGTCGTCGTTAAATAAGTTTCCTCCAAAAATACTAGGCATCATCATCATAAGTCATCTCTCCTTTTTCTTTATAATAATGTTTGGGCGTGTCAGGGTAATTCCTGACACTTGCCTTTTATGTGAAGCATATTGAGAAGTTCTCAATATGACTTGTTGTATCTTATGGAGCCTTCGGTTCTTTGGCTTCTCTCTTAAGCCTTCCCTCTTGCTCTAGTTGTACTATAACACCTATTATTAGCACTGTCAAGAGGTGAGTGCTAATTTTTTTAAAATTTTATTTCTAACATGTTATCCAACCAACAAATCACAACCTGCAGTACTCCACAAATTTCTCCATTTCTTTTGTCATATATTTATTTGCATGATAAAACACTTGTCGATACATTGTAATATCAATATCTTTCACATCTAATTTTGCGATCTTCCCTTCTTCAATATCCTTTTCTACAACAAATAATGGGAGATAAGAAAGCCCTTTTCCTGTCTTTAGCATCTTCTTGATAAACGCGGTATCACTGCATTCAAGTACTGGCGATAATGTCTGTTTATGCAGAGCTAATTCCTGTTTCTAATGGCCTGGTCTGTAGTTTGCATTTCGTTCTGTTAGATAAAACGGTGCATTTAAGATTTCCTCAACCCCTATATTCTTTTTCCCTGCTAACTTATAATTTGGTGCAGACACAAAGATCACAGGCTCCGCTTTTTCCATGACTTTCACCCAGTTTTTATTCCATCTTGGTGTGTCCAGAATATAAATGACATCGAGCTCATTGTGTTCCATCTTCTGGATCAGGCGTTCTGGAGAACCGATCGTGATCTGAATTCTAACCTGTGGATGTTCTTTCCGAAACCGCTGTACGATTTCCTGTAATTTGACAGTGCAGAGTGATTCGATCGTTCCGATATGTAATGGATTTTTTAACTCTGCAGTATCATTCATTGCATCTTTTGCCTTGTGCATTTCATCAATGATCTTATTTGCATGTATTAAAAATTCTTTTCCTTTCGGTGTGAGTATCACTTTTTTTCCTGTACGGTCAAATAACCGCACTCCCAATTCTGTTTCTAACTGACGGATCTGTACTGTCACGGCAGATTGCGAATACCTAGTAATTCTGCGGTTTTTGAGAAATTCTTCACTTGTGCTATCTGCATAAATGTCTGTATTTGACGGAATTCCATTTTTCTCCTTTGTACTATTATGAATAATTTTCAATGTTATCATTAAATCTATGAATTTGATTCATCTATACGTGGATGATACAATACAAACATAAAGACGTCAAACATTTTTTGTGCACATTAAACAAACTACGATGATATGTGATTATGCTTTTAGAGGAGTAATTAAAAATGGAAAAGAAAAAATTTAAACTTGGTCTGGTACCAAAACTCATTATTGCCATCATTATTGGTATCCTATTTGGACAGTTCCTTCCAACTGGATTCTGCCGCTTTGTTGTAACACTGTCTGGATTCTTCAGTACCTACTTAAAATTCATCATTCCACTGATGATCCTTGCTTATGTAACCATGGGAATCGCTGATCTGTCACAGGGTGCTGGACAGCTGCTTTTAATTACCGTTGCTCTTGCTTATGGTTCAACTTTACTTGCTGGTACAGCTTCTTACCTTGTATCATCCAATCTGTTCCCACACTTTATGACTTCTGGGGCATTAGATCAGATTGCTGCGACTGCTGATGCGTCACTGAAACCTTATTTTTCACTGACGATCACACCGCTGTTTGATACATTATCTGCTGTTGTTCTTGCTTTCATTTTAGGATTATGCTTATCCACAATGAAAAGTAAAGAGATCGGAAACAGCCTTTACAACGGAATGAGCGATTTCTCAACGATCATCGATAAAGTACTGCACAAAACGATCATTCCTTTATTGCCATTATATATCTGCGGTACATTTACTGATATGACGAAATCAGGAAAAACATTTGCAATCCTTGGAATCTTATGGAAAGTATTCCTTGTAGTGATCATCATGCACTTTGTATGTATCACAATCCAGTTTATAATTGCAGGTTCTGTCAGCAAAAAGAATCCTTTCTCTCTTATTAAAAATCAGGTTCCTGGTTATACTACAGCTTTAGGAACTCAGTCTTCTGCTGCTACAATTCCTGTCAATCTGGAATGTGCAAAAAATGACGGTGTCAGTGCTCAGATCCGTAACTTTGTAGTGCCTCTTTGTGCCAATATCCACATGGCAGGTTCTATGATCACGATCACAGCATGTGCAACTGCTGTATGTTTGATGAATCAGTTACCGATCAGCTTGCAACTGTTATTCCATTTATTATGACACTTGGTGTTGCAATGGTCGCTTCTCCTGGAGCTCCAGGTGGATCTATCATGACTGCATTGCCTTTCCTTTACATGGTATTTGGTACAACAGCAGGAGATACAAACGGACCGATCTGTGCTTTAATGGTCGCACTTTATATCACACAGGATTCTTTCGGAACTGCATGTAACATTTCCGGAGATAATGCGATCGGAATCGTTGTAGATTCTATTTACAAGAAATTTATTTTAAAAGAAGATACAGTGGAGGCTTAATTTTATGTCTTTTATCAGTGCATTTGATGTTATGGGGCCAAATATGATTGGTCCCTCAAGCTCCCACACAGCCGGAGCTGCAAGGATCGCATTTCTCGCAAGAAAAATGTTAAATGGTACACTGAAAAAAGTTCAGTTTACACTCTATGGATCTTTTGCAAAAACTTATCATGGACACGGAACGGATCGTGCCTTATTAGGTGGAATCATGGGATTTGGAACCGATGATATGAGAATCCGTGATTCTTTCGAGATTGCAAAAGACATTGGACTTGATTTCTCTTTTGTACCAAATGAAATAGAAACTGATGTCATCCAAATACAGTGGATATCTTAATGACAAATGAAACGGAGATCACATCTTGATCCGTGGGGAATCTTTAGGCGGCGGGAAAGCCAGAATTTGCCGTATCAATGATGTAGAAGTTGATTTTACTGGGGAATACAGTACCTTGATCGTGATCCAGAAAGATAAACCTGGCGTTGTTACTTATATCACAAAATGTCTGAGTGATCAGGATGTTAATATCGCTTTTATGCGTCTTTTCAGAGAATCTAAAGGAAATACAGCTTATTCTATCGTTGAATCCGATGGTCTTCTTCCTGAAAACATCGCAGAGGAGATTAGGAAAAGCCCAAATGTCTCAGATGTTATGATCATTCAGCTGTAGAAAGGAGACTGAAATATTATGGATTTTAAAACGCAAATGAATTGCTTGATTTATGTAAAAACATGATCTTCCAATCTCCGAAGTGATGAGACAGCGTGAGATCGTAGAAGGGGAAAAAGAAGCTGATACGGTTCATGATGCAATGGCAAGAGTTCTTGAGATCATGAAAAATGCTGCTTTTACTCCGATCAAAGAACCGGTTCGTTCCATGGGTGGACTGATCGGTGGCGAGGCAAAGAAGATTGCTTCCCGGTATCATTCTGGATTTGGAATCTGTGGTGATCTGTTAGAAAAAAGTATGATCTATGCGATGGCGACTCTTGAGACGAATGCATCCATGGGGTTGATCGTAGCATCCCCAACCGCAGGGTCTGCCGGAATCGTTCCTGGACTTTTACTTGGGCTTCAGGAAGTTCATAAATTAGATGATGAACAGATCATTCAGGCACTGTTTAATGCCAGTGCGATCGGATATCTTGCTATGAGAAATGCAACGGTTGCAGGTGCTGTCGGCGGATGTCAGGCGGAAGTCGGTGTTGCTTCTGCGATGCTGCTTCTGCCATTGTCGAACTGCTTGGCGGTGATCCAGAACAATGTCTTGGAGCTGCCTCTACCGTTTTAATGAATATGTTAGGTCTTGTTTGTGACCCCGTTGGCGGGTTGGTGGAATATCCATGCCAGAACCGTAATGCCGCAGGTGTTGCAAATGCGATCATCGCAGCTGAGATTTCTTTATCTGGAATCCATCAGCTCATCCCGTTTGACGAAATGTTAAACGCAATGTATATCGTTGGTAAACGACTGCCAGCTGAACTAAGAGAAACCGCCCAGGGAGGCTGCGCTGCAACTCCTTCTGCATGTTCTGCATGCGGAGGTTGTGCGTAAAAATTCCTTCAGAACACATTTTTAAATAGTAGGTAATAAATCAATCAATCTCTTTTTTGCCTCTTTTGGGTGTTTCCATATATTTGAATCTAAAAGAGTGTCTGCATCACTTAATGATGCAGACACTCTTTATTTACTATATCCTAAGCATCCGATATCCAATACCTATATGTGTCTGTATATACTGCATACCATCTTTATCTGGCTGTAATTTCTTCCGTAATGTTGCCATAAACACTCTAAGTGATGCAACATCATTTTCCAGTGAACTGCCCCAGATCTGTTGCGTGATGTAAGTGTGAGTCAATACTTTTCCAACATTATGAGACAGCAAACATAATAATTTATATTCGATTGGTGTTAAATGCAGTTCTTTATCTTTTAAATATGTAGATCCTGCTGTATAGTCGATCTTTAACTCTCCATTTACAAAGACTGCTTGTTCTTGTTCCTCGCCTGACTGGATCAATGCTAATCGGCGCTGTGTAACCCTGATCCTTGCAAGCAGTTCATCAACTGAAAATGGTTTTGTGATATAATCATCTGCTCCTGCATCCAGTGCTTCTATTTTATCTACATCTTCACTTCTTGCACTGATAACGATAATTGGTACGTTAGACCATGTTCTTACTTTTTTGATCACATCCACACCTTCCATATCAGGCAATCCAAGATCTAATAAAATGATCTCTGGTTTATGAGAAGATGCCTCTAAAATAGCTGAACTTCCATTTTCTGCTGTAATATATTTATAATCATGTGTTTTTAATGTTGTCACGATCAGATTACGGATCGGCCGATCATCCTCCACGACTAAAATTAATGCTTTATTCATTTAATGTAACCTCACTTAATGGCAGTGTGAAAGAAAAAATACAACCATGTGGTGTATTGTCCTCCAACACCAGTTTCCCGTTATGCACCTCTATGATCGAACGGCAAAGTGCCAAACCTAAACCAAGACTTCGATGGCTGTCTGCGATCGTATTTTTCCCTGTATAAAACATTTCAAATATATGCGGCTTCATTTCATCACAGATCCCAGGGCCGTTATCTTCTACTTGAATCTTTGCTTTTCCATTTTCATTCATGGCACAAATGCGGATTGTAGATCCTTTCGGTGTATATTTAATTGCATTATCGACCAGATTGATCAACACTTGCAGGATCAGCCGCACATCCATATGTGCAAGTATCAATTCATCGCATTCTGTAACGATCTGATACTCTTCATGTTTCCTGCTGATATGTCGTAATGATTCTGCGATCACTTCATCTAATAATTGATCTGTAAATTTCAGTTTTAATCTTCCATCATTTAATCTTGTGATCGATAATAAATTTTCAACGATATTGATCAGCCATTCTGAATCATCATAAATATCTGTATAAATCTGATGTTTTGTTATATCATCAAGACGTTCTCCACTATTTAACAGCATGTCTGCATTCCCAGAAATGGAACAAAGTGGTGTCCTTAGATCATGTGAGATCGCACGAAGCAGATCTGCTCTTAACTGTTCATTTTTGGCAAGAACGGAAATTTTTTCTTTCTCCATGATATTCTTTTTATTTTCCATGGCAAGTGCACATTCATTGATCACAGAAAGTAAGATACTATATTCGAAGGAATCTAATGTATATTCGTCAACTGGTATTGCGATCACACCATACACATTATCCTCAATACAAATGGCAAGGTATAGACACTGTGCATCTTTAAAACGTTCGGTCGTTGCTCCAGCACGCTGCTTGTTTTCATACACCCATTTTGCGATCTCCTGCTCCCTGCTTGTCAATAAATCTTCTGTCTGTTCTTTCTTTTTATTCGAAAATATATGTGGTGCTGACAATTCATCGTCTTCCACAACATATGCTACAATACTGCGGTCTAATAATTTGATAAGCTGTGTACATGTAATACTTAAAATATCCGTATCGTTTTTTGCTTTTTGAAGTAACCGGTCTGTGTCAAATAAAATCTGTGTACGAAATGCAGATTGTGCTGAAAGCCTTGCATGTGTTTTTAATTTTGCTGCAAGTGTTCCAGTAATGACAGAAGATATTAACATGATCACAAAAGTTATCGGATATCCAACTGCATACGTCTGAAATGACATTCTTGGTTCCGTAAGGAAAAAGCAGAACAAAAATACACTTAAGACAGAACCTCCAATGCTGTATAAATATCCATCTGTAAGGATTGACGTTAATAAAACACCCAAAATATAAATTGTAACGATGTTTGTATCTGTAAATTGAAGTTTCTGGATGAATAGACCGATCAACGTACAAACTGCAAATATAAATAATGTCAATAAACTGTCTTTCATCGTAGGCTTTCCTACATAAACCGCTCCATGCGGTTTTCGATAATTATCTAAGTTCATCGCATCTGGAATAATGTGGATATCAATATCAGGAACAGCCTCGATCAACTTCTCTGTTAATGTCTGTTTGCTGAAGAAGTGATTTCTCTTTGCACTGCTTTGTCCGATCACGATTTTTGTGACATTTGATAAATGTGCATATTCCGCAATCTGTACCGGAACATTTTCCCCATGTGTCATTACGATTTCCGCACCAGATTCCTTTGCAAATTGTACATGAGCTTCCAGTCTTCTTTTGTCCGATTCTCTTTCTCTTTTTCCTGTCTGTACATACAATGCCGTAAAACGTGCCCGCATATCTCTTGCCATTTTTGCTGCTGTACGTATGATCTTTTCATTCGATGGTGAAGAAGAAAGACAAACAAGAATGTGTTCGTTTTCTTTGTTCAGCTCTACAAATTCTCCTGTGCTCATCTTGGCCCCCTTTCCTTATCGGATGCATTATATCACGATCGTCAATAATAATCCATAAACACATCAATCATCGTCATCATCTTGCTCCCTGTCAATTACTTTCCGATTTTTCTCCAAGAAAATAATTTACTTTTTTCAAAAAGAATAACACAAATGCAAACATCAGTATTACCGCCAATGCTAAAATGAAATCTGACATAAGCTCTCACCTCTTTTTCATGACATCAGATACAAAAACACTTTTTGATCGCTTTATATTCTCCTAATACCAATAATGTAACATCTTCCTTAAAACAGGTATCCGCAGATATCGCCATACTTACTTTTCCATCATCTTTTACTGCCATAATGTTAATATCATATTTTTTTCTAATATCAAGTTTTCCCACTGTCTTTCCGATCCATTCCTTCGGAACCTCTACCTCAAAGATCGCATGTGAGGCATCGACTTCCATATAATCAAGAATATGATCATCGGTATAACGGATCGTTGCCCATTTTGCCACCATTTTTTCTGGATAGACTACCTTATCGGCTCCATTTCGTAAGAGAATTTTTCCTGTACATCTCGTTCAGCTCTGGAAATAACCATTTTGCCTCCAAGTTCTTTTTAACAGACAGGTGGTTTCCAACGAATTTTGAAAATTCCCACCGATCGTAACAAAACAGATATCATAATTTGCAATCCCCAGAGATTTTAAAAATTCCTCATTCGTACTGTCCCCGATCTGTGCATTCGTAACATATGGAAGTGCATCATTCACTCTTTCCTCATCCAGATCAACTGCCATGATCTCATGTCCAAGCTGACTTGACTGTATCGCTATATGTTTTCCAAAACGTCCAAGTCCGATCAATAAAATATTCTTCATCATCAATTCCCTCTTTCTTTTATCCCACTATAATCTTATCAAGTGGTAGTTTTGCTTTTCGTTTATTTTTATCTGAAAATACTGCATAGATCAGCGTCAAACCGCCAACACGTCCCAGATACATCAGTATGATCAAAATGATCTGTGACAGAATATGAAGTTTTGGTGTGATCCCTAATGTCAAACCTACGGTTCCAACTGCAGATGCTGCTTCAAACAGACAGCTTGAAAGCGGCAGTCCCTCATACACACTGATCGTCATTCCGCCTGCAAAAAATAAGATAAAATACATCATTGCGATCGTTGCTGCATTTTTTATCACACCAACATCGATTCTTCTTCCAAATGCTGTCACATCATCACGACTTTGAAAAGTAGCCAGTACATTTAAAAGTAACAGAGCGAATGTTGTTGTTTTCATACCTCCTGCTGTAGAACTTGGTGAACCTCCGATCAACATCAATAAAATCATCATTGCCTTTGATGCTCCTGTCAGCATCGAAAGATCTGTCGTATTAAATCCTGCTGTTCTCGGTGTCACAGCTTGGAACAATGATGCAAGCAGCCGGTGAGTCCCTGATAGATTCCCATAATCTTGAAAGAAAAAGAGAACAGCTGGTAACAAGATCAAACATAATGTTGTGGTTAGAATAATCTTGCTCTGCATATGGTAACGTTTGAACCGAAATTTATGAAGATAAAATGTCTTCCCATGTAAAAAATCCAATTCCACCAATGATGATCAGTAACATGATCACAATGTTGATCCCTGGATTTACCGCATATGATGTCAATGATACAAATGGATGCCCTTTTGTTCCAAGAAGATCAAATCCTGCATTACAAAAGCTGATACAGAATGAAAGATCGCCATCCAGATTCCCCGTAATCCAAATCATGACAGAAAACAGCATCATAAATAACGCACCGATCAATTCGATCAATAAAGTTCCTTTTAAAATAAAACTCATCAATCGAACGATACCCCCTACTTTCGGTGCAGAGATCGCATTTTGCATCGTACTTCGCTGCAGGATCGATATTTTTCTTCCTGATAATATAAATACCGCTGTTGCTGTTGTTATAACTCCCAGACCTCCGATCTGTATCAGGAACATGATCACTGTCTGTCCAAAAGCGGACCAGTAACTTCCAGTATCCACAACTGCAAGCCCTGTCACACATACTGCAGAAGTTGACGTAAATAATGCTTTATGAAATGGTGTTATGATTCCTTGAACCGATGAAATTGGCAGCATCAGGATCAATGCTCCAAAAAGGATCACTCCTGCGAACCCTAATATGATCACCTGAAATGATGTTAAATGTCTTTTTTTATGAATCTTCCATGGCATATATGATCTTACCTCTTTTTCAAATTATTTTATGACTTTTTGATCTTATCATCATTATATCTTTTATGATAAAAAGATAGTGTAAGGATATGTTCTCTTGTATTAAGATTGTATAAATGAAAAAAGTCTTCAATCGAAATTTCCTATGAAAAAACACCGCTTTATGCGATGATATTGAAAATTTATTAAACTGTAAAATATAAAATCCATGAGAACACGATTTTTTAGTTCGTTGTTCTCATGGATTTTATTGTTTCTTATTTTTTCAAGTATTCCTCTATTTTACACACATGTTCTTTTGTTTTCTTATCATAATTAATACCTACTAACAGCATATTATTCTGATATTCTTCCAAACTCTCAAAATATTTCTTCTCTTTCA
>ENA-OQEB01000541-OQEB01000541.1-human-gut-metagenome-genome-assembly--contig:-NODE-541-length-15497-cov-3.847430_pt1 | contig 15497 bp, 19 predicted proteins | sample MGYA00242787_ERZ504619 | MGnify/ENA primary metagenome ERZ504619 (study PRJEB26092, sample SAMD00036317) | human gut metagenome | host: Homo sapiens | study: EMG produced TPA metagenomics assembly of... | reverse complement strand
CTTTCCTCAAGGCGGCGGGCACCGGTCTGCGGGAGCCCTTCTCCCTCTGCGAGATCGAAGCCGTCCGCCTGCCGGCGGGGCACCGGCTATCGCTTTTCCGGCCGGAGCGCCAGTGGGTGGAAGCACGCCGCCTGCGGGCACATCTCTCCCTGAGCCATGAAGACGGCATGGCTATGGCGTACTGCATCCTGGAAACGGAAACCTGAACTTCCCGTCTGCATACAATGGAATAAGCCTGCGCGTGCATAGCGGCCCTGCAGTCGCTCATACTAAAGGCAGAGCGACTGAGGATGCGCAAAACGCACCACATAGCGGGCGCATCCTCCAAAATCAGGGAGGGAAGATTCCATGGAGGTACACAGAGGAGAAGTTTTTTACGCCGATCTTTCACCGGTGGTGGGCTCGGAACAGGGCGGTATCCGGCCGGTGCTCATCGTCCAGAACGAGATCGGCAACCGGCACAGCCCCACCGTGATCGCAGCGGCCATTACATCCCGGCTGGACAAAGCCCGCCTGCCCACCCATATCAATATCCGGGCGGCAGATACCGGCCTTGCCAAGGACAGTGTGGTGCTGCTGGAACAGATCCGCACGCTGGATAAGCACCGCCTGCGCGAGCGGGCCGGGCAGATCACGCCCGAGGATCAGCGCCGGGGTGAATCAGGCACTGGATGTCAGCCTTGGGCTGGACAGCTACTGAACAAAAAATGAGACTGCCAAGCTGGCAGTCTCATTTTTGATGATTCCGGTTATTTTACGCTGTCCTGCGCGTCGTGGAGCAGGGCATATTCGCGGATCTTTTCCAGCGTCTGCTCACTCAGGATATGCTCTGCCTTGCAGGCATCCTCGGCGGCGACCTCCTCGTCCACGCCCAGCTGCACAAAGAAATGGGTCAGCAGGCGGTGGCGGCTGTAGATGCGCTCTGCGATCTCGCGGCCCGGTTCCAGCAGGGTCAGGTTGCCCTCACCGTCCACCGCGATATAGCCGTTCTCCCGCAGCTTTTTCATGGCAATGCTCACGCTTGCCTTGGTATAGCCCAGCTCATTGACCACGTCGATGGAACGGACACGGCCCATTCTCTGGTTGAGCATCAGGATCGTTTCAAGATAATCTTCTGCGGATTGGTGGATCTGCATGGTATCGGCCTCCTGCTTCTTGATTCCCGGCCCGGGGCTGAAAACGCACGTCGGTTCGGTTTGTTATAGAATACCACATTCTCCCGGGGGATGCAAGCAATCCCTAAAAGTTTGTTAAAACAAACCGAATTGAACATGAAAAATTTGTGGGTTTGTGCGCAGGAACCACCGGGCAGCAGGCAGGGGGAAAGGGAAGAGGAAGGGAAAAGGAAGGTTTTTTGTGTGAAACTCACAGTCTCCAACGTGTTTTTGAACAACAGCTGTGCAAGCCGCAGAAAATGGCTCCAAGACAGAAATTAGGTGTGTCGAAATCTGTTTTTTGTGATAAAATAAGAACAGATATGCGCTTTCAGCATCTGATTTCATCGTCAAGACAACAGGAACATTGAAGGAGTTGTAAGTATGTCCAACGAGATCAATCCGATGGCATTTTTCCAGGAACCCAGCGTGGCAGACCTGCGTCTGCTGGCCTGCCCCGGTGCAGAGGAGCTGACCGAGCTGATCGACCAGCATCTGGTGGAATGGGCAAAGTCCGCAGGCGTGGAGAAGGATAGCTTTATCATTCCCTGCGAGTGCCCCCGCTTCCAGAGCGGTGACGCAAAGGGCCTGGTCAGGGAGTCTGTGCGCGGCGACGATATCTTTATCGTTATCGATCCGGGCAATTACAGCGTTACCTACAACCTGTTCGGTTACGAGAACCACCTCTCCCCGGATGACCACTTTGCCAACCTCAAGCGCCTGATCCAGGCAGTGGCCGGCAAGGCACACCGTGTGTCCGTTATCATGCCCAGCCTGTACGGCGGCCGCCAGCATCGCCGCGTGGTTCGCGAGAGCCTGGACTGCGCTGTGGCCCTGCAGGAGCTGCAGACCATGGGCGTGCGCAACATCATCACCTTTGATGCCCACGATCCCCGCGTTCAGAACGCTGTGCCGCTGCTCAGCTTCGACAATGCAATGCCCACCTATCAGGTGCTCAAGAGCCTGCTGAAGAAGAACCCCGAGATCAGCTTTGATAAGGAGAAGTTCATCGTGGTCAGCCCCGACGAGGGTGCCATGAACCGCAACATGTACTTCTCCAGCGTGCTGGGCTGCAATCTGGGCATGTTCTACAAGCGCCGCGATTACACCCGCGTGGTGAACGGCCGCAACCCCATTGTGCACATGAGTATCTGGGCGATTCCGTTGAGGGCAAGACTGTCTTTATCGCCGACGATATCATCGCTTCCGGCGAGAGCATGCTGGAGGTTGCAGGCAACCTGAAGGAGCGCGGCGCTGCCCGCATCATTGCCAATGCGACCTTCCCGCTGTTCACCAGCGGCCTGAAGAAGTTCGATCAGGCAGTTGCCGATGGCAAGCTGGACTACGTTGTGGGCACCAACCTGACCTACCGCCAGCCCGAGCTGCTGACCCGCGACTGGTATGTTGACGTGGATGTCTCCAAGTATGCTGCCTACTTTGTGGTAGCACTGAACCACGATATGTCTGTTTCCAGCATCATCGATCCCATCAAGAAGATCGAGGCTCTGCTGGCAAAGCGCGCTGATCAGAAAAGATGCAATGCAAAAGGAGCTGTACTCCCGCGGGGGTACAGCTCCTTTTCGTATGTACAGCATTCAGCAGAAGCCGGGGCTGCTGTTCCTCAGCGGTTCCGGTAGGCCTCTGGGCCTTCCAGATACAGATCTCCGCCGTGGGCATCCAGGATGACGGTCAGGGGCATATCCTGCACGGTCAGGCGGCGGACAGCCTCACAGCCGAGGTCGGGCCAGGCGATGACCTCCAGCGTCTGGACGCTTTTGGCCATCAGGCACCGGCACCGCCCAAAGCGGCCAGATACACCGCGCCGTTGCGGACAACGGCTTCCTTGACAGCGGCATCCCGCTTGCCCTTGCCGATCATAATTTTGTTGCCCAGGTCCAGCAGGCGGGGGCTCATGGCATCCATCCGGCCGCTGGTGGTGGGGCCGGCAGAGCCGATGACCTCACCCGGGCGCTCCGGGGTGGGGCCGACGTAGTAGATAGCGCTGCCCTCAAGATCGAAGGGGAGCGGTTCGCCCCGGTCCAGTGCTTCGATCATCCGCTTATGGGCCTGATCCCGGGCGGTATACACCACGCCGGAGAGCAACACGGTATCGCCTGCCCTGAGGGGGGCCAGATCCTGGGCGGTGCAGGGGGTGGTCAGTCTGTATTCCATTGCAAAGCCCCTCCTTACAGCCGGGCCGACGCGCGGCGGGTGACATGGCAGGAAACGTTCACGGCCACGGGCAGGCCCGCCACATGGGTGGCATCTGTTCAATGGCAAGGCCCAGACAGGTGGTCTGGCCGCCAAAGCCTGCGGGCCGATGCCCAGTTCATTGATGGCAGCAAGCAGCTCCCGCTCCAGACCGGCATAGTAGGGATCGGGGTTGGGAACATCCAGCGGGCGGAGCAGTGCCTTTTTGGCCAGATAGGCCACCTTGTCAAAGCTGCCGCCCACGCCGATGCCCAGCACGATGGGCGGGCAGGGGTTGGAACCGGCCAGCTGAACGGTCTCCAGCACGAACTTCCGGAAGCCCTCCACGCCGTCGGCGGGCTTGAGCATCTGGATGCGGCTCATGTTCTCGCTGCCAAAGCCCTTGGGGGCCACGGTGATGGTGCAGCCGTCGCCGTCCACCAGATGAACGGTGATGGCGGCGGGGGTGTTGTCGCCGGTGTTGCCCCGGCGCAGCGGGTCGGCCACGATGCTCTTGCGCAGGTAGCCGTCGGTGTAGCCGCGGCGCACGCCCTCGTGGATGGCGGCTTCAAAGCTGCCGTCGATGTGGACATCGGTGCCCAGTTCCACAAACACGCAGGCCATGCCGGTGTCCTGGCAGATGGGCAGGTCTTTTTCTCTGGCGGCGCTCAGGTTGGACCACAGCAGGTCCAGGGTATTCTTTGCCAGCGGCCAGGGCTCTTCCTGCCGGGCCTTGTCCAGTGCCGCCTGCACATCCTGCGGCAGGCGGGTGTTGGCCTCGATGCAGAGCCGGGCTACGGCATCGGTGATGGCTTGTGCAGAGATGCTTCTCATCTCGTGTTCCTCCTTTACAGGCGGGCAACGCCGGTCTCGCGGGCGGCCTTTGCCACAGCAGCAGCCACGGCCTCGGCTACACGGGGGTCAAATGCACCGGGGATGATGTTCTCCTCGCTGCGATCAGCATCAGTGATCAGGTCGGCAATGGCGTAGGCGGCGGCCAGCTTCATCTGATCATTGATGTCGCGGGCGCGGACGCTCAAAGCTCCCTTGAACAGGCCGGGGAAGCAGAGCACATTGTTGACCTGGTTGGGGAAGTCGCTGCGGCCGGTGGCCATCACGCGCACGCCGCCTGCCTTGGCATCGTCCGGCATGATCTCGGGGGTGGGGTTGGCCATGGCAAAGACGATGGCATCCTTGTTCATGGTCTTGCACAGCTCGGTGGTCAGGATGCCGGGGCGGGACACGCCGATGAACACGTCGGCTCCCTCAATGGCTTCCTTCAGGCCGCCCTTGATCTGGCGGGGGTTGGTCACCTCGCCCAGCCAGTTCTTGTGGGCCTCGGCGCTGTTGCAGCCCTTGTACAGGGTGCCGAACTGGTCCACGGCCACGATATCCTTGGCACCGGCGGTCATGAGCATCTTGATGATGGCAGTACCGGCAGCGCCGGGGCCGTTCAGGACGATGTGCACGTCCTCCATCTTTTTGCCCACCACGCGCAGGGCGTTGATAAGGGCAGCAGTCACCACGATGGCAGTGCCGTGCTGGTCATCGTGGAACACGGGGATATCCAGCTCCCGCTCCAGCGTCTCTTCGATCTCAAAGCACTCAGGCTCTTGATATCCTCCAGATTGATGCCGCCAAAGGTGGGGGCAATGGCCTTGCAGGCCGCGATCACGCTGGCGGCATCGTGGGCATCTATGCAGATGGGGAAGGCATCCACGCCGCCGAACTCCTTGAACAGCACGGCTTTGCCCTCCATGACAGGCAGACCGGCCTCGGGGCCGATGTCACCCAGGCCCAGCACGGCGGTGCCGTTGGAGACAACGGCCACCATGTTGCCCTTGAAGGTGTACTTATAAACATCGTCGGGGTTTTCCTTGATCTTGCGGCAGGGCTCGGCAACGCCGGGGGTGTAGGCGGTAGACAGGTCATCACGGGTCCTGACCTCCACCTTGCTGGTAATGCCCACCTTGCCGTGGTGGGTCTCGTGCATTTCAAGGGCGGCTTTGTTGTAATCCATGGGGTGTTCCTCCGTTTGTATCGGGCGCTTCCCGCGGAAGGGAGCGGCCGGGGTTTCTCGTATCTCTTTTATTTTAACAGAACCGGGCGGGCATTTCCACCGGAAAAGCCGCTTTTTGGGCCGGTGCCCCGCAAAAGTCGGACAAACCCGGCGCTCTATTTGTGGAATTTCTGCAAAATTCTTTTCTTTTTCACTTTTGCCCTTTATAATAAGGTCTGTACTATGCGACCCGAATCTGAACCCGGCGGGATGCCGGTGTTCCAACAGGAGGAACTTTATTTTGAAAAAGATCATCACAAAGGCAGTCTGCCTGCTCTGCGCCGGTGCGCTGGTGCTGGGCGCAGCAGGCTGCTCCAAGTCCGCTGATTTTTCTTCTGCTGCTTCCAGCACAGCCGCCGCTGTTTACGGCAGCGCGGAAGATTACGATTACGAGAACTTCTCCTACAGCAGCGGTCTGGACGAGAACGGCTACTGGGAGGGCGTGAAAGCGCTTGACTATGTCACCCTGCCCGAGAACTTTGCAAGCCTTACCTTCAAGCGTTCTGAGATCGAGCCTACCGAGGAGGAGGTCCAGAGCGAGATCGACAGCCTGCTCAGCGACCACGCCACCGAGAAGCAGGTGACGGACCGTGCCGCAGCGGACGGTGATACCGTCAACATCGACTATGCCGGTTCCGTGGATGGCGTTGCGTTCAGCGGCGGCACTTACAGCGGCTACAGCCTGACCCTGGGCAGCGGTACCTTCATCGATGGCTTTGAGGATCAGATCGTAGGCCACACCCCCGGCGAGACCTTTGATGTCACCGTGACCTTCCCGGAGGGATACAGCGATTCTACCGATTCCGAGGGTAACACCGTTGTCCTGAGCGGCAAAAAAGCCGTGTTCTCCGTTACCCTGAACTACATCAGCGAGAAGGTCCTGCCCGAGCTGACCGACGCGTGGGTAGCCGAGAACTACGGCGAGAGCGATGGTGTTCACACCGTGGAGGAGCTGAAGGCACTCTACCAGAAGATGCTTTACAACACCAACCTGCAGAACGCCATCATGGACGACCTGCTGGCAAACTCCACCTTCAAGGAGCTGCCCAAGGAGGTCACCGATTATCAGGTGAACCAGTGCCTGAACTACTACTACACCATGGCCAACTACTACGGCTACGATCTGGACAGCTTTGTGCAGACCGCCGCTGGCTATGAGAACGCCGATGACCTGCTGGAGGGGATGAGCGACAGCATCACCACCTACTCCAAGGAGGCTCTGCTCTATCAGGCAGTGGCCGAGACACTGGACATCGTGCCCACCCAGGAGCAGATCGATACCTATTCCTCCTACACCGGCACCTATGGTGAGAACTACTGCACCATGGTCGCCCTGATGGATGCCGTAACCGATGCGCTGACGGAAAGCGCAGTGGTGAGCTGAGTGTCCTGCCCCCATATCAAGAGAACTTGTGCCGCTTCGGGTCTGCCGGGGCGGCATTTTTGTCTTGTTTGCAAACAATTTGTGAATTGTTGCCGTACCATCGAAAACCCTATTGACAAAGTGGGGTGTTTGGAGTATATTTTTAGCAGTCGAACAGATAGAGTGCTAAAAATGAAATGGCAATCAATCTGAAAGACTGCTGAAATAACACTTCCGGTACGAATGGAGGTCGATTCTATGAATACCAATCAATATACGCAGAAAACGCTGGAAGCTCTGCAGGCTGCCCAGCAGCTGGCTGTGGAGTACCAGCACAACGCTTTGGAGCCGGAACATCTGCTGCACGCCCTGGCTTCGCAGGAGCAGGGCCTGATCCCGCAGCTTCTGCAGAAACTGAACGTGGACCCGGGCAGCTTTGCCGCTGCTGTGGCCGAAAAGCTGTCGGCCCTGCCCCGGGTGTCCGGCTCCGGCCGTGACCCGGACAAGGTCTATATCTCGCAGGCAACGGATAAAGTCCTGAGCGCCGCCGCCCGGGAAGCCAAGGCCATGAAGGACGAATACGTCAGTGTTGAGCATGTGTTCCTGGGCCTGCTGGATGAGCCGACCCAGAACACCACGGAGCTGTTCCGCGCCTTCAACATCAAGAAGGATGCGTTCCTGCAGCAGCTGACTGCCGTGCGCGGCAACCAGCGCGTGACCAACGACAACCCCGAGGATACCTACAACGCCCTGCAGAAATACGGTCAGGATCTGGTCGATCTGGCCCGGAAGCAGAAGCTGGACCCCGTGATCGGCCGTGATCAGGAGATCCGCAACGTGATCCGTATCCTGTCCCGTAAGACCAAGAACAACCCCTGCCTGATCGGTGAGCCCGGCGTTGGCAAGACCGCCATCGCCGAGGGCCTGGCCCAGCGGATCGTGCGCGGCGATGTGCCCGAGAACCTGAAGGACCGCACCGTGTTCAGCCTGGACATGGGCGCTCTGGTGCCGGTGCAAAGTACCGCGGCGAGTTTGAGGAGCGCCTGAAGAGCGTCCTGAATGAGGTCAAGAAGAGCGAGGGCAAGATCATCCTCTTCATTGATGAGCTGCACACCATCGTGGGTGCCGGCAAGACCGATGGTGCCATGGACGCAGGCAACCTGCTCAAGCCCATGCTGGCCCGGGGCGAGCTGCACTGCATCGGCGCAACCACGCTGGACGAATACCGCCAGTATATCGAAAAAGACCCCGCTCTGGAGCGCCGGTTCCAGCCGGTGCAGGTGGATGAGCCTACAGTGGAGGACACCATTTCCATCCTGCGTGGCCTGAAGGAGCGCTATGAGGTGTTCCACGGCGTGAAGATCAGCGATAATGCGCTGATCGCCGCCGCAACCCTCTCTGACCGCTATATCACCGACCGCTTCCTGCCGGATAAGGCCATCGACCTGGTGATGAAGCATGCGCCATGATCAAGACTGAGATGGACAGTATGCCCAGCGAGATGGATGATCTGGCCCACCGTATCACCCAGCTGCAGATCGAGCAGGTCAGCCTGAAAAAGGAGACCGATGCCCTGAGCCAGAGCCGCCTGCATGAGCTGGAAAAGGAACTGGCCGAGCTGCAGGATAAGTTCCGCAGCATGAAGGCAAAGTGGGAAAACGAGAAGAACGCCATTGGCAAGGTGCAGACCCTGCGTGAGCAGATCGAGCAGACCAATGCCGCCATTGAGAAAGCCCAGCGTGAGTATGACCTGAACAAGGCCGCTGAGCTGAAATACGGTAAGCTGCCCGAGCTGCAGAAACAGCTGGAAGCGGAGGAAAAGCTGGCCAACGAGAAGAAGGAGGACAGCCTCCTGCGTGACCGTGTGACCGACGAGGAGATCGCCCGCATCGTGGCCCGCTGGACCGGCATCCCGGTGGAGAAGCTGGTGGAGGGCGAGCGCGAGAAGCTGCTGCATCTGGACGATGTGCTCCACAAGAGAGTCATTGGTCAGGACGAGGCCGTGACCAAGGTGAGCGAGGCCATCCTGCGCAGCCGCGCCGGCATCGCCAACCCCAACCGCCCCATCGGCAGCTTCCTCTTCCTCGGCCCACCGGTGTGGGCAAGACCGAGCTGGCAAAGGCGCTGGCACAGGCTCTGTTTGACGATGAGCGCAACATGGTGCGTATCGATATGACGGAGTATATGGAGAAGTTCAGCGTCAGCCGCCTGATCGGCGCGCCTCCGGGATACGTGGGTTATGAGGAGGGTGGTCAGCTGACCGAGGCCGTCCGCCGCAAACCCTACAGCGTGGTGCTGTTCGATGAGGTGGAAAAAGCCCACCCCGATGTGTTCAACATCCTGCTGCAGGTGCTGGACGATGGCCGCATCACCGACAGTCAGGGCCGTACCGTGGACTTCAAGAACACGGTGATCATCCTGACCTCGAATCTGGGCAGTGACATCATCCTGAACGATCTGGAGCAGCGCCGGGCACAGGTTCCAACGAACTCAGCGACGAGGCAAAGCATCAGATCGACCTGCTGCTGAGGAGCAAGTTCCGCCCCGAGTTCCTGAACCGTCTGGACGAGATCGTCTACTACAAGAGCCTGACCAAGGACGAGATGCGCAAGATCGTGGATCTGCAGCTGGCAGACCTGCGCAGCCGCATGGACGAGGGCAAGCATCTGAATCTGGACGTGACCACCGCCGCCAAGGACTACATCATCGATTCTGCTACGACAGCGTCTATGGTGCCCGCCCCATCAAGCGGTTCATCCAGAGCCGGGTGGAGACTTTGATCGCCAAGGCAATCATTCAGGCCGCTATGCCGAGGGCAGCACCCTGACCGTGGATTACGACGGAAATGCCCTTGTGCTGAAATGATTTTCCACAGTTTTGCCAGTTTTTTACCTCTGTGCCGGCTGTAATGCTTGCATGGGGGTGCGGAATATGATATTATAACAAGTAACATTGATGTGCTTTTCATCGCGGAACAGCCACGGTGGAAAGCACATTTTTGTATCCCTAGGAAAGAACTCCTTCCGTCATCGCTGCGCGATGCCACCTCCCTCGGTGAGGGAGGCTGACCGTGCGGCAAGGCTCCCTCTTTGAGGGAGCTGGCTGCGAAGCAGACTGAGGGAGTCCGTTCTTTAATAAAAACAGAAAGTTGAGTGTGATTTTCCTTTATTATGGACGATGGCAGTATGACGCTCTGGGTAGCGCTGGTGATCCTGGTGGGTTTCTCCGCCTTTTTCTCCGCATCCGAGACCGCATTTTCCTCCCTGAATCAGATCCGCCTGAAAAGCCGCGCCGAGGACGGCGATTCCTCTGCCGCCCGGGTGCTGAACATGGCGGAGCAGTATGACAAGCTGCTTTCCACCATCCTGATTGGCAACAATATCGTGAACATTGCCGCCGCCTCCATTGGCACCATCCTGTTTACCCGGATGCTGGGTGCCGAGCGGGGCGCAACGGTGTCCACCATTGTGCTGACGATCATCGTGCTGATCTTTGGCGAAGTGACTCCCAAGAGCCTGGCCAAGGAGATGCCGGAAAAGGTGGCCACGGCAGTCTCGCCCTTCCTTGTGCTCCTGATGGCCCTGATGACCCCGCTGACCTGGCTGTTCACCCAGTGGAAAAAGCTGCTGGGCCGCTTTGTCCACAGCGGCGAGGCCGATACCATCACAGAGGGTGAGCTGATGACCATGGTCAGCGAGGCTGAAAACGACGGCGAACTGACCGACCGGGAAAGCGAGCTCATCCGCAGCGCCATCGAGTTCGATGACGTGGAGGTGGAAGAGATCCTGACCCCCCGTGTGGATGTGGTGGCTGTGGAGGATGATATCCCGCTGGAGGAGCTGGCCCAGACCTTTGCGGAGTCCGGTTACTCCCGTCTGCCTGTCTACCACGGCACCATTGATAACATCATTGGTGTGGTACATGAAAAGGATTTCTATATCGCCCGCCTGAAAAAGGCGACCAAGATCGATGATCTGGTGGTGCCCACCCTGTATACCACGGGCTCCACGCAGATCTCCCAGCTGCTGCGCACCCTCCGGGAGCAGCACCACCACCTGGCCGTTGTTGTGGACGAATACGGCGGCACCGAGGGTATCATCACGCTGGAGGATATCCTGGAAGAGCTGGTGGGTGAGATCTGGGATGAGCACGACGAGGTCACTGAGGACTTCCGCAAGCAGTCGGACGGCAGCTGGCTGGTGTCCGGTTCTGCCAGCGTCGATGATCTGTATGAGGAGCTCGACCTGCCGGAGGAAGAGGATATCGATTCCAATACCGTCAACGGTCTGGTGCAGGAAAAGACCTGCCATCTGCCAAGGTAGGCGACCGCTTTACCCTGGGCGAGTACGATGGTGTTGTTACCCGCACCGCCAAGCGCCGCGTGACGGAGGTGCGCCTGACTCCCGCCGCCCCGGCTGAGGATGCCGAGAAGGACGACGAAAAGGATAAGCGCTTCTCCCGCATTGCACAGCGCGGGGAGAGCCGCTGACAGGAAGCATAAGATAGAAACAGTGAAACGCCGCCGGGTGGAGCTTTTGGCTCTGCCCGGCGGCGTTTTCTTGATTCAAGTCCTTGCCCGCGGCCCTGCACTGTGCTAAACTGAATAAAATACAGAACGCAGGAGGACAAGGAACTTGAAACGGATGTCGAAGTTTGCGCGCCGGTGTGCGGCGCTGATGCTGGCGGTGGTGCTGCTCTGCATGGCAGTGCCTGCCGCCTTTGCAGCGGAAGGGGACACCCTGCCCGCCGGTGCCACCACCATGGGCGGTGCCAACACTACTCTGATCCCGGACGAGGAGGAAAACTGCCTGAGCTGGCTCTTCGGCTCCGGCGATACCATCACCATGCCCTACTTGAACGTCAAGGGGCAGGGCCTGCGCCGGAACGTGACCCTGGATCTTGAGGACTGTCTGGTGGGCATCACCTACACCGAGCTGGGCTCCATCGGCAGCTATGTCAGTGACGCGGCGGCACAGCAGGCGTGGAAAGCACAGGCGGTGGCCATCCACTCCTATCTGGAATACCACAAGAAATACGGCTCTTCGGCCAACGCGCTGGTGTACACCCCCGTGGATCAGATCCCTTCCTCTGCCCGCAGCGCCATCCGCAGGGCAGTCTCTGAGGTCAAGGACGAGGTGCTGACCTGCAACGGCAGCGTCATCGATGCAGTGTGGTCGGCCAGCGCGGGGTACAACACCCAGACTGGTGTGTACGGCACCTGCTCCGGTCTGGATGCCTGGGGCACCGATGTGCCTATCTGCAGAGCGTGGAAAGCCCCTACGAGGAGCAGTATCACAACCTGATGCGCCGGGTCATCGGCAAGGATTACCGCTACACTGAGTACAACGACAGCAGGACCGGCCAGCCCTACGAGAGCGCCGACACCACCCATAAGGATCTGGGCGGCTTTGTCCAGTACAATACCTTTGTCTCCAACGGAAAGAGCTACCGCTACATCGGCCAGTTCGTTTCCTCCCGTTACTGCTTTGATTTCAGCGCGGACGAGAACGGAACCCCCTGCATGAACTACTATGGCTTCGGCCACGGCGTGGGCATGAGTCAGTGCGGCATGGTGGGCTATGCGCAGGAGCAGGGCATGGGCTACCGGGACATCCTGCGCCACTACTATACCGGCGTGTCCTTTGGTACGGTGGGCAGCGGCAGCTCGAACGGCGGCCTGTTCGGCTGGCTGTGGAGCCTGCTGGGGCTGTAATAAATTTTGCACCGGAAAGCGCAGGAAATGCGGAAAAGCGCTTCTCAAACGGGACGAAATCTGGTATACTATTATAGTTTGTAAAAATGCGTCTGGGCGGTGGAATGGCCCAGTGAAGTGGAGAAGTCGGAATGCAGTTGGAGAAAGCAAAGGAAACAAAGCAGGACATGGAGCGCTGCCGCCTGTTGGCACAGCGCATTGCGGAGGAGCTGGCCCCGGCAACAGCTGCGGTGCTGAACGCCGAGACCCCGGCACTGGAAAAGGCCCTGCACCGGGCGGGCGTGGATGCCAACCCCTTTACAGTGGCTGCCCGGCAGGCAGACCTGCTGGTGGTGGAGGACCCCGCTGGGTGGAGATGCCCGCGCAGCTGCCCGGACAGGTGCTGCTGGTGTTTACCGGCAGCAACGTGGCTGAGGGCTGGGCCGAGGAACTGGCCCGCCGGGGCTACTACCGGGATTTCCGCTGGCGCAGCCGGGGCCGTGCCCAGCAGTCGGCTCTGTACTGCACAGTCCAGCCTGCCACCGCCGAGATGATCGCGGGCTATGAGAAGGAGCTGGATCTCCTGCGTGACCGGATGGTGCGTGCCGAGCGCACCTGCAACGAGGAAGCCGCCCTCATCGAGCGGCTCCGCAGCGATCTTTCCCTGAGCCGCAGCCATGCCAAGAACCTGGAAAAGACCCTGAACGAGGTGACCGGCTCTACCTTCTGGAAGCTGACCTGGCCCATGCGGTATGTTGTCAGCAAGAGCCGCCAGATCTGGCACACCTTCCCGCTTTTCGTCCTGCTGGGTGAGCTGCGCCGGGACGGCATCTCGGGTGTGCGGGAGCACGCCCGCGCCAGGCGGGAATATGCCGCCCTCTTCCCGGGGAACCTCCTGCGGGCTGACCGCTTTGCCCCGGTGGAGCTGCTGGTCAGGCAGGCGAACGATCAGCCTGCCGGTCCCAAGATCAGCATCGTGGTGCCTCTGTACAACACCCCGCTGGATTTCCTGGACGAGATGCTGGATTCCGTGGTGAACCAGACCTACAAGAACTGGGAGCTCTGCTGCGTGGATGCCGGTAAGGACGAGGCCGTAGGCCAGCATGTGCAGGTCCGTGCGAAGGCCGATGCACGCATCCGGTATCAGAAGCTGGAAAAGAATGAGCTGATCCCCGGCAACACCAACAGGGGCTTTGAGATGGCCACCGGTGAGTATATCGCCCTGCTGGACCACGATGACCTGCTGCATCCCTGCGCCCTGTGGTACGCGGCCAGGGCCATTGCCGAGCAGAAGGCCGACTTTGTCTACACTGACGAGGCGACCTTTGAGGGGAAGCCGGAGCATGTGGTGCTCTACCACTTCAAGCCCGACTTCATGCTGGACAACCTCCGCTCCAACAACTACATCTGCCACCTGACCGTGTTCAGCCGCGCCCTGATGGAGCGGGCCGGCGGCGGCGAGCGGATGGAGTACAACGGCAGCCAGGATTACGAGCTGTTCCTCCGCCTGACGGAACAGGCCGAGAAGATCGTTCACATTCCCCATGCCCTGTATTACTGGCGCTCCAGCCCCGGCAGCACGGCGGCAGATATCTCCGCCAAGACCTACTGCATCGACGCAGGCATTGCGGCCCTCAAGGCCCACTATGCCCGCTGCGGGATCGCTGTGGACGATGTTACCCTCATCCCCGGCACTCCGGGCTATTACAAGACCGATTACACCATTGAGCACCCGGGCCGGGTGAGCATCCTCATCCCCACCTGCGACCACATCCGGGATCTGGAGCTCTGTGTGGATTCCATCTATGCCCGCACCACCTACCCGGATTTTGAGCTTATCCTCATCGAGAACAACAGCAAGCAGCCCGAGACTTTCCGCGCCTACGAGCGGATGCAGAAGGAGCACCCGGACAACCTCAAGGTCGTGACCTGGGAGGGCAAGGGCTTCAATTACAGCGCCCTGAACAACTTTGGTGAGCAGTATGCCACCGGCGAATACCTGCTGCTGCTCAACAACGATACCGAGGTCATCACCCCCAACTGGCTGGAAGAGATGGTCATGTACGCCCAGCAGAAGCGGGTGGGCTGTGTGGGTGCAAAGCTGCTTTACCCTGATGACACCATTCAGCACGCCGGCATTGGCTTTGGCATCGGCGGCGTGGCGGGCCACCTGCACAAGTATTTCCCGGCGGCATCCGATGGCTACATGGGGCGGCTGAACTATGTGCAGGATGTTTACGGTGATACCGCCGCCTGCCTGCTCATCCGCAGGGAGATCTATGATGAGATGAACGGTCTGGACGAGAGCTATGCCGTGGCCTTCAACGATGTGGATTTCTGTGTCCGTGTGCGGGAGGCGGGCTACACCAACGTGTTTACCCCCTTTGCCCAGCTCTACCACTACGAGAGCAAGAGCCGCGGCACCGAGGACAACCCCGAAAAGCAGAAGCGCTTCCAGGGCGAGGTACTCCGCTTCCAGGCCCGCTGGGGAGACCTGCTGGCCGCGGGCGATCCCTGCACCAACCCAACTTTGATATCCAGCGTGAGGACTTCACGCTGAAGATCCTGCCTTTGGAGTGAATTGATGAAACTATCAGCCTGTATTGTTGTATATAACGGCTATGACGAGGCGCTGAAGGCGGCGCAGACAGTGCTGCACTGCACGCGCCGCTACCCGGTGACCCTGTATCTGGTGGACAATGCCAGCCCGGACGGCAGCGGCAAAAAGCTGGAGCAGGCCGTGGCGGACGGCCTGCTGGCAGCAGTCCGGGCCAGCAGGTGGTGGTGCACTGCCGCACCGAGAACGGCGGCTTTGGCACCGGCCACAATATGATCCTGCCCGAGCTGGACAGTGATTTCCACTTTATCCTCAACCCGGATATCCAGCTGACCGCTGATACCCTGAGTGATCTGGCCGACTGGATGGCCGCTCACCCGGATGCGTGATGGCCCGGCCCTCGCTGGTGTTCCCGGACGGAAAGCCCCAGCGGCTGCCCGCGGCCGTGCGCCTGCGGCCCATGCTCTACCGCCCACTGCCCC
>ENA-OQEB01000540-OQEB01000540.1-human-gut-metagenome-genome-assembly--contig:-NODE-540-length-15501-cov-5.444712_pt1 | contig 15501 bp, 19 predicted proteins | sample MGYA00242787_ERZ504619 | MGnify/ENA primary metagenome ERZ504619 (study PRJEB26092, sample SAMD00036317) | human gut metagenome | host: Homo sapiens | study: EMG produced TPA metagenomics assembly of... | reverse complement strand
TGCTGAAGGCCATCGCGAAGGCCAGGAATGCCACCAGGCAGCGCTTTGCCACGCCGCGCGCGATTACGCCACGGCGACGAAGCGAGCACGCTGGCACTCGTCCTCAAACATATCCATTTGTCTCCTATTGTCTGTACTTGGAGCGTTGCCTTGAAGCTGCCCCACGTCATCGCGCATGTTGCGCCCGAGTTCCCCCATCGGGTCCCCCTTCCCTCCAGAGCCCTATGCACACCGGCGGCATACGCCGCAGCCGCATGCAAGATGGGAGGCGATCCGACTTAACCTTAACGGCTCAGGCGCGCCGTCCGATCTGCGACGCGAACATCCCGAGCCAAGAGGAATTACGGTTACTGGTACAGCCGGGGACTTGCACCCCGATTCCCCCAAACGCGCAGGAAAACCGCGCATTCGTGCGTCTCCGCACCACCATCTAGGCCATCGATTAAAACCGTCAATATGCTATCACGCAAAAGGGCCTCGCACGCAGGCGAAGCCCAAGGTAAAAGCTATTGTTTGCGAAAGGAAAATGCGGTGACGGTCGCAGCCTCTAGCGCTTGCCGCCGTGGCTGTTGAGCCAGATATTGCGGCCCAGCATAAGCGCCAGCACCAGCGCGCTCACGTAGCCCATAAAGCCAATGACCGGGATACCAAACACAACCGGCTCGATGCGCGCGTAGTACACCACCGACGAACCGATAAACAAGCCGGCGATAACAATAGCCATCGACATGCGGTCGATAATTCCACCCAGCTGTCGCAGCGCCTTATCGCTGCTCATGATCTGCGTGTTCACCTTAAGCTGGCCGCGTGTGAGCATGCGCGAAGCCAAGCCCAGATACTCGGCCGCCTCGAGCGAGCCTTTTGCCGCGCGATAGCTGCTCGCGGCAAGATCGCGGCTCATCTCGCGCATGCGGGCGTAGGTGCTCTTCTCGTTTTTGATGTGCGTCTGGATGATCTGGATCATGTTGACGTTGGGCATGTACTCGGTCAGCAGACCCTCGAGCGTCACCATGCCGCGCGCGAACATCGTCACCACGCTCGGCAGCTCAACGTCGTTTTTGCGCGCCAAGTTTAGCAGCGAGGTCAAAAACTCGCCGATATCCAGATCCTTCAGGTCAAGGCCCGCAAAGTCAGCCACGATAAAGTCAAGATCGGACAAAAAGGCCGAATGATCGAGCTCAGCCGAGTCGCCACGCGTCACGGCGAAGCGCATGAGCGAATCCTTGAGCTTGGGCACGTCACCCTCGGCCACGGCGAAAATCATGTCCTTGACGATACCGCGATCGTGGCTCGACATGCGTCCGACCATGCCCAAGTCGATAAAGTAGACAATGCCGTCCTTGAGGATGATGTTTCCCGCATGCGGGTCAGCATGGAAAAAGCCGTCGTCGAGCACCTGCGTCGAGTAGTCCTCGACGATTGCAGCACCGATCTTTTCCAAGTCATAGCCCTCGGCCACCAAGTGTTCAGGATCGGCGATCGAAATGCCGTCGACGTAGTCCATAACCACCACGTGCTCGGTGCACAGGTCCAGATAGGATTTAGGCACGTCACGCCATGAACGCTCTTATGGAACTCGTAGAAGTCGTTGAGGTTTTGGCCTCGGCCAAAAAGTTGGTCTCCTCGCGAAACGAGGTCCACAACTCCTCGACTACGCCGTGCAGGTCAACGAATTGATCGGTGTTGACGAACTTGGAAACAATGCGCACCACCGAGCGGATGATATCGATGTCCTGCGCCATAACCTGCTGCGCACCGGGGCGCTGCACCTTGACGGCTACGTCATCGCCCGTCACCAGACGAGCGCGGTGCACCTGCGCGAGCGATGCGCTACCAAGCGGATTGGGGTCGATCGCATCGAACATCTCCCAGCGCAGGCCGTATTCCTCTTCCAAGCAGCGGAGCACTACCTCGTACGGCACCGGCTCCACGTCGGAACGCAGACGGCGCAGCTCATCGCAAAAGCGCTGCGGCAGAATCTCGGACCGGTTGGCCAGAATCTGCCCCATCTTGACGAACATGGGGCCGAGCTCCTCGAGCAGGCGGCGCAAGCGAACCGGCGTGAGGTTATCCCACACACGGTACTTTTTGACCAAGCGAACAATCTGCCGATGCGTTCGCGACGACCCGCCGGCGTGAGCTGGTATTCCTCGTCCGGCGCCATCGCGTCGGGCTCTTCGGGCACCATATCGACAGCGCGCGGCTTTTTGCGAGCGCCCGAGACGGCGGCATCGACCTCATCGACAACCGCCGCCTCGTCACCCAAAGGATCTAGATTGTTGTAATCGGTGGTGGAATCTGCCATCTGCGCTGCTACTCGGCCTCTTCGGTATCCTTCGCATCGTCGGGTTCAACGGACTCGACGGGCACCGAGGTCACGTTGTCCTCGACCGAATCGACGATGTCGCGCACATGGGCTAGGAAGGCCGTGCGCTCAGGGGCGGTCATAACGCGGACGCGGGCAAGGATGAGCTCGTCGAGCACGCGCTGGGCCGCAGTCTCGCCCTGTATGCCCAAGCGCTCGGTCAGATCGGAGATGGTGCCACCGGCCTGCTCGAACATGTCGGACACGCTGCGGGCGATATCGGGGGTGGCGGTGTCCTTGCGGACCTGCTCGCCTTTGGTGTTAAGGTCGTCGAGGACCTTCTTGCCGCCTTCGACAGCAACGGCGGCAGCGCCAAAGCCCACGTTAATGGCGCCGTTAACAAGCTGATCGAGTTTCATAACCATGGTTGTCTCCAATCACAAACAACTGCATTGGCGTTCTTGTACCCAAGATTGAGCGAAAGCGACAAAGCGTTTTAGCGCTATTCGATCGACGGGAAATCCCTACCTCACGTTGTCATTCATCGCGAAAGAGTTCTTCATGGCGCAGCTCGTGGTGTAAAGCACCTTGCCCAGCAGGGCATCGGTCTCCACGCGAACACGCTCGGCAAAGGCCTCGTTGGCGCGTGCAAGCTCGGCAGGCACCTCGACCTCGGGCAGAGCGGCTACGGCAGCGTCGACGTCATGGATCTGCTTGTGGCCCATGCCACCGATCTTCTCCTGATAATCCTCGACCGCGCGGCCGCACTCATGGAAGCGGACGTCAGCCAGCGCGCCGATCAGGCGGTTGGCCCAGTAGAAGTTTTCGGACGTCACGCGAGCCTGCGTGTCGGCATAGTACTCGGGCATAGTCTCGACGTTGGCGTACAGCGGAACCAGCGCGTTAAACGAGTTGGAACCAAAGGCCATCCACTGCACGGCGCGGTAGGCCGGCTGCGCATAGGGGCGCAGCTGCAACACGGCAAGCTGGCTGTTGCGGTTGATGCCGATGGGGCGATAGGCACCACGCGTAGCGGGCGTGCCCCTGCTGCCGTAGCAGTCGTACTCCGTGCCTGGTAGTGGCTCGAGAGCACGTACTTGATGTCCTCGATGGTCACCTTGCGCTCGGGCACGCGGCTCCAGGGGATATCGTCGCTCTCGGGCGTGTAGTCGGCGTCGGGGCCATCCCACACGTCGCTGGGGTTGAGGCAGCGCTGCATGTACCAGGCGCGCGGCGTGTTGTAGACATGGTCGCTGTCGCTGTGCGAGCCAAAGGCCTCGCGCGGGTTAAAGACGGCAGCCGGGCCGTCGCTCTCGACGCCCAGCGTCAGGTCCAGATGCCACTCGGCCATCCAGACGCGCAGGTCGGCGGAGCACATATGGTCGGCCTGGGCGCCTCGGCGTCATCCAGGTCAAAGCTGTCGATGCCCAGCTGGTTGGGCATGGTCACATAGGCGTCGTCAGGCACGCGCTTGGCGATCCAGTGGTGACCGCCGATGGTCTCGAGCCACCAGATCTCGTCCACGTCGCTAAAGGCGATGCCGTTGTTCTCGTAAGTGCCGTAGCGCTCGAGCAGGTCGCCCAAGATACGCACGCCGTCGCGGGCGGACTTGGCATACGGCAGCACCAGGGTCACCATGTCCTCCTCGCCCAAGCCACCGGGCTGCGCCGGCACATAGCCGTCCTCACCCTCGTTGCCCTTGGCGGGCACGTAGTCCACGAGCGGATCGGCGCCGCGGACGCGCTCGTTGGTGGTAAGCGTCTCGGTTGCGGACATGCCAACATTGAGCTCGTTGAAACCGGCCTCGGCCCAGATACCGTGGCCCGGAACAACATCGGGGACGCTCGTATAGCGCATGGGGTTATCGGGCAGCTCAACGGTCAGGTGGCTCAGGACGCTCGTGTAGACGCGCGGCTGCTCGTCGGGATACACTACGCGCATGCGCTTGGGCTCAAATACCCCGTTGGACGAGTCCTCGTTACGCGCGACCAGGGTCGACCCGTCGTAGCTTGCGTTTTTACCGACCAGAATCGTTGTGCACGGCATGCGCATCCTCCTTGAGCGAAAAAATCAAACGGCAACAGTGTATCGCTTCGGCGCAGAAAGGGCGAAACCACGGCCTCGGCAGCCCCCGTGGTCAAAAAATGCCAAATATGAGTACTGTCACCAATTTAGTGGCAGCAAATTTCCCTGTAACGAGTGCCGAAAATCCCCATTTGCCCAAAAGCAAGACAACGTTATTCCCCATAAGTTCAATAAAATAGGCTTCCTAACGATAATGGATACCGTTAGGAAGCCAAAAAGACGTAAGACATATGTGACTATCTTGGCAACAGTACTCATATTTGGCATTGTTTGACCACGTGGTATATAGCTAACCCCCTCAAACAGCCCAAAACGCCTATTTCGATGCGCGCTCCGCCGCCTCAATCACGTGTTTGGCGAGAATCGCGGTGGTCACAGCTCCCACGCCGCCCGGCACAGGCGTGATGGTGTCAACAACCGGCTCTGCAGCATCAAAATCAACGTCCCCGACCAACTTGCCAGCGGCCTCGTCCCAATTAATGCCAACATCGATGATTGTCTGGCCCTCGCGAACCGCGTCCACACCAATCGTGTGCGCGCGCCCAACGGCCGCAACCACAATATCAGCCGCACGGCACTCGGCAGCAAGGTCGCGCGTATGCGTATGGCACGTCGTCACGGTGGCATTGCGCGCCGTAAGCATGGCGGCAACGGGACGCCCGATCACCAGCGAGCGCCCGACCACAGCAACCTTAGCTCCATCCAGCTCAACGCCGTAATGATCCAGCAAAGCAAGCACAGCTTCGGCTGTGCAGGGGGCAAAACCCTCGCCGCGCCCCGAAAGCGTGGTGAGCAGCGAAGCCGGCGTCATGGAGTCAACATCCTTGGCGGGATCGAGCGCTGCGGCGACGGCGTTCTCGTCAAGGCCGGCGGCAGCGGGCGGAACATCAGACAGCCATGAACAGCCGAATCGGCATTGATGTCCTCGATAGCCGTCAACAGCTCGTCCTGCGAAACATCGGCAGAAAGCAAAACGCGACGAGCCTCAATCCCCACTTTTTCGCAGCGCTTGAGCGCACCGCGCTCGTAGGATAGGTCGTCCTCGCGTTCACCTACACGCACAATAGCCAACGTCGGAACAACGCCCCGCTCGCGCAGGGCTGCGCAGCGAGCAGCAAGTTCCTCAGTCAAAGCGCGAGCAACGGGAGCACCCTTCAGCAGTTCAGCCATGGCTATCCTCTCTTCCTTGCAGCGTCGGAGGCGCGGCGCGCCAGCGCCTCGGCGCGCGGCAACCATGTGTCGAGCAGCTCATCACACGCCGTCTCGAGCTCCTCGGCACGAACGCGATCCTTCATAGACGTGGTGTTCGCAAAGAGCGTCAAACTCGCGCCTTGCATAGCGGCACGGCAGAACACGGCGCCGCACGCCACATCGGACAGCAGCTGACGCGAACCCTTGTCGGCCATGTCCTCGAGCAGCGCCAGCGCACGCCCGCAGGCATCCATAATGCGATACGGCGGCAGAGCGGCCACATGCAGCGCATCCTGAATCGCGGTCGCTCGAGCCGGATCGTCACGCGGAATACCGTACGCCGCGGACACCTGCCCGTAGGCACGAACGTCCTCGGCAACCAGACCCACAAGTTCCTGCGCCAACTCATCCGCCTGGGCAAACGCGCGCGTCAGATCGTCTGCGCGATCGGCAAGCGCGGGGTTTGTCGCCCCATAGCGGGCAACCATTCCGCAAAGCGAGGCGCCCAGCGCACCTACAAAGCGCTCGCGCTGCCACCACCGGGAACCGGCTCGCGCGCGGCCAGCGCCTCGGCAAAACCGCGACAGGTTTTATCCATCATCTCTTGGCTCATACGCACACGCACCTTCAAGTCATATATATCGGTCGGGCGGCCGACGCCGGCCGACCGCATCGATCACGTAATGGTGCTAAGTCTAGCCCATAAGTACGCGAGCGTCAGCGCACCTGGCCATCGCGGATTTCTATGGCACACGATAGGCCATGCCAACGCAAACATGGGACACATGGCCCACCTTTCGAGACTCCCGAGCAGCACAAGCTGGGGCATATCTATAAGTAAGGAACCCGTTGGGGAACGGCCGCGCAACGGCCACAAGCGATGAACGGAGGCATAAGTCGCACAGTACACAGAGACATCCGCCGCCAGCGCAATCAGTACCCCAACAGCATGCGGCGCCGTGATGTCATCAGCAGACAAGGAGGACGCCACCATGATGAAAAAGACCCTATCAATCCTTTCCCTTTGCATCGCCCTCTTTGCCGCGCTCGCCCTTGTGGGCTGCGGCGGGAGCGCATCGGGCGGCGGCAGCGCCCCCAAGAGCGAGAGCAAGGAAAAGGCCCCCGTCGCCAAGAAGACCGACTACATCTGGTTTAAGGTCGAGATGCCCGAGGCGTCGGCGTAAGCGACTCTGCCGGCAAGAATGCCGACAGGGTCCAGCTCACCTTCCCCGAAGACGAGAACGCCTCGGCCGATCGCTTTATCCCCGTTTGGAAAAAAGCGCTGACGGCCGAGGAATCCCACGCCGACCAGGCGGAAAAGAAGGGGGATACGTTCCAGTGGAAGGATGGCGGGTCCGTCGAGTATAACGGCAGGACGTGGCTCGTCGGAACATACGAGGACAACAGCGGCATCTCAACCATGCTTTTTACCGATGTTGAGCCGGGAAGCGTCTACGTCCTCATCTCGAACTTCGACCAGCACAAGAAAGAAGCCGAGGCACTCCTCAACTCCATCGAGTTCCCCGATGACATGGAAGAGGCAGTTTCCGAGGCACGCGAAGTCGAGATTTCGAGCATCGAGATCAAGTAACGGGACACCCGCACGCGCCTACGCGCACCCGCGCACATGCGCCCCATTAAAACAACGGGCGCCCAACCCGGGGAGGGCCGACAGCACCGGCCCTCCCCTCTTTTGGACCGTGCATATTGCCACTTAACGGCGCAAATCCGGCCCTCAGAATGGGACACATGGCCCACCCTAGCGAGCCGTCCACGCGTACAGTAAAGGCAGGTAATCCATGGGCGGTTACAGATCGAGGAGGACACGACCATGAAAAAGAAGGCCTTTGCGATTCTCACCCTCTGCATCAGTCTCTTTGCCGCGGTTGCCCTGGTGGGCTGCGGTGGCAGCGGCGGCGCTACCGGCAGTGGAGGTGGCGGCGGAGCAGAAAAGCCAGCCGTGGATATGAGGACCGACTTCATTTGGTTTAAGGTCGAGGTCCCCGAGGGCGTCGAGATCACCGACGTCGCAGGCGACACCGCCGACAGGGCCCAGTTTAAGTTCACCGAGAGCGAGCACGCCAGCGATCGCTTCATCCCCGTCTTCGACTCTGACAAGAACGCCGATGAACTGTTCGACTACGAGGCAAAGTGGAATGCCAGCTTTGAGTGGACCGAGAATGACCCCGTCAAGTACAACGGCAAGACTTGGCGCAACGCTTCCTATACACACTCGGGCGGCGTAACGACCGAATACTTCACCGACGTTGACGGCGGCAGTGTGTATGTGCGTATCGACAACGTCGAGGAGCACAAGGACGCCGTCGAGACCATGATGAAGTCTCTGGAATTTGCCGACGACATCGCCGAGGCCAAGACCGAGGCCATGGACGTCAAGCTCGACGATATCGAGATCAAGCGCTAAGCGACTGGCGAGCGCAACGGGAAACACGGTCGCAGTGCAAACAAGCGACGGTACCCCAGCGCTTCGTACCCAGGGAGGGCCGGTAAACCGACCCTCCCTTTCTTATGCCTGTAGCCGACGAACGCGAGGATGCCGGACGCCGGAACCGCCCCAAATGTGGCAACAGTACGAAAACGACAAACACCCCAACACGTCCGCCCACCGATTTATTGCGCCGCGCAGACAATTAAACCAGCATCTTTAAACATCTGGGCAGTATAGTGACCAAAACTATCGCATAACCGCACTCTGCGAATGGAGAAGTTATGACCGAACACCATGCCATCAGCCGCCGAGCGTTTACGCTGGGCCTAGGGCTTGCGGCGTTGTCACCACTTGCAAGCCTGCCCGAAACCGCAGCGCCGGGCATTCCCCTGCGAGCGGCATTTGCAGACAACACACCCGCACCGTCGGACAGCCTCCACAATTTCGTCATTCGCCTTCGCCCCGCGGGCTATTTTCGCACCGCGAGCGTCAACCAAGACGGCAACGTTCGCGGCAACGTCTGTCACCTGTTTAATGACGGCACGTCCAGCAAGCTCATCCTTGAGAACGTAACGACCAAGAATGACGATACAAACTGGTACGCCATCCGCACCTTGCTCAATTTCGAAGAGCATAAAAAGACGGGCTACAGCATTTGGTCGGTCGACGACGACTCGGACAAAGATGGAAAGGTCATCCACGTATGGGGCGGCGAGTATGACAACAAGCCCAGCCGCGCTTTTGCGTTCGAGCGTCAATCAAACGGAACCTACATCATCCGAGACCGCACGGTCGAGAAAGAAACCGAGAAAAAAGACATTAAGTACCTGGCAATAGAATCGAACGGCAAAGACCAGGACAACAATAAGATCTGCCATAAGAGTAAGAGCATTCCGTGGGAGCTCGAACTTATCGGTTACGACATGAAAAAGAACGATGCCACGGTTAGCAGCCTCGACTGGATCACGTACAGCAGCTACGTCGACGGACCATGTTGGATGAAATACGTCGACGACAACAAGTTCCTCGACGAGCTGAGCATCCCGGGTACGCACGATTCGGGCACCTGCAGCGTGGACAACGACACTGAGCCCAATCCTCGCAAGTAAAATGCCAGCAGGATTACATTCCCACGCAGTTGCTCGAAGGCATTCGCTATTTCGATATCCGGCTCGGAAAGGGCGATGACCCCGGCATCGACCACGGGATTTTCTACCTACTCAAAAAAGACGGGAACTATCTGCATCTCTCCGATGTCATAGGCTACTTCAAAACGTTTTTGAACGAAAACCCGACAGAAGCGCTCATCATGTTTGTATCACGAGGCAACGACGAGGCTACCGACGAAAGTGTTACGACGGCTTTCGCCAAGGTTTTGGACGACAACCCCAAACTGTTCTATACGTCGAGCCGCGTTCCCACACTGGGCGAGGTGCGCGGAAAGATCGTCCTGCTACGTCGATTTGGACTCGACGGCGACAGCGTAAGCGGCCACACGTGGGGACTCGACCTCACCGAATGGGATAACAAAATCGCAGTGCACACCGACAGCAGTTCCATGTGTCTCGTCCAAGACGCGCGGGGCTTTGAAGCCGCGGGGGAAACAGGCGACAAAGAGCCCTATTGCACCAAGGTATACGCCCAGGACAAGTACAAACTCACGGGAACCGACAAGCTCAGCTGGGTCGATAATGCGCTGAAGGAAACGACCGGGCGCACGCGCAACGAGGTAGATGTCGAGGACGATAACGGGGCCAAGGAGAAAGTCCTGGAGCGTTGCTGGTCTATCAACTACACCAGCTGCACGGGCTTGTCGCACGGAGGCAATCCTTTTACCTCGGCACGAGTAGTCAACGAGCATCTGTATAAGAGCCCGTACATCAATCCCAGCGGCATCGAGGATACAAAGTCAGATTACCTCAAGCACATTGGCATCATCGCATCCGACTTTGTTGATGCGGCGCTGGCCCGGAGCATCTACCAGCGCAATTACAATTACGATACGAAGCACACGCAGTCGGCTTCGTGCTGCCTCCCGACCCGCATGCGCATGACGTACGGCGACTCGCTGAGCGATGCCTCGCTCCAGGATGGCAAGACCGTTGGCGAGGGCCATTTCCGCCTTGTCGACAGCAGCAACGTACTCAACGTGGCGGCTTCGGGCCATGCGTTTACCATCGAATACGTGGATGTCGACGCCTTGGGCAACGAGACCGTTACGGGGCTGCAGGGATCCGTGCCCATCGATATCGATCCGCGCGCACTGACACCCCACTTTGAGGGGCTCGAAGCCTTAAGGCCGGCGAGGATGTGCGCACAAAGGTCGCGGCGCTGCTCGAGGGCAAACTCGAAAACGATGCCTGCACGGCTCAGCTCGAGTTTGTGCACGACGCGGACGGCGCTCCGGGCACGGCAATGGTCGAGGGCGAGGCATTTACCGCGGGAACGTACTGGGTGCGCGCGAACGGTCTTTTGGGCGACGCGGCGCAAAACTACAAGCTTGCTAATGACGGAGCCGCGAGCTTTACCGTAGCGGCCTCGAGCAGTGCAGGCGGCACCGGCACCGACGGTGGCACGGGTTCCAACGCAGGCAGCGCTGATAAGAACGGTAAGGGCAACAAGGGCAAGAACTCGGGCGGAAAACTCGCCGACACGGGCGACGGCTCCGGCATTGCCGCCGGGCTCGCTGCCGCCGCCGTAGCGACAACGGTCGCCGGCGCGGCAATGCTTGCCAACGACCGCGAAAACGCTGGGGACGGTAGCGAATAGGCAAGCCGGCCTTTTAGACACATCGACTCAATGGGGGGGCGCAGGACACCGTTCTGTGCCCCCGATTTTTACCTTGGCCCAAACGCCGCCATAGGCTACATCACCATGTTCAGCGCGTTAACAAACTCCTGGGCCTTCGCACGGCTGCTCAGGCTAAAAACACAAGCAGTCAACAGCCTGTTACGCAGAAAAACATCGCGGCCCTTGATCCTGTTGACCCCCGTAATGTCCTTAAGATAGACAATCTCGGTGTGCTTGCCACCAAAAGTGCCCTTCTTGAGCACCTCAATACGGTTGGGGTAGATCTTGACGTCTTTATACCTACCCGAACCTTTGTCCTGGAATAGCAGCGTGTTATTGTCCATACGCGTCACTCCCGTGGGATTCGCTAAAACTGCCTCTATGGTCACATTTTAGTCACCGCAAGGCCCCATGCGAAGATGTCAGACAGCACAGCAATTCGTGTCCGCGCGAGGCTTTAAACTAAATGCGATAAAGACGCATTCCACAAAAGGAAAGTGGGGCGACAGTGATGGGCGAACTGGTAAACCGTGGAGAATCGGCAATCGTGCCCGAAGGTTTTTACAAGCAGGTCTCCTCGATTCTCAACGCCGCTCGCGACAAGGCCTATACCGCCGTTAACTTTGCGATGGTTGAGGCATATTGGGAGATCGGCAAGAGTATTGTTGATGAACAGGGCGGAGAGGAGCGCGCCAAGTATGGCGATGCACTGATCGACGAACTTGCCGTTAGATTGACTAAGGATTTTGGCAGAGGCTTCAACGCCAGAAGCTTAAGATACATGCGTCAGTTTTATCTTGCGTTCCCAATCCGGAACGCGCTGCGTTCCGAATTGAATTGGACACATTACCGCAGGTTATCGCGTATAACCGACCCTGATGCTCGAACATGGTACATGAACGAATGCGCCGATTCTCGTTGGAGCACGCGTCAGCTCGAACGCCAGATCAACACCATGTTCCGCGAGCGCCTACTTGCCAGCAAGGACAAGGAGGCCGTCACCCAGGAAATCCAAAAGAGCGCCCCGGCTCGTCGCCCCGAGGATATCATCCGCGACCCATATGTACTGGAGTTTTTAGGTTTCTCGGACGATACTGCGTTTCGCGAGAGCGATCTAGAGCAGGCGCTCATCACGCATCTTCAGAAGTTCCTGCTGGAGCTTGGCCGTGGTTTCGCTTTCGAGGCGCGCCAAAAGCGCATCACCTTTGATGGGCGCCATTTCTATATTGACCTTGTTTTTTACAACTATCTGATGCGCTGCTTCGTGCTCATCGACCTTAAGACGGACGACCTTACGCATCAGGACCTGGGCCAGATGCAAATGTATGTGAACTACTACACGCGCGAGCTCATGAACGAAGGCGACAATCCGCCCATAGGCATCGTGCTCTGCGCGGACAAAAGCGATTCGATTGTCGAGTACACGCTGCCCGAAGACAACGACCAAGTGTTTACCGCCAAATACCTGCCGTATCTTCCAAGCAAGGAAGAGCTGGCGCGCGAGCTGAGTGCCGAGTACCGCGCCATCAACGAAGCGACTAATGGCGAAACGCAAGGGTAGCAGCACGTTGCGACCGAAGCCACCGCAGCCGTCGCAGGCGCACTCGCGGTTGCGACGCACGCTACGAAACAATACCGGTCATGGACGCCGGCAACGACATTCTAGTCGTGGCTGGCGAGCGTGACCTGACAGGCAAAGACGCGGCCTTCGTCTGATGTGGGTCCATTGGCTGCCACAGAAAAGGGCCGGTTGCAGCCGGCCCTTTAGACGATAATACCTGCGTTGCCCGCGCTTCCGAAGTGTGACTAGCTGAGGAGCGGGTTCCGCGGCACAACCTGATTTTACCCAGTGAGGAGGCTCTTTTGCAGCCGCTCCACTGTTTATTTACATCTGGCACCCTCAAACAATCAGACGGCAGCCCGCACTCCTGAGAGCTGCCCCGCACCCCCGGCCATCACCTTACGGCAACAACCGGTGCTACTCCCCTACTTCCCAAATAGCGCACCCAGCAGACCGCGGCGTTTGGGCTTCTCCTCTCGGTAGGAACCCTCGACGGCGGCTGCAACCTGGCGCGGTTGCTCGCCGCCTCCACGGCGCACGATCTGGTACAGGAAGGGCGATTTAACGTATTTGACCTCGACGGGCGTGGCGTGCACGGTGCTCTCACCGGACAGATGCAGGCTCGGGCTGAGCGGCGCCACGATATGCGTTTCGCGCTTGTCGCTAAACACCACCGCGGCCGCGCGGCCCGTCTGGCCGTTTACGGCAATGCGCACCTGCTCGCCATCGCGGCCGTCTGTCGCCGGACGATCGACAAAGTAGACCGGCACCATCACCAGGCCGTCCTTATGTTTGCGGGCCTTGCGCGCCCACATGCGAATGCTCTTTTTATTGAGCCCCAGTACAGCCTCGGCGTCGTTGCCCGCAACGTCGAGCGCCAACTTATCAATGACCACCTGGTCCTTGGTAGACGCATCGACTGAGACAACGCGAAAGTCACCTTCCTGCATGGCGGGATCGAACGGACCGACCTTGGCAAAGTCCCACGGCTCCAAAATGCCCATGAGGCGAACGTCCAGGTAGTTTGCCCTGGGGTATGCCCAGTCGAGCACCTCGTAGTACACCAAGGCCTCCTTGCTCAGGCCCTTGCCCGGGAAGCTCGCCATCATGCGCAAGTCCGCCAGCGCCATGGGGAAATAGAAGAGCATCATGTCGTTTTGGATCGCGTCTTCACGTCGTGCCCGGCAAAGGCATCCGGATACTGGCGCACCAGCTGCAGCGCGTTGGCACGTGCCTGCTGCGGCGAGATTTCGCAGGGAATACCCTGCTCGGGCACATACTCCGCACCAACGCCCATGGTCAGGCGCTTGCTAAACGTCCCCGGCTTGAGCAGGTCCGCAATGCCGATCTTATTGCCGCAGGACGGGCACTCAAACACACGCTGCGTTGACTCGCCCTCAAAGGACGCTCCGCAGAAGGGGCAAGGAATGCTCACATGCGTGGCCTCTTGGAACTCCTGCGCCGTGCCGCGATCCTCCCACAGCAGATGTTCCAGGACCGACTGATTGCGCCAGTGCGCATTGAAGAAATACCAGTCCGGGTCCTGCGGGCGCTCGAGTTGCGACACATGCGTGAGTTTGAGCAGTCCATCCACCACCGTCAACGGCGTATGGCGAATACCCAAAGCGCTCTTGGCTCTCCGGCGTCCGCCTGCCACGGAACCACCGTGCCGCAATAGGCGCACTCAAAGCTGCGCTTAGCCTGGTGCGAGTACATAGGGCCGCCGCAGTTTTGACATTTAATGGCAAACATCTCGTCCATGGAAACGTCCTCCTTTGCACAGGGGCTGTCGACATTAAGTATGTCGAGCAAGCAGGCACATGCCCATACCCATGTGGCCCAAAATGGACCACCCAGGCAGACGAGAAGGCTCGTTCGTTAGCACCGGCAGACTATTGCTGCATTTTCTGAGCATCGGCGCACGGCGCCCCCGTGCGAGCTACACTATCCCCTTAAACATGATTGTGAGGACGACCGCTATGCTATTTGTAAATCGGCTGGTACATACGCTTGTTCCCGGCAGCGAGAGCGAGCCGGTCGATGCATCTTGCCGCACCAACGCGGGCTTTTCCGCAAGCCTCGTCTGCATTGGCCTCAACATCACCCTGTGCCTGGCCAAGGGCATCGCGGGTCTGCTCGCCGGCTCCGTCTCCCTCATCGCCGACGCTTTCAACAACCTCTCCGATGCCTCGAGCAACATTGTGAGCCTGCTCGGTTTCCGCCTTGCCAGCCGCCCGGCAGACGAAGGCCACCCCTATGGTCACGGCCGCTACGAGTACCTAGCCGGCCTGTTCGTCGCGTCCTGGTTTGCGCCGTCGGCATCAACCTGATTCTCGAGTCGGTCACCAAGATCATCAAGCCCTCGCCCACCGCTTACACGTTTATTTCCCTTGCGGCACTGGTTACGTCCATGCTCGTTAAGCTCTGGATGGCAGCGTTCAACCGCACGCTGGGCAACCGCATCGATTCCGAGACACTCATCGCCACGGCGCAGGACTCCAAAAACGACGTCATCACCTCGGGCTCGGTCTTAGCGGCGGCGCTTATTTCGCAAGCGACAGGCTTTGACCTCGACGGCTGGGCGGGCCTGGGCGTGGGCATCTTCATTTGCATCAGCGGCATGGGCCTGGTGCGCGACGCCATCAGCCCGTTGCTGGGGCAAGCGCCCGACCCCAAGCTCGTCCAGGCAATCCGCGACAAGATCATGTCCTATCCGCAGGTCCTGGGCACACACGACCTCATGGTGCACGACTACGGCCCCGGCCGTCAGTTTGCCAGCGCACACGTGGAAATGCCCGGCGAGGGCGATGCCTTTGAGCACCACGAGATTCTGGACACCATCGAACACGATATCAAGCATCAGATGGGCATCGGTATCACGCTACACTGCGACCCCATCGCCACCACCGGCGACGACCTGCGCGGCTGGGTCAAGCGCGGCATCATGCAGATCGATCCTGCGCTCTCCATCCACGACCTGCACGAGCACGATGGCTTTGTGTCATTTGACCTTGTGCGTCCCGACGGCTTGACATATCCGACGAGGAGCTGCTGGGGCTCGTCACGCGCATCGTGCACGAGCGCCGACCGATGCCTCATGCGTCGTTACGTTTGACTCGG
>ENA-OQEB01000539-OQEB01000539.1-human-gut-metagenome-genome-assembly--contig:-NODE-539-length-15502-cov-1.866407_pt1 | contig 15502 bp, 19 predicted proteins | sample MGYA00242787_ERZ504619 | MGnify/ENA primary metagenome ERZ504619 (study PRJEB26092, sample SAMD00036317) | human gut metagenome | host: Homo sapiens | study: EMG produced TPA metagenomics assembly of... | reverse complement strand
TTTCATTGCAAGTCGATATATTCCTGTACTGTTTTGTCAGCCTCAAGATTAAGCGTACCGGGCATACCGCCGGGAAGAATAACGGCTTTTAAGTCATCTGTTTTTCAATTTTATCAACGGTTGTATCGCAGATTACGGGAACCTTATGAGAGCCGACTATCTTTTCGGAGCCGACGCCTACGGTCATAATCTCCTCGCCTGCTCGTCTCAAAACGTCAAGAGCAGTCAAGCCTTCAATTTCCTCAAATCCGTTTGCCAAAAACAAATAAATCATATTTTCGCCTCATTCCAAAGTAATTCCGAGATAAATATTTTCGGGTGGTTTTTTATCGGTTAAGGGTTTTATCATTCCCGTGGCCTCTTTTTTATTGTCATCTGACTTACAAGGTAAATTCACATATATTTTTTCAGGGTGCAGGTCATTTTTCAGCTCGTCAAGTAAAGCAAATATATTACCGCTTACAAAATGGTCAACCGTGATAATTTTGCCCTCTGCCGTAAATGATAAATAGCCGTTTTTCGTCTCATATGAATTAAGCTCCGAAAAGACCTTATCAACGCTTATCGCATTTTCGTCCCATTGCACATTATGAATAATTATAATTTTCATCGCCTTATATTCAAGCCTTTCAGCTCTGTAAAAGGCATCATCAAAGCCGTTTTTACGGTAATAAGAAAACAGCTTTTCATTAGCAGGCTTCAAGAAGAGAAAATCCGCTTTTCGCTCTTTTGCGATTTTGCAAGCATAGGATAAAAGTCCCGACATAATGCCGTTTTTTCGATAATTTTCATCCGTTGCGGCGGCATAAACACAATATGCGTTATATTCGTCATCAGGCGAAACAATCTTTGCATTTATAAGCGTTAAAATTGAAACAACCTTGCCGTCAATTTCACATAAAAGCACATTTTCCGTGCTGTCAAATGTAGTGAAAAACAATTTCAAAGTCTCGTCAGAGTCGCCGAAAACACGCTGCCACAAGCTGCAAACGGCTTTCATATCCTCTTTTTCGGCAAGTCTGTACAACAAAGCAATTACTCCTTTAACACTGCATCAAACTTTTCAAGCAAAATCGTGGGATTGTACGACAGCTTAGCCTGCCTCAATCCGTCGTCCCCCGTATCGTCCTCACGGTTTACATATTTATATGACATCAATTCATTTTCGCAAAACTGCTGATTTATTATCGGGTATGCGCCACGGACATCCGAAAAAGCCTTTTCAACGTGAGTGCAAAAAACCTCATTTGTTATCGGCTCTCCGAAGGTATAAGCCACAACCTCGCCGTCCCGTCTTATAAGTCCGCCTGTAAAGCCAAGCTCAAAATACTTATCAAACGCCCTGTTTATTGCATCAAGCTCATTGTCAAGTCCGACGTTGTCGTCATTGAGAGCTTCCCATTTTTTGTTCATTTCAATACAGTCTTTAATGTTGTCGGGCGTTATTCTTTCATAATTCCAATTAAAGTTGTTCTTGAAATATGAAATATGATTTCTCTTTGCATGGTATTTTCTGCCCTTTAGCTCGCATAAATCCTCCGAGGTGTAGATATAATCAAAAAAGCTTCTCGTCGGGATAATTTCAAATCTATCGGGGAAAAGCTCGTTCAATTCCTTGACCGATTTTTCCGAAAGACTGTACATTGAGAGCTTTTTACCCTCAAGCCGGGAAATTTCAATCAATTCCTCAATAGCCGCCTTTTATCACCCTTTCCACAGGGATAGAGGAACGAAACACCCTTCGGCGACTCGCTTTTCGCCAAAAACATACCGTCATATTCGGTAATTGTGGTATTATACACCTGCGACCATATATATAAATTTCCGAAGCAGTATTCGCAAGATAATTCCTCCGATTCCGCCATCGCTTTTTTTACCCAATCCAAATCCGTAATATCGGGCTTCTTAAATTCAATCACTTAAAAAATCTCCTGTTTTTTCTACGACTTTTTCGTAAATATTATTGCCTATTTCCTCGATTGATAACGGCTCTTTTCCGTCGAAGCATTTAATTACCGACCAGCCGAATTTTTCTGCGGCAAACATTGCGCTTTCGCGGCACTTTTTGAGGTATTCGACATTAGCCTCGTGAATATCCTTTTTGCTCTCGTCATTGTCATAGCGCTTCGACATAAGTCTTTGCGAAATTTCGACGGGCATATCAAGATAAATTACCGCCGTTGGCTTCGGAATACCCATTTTATTGTATTCGTAATCGGTAAGCCATGAAAGATATTCATCATTGTTCCTTCGGCAATTTAACAGTTTTGATGAACGGCGTTTGATGAGGTGTATCTGTCAGCTAAAATAACCGTGCCCGAAAGATATTCGTCCTTCCAATGACGCTTGTAGCTTGCATATCTGTCAACCGCATAAAATGATGAGGTTGCATAAATGTTTACGTCCTCGGGCTTGCTTCCGAACTCGCCCGAAAGATACATACGCACAAGCATACTTGAATCGTCTTCGTAATCGGGCAATTTAATCTGTTTTACGGAAATTCCTTTATCTGTCAATCTCTTTTTCAAAAGCTCAATCTGTGTAGATTTACCGCTTCCGTCAAGTCCTTCTATTACAATAAGCGTATTCGCCATAATTTCCACCTATTTTACAAATTTTACAACATATCTATTTTACCAAATTAAATACAGATTTACAACACCAAAGCAAAGAAAAAAGCGACTTTTTCAAGTCGCTTTTTAACGGTTTTGTAATTATTTGCTTTCTTTTTCAGCCTTTTTTTCCTTATCTTCTTTCTTTTCAGGGAAAAGAAGCTTATCAAACGGGAAGTAAATAAAGAACTGAACAGCACCGCACAATGCGCCCGAAATTGCCATTGCGGTATCGGCAGAGCCTGTAAGACCTGTGAAGAACGGAATGAACTTTGTTGAAAGCCAAGCCGAGAAAATAATAAGTGCGATTGTGAAAACGATATAAATCGGGAGTGTTACTGCTATGTTCGCATCTGAATTGAAGGTCTTTTCACGGTTGATAAAGAAAGAAACGATCTGTGCGATAACATTTGAAACGTTAGCCGCAATAAACACGCCGAGACCGAGCATTGCACCCGTTTTAGCGTCAACAGACGACTTAAAAATGCCCCAAATATCATAGCTTCTTGTAAGCAGCTCGTCGCTCATAAACAATTTGATGAGAAGCGGCAGGAATGTCTGCACAACAAATGCGATAAGTGAAACAAAAATGAATTTTACAAACTGCCAAAGAGTTTTAAGACCCTTACCCTTTTCGGCAGCAGCGTTGTCAATGTCCTTTAATTTTGCCATTGGAACCCTCTCCTTAATAAGAAAAATTTTAATACGAAAACAGTTTATCACATAGTTTTATGTATTGCAAAGAATTTTTTTACAGTAAAATTGCCGCAAGAATAATTCTTGCGGCAATTTGTTTATCTTGATTTAATTTTTTCGATTGAGTCGTCAATCATACGCATTTTTTCGGTGTATGCCTTGAGCTTCTCTCTCTGCTCGTCAACAAGCTTCGCAGGTGCCTTTGCGACAAAGCTTTGATTGTTGAGCTTATTTGAAATAAAGTCTATATCCTTTTGAACGGCTTTCTTTTCCTTTTCAAGTCTTTCAAGCTCTGCTTTGAAATCAACAAGCTCGTCCATAGGAATATAAATTTTAGCGTCGGCGGTAATTACGGTAACTGCCGAAGAGTCCTCATAACCGGGAACAATCTTGACTTCGCTTGCGGAAGCAAGTCTCTTAAAGAACTCTGCGCCGTTTGTGAAGGTGTCAACATAAGGAGTATCGATAATAACCTGTGCTTTCTTGGACGGAGCGACATTCATTTCGCTTCTTCTGTTACGAACAGCCTTAACAGCGGTCATAACCCTTTGCATTTCAGCCTCTTCCGCCTTAAAATCAAGGTCGGGAGAATACTTCGGCCACTCGGAAATCATAATTGATTCGCCGTCGTGCGGAAGCGTCTGCCAAATTTCTTCCGTGATGAACGGCATAAACGGATGGAGAAGCTTGAGGGTGTTGCTCATTACATAAACAAGCACAGCCTTTGCCGTCTGTTTTGCGTTTTCATCCTCGCCGTTAAGACGGATTTTAGCAAGCTCGATATACCAATCGCAGAATACGTCCCAAATAAAGTCATATAACTTCTGCACCGCAAGACCGAGCTCATATTTTTCAAGAGACTCTGTAACAGCTTGATAAGCTCATTGTACTGCGACAAAATCCACTTGTCCTCAATCGCAAGCTTTTCGGGAATGTGCGGAGCTTTTTCGTCCTCGCCGAGATTCATAAGAATAAATCTTGCCGCATTCCAAATTTTGTTTGCAAAATTTCTGCTTGCCTCAACCTTTTCGTCGGAAAATCTCATATCGTTTCCGGGGCTGTTGCCTGTTGCAAGGGTAAATCTCAACGCATCTGCGCCGAATTTGTCGATAATCTCAAGCGGATCAATACCGTTGCCGAGAGATTTTGACATCTTTCTGCCCTGTGCGTCACGGACAAGACCGTGAATAAGAACTGTATCGAACGGTGCTTTGCCCGTATATTCAAGAGCCGAGAAAATCATTCTCGATACCCAGAATCCGATTATATCATAGCCTGTTACAAGAGTATTTGTCGGATAATAGTGCTTCAAATCCTCCGTCTGCTCAGGCCAACCGAGAGTTGAGAACGGCCAAAGAGCCGAGGAAAACCATGTGTCAAGCGTATCGGGATCCTGATTTATATGCTTACTGCCGCATTCCGGGCAAGTATCAATATCAGTCTTTGAAACCGTTGTAGCACCGCAATCGTCGCAGTACCAAGCGGGAATTCTGTGTCCCCACCAAAGCTGACGTGAAATGCACCAATCTCTTGTGCCACGCATCCAGTTCATATAATTCTTCGTGAAACGCTCGGGGATAAATTTAATATCGCCCTTTTCAACCGACTCGATAGCAGGCTTAGCAAGCGGCTCCATTCTTACAAACCACTGCTTTGAAACCATAGGCTCAATGCTTGTGTGGCAACGATAGCAAGTGCCGACCTCATGCTTGATAGGCTCGATTTCTTTGATGTATCCGCTCTCTTCAAGATCTTTAAGAATTGCTTTTCTCGCTTCAAGCGTAGTCATACCCGCATACTTACCGCAGTCAAGCACCTCGGGCTCGTTCTGTGCAGTCTTACCCGATGCACGAAGCTCGTCTGCCTCTGCCTTGTCGGCAGCACCAGTCATACGTCCGTCATAGGTGAATGTGCGGACAATCGGAAGGTTATGACGAAGTCCGACCTCAAAGTCATTCGGGTCATGCGCAGGCGTAATCTTAACAACACCCGTGCCCTTTGTCATATCAGCGTGCTCGTCACAGACAATCGGAATTTCCTTATTGAGAAGCGGCAAAATAACGTGACAGCCGTGAAGATGTGCATATCTCGGGTCATCGCCGTTTATTGCAACCGCAGTATCGCCGAGCATTGTCTCTGGACGGGTTGTTTGCAACTCAAGCTTTTCGCGTGTTTCCTTAACTGTATAGAGAAGGTGCCAGAAATTAGAGTCCTTTTCCTCATACTCAACCTCTGCGTCTGAAATTGACGTGTTACAATGAGGACACCAGTTTACCATTCTGTTGCCTCTGTAAATCAAATCCTTTTCATAAAGGCGAACAAAGACCTCACGTACAGCCTTGCTGCAACCCTCGTCAAGAGTAAATCTTTCTCTGTCCCAGTCGCACGAAGAGCCCATCTTTTTAAGCTGCTCTATAATTCTTCCGCCGTACTGCTCTTTCCATTTCCAAGCTCTTTCAAGGAATTTATCTCTGCCCAAATCCTCTTTGGTAATTCCCTCTTTACGCATAGCCTCAACAATTTTAGCCTCGGTTGCGATAGAAGCGTGATCTGTGCCGGGAAGCCAAAGGGTGTCATATCCTGCCATTCTGTGATAGCGGATAAGAATATCCTGCAATGTATTATCAAGGGCGTGTCCCATATGAAGCTGACCTGTAATGTTGGGTGGCGGAATGACTATCGTATAAGTCTTTTTCCCCTGCTCACGCTTTGCGTGAAAATATTTGTTTTCAACCCAAGTGCCGTAAATTCGTTCCTCGACATTTTGGGGATTGTACTGTTTTTCAAGCTCTTTTGACATATCATATCTCCTTTATAAAATAAAAACGCCCCATACAAAGTATGAGACGAAAAATTCCGTGGTACCACTCAAATTGCCGCACAAGGCGACCGCTTTATATTTTTTAACGGGAATAAGCCGTTTTCGCTTAAATATCGGCGAAACCACTCCGAAGTGACGACGAAACGCACGCTGTATTGCCTTGCACCGAACGGCAACTCTCTGAAACGGTGGGAGCGAATCTTAACTTCTTCACTGTGTTTAATATTAAATCAAGAATATTTTATCATTTGCGACATAAAGTGTCAACTGATTTATTCCGCTATTTCAAGCTTATCGACAAATTCGGACATAAACATTCTTATATCCGTGCCCTCTTTGCTGTTGCCGTTAATATAAATTCTTCTGCCGTAAAAGGTATAGTTCTTTATATCGTCGAGATTGTACGTGTCGAATTCCAAAGTAAAGTCCGCAGTATGATTGTGATTTACGGTAATATATGTCGTATCGGGAGAATTCTTTGCGATATAATAGCCGAAGTGCCTGCTACAAGCTTGAATTTATATGTGTTAAAGTCATAAAACCAAGTGTCTGCGGTTCCGTGAACTTTAACGTGATACAATTCTTCGTTCTCCTCAGACCTTTGCGCTACGATTTTTGTAACATTGAAATCAATTTTATGCCAACGGTTTTTCAGTACATTAGTGCCTAAAATAATAAGCCCTATTATTATGACAACGGCGAGTATCTCAAAAATAACAACAACCGCCTTGCGTTTTGTCTTATTCATTTTCACACCTCAATAAGGTATTTTAGCAACATTATCCCTAACTGTCAACACCATTTTTATTTCGGTGTGCCACGGCAAAGGTAATGCAGCTGACGCTCTGTGCCTCGAAAATGCGCAGCATCTTTGCACATTCATCAAGCGAAGCACCCGTAGTTTTGACGTCATCTACAAGCAAAATATTCTTATCCTTTATCTCATCCTTGCATTTAACATCATATATACCGAACACATTTCCTTTTCTGTAAAGTCCCGATAAGGAATGCTGTGACGGTGTGTCATATATACACTCTAAAGCGTCTAACACGGGTATTCCCGTAAGAGCCGACAGCTCATTTGCCAAAAGCTCCGCCTGATTAAATTCACGCTTTTTTGCCTTGCTTTTAGTGAACGGAATATAACATATATAATCAAGCTTATCGTCGGAGTATTCTCTTAAAAAGACCTCGTACATATCCTCTGCCATAATTTTGCACATAAACTTCTTTTCGCTGAATTTCATTCTCGACACAGCCTTACGAATAGCACCCTCATAGTAAAATGCGCCGACAATCGAATTGTAAAAATGTTTTCTGCCTTTGCAATCGCAATCCGCTTTACTCATACCGCAATCGTAACAAACGGGTGCTTCGATTACAGGCAAGCCCTTTTTACACTCCTCGCACAGCGTTTCATCATAGCGAATAAGCTCGCCGCAATATCTGCACCGCTTCGGAAAGAAAATGCTGACAGCAAAGGCTTTAAGCTTGTCCTTATTCATTCTCATTCTCCAAAAGCATATATTTGAGTGCAGAATATCGGCGTGTTTTTTTATCGTTTTGTGCCATTTCAAATACCTCTGCCGAGCTTCCGACAACAACAAGCTTTTCCTTTGCTCTTGTAACGGCGGTATAGAGAAGATTTCTGTATTTCAGCTGCGGTATTACAGATATTATCGGCAAAATAACCGCCTTAAATTCACTGCCCTGACTTTTATGGACGGTAACGGCATAAGCAAGTTCAAGTTCAATCAGCTGATCCTTCATATATGTTGCTCTGCGGTCATCATCAAAGCAGATAATTACACATTCGTTTCTGTTATCTATCTTTTCGATTATGCCGATATCGCCGTTGAATATGCCCTCGCCCGAGTCCTTGCCCTTTTCCCAGCCGATATTGTAATTATTCTTTATCTGCATAACCTTGTCGCCCTCACGGAACACCTTGAAGCCGACGGTTATTTCATTTTTGCCCTTTTCGTGAGGATTAACAAGCTCCTGGAGCATTTTATTGAGATTATTCGTACCCGCTTCGCCCTTTTTGGACGGACATATAACCTGAATATCGGTAAAAGGAGAATAGCCGTAAGCCGCCGGCAAGCGTTTGGAATAAAGCTCCGCCACCGTCTGTGCGGTATCAAAAGCGTTTCTTCTCTCCATAAGGAAAAAGTCGCTGTCCTTTTTATCGATTATAACCTGCTCGCCGTTGACTATCCTATGTGCGTTTGTAACAATCAAGCTGTCAAGCGACTGCCTGAAAACCTCCTTCAATTCAACAACAGGTAAAAGTCCCGAACCGATTAAATCCGACAAAACATTGCCTGCGCCGACTGCGGGAAGCTGATCGGAGTCGCCGACCATTATAAATCTGCAACCGAACGGAAGTGCTGACAAAAGACTTGCAAAAAGGCTTGTATCAACCATTGAAAGCTCGTCAACTATAAGCACCTCACAGTCAAGCGGATTACGTAAATTACGCTGAAAAGCAGGTCTGTCGTTTTCGTCCCATTCGACCTCAAGCAAGCGATGAATTGTCTTTGCTTCCTTGCCCGTAAGCTCGCTCATTCGCTTTGCCGCCCTGCCCGTTGGCGCTGCAAGTGCAATTTCAAGTCCTTCGTTTTCAAATACCTTGATTATACTTTAGCGTTGTGGTTTTTCCTGTACCGGTCCGCCCGTCAAAATGAGCATACCTTTATTTATTGCGGTCTGAATAGCTTCCTTTTGCTTTTGGGCATATTCGATTTTCAGCGAAGCCTCAACCGCTTCGATTTCCTTATAAAGCGTTTTCCTTTCGGGAGGCGGAAATTTCAAAAGCACCTTCATTCTGTTGCTTATCGATTTTTCATCAAGATAAACGGATGTAAGAAAAATGAACTCCTTATTGTTCATTTCCTTTGAAACAAGCTTACTTTCGCCTATAAGCTCGTCAATCATAATGTCGGCGGTGTCCTCATTGGTGGAGAGATACTGCGCCGAAATTTTCACAAGCTTTTCCCTCGGCAAGCAGGTGTGCCCGTCCGAATACAAATTATGAGTAACTATATGTAAAATACCAGCTTTAATTCTATATGACGGGTTTGTGCCGTCGGGTAATTGTTCCGCTATCGCCTCTGCCTTCAAAGCCTTATTCCGGCACCGAAAGCACAAATCGAACGGAATTTCCATACTACTTCTAACCGCTTTTGCACCGAAAAGCTTATATGCCTTAATGCATTCGTTCGGCGTCATTCCGTAAGCTCAAGGTTCATCATAATACCTCTTACGGCAAACTGACTCTTGAAATCGCTCGACATTTTCTTTGCACGTTCTAAGGATATACCCTTTATAAGCGCAAGGCTTTCAGGCTCATTTTCAAGCACCTCAAACGAACGCTCTCCGAATTTTTCTATTATTCTTTCAGCCGTCGCAGGACCTATTCCCTTTACCGCACCTGCGCTGAGATAATTATAAAGCTGTTCCGTTGTGGCAGGCATATTTCTCTCGTAGCTTTCCACCTTAAACTGTCTGCCGAACGTATTGTGAAAAGTCCAATTACCCGAGCATTTAACGGTTTCGCCGACGGAAATTCCCGAGAAAATGCCAACGGCCGTGATAAGCTCGTCATCACAGCCAATTTCAAGCACGGTATATCCGTTCTGCTCGTTTCTGAACTTAATGTCCTCAACCGTACCGCTTATAATTTCGTTTTTAAGCTCTTCACTCATTTGAATAATTCCTCTAATTCTTCAACCGATACAAGATAAATTCCGTTCGTCTGCCTGCAAACATTCAAGCAGGAAAGCCTTTGCGCTTCATTCATTCCCTTATCGAGAACAAGCACCTTACCGTGATTTTCATCGCCGATAAGATTGAGCTTTGTCCTTGCGGAATATGCCGCTTGAGTTATCTCCTCTCCGCAGCCCTCCGACGGAATAATTATGTAATAGTCGTACTTGCCCTTCGGCATTAAAAGCTTGAACATTATCCCGTAAGACAGCGCAAGCAAGCCTAAAAGTATCAGTCCGACAAAAATCGATGCAAAAAACGCCTCTAACATTAAAAATCACCCATAACATAGTATGAGGCGAATTCAACAATGTGAGTAAACCTGTAAGCCGAGTTCTGTCATTGAAAGCAATTATCTATCTACTCGTACCGTTGCCGATACGCTCAAGCCATCCGTCGAAGTATCTGCCCAGCTGACAACTTCAGTCGATGTTGCATCGGGTAGGGTTTACTTGGCAATATTGTTACCAATATCCCGGTGAGCTCTTACCTCGCCTTTCCACCCTTACCGTATAAATACGGCGGTATATCTCTATGCACTTTCCCGGAGGTCGCCCTCGGCGGCCGTTAGCCGTTACCCTGCTGTGTGATGCTCGGACTTTCCTCATTGACGCATTGCTGCGCCCCCGTAATTGCTCAATCTACTCACATATATATTTTATTATATTTTTATCGCTATGTCAATTACCGTAATCACGCAATGACTTGAAAACATAGCCGTTTTCCCTTGCGTAATCGATTATTTTAGCAAGAGCGTTTGAGTTATCGGGCGAAACTGCGTGTAAAAGTATCACAGCGCCCGGATGCAGTCTTGCAGTTACCGTGTTAAAGCATAGTCCGCACCCTTTTGGTATTCAAATCCCAATCGGAATACGCAAGCGACCAAAACACGCTTTTATAACCGAGTGAGCCGACCAAATCAAGCGCACTTTCCGAATATTCGCCCATCGGGAAACGGAAATACGGCTCGGAATATCCGAAATTCGTCCGCAAATAATCGTCCATACCTTTATTTCCTGCGCCATTTCAGTTCTTGTAAGCGACGGGAAGGACGGATGCTTAACAGAGTGATTTCCGACAATATGACCTCGTTTATCATTCTCGATATAAGCTCGGGATACTGCTTTACTTGAGGCAAGGTGCAGAAAAATGCCGCCGGAACATTCTTTTCTTTAAGCGTGTCCAAAATTTTTGCGGTGTAGCCGTTTTCGTATCCGCAGTCGAAGGTAAGATAAAGCACCTTTTCACTTGAAACGGTATCAAGGCACAGTGCATTAAAATTGTGTTCGTCAAAATATTTTTGATTGTTCACGGAAACCTGATTGGGCTTTCCGTCCTTTGCGACGCCGAAGCCGTAGCCCTTTTTCTCCGTCGATAAATTTCTTGTATTTTCGGGGTCTGTAACCTTAAATTCAACGCAGGGAAGCGGCTCTCTGCCCGTGTAGGTCTTTCCGTCCTGAAGCACGGCAGAGCCCGAGCCTGCCTGCAAAACATTTGATTTTGAGCTGTCATTTTTATCATTCTTTTTTGTCGTTGTAAGCAATTCCGTTTTCATTTCCTCGGTTGTAGCTTCTGTGATTTTCTCGGAAGAGTCTGACGGAGTTGTTTCGTCTGTGATCGGCTCTTTTGAGCAAGAGCATAACAAAAACACGAATATTAAAGAAATAAGTACAGCTATAACTTTTTTCATTTTCATCACCTTATAAAAATGTCCGTTACCGTCGGCAACGGACTTACTTTGATTTTACATCATACTTTGCATATTTTCAACTATATTTGAAAAAGTGTTTATAGCTTTTTTAGCCGTCTTTTTCACATTTCTCATCGGATTGTCGTTCATAGCAGAACCTGCCATTGCAACTGCTGCGCCTAAAGCAAGGCTTGCACCGACAGCCTTCATTGTTTTTCTGTTTGCTTTTTCATTGTTTTCACCTCTTTATTTTTGTGATGTACTAATATTCTTTACACAAACAGAAAAATAATTATTGTATAGTTCTTTTATTTTTTGAAAAATATGTTAAAATAGATAAAAAAATTCGGGAGAGTATAAAATGTCGATAAATATAGTAATGGTTGAGCCTGAAATTCCGCAAAACACAGGCAATGTCGCAAGAACCTGTGCATTGACAGGCGCAAGACTTCATCTTGTAGGACCTATGGGCTTTAAGATTGATGACCGAAAGCTCAAAAGAGCAGGACTTGATTATTGGTATCTTTTGGATATTACATATTATGAAAATCTTGATGAATTTCTTGAAAAAAACAAAGAACACAAGGACAAATTTTATTTCTTCACAACAAAGGGCAGGCACATTTATTCGGATGTAAAATATCCCGACAACTGCTATCTTTTCTTCGGAAAAGAAACAAAAGGATTGCCCGAAGGCTTGCTCTACGACCACCCCGACACCTGCGTTCGTATGCCGATGTTAAACCACGAAAGAGCAAGAAGCCTTAACCTTTCAAACACCGTTGCGATTGCAACCTACGAGGTGTTAAGGCAGTGGAATTTCCCCGAACTTCTCTGCGAGGGTCAGCTCCACGATTTGAAATGGGATGAATAAAAAATTAAACCTATTGATATTCAATAGGCTTTTGTTGTGTCAAAATCAACTGTTACAAACAATTATACTTTTATATTATATCGTAGGGGCGAACTGTGTTCGCCCGTTTTTAATTTGCTATGAATTGACGGGCGACCGCATTTTCAGGCTCCCTCGTCAGAGGGAGCCTATGTTTGTGCTAAATTTTCAAATCAGATAAAAGCCGTGTATTAACCTTAAATTTTAATTTTACAGCGTAGGGCGGTGGCTTGCTGCCGCCGTTGGATTGTCGATAATTTATGACGATTTACGGTTGATATGCTATTAAAATATTCGCACACCCGTAGGGACACCCCTTGCGGTTGTCCGTCGATTTGATTTAATATATAATTTGCTGCGGACAGGGGCAAGCCCTGTCCCTACGGGTTAATATTTAATAACAGCCGATAACAGCTATATTTTCGCAAATTTTCTCGGCAGGAGCAAGCCACCGCCCCACCGTGTGGGATATATTTTTCGCTCCGTGCGAAACACCAACTTTGCGGACAACCGCAAGGGTTGTCCCTACGGTTTTGAATATTAAATTCACTTCACTTTCATTCAAGCGTTTTTGTCATAAGCACGGCGTTTTCGGTCGGGTGGGAATAAAAATTTTTTCTAAGTCCTACCTCCGAGAAACCGCATTTTCTGTAAAGAGCGATTGCGTTTTCGTTCGATTCTCTCACTTCAAGTGTTATAAACTCGGCATTTTTTTCACGGCTGACCTTTTCAAGATGCTCTAAAAGCCTTGTCGCAACACCTTTTTTTCTGAATTTTTCGCTTACTGCAAACATTGGTTATAGAAACCTCGCCGACAACATTAAAAGAGCCGATATATCCTGCCGTTTCGCCGTCAATTTTGGCAACAAAAAAATCGGCAACGGGGTTTTCAAGCTCCTCGAAAAGTGATTTTTCGCTCCACGGGTCTTGAAAGCACTCCTGTTCAATTTTTGCGATATTCTCAATATCCGCTTCGGTCATTTTTGAAATTTCAACATTCATTTTTTAACCCTTCGCATCATACCAGGTCTTGCCTATATTTGCGTCGCTGACAAGACGAACCTTCATTTTGCAAGCGTTTTCCATTTCCTCGCAAACGATATTTTTAACCGTTTCCGCCTCGCTTTCGGGCGCTTCGACTATCAATTCGTCGTGCACCTGCAATAAAAGTCTTGCTTTGAGATTTTCGGCTTTCAGTCTGTTATAAACTTTTATCATTGCGATTTTAATAATGTCTGCGGCAGTACCTTGTATGGGCATATTTCTTGCGACTCTCTCGCCGAAGGAGCGAAGCATACCGTTTGATGATGAAAGTTCAGGCAAGTATCTTCTTCTGCCGAAAAGCGTTGAAACATAGCCGTCTGCCTTTGCCTTTTCGACAATGCTTTTCATATACCCGTCAACGCCCGAATAATGGTGCAAATAGTCCTTGATGTATTTATCCGCTTCCGCCCTTGATACACCTATATCCTTTGAAAGCGAAAATGCACCGATACCGTAAACAATACCGAAATTTACAGCCTTTGCCCTTGAACGCACAAGCGGAGAAACCTCATTAAGCGGAATTTTGAACACCTGTGAAGCTGTTGTTGTATGAATATCCGTTTCGCTGTTAAAGGCGTCAATCATATTTTGGTCGTTTGCAATATCCGAAAGAACACGCAGTTCAATTTGCGAATAGTCGGCATCAATAAAGGTCATACCGTCCTCGGCAACAAAGAATTTTCGCATCTCTCTGCCAAGCTCTGTTCTTACGGGAATATTTTGAAGATTCGGCTCAACGGAGGATATTCTGCCCGTTCTCGTCTCAGTCTGATTAAAGGTTGTGTGAATTCTGCCGTCGGAAGAAATTTCCTTGATAAGACCGTCGCAATAGGTGGATTTGAGCTTTGCAAGAGTTCTGTATTCAAGGATAAATCTTACAATTTCATAGTCCTCGGCAAGTCCCTCCAAAACGTCTGCATTTGTGGAATAGCCTGTTTTCGTTTTTTTCTTTGTCGGGATTGCAAGGTCGTCAAAAAGCACCTCGCCGAGCTGTTTGGGTGAATTTATATTAAACTCACGCCCTGCAAGCGAATAGATTTCCTTTTGGAGTTCTGAAATGCGGGCAGAAAGCTTGTCGGAAAAGTCCTCGATACCCTCTCTGTCAACCTTAATTCCATAAACTTCCATTGATGAAAGCACCCTCGCAAGAGGCATTTCGATTTCATTAAACAGCTTTGTATTGTCCGTGCTCTCAAGTCTCGTCGCAATACGGCTCTTCAACGCTCTGTACGCCGAAAGGTCGGAAAGAATTTCGTTGTCATACTCGTAATACGGCACGGAAAACTCCGCCGCAAGTCGCTTTACGGAATAATCCTTTGCCGAGGGATTTAACAAATACGCACCGAGCAAAATATCAAAATCAATATCCTTTATGTCTCCGCCGTTTTTGAAAAAGTAGGATAAACCGCCTTTGAATTATAGGTGCAGGTTTTAATTTCCTTGTAGGAAAGCATTGAAAGCACCTTTTCAATGTCCTCGTCGGAAGTGAATTCATACACATAATCGGAGTCAACGGCGCAAATACCTTTTAAGCCGAATTTGTCGGTATCAAGGGCAAAGAAAAGCTCTTTTTCCGCATTTACCGATTTCTCCAAAAGTGAAATATCGGTGCTTTTTTCGGGTGCTTTTGACTGCGCTTCGTCATTTTTACTCGACTGTGCGGCAGCAGGCAAATCAAGACGCTCAAGGATTTTGAACATCTCATATTCGGTCAAAAGCTTCCTCGCTCTTTCGGGGTCGCCCTCGCCTTTTTTATATGAATTTATATCGGTATCAATCGGAACATTTACATCAATCGTTCCGAGCTTATAGCTGAGATACGCTTTTTCCTTGTCATTTTTGAGCTTAGTTCTGACAGACTCTTTTAACGTCTATTTCGTCGATATTTTCATAGATTTTATCGATAGAGCCAAAGCTTGAAATCAAAGCTGAGGCGGTTTTTCGCCAATTCCGGCAACACCGGGATATTGTCCGAGCTG
>ENA-OQEB01000538-OQEB01000538.1-human-gut-metagenome-genome-assembly--contig:-NODE-538-length-15522-cov-2.043651_pt1 | contig 15522 bp, 20 predicted proteins | sample MGYA00242787_ERZ504619 | MGnify/ENA primary metagenome ERZ504619 (study PRJEB26092, sample SAMD00036317) | human gut metagenome | host: Homo sapiens | study: EMG produced TPA metagenomics assembly of... | reverse complement strand
GTGATTTTCACACTATTCACCATAGCTTTCAGGCAACAAATAATTTATTAAACAATCACCGATTTTACCTGCGTTGCCTGAACAGGCGTGATGGTGATTTCTGCCATCTCAAAATTTTGCCAAAGGCAAATTTTGAGGGCTATAGATAGTATAGTGTGATTCTTCACACTATACCCTCCGTTGCGACAGCTTACTGTTCAATATGTCAATAAACGAATCGTTCTTTATTCTTATAAAGTCAGCATATACCTTTGATTTTTTAATTATAAGCTTGCTTCCTGACGGAATAACAATCGAGTCGTCTCCGTCGCAGGAAATACAAATAACTTCTTTTTCACTTTCGGGAACAGTTACGCAGATTTCCGAATTTGAGTCAAAAACAATAGAGCGTGCAAAAAGAGAGTGTGTGCAAATCGGCGTAAGCAAAATGCTCTCAATTCTCGGGTCAACGACAGGTCCGCCTGCAGAAAGCGAATAAGCGGTTGAGCCTGTCGGCGTTGAAATTATTATACCGTCGGCATAATATTCGTTTATCCTGTTTCCGTCACAAGCAACATTGAGCTTAACCATTTTTATCGGCTCGCCTCTTGCGATTGCAATATCATTTACGCAAAAATCCTCACGGACTATCGAATTTCCGTCCTTATCGAAAACAGACACCTCAAGCAGCATTCTGTTGTCGGTAACATAATTTCCGCTGATAAGATTTTTAATAAGCGGTATTTCGTTCTTTTCAAGACCTGCCATAAAAGCAAGATTTCCTGCATTCACACCCAAAATAGGCTTGTTGTATTTACAGGCTTTTTTTGCGGCGTGAATAATTGAACCGTCTCCGCCGACAGCAATTACAATGTCGCAGGTGCCGAGTAGCTCGTCCGAGCTCATAAATCGGCAATCAAAACCGATTTGCCCCTCAAGGTTATCCTCGAAAAAGTATTCGACTCCGTTTTCCGAAAGAAAATCACAGACGTTTTTTGTAACCTCGTAGGCATGCTTTCTTGTTAAATTAGGAATAATAGCAATTCTCATCTTATTCTCCCGAATTGAGCGTGTTGTGTGAAGCGTCAACAATCGCATCAATATCAAAGCTGTTAAACTGTGGCTCGTTTTCCTTTTTCAAATACATAAGGTATTCGATATTACCCTCCGGTCCTTTAACGGGCGAAAAGTCAAGCCCGAGCACCGAAAAGCCTGTTTCATACGCAAAATTCAATATATCCTTTACAACCTCTTTATGAGTTGAAAGATCTCTGACTACACCTTTTTTACCGACCTTTTCACGTCCTGCCTCAAACTGAGGCTTGATAAGACAAACACTGCAAGCACCGTCGTTAAGAAGCGGTAAAAGCACGGGAAGTATTTTTTTAAGCGATATAAACGACACGTCACAGCTTGCAAAATCAAGCTTTTCGCCGATATCGTCAATTGTCAAATATCTGAAATTTGTACGTTCCATATTGACAACACGTTCGTCCGTTCGAAGCTTCCACGCAAGCTGACCGTAGCCAACGTCAACAGAATAGACCTTTGCCGCATTGTTTTGGAGCATACAATCTGTAAAGCCGCCCGTTGAAGCGCCGATATCCATACAAACAAGTCCGTCAAGCGAATATCAAAGGCTTTCATTGCCTTATTAAGCTTTAATCCGCCACGGCTGACAAACGGCAGTTTTTCTCCCCTGACCTCGATTTTATCGGTGTCTTTAAGAGCATAGCCTGCCTTTGTTATCTTTTGACCGTTGACATAAACCTGCCCTGCCATAATCAATGCGCCTGCTTTTGCACGTGAATCGGTAAAATTCTGTTCAAAAAGCGCAACATCAAGTCTTTTATTCTGTGCCATAATTACTCCGTACAAATATTATATATACCGTCCGTATCAAGACTGTATTTTTTATAAAGCTCCGACACGGGAGCGTGTTCGACAAAACTGTCGGTTATCGCCGTTGCCTTGTAAACTCCGCTAAAGCCTCTCTCTTCGAGCATACAGCCAAAGGTTTCGGCAATACCGCCGTTTTTTGTGCCTTCTTCGAAGAAATACACATTTTTACAATTAAGTGCCAATTTCACAGCTTCCTCATCAATAGGCTTAATCCTGTTAAGCTTTATAACAAAGAAGCTCTTGCCCTCGGAAATTAATCTGTCGCAGGCAAGGCAAGCGTGCGAGCTGATTTTTCCGTAAGTAACAATACAGTTTTCCGCTTTTTCGCTTGAATAAATACTGTAATTTTTATCAATAAGAGTATAGTTTTCCTCATTGATTGCCTTTTCCTGTCCTCTCGGATAGCGGATAACAACAACGCCCTCTGTATGATATATGGCGTTGATAAACGAATTTTTCAATTCGTCATAATTGCTCGGCGAAAATACTGTGATATTCGGAACTGAATTGAGCAAGGAAGCATCAAGGATGCCTGATGCGATATTCCGTCCTCTCCGACAAAGCCTGCTCTGTCAACTGCAATTATCATATGAAGATTTTGCATTGTTCCGTCGTGAACAAGCTGATCAAAGCAGCGCTGTAAGAACGACGAATAAACAGCAAACACGGGAACCATGCCGCCCCTTGCAAGCCCTGCGCAAAAAGTTACTGCGTGTTCCTCGGCAATTCCAACGTCAAAAAATCTTTTCGGATATTCCTTTTTGAAAGGCTCAAGTCCCGTACCGAGACTCATTGCAGCCGTAACTGTACAAATTCGCTTATCCTTTGAAGCAAGAGCGCACATAAGCTCGCCGAATTCCGAAGAAAAGTTCTTGCCCGAATATATAGGCTCGCCCGTGTTTATGTTGAATTTTGATACGCCGTGAAATTCGCTCGGATTTTCCTCGGCAAAGTCGTAGCCCTTACCCTTTGTCGTAGATATGTGCAAAAGAACGGGAACGTCCTTGACCATTTTTGCGGTTTCAAGAGCCTCACAAAGCTGGTCTATGTTATGACCGTCGATAGGACCCATATATCTAAAGCCGAAATCCTCAAAGAAGGTGCTTTTGTAAATATAGTTTTTAATTCTTGTTTTTAACGCGTAAATACGTGCCGAAAGCCTTTTTACCGATCAAAGGGATTTTGTTAATTGCGGTTTCGGTATGAGCCTTGAGCTTATAATATCTCGGAGTTGAACGAATTACCGCAAGATAACGTGCAACCGAGCCGACATTTTTGGATATAGACATCTCATTATCATTCAAAATAACAATAAGATTTTTGCCTGTTCGCCCTGCGTTGTTAAGCGCCTCGTAAGCGAGTCCGCCTGTAAGTGCTCCGTCGCCTATAACCGCTATTGTAGAGTGCTTGTCATTGTTGATACTGTTTGCAGTAGCAACTCCGAGAGCCTGTGAAATCGACACGCTCGAGTGCCCGCTGAAAAATATATCGTGCTCACTCTCATTGGGATTTGAAAAGCCCGACAAGCCATCCTGCGTGCGCAAGGTGGAAAATTCCGAGTATCTGCCCGTCAAGAGCTTATGCGTGTAGCATTGATGACCTACATCCCAAATAATCTTATCCTTAGGCGAATTAAACACCCTGTGCAAAGCGATTGTAAGCTCAACAACACCGAGGTTCGACGCAAGATGACCGCCGTTTTCGGAAACGGTGTCAATAAGCACCTCTCGGCATTCCTCTGCGAGTTTAGGCAAATCGCCTTTATCAATTTTTTTAACATCGGCAGGCGATGTAATGTTCTCCAAATACATAATAAAACCTCCGACAGAATTATTTTTTTTCTGTCAGCAAGACTGATTGCAAAATTTCTCAAAAACTCGGATTTGCCGTTATCAAACACGTCAAGAGCCGCCAAAGCCTCATTTGTAAGCTGTTCAACGATTTGCTTTGACTTTTCAATTCCGAGCAATGAAACATAAGTGATTTTTTCGTTCTTTTCGTCGCTTCCGACAGGCTTCCCGAGCGTTTCGGTATCGCTTGTAACGTCAAGAATATCGTCAACAATTTGGAATGCGAAGCCGATACACTCTGCGTACCTTTCCGCTGCTTCAAGCTTTGTTTTGTCCGTAGCGTTAGCCGCATAACAGCCCAAAAGCACAGCCGACTTTATAAGTGCGCCTGTTTTAAGTGCGTCAATGGTTTTGATTTTGTCATAATCGGGCGTTGTCTTTTCAGCCTGTAAGTCAAGCACCTGACCGCCGACCATACCTGCAATACCCGCAAGCGAAGCAAGTGTGCGAGCAGCAAGAATTTTATTCTCGGGCAAAACATTATTGCCGTCAAGCAAAGCTGTTTCAAATGCAAGCGTCAAAAGTCCGTCGCCTGCAAGAAGCGCATATTCTTCGCCGTATGCCTTATGACAAGAGGGCTTGCCTCGTCTGAAATCGTCATTATCCATACATGGCAAATCGTCATGAATAAGCGAATATGTGTGTATCATTTCAACCGCACACGCAAAGTTCATAGCGTCCTCAATACTTCCGCCGCAAAGCTTGCAAAACTCAAGTGTAAGGATAGGTCTTATACGCTTTCCGCCGTTAGACAGCGAATAATTCATAGCTTCTCTTACATAACCCTGACCGTCTTTAACGCTATAAAGACGTTTTGAAAGCTCCTTTTCAATGAGCTCTGCGTATTCATTTACGGTATAATTACTCATTATTATCACTCTCCGAATTCTCGGTAATAAGCTGTGTGAACTTCTGCTCTGCGGCATTAAGCTTTGAATTGCAGAAATTTGCAAGCTTCGTACCCTCCTCAAAAAGCTTCATAGACTCTTCAAGCGGAACGCTGCCGTTTTCCAGCTTTTCAACTATTTCTTCAAGGCGTTTATACGCCTGCTCATAAGTTAATTCCTTCATTTTAACTCCTTTATTTCACAAACGGCACTTCCGTTGTAAAAATCGACTTTTAAGTCATCTCCGACTGTTAAAGACTTGGTTGAACTTATAATTTTGCCATCAGAATACGCCACGCTGTATCCCCTTGCAAGCACATTTAACGGACTTAAAGCGTTAAGCTTCGCAACCGTGCTTGAAAAATCGTGCCTATATTTCTGAATTTCGGTTTTAGCAAATGAATTGAGCTTAATTTCCGTGCCATCCAACATCATACGCTTAATATTTATTGTGTTAAACGGGTCTTTAAGACAATTATTGTTCTTAATGGCGTTTAACGACTCCCTGCTTTCGGAAATCATACTGCGTACAATACTCATTATTTCATAGCTCATAGAATTAAGCTGCTTTTTAAGCTCTGCCATATCGGGAACTGCCATTTCAGCCGCCGCAGACGGAGTTTCTGCACGTCTGTCAGCGACAAAATCGGAAATCGTAAAATCCGTTTCGTGCCCAACCGCAGAAATAATCGGAACCTTGCAATCATAAATTGCACGGGCAAGCTTTTCGCTGTTAAAGCTCCACAAATCCTCAATCGAGCCGCCGCCTCTGCCGATAATCACAATCATCAACGGAACCCGTGTTACTGAAGTAATTTACCGCCTTAACAAGCTGATTTTCTGCGTTTTCGCCTTGAACGGATACCGGATATAAAATCGCCTCGGCACACGGAAAACGCCTTGAAAGTATATTTTTAATATCTTGAACCGCCGCACCTGTCGGAGAGGTAATAATTCCGACTTTTTCGGGGAATGGCGGCAAGCTCTTTTTGTGAGAAGCGTCGAATAGACTCCTCGCAATTTGCGCTTAACTTGCTCTAACTGAAGCGTTAACGCACCAACGCCGTCGGGCTGCATATCGTCAATATATATTTGATAAGCTCCTGCCGCCTCAAAAAGCGACACTCTGCCTCTGACAATAACGCTCATTCCGTCCTCGGGCATAAAGCGAAGCCTTTGAGCGTTTGACTTGAACATAACGGCTTTTATAGCGCTGTTTTCGTCCTTTAGAGTAAAATACATATGCCCTGTTCTGTAATGGTTATTGAAATTTGAAATCTCTCCGACCATAAAGACGCAGTTCAAAGAATAATCGCCGTCAAGAAGCCGTTTGACATAATTATTAAGTTTGTGTAACCGTCAAAACGGTAGGACGTGCATCAATCATAGCCTTACCTATATTTTAAGCTTGTAAGATAAGCTGTTCCGCAAGCGTTGTCCGCAGAATAAACAGGCAACGAGAAAACAGCGTTATACTTTTCTGTCATATATTCTCTTAAAAGAGTGTTCGAGGAAACACCGCCCGAAAAAAGCACGGGCATATTTCCGTATTTTCCAATTATATTTTCGAGCATTTTATCAACGGAAGCAATAATGCTCTGCAAACAAAACCTTGCAATATCCTCGGGCTTTTCGCCGTTTTCAAACATTGCTTTCGTCTTGTTTTCTATGCCCGAAAGCGAGCAATCGGTATTTTTTACCGAAGCCTTAACCGTATAATCCTTATCGCTTTCAAGCGAAAGCCTGTCAAGCTCAACGCCGCACGGGAATTTAAGCGAAAGCATAACGCCCGTTCTGTCGATCGCCTGTCCTGCTTTAAGGTCAAGAGATTTTGCGATTATTTCGGTTGAATTATGTTTTCGCAGTCAGGTCTTACAAGCACAGCCTCGGTTGTGCCGCCTGAAAGATGAAACGCTATAAATTCCTTTTTTAGCAATTCATCGTTTCCGCTTGAAAATGCAACTGCGGCTATATGCCCCTGCTGATGTGAAAACTCGTACAACGGAAGCTTATTCACGGCACTCAAAGAACGGGCAACCGCAACACCCGATAAAAAGCAAGGCATATAAGAGCCCTCTTCGCTTCTCGGAGAAACGGAAACACCGACAGCCGAAATTTCTCCGTTAAACTGCGAAAACAGCTTTTCTATAACCTCGGGCAGCTGAACGGTATGGTGAAACACCGCATCACTCTGGCGAAGTCCGAGAGCACCCTCTTTGACGGGCAAAAGCATTTTTTCGCTTATCGCCTGCCCTGTTATATCGTCATAAATCGCAGCGGAGGTTGTGTAATTACTCGTATCAATACCGAGAAAATTACTCATTTTCCGTTCCTCTTATGTATGAGCCTAAAATTCCGTTAATAAACGAAGCATCGGAGGAAGCGCCGTATTTCTTTGCAAGCTCAACAGCTTCATTTGCCGAAACGCTTGACGGAACAGAGTCGAGATACATAATTTCCGCAATCGCAAGGCGAAGTATCGCAAGCGTTACCTTAGGAAGCCTCTCCTTTTTCCAGCCTATCGAATACTTTTCAATAACCTCATCAATAGCGTCAAGATTTTCATATACGGTCTTTGTCAAGCTTTCTGAAAACAGAGATTTTTCAAAGCACTCCGTCTCATAAGCATAGGACATAAGCTCGTCCGTATCAACATCATCATTAAACTGTTTTTCAAAAACAAAAATAAACGCCTGCTCACGTTCTTCGGTTCTTGTCATAAATAATCACCATAGCCTTTCAGCAACAAATATTTTATTAAATAATCACCGTTCAACCTGCGTTGCCTGAACAGGCGTGATGGTGATTTCTGCCGGCTCAAAATTTTGCCAAAGGTAAATTTAGGGCATTATAATTATGTGAATAGTGTGATTTTCACACTATTCACCATAGCCTTTTAGGCAACAAATAGTTTATTAAAATTCACCGTTTCAACCGTGTTGCCTAAACAGCGTGATGGTGATTTCTGCCATCTCAAAATTTGCCAAAGGCAAATTTTGAGGGCATTATAATTATGTGAATAGTGTGATTTTCACACTATTTCCTGCCGTGTTTAGCCTTAAATCTGAATATATCAAATATATTATAGTATGTTATCGCACCGATTTCAAGCAAAACTATTTACGCAAACGGCTTTTAGTGGTACAATATCTATCGGTGATATAATGCAGGTTTTCAAAACGAAAAATTATGAAGAAACCGTGGCGCTTGCCGAGAAATTCGGAAAGCAGGTTAAAAAGGGCACCGTAATTGCATTTTACGGCGGACTCGGTATGGGTAAAACCGCATTTACCACGGGCGTTGCAAAGGGTATGGGCATTGAATGTGATGTCAGCAGTCCGACCTTTGCGATTGTAAATGTTTACGGGAAAAACTCGGAGCTCTGTCATTTTGATATGTACCGTGTTTCTTCCTGGGACGACCTCTATTCGACAGGCTTTTTTGATTATATGGATATGGGAAGCGTGCTTTGCGTTGAGTGGAGTGAAAATATCGAAAACGCTTTGCCCGATAACACCGTTAGGGTTACTATCGAAAAGGGCGAGGGCGACGACGACCGAATAATTACCGTTGACGGATGTGATTTTGAAATATGAAAATTTTATCGCTTGAATGTTCATCCCTGAGCGCAGGTGCAGCTTTGATTGAGGACGGAAAGCTTATTGCAGAGAGCTTTCTCAATACGGGGCTTACTCACTCGCAAACTCTTATGCCGATGGTTGAGGGTGTGCTTAAAAATACAAATACGGCTGTTCGTGATGTTGATGTCATCAGCGTCAGCGCAGGTCCGGGCTCATTTACGGGCGTCAGGATAGGCGTTGCGGCGGCAAAAGGACTTGCGGACGGCTTTGCTACACCGTGCTTTGCCGTGTCGTCGTTGGAGGCTATCGCTTATCCGTTTAAGGACGAAAATGCGGTTGTGTGTGCGGTTATGGACGCAAGATGCAATCAGGTTTATACGGCTTCGTTCTTGAAAGGGGAGAGGTTGTTCCCCGACGAGGCAATATTGATTGACGAGCTGCTTGAAAAGCTCAAAGGACTTAACAAGCCTGTTATTTTTGTAGGCGACGGAGCTAAAATGTGCTTTGAAAGGTTGTCGGGCGAGCTTTCAAAGGCTGTGTTGGCTGACGGGCAAAGACGTTTTCCGAAGGCGTCGAGCGTTGCGCTTATTGCGTATGATAAAATTCTCTCGGGCGAAAAAACTGTCGGTGCGAATGAACTTTTGCCGATTTATTTGAGGCTGCCGCAGGCGCAGAGAGAGCTTAACAATAAATTAAAAAACAAAGGAGAATAAATTATGCTTTATTTGGGAGCTGACCACGGTGGATTTGAGCTTAAGGAGTCCATCAAAAAATATCTTGACGAAAAGGGGATAGAGTACGAGGATTGCGGTACGTATTCCGCCGATTCGGTTGACTATGCGCTTATTGCCAAAAAGACTTGCGACAAAATCGTTTCGGGCAAGGGCAACAAGGGTATCCTTTGCTGTGGCACGGGAATCGGTATTTCAATGGCGGCAAACAAGGTGAACGGTATCAGAGCCGCTTGCTGCTCGGACTATTTCAGCGCAAAATATACAAGACTTCACAATGACGCAAATGTGCTTTGCATGGGCGGCAGAGTTGTAGGCGCAGGTCTTGCACTCGAGCTTGTGGAGGTTTTCCTGAACACCGAATTTGAGGGCGGCAGACACCAGAGAAGAATAGATCAGCTCAAAGATATCGAAAACGCTCAAAAATAACTTGTAATTAAATTTTTAGTGGTATATAATTATTGTGGTAAATGAAAAGAAGTATATGGAGGAAATGAAAATGGCAAACATTACAATTACAAATCATCCGCTTATTCAGCATAAGCTTAGCATTTTGAGAGATAAAAACACAGGTTCTAAGGAATTTAGAGCGCTTATTTCGGAAATCGCTACTCTCCTTTGCTATGAGGCAACAAGAGATCTTCCGCTTGAGGAGGTTAACGTTGAAACACCCGTAGCGGTTGCAAAGGCAAGAGTAATCGCAGGTAAAAAGCTCGCTTTCGTACCGATTCTCCGTGCAGGTACGGGTATGCTTGACGGCGTTCTTTCACTTGTACCGTCGGCAAAGGTTGGTCATATCGGTATGTACCGTGACCCCGAAACAGCACTTCCCGTTCCTTATTACTGCAAGCTTCCGTCGGATATTTCACAGCGTGAGGTTTTCGTTATCGACCGATGCTTGCAACAGGCGGCTCTGCTATCGACGCTATAAATCAGATTAAGGCATATAATCCGAAATCAATCAAATTTATGTGCATCATTGCAGCTCCCGAGGGAATTGAGGCTCTTTCGCTCGCTCATCCCGACGTTGAAATTTTCTGCGCTGCTTGTGATGAATGTCTCAACGAGCATAAGTATATCGTTCCCGGTCTCGGCGACGCAGGCGACAGAATTTTCGGCACAAAGTAATTTGACGAAATAAAGAATATAAAAACCCTTTTTTTGCATATCTATTACTGATATGTAAAGGAGGGTTTTAGTTTTGAATTATACAGTTGATGACCGTGCCGCAGAGCTTGGCGAATACATAATTACCAACAATGCAACTGTCAGAAGCACCGCAAAGGCGTTTGGAATAAGCAAAAGCACCGTTCATACGGACGTTTCGCAAAGGCTTAAAAAGAGCGATTATGCGCTTTATTTGAAGGTGCGCAGGGTGCTTGACGAGAACAAGGCTCAACGGCATATACGGGGCGGACTTGCCACAAGGGAAAAGTATAAAAGCCTACATTCCGAGAGCATTAAAACACCGTGAAAAATTACAAAAAAGCTCTAACCGATTTTTCGGTTAGAGCTTTAATTATTGTGCCGTCAGGATGTCGGATTAGTACATTCCGCCGCCCTGTGCCATTGCTGCAGCAGCTGCTGCGTCAGCCTGCGGATCGGGGATGTCTGTAACGAGAGACTCGGTTGTAAGAACCATAGCCGCAACGGAAGCTGCGTTCTGGAGAGCCGAACGTGTAACCTTAGCAGGGTCAAGAATACCTTTCTTGAACATATCAACATATTCTTCCTTGCCGAAGTCGAAGCCGTAGCCCTTCTTGTTCTTGTTTACGATTTCATTTACGATAACAGAGCCCTCAAGACCTGCGTTGCGAGCAATCTGTCTAACAGGCTCTTCGATAGCCTTAACAACAATGTTGATACCTGTTTTAAGGTCAGCGTCGTCTGTGTCAAGAAGCTTTTCAACCTCGGGGATAGCGTTCAAAAGAGCAACGCCGCCGCCTGCTACGCAACCCTCTTCAACAGCTGCCTTTGTAGCTGCAAGAGCGTCCTCGATACGAAGCTTCTTTTCTTTCATTTCGGTTTCGGTAGCAGCACCTACACGGATAACAGCTACGCCGCCTGCAAGCTTTGCAAGTCTTTCTTGAAGCTTCTCACGGTCAAATTCAGAGGTTGTGTCCTCAATCTGACTCTTGATCTGTGCAACTCTGCCTTGATGCTGTCCTTGTCGCCTGCGCCGTCAACGATAGTGGTGGTTTCCTTTGTAATCTTAACCTGCTTAGCCCTACCGAGCATAGGAATATCGGTGTCCTTAAGCTCAAGACCGAGGTCTGATGTAATTACCTGACCGCCTGTAAGAATTGCGATGTCTGAAGCATTTCCTTTCTTCTGTCGCCAAAGCCGGGAGCCTTAACGCATACGCAAGTGAATGTGCCTCTCAATTTATTGACAAGGATTGTTGAAAGAGCCTCGCCCTCAACGTCCTCTGCGATGATAACGAGCTTTGAGCCTGCCTGCAAAATCTTTTCAAGCAAGGGGAGAACTTCCTGAATTGAAGAAATCTTCTTGTCTGTGATAAGAATGTAAGCGTCATCGATAACAGCTCCATCTTGTCTGTATCTGTTACCATATAGGGTGAAATGTAGCCTCTGTCGAACTGCATACCCTCAACAACGTCGGAGTAAGTCTCGGAAGTCTTTGACTCCTCGATAGTGATAACGCCGTCAGCGGTAACCTTTTCCATAGCGTCTGCAATGAGCTTGCCGACAAATTCATCTGCTGCCGAAATTGTAGCAATTCTTGCAATGTCGCTTGAAGATTTAACGGGCTGTGCGTTTGCCTTGATAGCCTTAACAGCAGCGTCTACTGCCATCTGCATACCTTTTTTAACTACCATCGGGTTTGCGCCTGCGGCAACATTTTTCATACCCTCACGAACGAGAGCCTGTGCAAGCAACGTAGCGGTTGTTGTACCGTCGCCTGCAACGTCATTTGTCTTTGTGGCAACCTCTTTGACGAGCTGAGCACCCATATTTTCAAATGCGTCCTCAAGCTCAACCTCTTTAGCGATTGTAACGCCGTCGTTTGTGATAAGGGGAGCGCCGTACTTTCTGTCAAGACAAACGTTTCTACCCTTAGGTCCCAATGTGATTTTAACTGTGTTGCTCAACTTGTCGATACCCGACTGTAAAGCCTTGCGAGCTTCCTCGCCGTATATAATCTGTTTAGCCATAATTCATTACCTCCAATAATTATTCAACAACTGCAAGAATGTCTGACTGACGAACGATAACGTATTCAACGTCGTCAATTTTAACTTCCGTGCCTGAATATTTGCTTGTGATTACCTTGTCGCCGACCTTGACGTACATTTTAATATCCTTACCGTCAATAACGCCGCCGGGGCCTACTGCAACAACCTCTGCAACCTGAGGTTTTTCCTGTGCGGAAGCGGCAAGAATGATACCGCTTTTTGTGGTTTCTTCGAGTTCAACTGACTTGAGTACAACTCTGTCAGCAAGTGGTTTGATTGTCATATAAGATTCCTCCCAAAAGAATTAAATACATTTATTAGCACTCTTTAACCCCGAGTGCTAATATATATTTTAGCCGATTACAAAAAAATCAAGTACTTTTCCAAAAATTCATAAATTTGTAATAAATAAGCAATAATCCGTTTAGTGTCCCACATTTTTTGTTCCTTTAATTGTTATTGTATTTTCCGAGAAAATATGATAATATATATCGGTAATTCAATTTTGGGGTTGATGTATTTGATTCCGCAATTTCTAAAGGATAAAAGCTTCCCCGTCGCATATAAGCTGTTGGCGGTTTCGCTGTTTCTCGGCGCACTCTTGCCCGAGTATCTGACGGTAATCATACCGTTTGTGGTCTTTGTCTTTTGTGTTACAAGGAAAAACACGGAGCGTGTCAGCTTAAAGGGAGATAAGTTTCTTATCGTTATGTCGGTCTATGCCGTGTATCTTGCAGTAACTGCCTTTTGGGCAAAGGTTCCGATGGTTTCCGTTATGATGGGAATTATTTGGATCGGGGCGACGGTTTGCGCTATGACAATCATCTCGCTTTGCGACACGAGGGAGAAAATTGAAAATATTATGCTCTGCCTTGTCGGTACGGCGGCTGCGAACTCGATAATCGCCATAATTCAGATGTGCTTTATGGCAGTCGGACGCTCCGATTTGTTCCCTAATCCGCTTTATCAAAGGCTCGATGAATTCGTTTACGGTCTCATAAATTATGATTTCTTCTTTGAAGAGGTCAGGGACAGGGTAGCCGCTTGCTTTGAAAATCCGCTGATTTTTGCAACATTTCTTGTAATGGTATTTCCGATAGCGGCGTATTGCTGCTTCTATACCGCAACGAAAAAGCGGCGTGCGTTCTCAATAATATGCTCATTGCTCATCTTCTTCGGCATACTCTTTACGTTTTTAAGAGGTGCGGCGGTTGCGATTATCGTATCGTTTATGGTGCTTTCGTTCGCAGGCAAAAAACCGGCTAAATTTATGTCGGGCGTTGCGGCGGCGGCTTCGCTTATAATAATGGTAACGATTTTTGAACGCAGAGGCGTTGCGGCGTCGCAGGACCTTTCGACCAATTACAGAATAGGTCTTTGGGGCTGTACGTTCGGACTTATAAAGGACAATTTCCTTTTGGGCGTTGGTGCAGGCTATAATAATGTTACGGGTTATCTTTTTGAAAACGGACTTGAGTTTTCACACTCGCACAATCTGTTTATCGAAGTTCTTGCCGAGGGCGGAATAATAGGCTTAGGTCTGTTTGGTGTGCTGCTTTCGGTAATGGCTTATGATTTTGTCAAGCTCTGCCGTATGACAGGCTGGTATAGAAGCTACGGTATAGCTTTTCTTTCATCACTTACGGGCTTTGCGGTGATGTCATTGTTTGACAACACCTTGTGCACGCCCAAACAAATTCTGTGCTTTGCCGTGCTTGCAGGTGTATGCAGGCGGCATTACGCATAAAGACAAAAACATCGGGGGATAGGAAAAATGAAGGAACAACTTAAAATTTATCAAAGGAAAATTGGGCTACGGCGTCGGCGCAATAGGTCTTGACCTGAGCTACGGTATGTTCTACACATACTTTCGTATTATCTGTCGAGCGTGCTCAATCTTCCCGAGGCGTTTTTGCTTATATTAACGCCTATCGCAAGAATTTGGGACGGCATTAACGATCCAATGATGGGTACTATCGTTGATAATACCAAAACAAAATTAGGAAAATACCGTCCGTGGATTTTAATAGGCGCATTGTCGAACGCTGTCGTTCTTTCCTTGCTCTTTACCTCGTTCGGTATGAGTGGAATGAAGCTTTATATCTACATTGCCGTTATGTATGTCCTTTGGGGTATGACAAACACAATGGCTGATATTCCTTATTGGTCAATGATTCCGTCGTTCACAAGCGAGGAAAAGGAAAGAAACCTTGTCGCAACCGTTGCAAGAACATTTTCGGGCGTAGGTCAGGGTATCATTTCAATTTTGACTCCCATCATCTGCCCCTTGCTCTCAAGCGACCTTGAGCAGAAAACCGATAAGGGCTATTCGGCTTCGGGCTTCTCAAGATGGGCAATTATATGCGGTATCGCATTGGTGCTTTTCTCACTTATCTGCTTCCTCACAACGAAGGAAACAAATGTTGTATATAATGAAAAACAGAAATTCAGCTTTAAGCAGATTTTCAACGTTATCAAGTCAAAACGATCAGCTTGTTGTATTTATGGTCTTTGCAATGCTTTCAAACGCAGGCTGGTATCTTACCTCTTCGACAGCGGCTTACTACTTCTCGGACGCTCTCGGCGACCCGACAAAGCAGTCCTTGTTCGGCACGATAGGTGCGGTGGGTTCAATCCTCGGACTTTTGGTAGTTCCGTTGCTTTCACAGAAGTTTTCAAAGCGTACCACATATACGATTTCGCTTGTATTCTCAATCTTAGGCTATGCGTTGATGCTGTTGTTCGGCGCATTCATAAAGCTGCCTATCGTACTCGATGTTTGCTATATTATCGCTTCTATCGGTATTTCCTCAATGTTCGTCTCACAGACTATTTTCTTGGCGGATATTGTCGATTACGGCGAGTATAAGAACGGCGTGAGAAACGAGAGTATCACTTTCTCAATGAAAGGCTTCTTGCAGAAGATGGCATATACCATTCAGACGATTGTTCTTTTCGGCACACTTTGGGCAATGAACTACAACGCACAGAATGAGGCAGGCAGCTTCACAAACGGCACAAAGACGGGTATCGGCGTGCTTGCTTTCGGTGCTCCGATAGTGTTCCTTACAGCTTCACTTATCGTATTCAGAAAGAAGTTCAAGATTTACGGCGAGCTTGCAGATAATGTTCACGCATACATTATCGAAAAGAGAAAAGAAACCGGCGAGAACGAAAAAGAAGATTAAATTTAATATAGTACCGTAGGGACAGGGCTTGCTCCTGTCCGCACAAACCAATAAAAACAAAACAATTCTCGGCTGTTATCAAATTAAAAAGCAGACGAAACTTAAGGCTCCCTCTGACGAGGGAGCTGTCGTTTTTCGCAGAAAAATGACTGAGGGAGAGAAAGCAATAAACATCAAACTTTCGTTATCTCTCCCTCAGTTCGCTACG
>ENA-OQEB01000536-OQEB01000536.1-human-gut-metagenome-genome-assembly--contig:-NODE-536-length-15538-cov-2.348582_pt1 | contig 15538 bp, 27 predicted proteins | sample MGYA00242787_ERZ504619 | MGnify/ENA primary metagenome ERZ504619 (study PRJEB26092, sample SAMD00036317) | human gut metagenome | host: Homo sapiens | study: EMG produced TPA metagenomics assembly of... | reverse complement strand
GCGGCGGTTCCGCACCATCTCCACCGCTTCGCTCATCACCATCCTCTGCATTCTGGGCTGCCACCTGCTCCACACCGAGGCCAGCCATGCCATCATCGGCACCCTGATGATCCTCACGCCCGGCATCGCGTTCACCATGGCATCCGGGATTTTGTGCAGGGCGATTATCTTTCCGGCACCATCCGGATGATCGACGCGCTGCTCATCGCAGCCAGCATCGCCATCGGCACCGGTCTGGTGCTGGGGGCCTATGCCGCATGGACGGGGGTGGTGGCTGCATGACAGAACTTCTGTTGACGAGCGAGCAGATCGGCCAGCTGGTGGCCCAGTTCTTCATCGCCGGGGCGGGCACCTGAGCTTTGCCGTTCTCTTCGCTTCCCCCAAGCGCACCCTGCCCTACTGCGCCTTGTCGGCGCGATGGGCTGGTTCATTTACGAGCTGGCCGTCCTCTTCGGGCTGGAAAGTTTTGCCGCCTCGCTGCTGGCCGTCATCCCGCTGACGCTGCTGGCCCGCATCTTCGCCATCGTGCTCAAAACGCCGGTCACCATCTTCCTGCTGGCCGGCATCTTCCCGCTGGTGCCCGGTGCCGGCATCTACTACACCGCCTACTACTTCATCCAGGGCAACAACGCTCTGGCTCTGGCCAACGGCATCTCAACGTTCAAGATCGCCGTGGCCCTTGCCATCGGCATCGCGCTGGTGCTGGGGCTTCCGCTGCCCCGCCTCAAGACCCGCCCCAGGAAATGAACAAAAACGCTCCGGCACAATGCCGGAGCGTTTTTGTTCATCAGGAGAGCAGCAGCAGCTGTGCGCCGCCTGCCATGTTCAGCTGGAAGAACGCCTTCTGGCCGTCCTCACTGTAACTGACCTGCACCGGGTCTTGCTTCCATCGGCATGGACCTGCTGCAGGGTGTACCCCTGCACCGCAGAAGCCGGAAGCTCGATGTTCGCCGTGACGTCCGAGTCCATCACACGGGCATCGGTAACGACCGTGTTGCTCTTGACCTTGCCGCACTTGGTGCAGACGACCTTGTTCATGCAGGTCTGATAATAGAAGGCCACCGTCATGATCTTCGGGCCGTCCTGCAAGCTGCCCTCATAGATTTCGAGGTTGGAGAAGTTCGAGAAGGTGTTCTTCACCTTGGTCAGGCGCTGTACGGGGTCTTTCCTGCCCTCCTTGCCGCAGTGCGGGCAGAGGGTGAAGGTCTTTCCATCCAGCGTGAAGTCGGTGGGCACACAGTCCTCACGATACTCCACGAAGGTCTTCCACTTGTGCTCGTTCTCCTTGCACTCCTTCCGGGCCGGTTCCTCTGCAACGCCGGATACGGCCCCGCCCACCAGGATGCAGACAGAAAGCCCCAGCATTGCGAGCGTTTTCAGGATTCGTTTTCTCATAGCAGTTCCTTTCTCCCTGCCGGTCTGGCAGAGCTGCGCGGTGAAATGCGGTCTGTTTTTTCGCTTTCACACTGTTTTTCGTGCCTTCATTATACCATTTGGTGGAAAACGCTGTCAATTGTTCCTTTTTAACCGGTGCTTGCGCAGGCAGGCCCTTCGCGCTATACTGTTCTCAGAACGATCGAAAGGAGACGCTCTCATGTCTGTTATGGAAAAACTTCTCACCCGCCGCACCTACCGCCGCTTTGCACAGAAAGCCGTCCCGCAGGATGTGGTGGAGGACATCATCGAAGCGTCCGCCTCTCCTCCTGCGGAGCCAACCGTCAGGCCGTGCGTCTGGTGGTCGTGAACAAACCCGAAGATGTGGCCGAAGTCCAGCCGCTGGTCAAGTGGGCCGCCTATCTGCCCCCGGAGCAGGGCACCCCAAAAGCTGACGAGCTGCCCACTTTATATATAGCCGTCGTGCAGGACACTGCCATCCCCGGCGACCTGAACACCGACACCGGGATCGCGCTGGCCAACATGACGCTGGCCGCGTGGGACAAGGGCGTGGGCAGCTGCATCATGGGTGCCATCAACAAGCCCGCCCTCACCGAGCTGCTCCACATCAAGGAGCCGGAAAAGCTGGCCTTTATGGTGGCGTTCGGCTACCCCACCCACGAAGCCCACATCGTCCCCCTGACCGGGGAGACCGGCGTGAAGTATTATCTGGACGGCCAGAAGGACTACTGTGTGCCGAAGCGGAGTGCTGAGGAGATCGCACGGTATTTGTAAGGTCTCTCTTCGTACAACCTCTCCGTTGAGCCTGCGGCTCGGAGCCATGACAGAGAGGTTTTTGCATATATTCATTCATTTTCCCGGTATGATTGCATAAGTGTTCTCAAAACGGTTTCATTTTTATCGAATTTTTGCACAACACTTGACTTTTTTATTTGTGCAATCTATATAGATTCGTTCTCTGATGTTTCGATGAATCGCATCGCCGCAGAGAGATGAAAGATTATACAATCAATCGAGGAGTGTTTGAATATGAAAAAGATTACCCGTCGCAGCTTCCTGGCTGCTGCTGGTCTGACCGCTGCCGCTCTGGCTCTGACCGCCTGCGGTGGTTCCTCTTCCAGCACTGCTTCTTCTACCGCAAGCTCTGCCGCTGCTTCCTCCGAGGCAGCTTCTTCCAGCGCTGCTGCTGAGCTGACCACCGTTGAGGCCGGCAAGCTGACCATGGCCACCAACGCTACTTTCCCTCCGTATGAGATGACCACCGACACCGGTGCGTTCGAGGGCATCGACGTGGACACCGCACAGGCCATTGCTGAGAAGCTGGGTCTGGAGCTTCAGATCGACGACATGGAGTTCGACGCTGCGCTGCTGAGCGTCCAGCAGGGCAAGGCCGACATCGTCATGGCTGGCGTCACCGTCACCGACGAGCGCAAGGCCGTCATGGACTTCTCCGGCAGCTATGCTACCGGCATCCAGTCCATCATCGTTCCCGAAGGCTCTGACATCGCTACCCCCGACGATCTGCCGGCAAGAAGATCGGCACCCAGCGCGGCACCACCGGCTACATCTACTGCTCCGATGATTTCGGTGATGAAAACGTCGTGGCTTACGACGACGGTCTGACCGCTGTGCAGGCTCTGAACAATGGTCAGGTGGATGCAGTTGTCATCGACAACGCTCCCGCCCAGGAGTTCGTTGCTGCCAATCCCGGTCTGGTCATTCTGGATACCAGCTACGCCGAGGAAGATTACGCCATTGGTATGGCAAAGGGTTCTTCTCTGGAAGATGCCGTCAACGCCGCTCTGGAAGAGCTGAAGGCTGACGGCACCCTGCAGTCCATCGTGGACAAGTACATCACCGCTGAATAATCAGCTGGCTGATAACGGAACCACGGGGAGGCAGCCCCAACTGGGGCACCTCCCCTTTTTTGGAAAAATAAGGTTACAAAATTCTAACAAAACAGGAAAGTGAGGATGCGAATGGCTGCACAGTACGAACTGCTCAAAGAGCTGCTCAACAGCGGCACTACGCTCAACTTCGAGCAGGAATTCTTCTTCAAGTTTTATCAGGCCTTCATCCTGAAAGACCGCTGGACGCAGTACATCAAGGGCGTGAGCACCACCCTGCTGGTCACTGCCATTGCGCTGGCACTGGGCATCGTGCTGGGCAGCGTGGTAGCTCTGGTGCGTGTGGCACACGACCAGCAACGCCCCGGCCACAAGAACCCGGTGTTGGGCTTCTTCAACATCATCTGCGAAATTTACACCACCATCATCCGTGGCACGCCCATGATGGTGCAGCTGCTCATCATGAGCATGGTCATTTTTGCCAACAGCCGCAACTTTACCATGGTGGGTGCGCTGGCACTGGGCATCAACTCCGGTGCCTATGTGTCCGAGATCATCCGCGGCGGCTGATGGCCGTTGACCCCGGCCAGATGGAGGCCGGCCGCAGCCTTGGTTTGAACTACATGACCACCATGGTGGTCATCATCATCCCGCAGGCCATCCGTGCGGTGCTGCCCGCACTGGGCAACGAGTTCATCGTCCTGCTGAAGGATACCTCCCTGATCACGGTCATCGGCGGCAAGGAGCTGCTGTATGCCGCGCAGGGCATCATGAACCGCACCTACGAGGCCATGTTCCCGCTGCTGGGCGTTGCGCTGATCTACCTTGTGCTGGTCATGCTGTTCACCCGTCTGCTGGCAAAGTTTGAGAGGAGGCTGGCTCAAAGTGACCGATAAAATTCTGGAAGTCCGCGGCCTGACAAAGACCTACGGCGGCGAAAAAAAGCCGGGCGCAAAGCAGCCCACCCCCACGCTGGACGTGCTGAAGGGCATCGATATTGATATTTACCGCGGCGATGTGGTCTGCCTGATCGGCCCCTCCGGCTGCGGCAAATCTACCTTTCTGCGCTGCCTGAACCGGCTGGAGATCCCATCCTCCGGCAGCATCAAATTTGAGGGCACCGAGGTGGACGAAGCCACATCGACGGTGTACGCCAGAAGATGGGCATGGTGTTCCAGCACTTCAACCTGTTCCCGCACCTGACTGTGAAGAAAAATCTGGAGCTGGCCCCTACCTGCTGAAGCTGAAGGATAAGGAAGCCATCTCCGCCAAGGCAGACGAACTGCTGGCCCGCGTGGGTCTGGCCGACAAGGCCAACGTCTACCCCAAGAGCCTTTCCGGCGGCCAGCAGCAGCGTATTGCCATTGCCCGTGCCCTTGCCATGGATCCGGACGTGATCCTGTTCGACGAGCCCACCAGCGCCCTCGACCCCGAAATGGTGGGCGAGGTTCTGGAACTGATGAAGGAGCTGGCCCACACCGGCATCACCATGCTGGTGGTCACCCACGAAATGGGCTTTGCCCGCGAGGTGTCCAACCGCGTCATCTTCATCGACGACGGCAAGATCCAGGAGGACGAGCCGCCGCAGGAACTGTTCACGAATCCGAAGCATCCCAGACTGAAAGCATTCCTTTCTAAGATGCTGTAAGGCTTTTTCCACAGAGTAAAAGGGGCTGTTGCATGTGCAGCAGCCCCTTTTACTCTGTATTATTCTTTGATGCGGAACACAAACAGCTTGCTGAAAATGTAATTCAGAGCCATGACGATGAACTGTACCGCAAACTTAGAGATCCGGTCATTCCAGTGCAGAATATTTACCAGCAATGTCATGCAGGCCATTTCGATAAGGAGAGTGGAAATCCTCGCACTGAAAAATTTCAGCATTTCGCGCAATTTATCAGCACTTTTGCTTTCAAAAACGAACTTCCTGTTTGTGATGTAAGCAAAAGAGACTGCGCAGATCCATGAGAGCGTATTGGCAGTCATCAGTTGAAATGGGTCTTGCGGGTTCAGAAAGACTGCAGTGAAAAAATAGTAACTTGCCAGACTCACTACCGTAGTCAGACCACCTACGATCACATAGTTGATCAATTCCTTATAACGAAAATAAAGTTGCTTTATTATTTGTATCATACGCAGTGCCCGGAATTGATTTCCTTTTCCACAATATAGATCGGACGGTTTTTCAGCTCTGCAAATGCAACGGAAAAATATTCACCCATAATTCCGACCAGCAAAAAGAGAACGGCAAATAAAACATTGACTGCCGCAAGGATCACCTTATACTCGCGGAAGCCGCACAGTGCACTTATAGCAAAAATCACAGCAGCAAGAAAACTTACAGCACCGGCATAGAGGCCGAGTTTCAGTGGAAAATCAGAAAAACCGACTATGGTGCTGATTGCAAAATTCATCAGTTTTTTTAGCGTATAGTGGCTGGCACCGCCAGCTCTTTCCGCAGCAGTGTATTCCAGCGTTGTTTTCCGGAAACCAACGCTTTGTACATATCCACGTAGAAAACGAGTTTTTTCACGGTAATTTGTACGTAGAACATCTGCCACACGGCTACTGATGGCAAAGAAATCCGATGCATTTTCCTCCAGCTTTACTTGATCAGACAAGGCGTTGATCACCCGGTAGAATGCTCTGGATGTAAAGTTTTTGATGGCACCTGTCCGAGTTTGTTGGAGGTTCGGACCATGCTGATAACCTCATAGCCTTCCTCAAATTTCGCCATGATGGGGGCGATGCATTCCAGAGGGTGCTGCAGGTCGGCATCCATGCAAATGATCACGTCCCCCGCAGCATGATCGATGCCTGCAATCATGGCAGCCTCGTGGCCAAAATTTCGCGAAAACTGATTACACGGACATTCTTGTTCTGCTGCGCAATCACTTCCAGAATATTCATACTGGCATCGGTTAACTGCCATCATTTACAAAAATCAGCTCATATCCCCCTCCCCCGTATTCCAAATTCTGTTCGATGGAGCAGAAAGCTTTATAAAACTTTTCCAGAACGGCTTCTTCGTTATAAACTGAAATAATTAACGATAATTTTTTCATTTAACTTCCCTGCTTTTTCGTAGTTCTTACGGCTCATCTGCAAATTTGACAACAATTTTTCCGTTGATGCACCGGATCGAGCCCTGATCCGGATAGCAGGGCATAGATGCTACCTCGGCATTACCGTCAAACTCTGCGGCATCTCCTAATTCCGGTGCAAAGCCACACCAAAACTCCATGGCTTCCTTCCATGCGTAATCATTGAAAATAGGTTCTCCTTTATATGTAGCCAGATCCAAATCATCGAAATATTCGCTGATTCCAACAAGATTTTTATCGTGCTTGTCATACTCCCCGATATAAACAACTTGCGCATCTTCAGTATAACCTTCGATACTTTCAATTCGCGTGATCAAAGTTGTGTAATAACTGATCATTTGTGTCTGCATCACGTCTGCTTTTAGGTAGAGGATATTGCTGTAACGAATATTTAGAGTCACAAGTACTCCTAATAGGGCAACAGCAGCTTTACATAGGGCACCTTCTACTTTTGTTCTATCTTCGGGATATTTATCAATAAACCATACAACCAAAGCAAAGGCAAACGCCTGTCCAAAAGTCATTACGGCATGAACATCCCAAGGCTCTACCATCAGGTATACAAAGCATGCTGCAATAGGATATGCGATTAGGATCAATAGGGTTTGACATCCTTTTGGGGTCTTAAGAATATACATTTTCCGGAGCACAAATATGGCAATGATCGCAGTAACAATGATCAACAAAGTATAGACATATCTTGCGCTGAAGTCTTCCACAGCAGTGCTTGGATAAAAGAATGAGCCGTAACCGCACAGTATCCGATAAATATAATTGCTCAGATTTGTTCTTCCAAAATGATTGATACCTTTGTAATCCGTCAAAACAACGCCAAACTGATTCAGAAAATATTGATTGACTAGAAAATATTCTGTAACAAACCCAATGCACACAGTTGCATTACACAGGGCCATTTTCCAAAACGCTTTCCAGTTCATATCAGACTGCCGGATATCTTCCATCATATAAAGCAGCAATGTACAGATGCAGACCGGGATATTTGCCTGGTACACACCAACAGAGCAAGCCATCAAAACCGTGCAGAGTAATAGAGCGACAACATTCTTTTTCTGGTGAAAAATCCATGCTCCAACAACTCCCAGTAGGGATGCAGCATAATAGTATGGTGCAGTAAACATGTAACTGAATGTTCCCGTCACTGACGGAAATGTCACCATACTTCCGCACAGCAGAATAACAAGAGGCTTTGACTGGATCTTCAAACTATCCACCAGCAGATATACGATTGCTGCAATGCACAAAATCGTAATCGTACCATTTACCACTGGCAGGCTGTAGTTTTTACTACCCAGCAAATTTGCACTCAGACTTCCAAGAATGCCCAGCATCCACCGTCCAGATTCGTAAGTAGCGCCCACTTCATTGAAATACCGTACATCATCATGGAATGAGTATTTGTTGAACAGAACCATACCATGCGCCAACAATCCCCAAAAAGTAGCACTGCACAGTACTGTTTTTAACAGGCTCTCATTTACCTTTAGCTTTTCCGCAGTTTTTTCCATGTCTTTCTCCCAAACAAGGCATCATTCCCGAATTTAGCCAAAACTATATAGTTGTATTATACAATGTCAGCCTATCTCCTGCAACTATTTCTGCAAAAAAACGTGCTCTGTGGTTTCTATTTTCCACAGAGCACAGTCTCATCATTCTGTTTTGTTGCAACTTTTACAGCGCATTATTCGTACCATCTGTTTCCTGCTCACTGGTGTACAGCACCATCAGATGGTTGGCGCTTTCTTCCAGCTGGGTCTTGGCCTGACGCAGGGCGGCTTCCTCGTTTTCATTCATTTTTTCGGGCTTATCCTTGCGCAGGCAGCGGCGGAGGTTGGCGAGGTCGGTTTTGATGCGGTTCTTCTCGTCCTTGTCCAGCTCCTTTTTGCATTTGGAAAGAGCCTCGTCCACCTTGTAGGCCAGCACCTCGGCCTGATTGTGCAGGTCCAGCCGCTCCTTGCGGCGGCTGTCCTCGGCCTCGTAGGCGGCAGCGTCTGCCATGGCACGCTGGATCTCATTTTCCGAAAGGTTGGTGCTGCCGGTGATGGTGATGTTCTGCTCCCGGCCGGTGCCAAGGTCTTTGGCAGACACCTTCACTACGCCGTTCACGTCGATATCAAAGGTAACTTCGATCTGCGGTTTGGAGGAGAAGCTTGCCCGAATGCCGGTGAGCTTGAATTTGCCCAGACTCTTGTTGTCGCGGGCAAAGTGGCGCTCGCCCTGCAGCACGTTGATCTCCACACTGGTCTGCATGGGCCGTGCGGTGGTGAAGATCTGGCTCTTGCGGGTGGGGATCATGCTGTTGCGGGTGATCAGCGGGGTGGCCACGCCGCCCAGCGTCTCAATGGAGAGGGTCAGCGGGGTCACATCCATCAGCACAAGGCCCTGCGCCGCTGCGCCGGTGGCACCGGCCAGCTTGCCGCCGCCCTGCAGCAGACCGCCCTGCACAGCCGCACCCATGGCAACACACTCGTCTGGGTTCAGGCTGTGGCTGGGTTCGCAGCCCAGCAGCTCCTTCACCTGACGCTCCACCGCAGGCATCCGGGTGCTGCCGCCCACCAGCAGCACCTTGCCCAGCTGGCTGGCGGAAATGCCTGCATCCCGCAGCATTCTGCACGGGAGCCACTGTGCGGGCCAGCAGGTCGCCGGTCATCATTTCGAACTGCGGGCGGGAAAGCGAGATATCCAAGTGGTGAGGGCCGTCCTTGCCCACTGCGATAAAGGGCAGGTTCAGCTGTGCCGACGGCGCGGCAGAAAGCTCCTTCTTTGCCTTTTCGGCTTCCTCTTTCAGCCGGCCCATAGCTGCCGGGTCGCGGGAGAGGTCGATGCGATCCGATTTTTTGAACTCGGCCACGGCATATTCCACGATGCGCTGATCGAAGTCGTCACCGCCCAGATGGGTGTCGCCGCCGGTGGCAAGCACCGTAAAGGTCCCGTCCTCGATCTCGATGATGGACACATCAAAGGTGCCGCCGCCGAGGTCGTAGACGAGGATCTTCTGCGCCGCTTCGTTATCCAAACCATAGGCCACAGCGGCAGCAGTAGGCTCGTTGATGATGCGCAGCACGTTCAGGCCTGCAATGCGGCCTGCATCCTGCGTAGCCTTGCGCTGGCTGTCGTCGAAGTAGGCGGGCACCGTGATGACCGCTTCGGTCACCGGCTCGCCAGATAGCTCTCGGCATCGCGGCGGATCTTGGCCAAGATCATGGCGCTGATCTCCTGCGGGGTCAGGTCTTTGCCGTCGATGTGCACCCGGTAGTCACTGCCCATATGGCGCTTGATACTGGAGATGGTGCGCCCGGAATTTGTGGCGATCTGGCGCTGGCCGCACCGCCCACCAGACGTTCACCGTCCTTCGTGAAGGCCACAACGCTGGGGGTGGTGCGCTCACCCTCCGCATTGGTGATGACCACGGGCTTGCCGCCCTCCACCACTGCCACGCAGGAATTGGTCGTGCCGAGATCGATGCCGATTACTTTGCTCATACTGTCTGTTTCCTCTCCGGTGCTGTGCATCTTGGGCGCAGCTCTTCAAATCATTTCCGAGTATATCTTACCGTCCCGATATGACGATTTTTTAGTCCAATTGTAAAGATTCCATGTCGTAAGCTGTGGCTCGGGCAGGCAGTTCACTGGTCAGTTCCCGGATGAGCTGGTCGGCTTCGGCCAGCCACTGCTCTGCGTCCGGCTCGTGCTCACGGGCTTGATGGAAAAGCCCTGCCTTGCTTCTGCGGCCAATGCCAGCGCCTTTTTGCGGCTGGTGTAGCGCGTTTCGGTCTGGGCCACACGCAGGCACACCTGCGGAGTGTACTCGATATCCGGCATATGGCTGCGTTGGTGCGGGCACGGCGGTAATACAAAAGTGCCCGGCCATTGTCGCCCCGGGCAGCGCAGTCATCGCCCAGTGCAATGTTGGATAAGATCTCGCCGCTGTCCGCTGCTTCCTTCCACATGCGGCGGGCCTTGGCACGGTTCGTGCGGGTGCCGCGGCCCTTATAAATACAGTCTGCCAGCAGGGCAAGTCCCATGGCGCTGCCAAGCTCGGCTGCTTTTTCAAAGCATTCCACAGCCCTGCGCCCAGTTGCCCTTGCGGGCGGCTTCCTTTCCGGCATCCGCTTTCTCATCACCGGGGTCTTCCGGCGTATGGCCCGCGTGCAGCAAACCGTTGAGCAGAGCGCCGTCCAGCGTAGCCGAGTGGCTCCACGGGTCCAGCACCACGCCGTCGATCCCCTCCGTGGAAAGGGCCAGCTCCATGGCATCCTGCAGGGTGTAATCTGCCATTGGCCGGGCAGAAGTGCTGCGGTCGGCGCAGGCCGCAGCTGCAGAGGTGAACATAGGCAGCCATGTGCGGCCCTTCTCGTTGCGCAGGGTCCACAGCTGCAGGTCCTTAGCCTTTGCCGTGGGCACCGGATGCTCCGTCCACGGTGCAGGCGTGTTGTGCACCGTCAGTGCCGTGCGCAGCGGCACCAGAACATGGGTCTCCATTTCCAGTGCATAGTTCAAAGCGCCCATCAGCGTCCAGAAGCTTTCTTCGTTCTGGCCTTTATATAAATTTTCCACTGCCTGCTCAAAGGCCGGGCAGCCGGTGCCCGCCGGGCTGTAGGCCGGAGCGTTCTGCCGATGCTTGCGGGTGCCCACCGGGCGCAGCCGAATGCCGCCGTCTTGTCTTTTTGCCATCTGCTCACCATTCTTCCAGTTTCTAGTCAGTTTTTAGTATAGCAGGAAATGGCTTTGGGTACAACGCCTATCTGTATGTATCCATTTTTCCCTGCTCAAAAAAGCGGGGTGCCAGATCAGCTTCTTCTGGCACCCCGTTAAAAATACATTTTTCCTGAAACGCCTTATTCCGCGTCCAGATCTTCTTCGGTCTCAGCAGCAATATAGATCGGTCTGTGCTTTGTTTCAAGATATGTTTTGGCAAGGTACTCGCCCGCAATTCCCGTACACAGCAGCTGCACACCACTGCACAAAAGGATAATGCAGACAAGGCTCGGCCAGCCGGAAGTAGGGTCGCCGAACATCAGTGCACGCACCACCACGATCATGATGCCTACAAACGCCAATACGCAAAAGGCAAGGCCAAGGCCCGCCGCCATCAGCAGCGGAGCTGTGGAAAAGCCCACAATGCCTTCGATCGAATATTTGAGCAGACCCCAGAAGTTCCACTTTGTTGTGCCCGCCACACGCTCTACGTTTTTGTAGTCGATCCACTTTGTTTTAAAGCCGACCCAGCTGAAAATGCCCTTGCTGAAGCGGTTATATTCCGCCATGCTCAGCACAGCATCAGTCATTTTGCGGCTCATCAGGCGGAAGTCTCTTGCTCCATCCACGATCTCTGTATCCGAGAGCTTATTGATGATCTGATAAAACTTTTTGGTAAACCAGCTGCGAACGGGCGGTTCACCCTCGCGTGTCGTGCGGCGGGTGGCCGCGCAGTCATATTCGCCGGAGAACAGCAGCTCCAGCATTTCCGGCAGCAGCGAGGGCGGGTCCTGCAGATCCGCATCCATCGTTGCTACATAATCGCCCTTTGCCGCTTTTAATCCGGCATAAATGCCTGCTTCCTTGCCAAAGTTCCGGCTGAAGGAGATGTACCGCACACGGGCATCTTTCCGGTGCAATTCCCGCGCGATCTGCAGTGTGCGGTCTTTTGAGCCGTCATCCACAAAGATGAACTCAAAATCTGCTCCGTGGGATATTCCCATCTGCTGTGCGATCTTACTGGCCTCTTTATAAAAAATGGGAAGTGATTCTTCCTCATTGTAGCACGGAACGACCAAACTTATCAGCATTCCTGTTTCCCCTTTTGTGCAATATTTAAAATCATTGTAGCATACCCCCACCCTGGTTTCAACCGTTTTCGGCATTTTGCCCGGCGGTTTTCAGCACACTTTTGCAATAAAAACATTTTCTATGGCTTTTTAAGTTTTTGTACGCTATAATAAGTAGGATTTCATAAACCTTATAATGCAAGAAAGAAGGAGTATCGCCTTGAACAAGATGCTAGGCTATCTGAAGGACTACAAGCGCGAGAGCGTGCTTGCGCCCCTTTTCAAGATGCTGGAAGCCACGTTCGACCTGTTCGTGCCGCTGGTCATGGCGGATATCGTGAACATCGGCATTGCCGCCCACGACTTCCACTATATTCTTGTGCGGTGCGGCATTTTGCTGCTGCTGGCCATGATCGGCCTTGCCTGCACCTGACGGCACAGTATTTTTCCGCAAAGGCGGCCGTGGGCTATTCCACAGCTCTGCGCCACGCCCTGTTTGAGCACATCCAGACCCTGAGCTTTACCGAGATGGACACCCTCGGCACCAGCACCCTGATCACCCGTATGACCAGCGACGTGAATCAGGTGCAGAGCGGCCTGAACCTGTTTTTACGCCTGTTCCTGCGCAGCCCGTTCGTGGTGATCGGTGCCATGGTCATGGCCTTTACGGTGAATTCCCGTGCGGCGCTGATCTTTGTAGTGACCATCCCGCTGCTGAGCGTGGTGGTGTTCGGCATCATGGCTGCTACCCGGCCCCTGTACAAGACGGTACAGAATCGCCTTGACCGGGTGCTGGGCCTGACCCGCGAAAACCTGACCGGCGTGCGCGTGGTGCGCGCTTTTGATAAGGAAAAGAGCGAGGTAGAGCGCTTTGAGAATGCCAACGACCTGCTGACCAAGATGCAGCTCCATGTAGGCATATCTCTGCCTGATGAACCCGCTGACCTATGTGCTCATCAACATTGCCATTGTGGCACTGCTATATGTGGGCAGCATTGAGATCAATGTGGGTGGCATGGCTTCCGGCGACGTGATTGCGCTGGTGAACTACATGAACCAGATCCTTGTGGAGCTGGTCAAGCTGGCAAACCTGATCGTGCAGGTGAGCAAGGCGCTGGCCTGCGCAGGCCGCGTGCAGGCTGTGCTGGACACTACGCCCGGCATGGCCTTCCCGGAAAAGCTTCTGGCGAGGTGCCCGCCGAAAGATCCGGCGATGCCGTGCGCTTTGAGCATGTAAGCCTGACCTATGCGGGTGCCGGTGCACCCAGCCTTTCTGACATCAGCTTCACTGCAAAGCGCGGCCAGACCATTGGTGTCATCGGCGGTACCGGCAGCGGCAAATCCAGCCTTGTCAACCTGATCCCCCGCTTCTACGATGCCACCGACGGCACGGTGGAGATCATGGGCCGCGATGCCCGGAACTATCCCCGCGAAGAACTGCGCGGCAAGGCAGCCATGGTCATGCAGAAGGCCCAGCTCTTTGGCGGCACCATCCGCTCCAACCTGCTGTGGGGCAACAAGAATGCCACCGATGCGGACCTGTGGGCTGCACTGGAAACAGCACAGGCTGCGGAGTTCGTCAAAGCCAAGCCCCTTGGGCTGGACGAGCCTGTGGAGCAGGGCGGTCGCAACCTGTCCGGCGGACAGAAGCAGCGCCTGACCATCGCCCGCGCCCTTGTGGGCAAGCCGGAAATTCTGATCCTTGACGACAGCGCCAGCGCACTGGACTACGCCACCGATGCCGCCCTGCGCAAGGCACTGGCTGCTCTGCCCGGCAGCCTGACCGTGTTCATCGTGAGCCAGCGCGCCGCCAGCCTGCAGCACGCGGATCAAATTCTGGTGCTGGACGACGGCCATCTGGTGGGTATCGGCACCCACGACCAGCTGCGCCAGACCTGCCCCGTCTACGAGGAGATCTACGAGAGCCAGTTCAAGAAAGGGGATGCGCAGAAATGAGTGCAAAAGCAAAAACAAAGCTGACCCCGCAGCAGCGCAAGGCCACCTTGACCCGTGTTCTGGGCAAAATCAAACCTTATTCCCTGTTTGTGGTGTGCAGCCTTGTGGTGGCCGCTGTGAGCGTGGGCGCGCAGCTGTATATCCCCATCCTCTGCGGCAGCACCATTGATCTAATGCTGGGCAAGGGTGCCGTAGATTTTGGCGGTGTGATGCGCATTATCATCGAGGTGCTGGTGGTTGCCGGTGTGGCCGCTCTTGCGCAGTGGCTGCTGAGCGTGTGCAACAATCGCATCACCTTCCTTGTCAGCCGCGACCTGCGCAACGAAGCCCTGCGCAAAATTCAGACCCTGCCGCTTTCCTACCTCGACAGCCACCCCTCCGGCGATATCGTCAGCCGCATGGTGGCCGATGTGGATACCTTTGCGGACGGCCTGCTGATGGGCTTTACACAGCTGTTCAGCGGCGTTCTGACCATCCTCGGCACCCTGCTGTTCATGCTCAGCGAGAATGTGCCCATCACGCTGGTGGTGGTGTGCATCACCCCGCTGAGCCTCGTGGTGGCAAGCTTCCTTGCCAAGCGCAGCTATGGTTACTTCCAGAGCCAGAGCACCGTGCGCGGCGAGCAGACCGCGCTGGTCAACGAGATGATCGAGGGCCAGAAGGTGGTGCAGGCCTTCGGCCACGAGGCCGAGAGCCTTACCGCCTTTGACGAGGTGAATGGCCGTCTGCAGGACGTGAGCCTGAAGGCCATCTTCTTTTCCAGCCTGACCAACCCCGCCACCCGCTTTGTGAATAACATCGTGTACGCAGGCGTGGGCCTTGTGGGTGCCGTGTACGCGGTGCGGGGCGGCATCACCATCGGCCAGCTGAGCGTGTTTTTGAGCTACGCCAACCAGTACACCAAGCCCTTCAACGAAATCTCCGGCGTGGTGACGGAGCTGCAGAATGCTCTGGCCTGCGCCGCCCGCGTGTTCGAGCTGCTGGATGCCGACGATCAGGTGCCGGAAGCCGCGAACGCCCCTGTACTGCAGCCGGACGGTCATGTGCAGCTGGAAAACGTCTCCTTCCGCTACCTGCCCGACCGCCCGCTGATCGAGGGCCTTTCCCTCGACGTAAAGCCCGGCCAGCGCATTGCCATCGTCGGCCCTACCGGCTGCGGCAAGACCACCCTCATCAACCTGCTCATGCGCTTCTATGATGTGAACGGCGGTTCCATCAAGGTGTCCGGCACCGACATCCGGGATGTGACCCGCGCTTCCTTGCGCGGCAGCTACGGCATGGTGTTGCAGGATACATGGCTGCGGGCCGGTACCGTGCGGGAAAACATTGCCTACGGCAAGCCGGATGCAAGCCTTGAAGAGATCGTGGCAGCAGCCAAAGCCGCCCATGCAGACAGCTTCATCCGCCGCCTGCCGGAGGCTACGATACCGTCATCGCCGAGGACGGCGGCA
>ENA-OQEB01000535-OQEB01000535.1-human-gut-metagenome-genome-assembly--contig:-NODE-535-length-15554-cov-6.597783_pt1 | contig 15554 bp, 17 predicted proteins | sample MGYA00242787_ERZ504619 | MGnify/ENA primary metagenome ERZ504619 (study PRJEB26092, sample SAMD00036317) | human gut metagenome | host: Homo sapiens | study: EMG produced TPA metagenomics assembly of... | reverse complement strand
CCAATCTACGAGGGACTGGAAGAGAAAATCAAGAGTATCATCGGTACCAAGGTTTCCATTCACCGCGGGGCAAAGCACAAAGGAAAGATCGAGATCGAGTATTATTCCCAGGAAGAGCTCGAGAGAATCATGGATCTGTTTGAATCAATACAGTAAGAGGTAGAATAATGAGCGATTTATTTAGTAAGGTAGGAATTGACCTTGGCGTTGTTGTACTTCTTCTGATTGTACTGATTATCGTGATGATGATTATGACGGTCAGCATGTCGCTGCGTCTGAGCAGACTGAACCAGAAGTACAGAAGCTTTATGAAGGGAAAAGACGCCCAGTCACTCGAAAAGCTGTTTCATCAGCGGTTCAAGGAAATTGACAAACTGAACAAGCAGAATGAGCTGACGAAAAAGAATCTTGCGGATCTGAAAAAGATCCAGGGCATGACGCTGAACAAATACGGAATCGTAAAATATGATGCGTTTGACGATGTGGGCGGAAAGATGAGTTTTGCGCTGGCAATGCTCGACAAAGAAAACACAGGTTTTATCCTGAATGCAATCCACAGCCGTGACAACTGCTTTTTATATCTGAAAGAGATCGTAAAAGGCGAGTCCTATATCATGCTGAGCACCGAGGAAATCGACGCGCTGCGCCAGGCAATTACGATGAATTCGATCGATCTGATGTAAAAGCGGACCGCAGAAAAACAGCATGAAAGAACGCTTGAAAAAATGTATATACTGTTATATGATGGTACTGGAACGCGCCAAACCCGCATAAATGCTGGAAAAACGGCAGTGGTTCCGGGCTGGAAAGAACAAAAAGAATCCCGCCAAAATGAGGGGATAAGATCTACTAGGAGGAAATTATGTTAGACATTAAGTTTTTAAGAGAAAACCCGGAAGTTGTAAAACAGAATATCCGAAATAAATTCCAGGATCAGAAACTGGAGCTGGTTGATAAAGTCATCGAGCTGGACAAAGAAAACCGTGACATCAAACAGGAAGTAGAAGCACTTCGTGCAAAAAGAAACAAAATCTCCAAACAGATCGGCGCACTGATGGGCCAGGGCAAGAGAGAAGAGGCTGAGGAAGTAAAGAAACAGGTAGCTGTTGACGGTTCCCGCATCGAGGCTCTTTCTGCAAGAGAAAAAGAAGTAGAAGAAGAAATCAAGAAGATCATGATGGTGATCCCGAACATCATCGATCCTTCCGTACCGATCGGAAAAGATGACAGCGAGAACGTAGAAGCAGAGCGCTTCGGCGAGCCGGTTGTACCGGATTTTGAAATCCCGTATCACACCGACATTATGGAGTCCTTCGACGGAATCGATCTGGATGCAGCAAGAGAAGTTGCAGGAAACGGATTCTATTATCTGATGGGCGACATTGCACGCCTCCACTCTGCCATCCTTTCTTATGCAAGAGATTTCATGATCGACCGCGGATTTACCTACTGCGTACCGCCTTTCATGATCCACGGCAACGTCGTAAACGGTGTTATGAGCTTCGCTGAGATGGAGTCCATGATGTACAAAATCGAGGGCGAGGATCTGTACCTGATCGGAACCAGCGAGCACTCCATGATCGGTAAATTCATCGACAGCATCATCCCGGAGGAGAAACTGCCTCTGACCCTGACCAGCTACTCTCCGTGCTTCCGTAAAGAAAAAGGAGCACACGGCATCGAGGAGCGTGGTGTTTATCGTATCCATCAGTTTGAGAAACAGGAGATGGTTGTTGTCTGCAAACCGGAAGACAGCATGATGTGGTATGACAAACTGTGGAAGAACACCGTAGACCTGTTCCGTTCCATGGATATCCCGGTTCGTACTCTGGAGTGCTGCTCCGGTGACCTGGCTGACCTGAAAGTAAAATCTGTCGATGTTGAGGCATGGTCTCCGCGTCAGAAGAAATACTTCGAGGTAGGAAGCTGCTCCAACCTTGGTGATGCACAGGCAAGACGTCTGAAAATCCGTGTCAACGGCGAGGACGGAAAGAAATACCTGGCACATACCCTGAACAACACCGTAGTTGCTCCGCCGCGTATGCTGATCGCATTCCTGGAGAACAACCTGAATGCAGACGGAACCGTAAGCATTCCGGAAGTTCTTCGTATGTACATGGGCGGAAAAGAAAAACTGGTTCCGAAACACTAATCGCATAAGAAATACAAAGGAATGAGAGGAGGTGTTCTTATGCACGCTTACCTGAAAACCATTGGATTTTCAAAGATCAAGACGACGAAGGAACTCCAGGAGATTCTTCGTGATGTAGTAGAAAACTACGACCGTAAAAAGATTGTGGAAACAGAAGAACACCACCTTTTTGCTGAATTTTCGAAAGAATATGCATATGACTGTGGTATCACGGTCTGTGGGGAAATTGATGAGAACAACCGTTTCCAGATGGAATATTATTATCCCTATTTCGAGGGCGGGCAGATCAGCTCCTACGAGGAGGTATCGGTGGAGCGCCACGTCGATAAGGAATCGTTTGCAGGCGCCTGCGACGATATGCGGCTTGGCATTACGATGATCTTTTATCTGACGCATGCAGCGGAATATCTTGAGATGAAACAGAAAAATGCGCTGCAGCCGCTTCCGCTCCCGCTTTCTGTCTCCGGTCTTGCAGCGGAAGGAACAATTCTGCTTCCGATCCAGAAAGACCCGGAACAGGTCGAGAAGGAGCGCCGCAGCACGCAGCAGAAGAATTCACTGATCTCGGCTGCCAGAAACGGGGATGAGGATGCGATGGAAAGTCTCACCATGGATGATATTGACACATATGCCATGATTTCCCAGCGTCTGACGAAGGAAGATGTCTTTTCTATTGTAGATAGCTTTTTCATGCCGAGCGGTCTCGAATGTGACCAGTACAGCGTGATGGGTGAAATTACGGAGATGAATACAACGAAGAACGCGGTAACGGGCGAGCGGGTGTATGAGCTCGGCCTCGTCTGCAACGATGTGCCGATAGACATCTGTATCAACGAAAAGGATTTATTTGGAGTACCGGAAGTGGGAAGACGTTTCAAAGGCCAGATCTGGCTGCAGGGAATGCTGGAACATCTGTAAGGGAAAAATAAAAAGAGCGAGGACGGAAAAAGAGAAAATTCAGTCCTCGTTCTTTTTTTGCAGATTTTTATAGCGATAAACGGATGTTTACTGGTTCTGCACCAGATTCAGATGCTTACGCACCCGCTCGATCAGCATTTCAAGAGCAACGGTGTTCTGTCCGCCTCCGGGATGATCACGTCGGCACGGCGCTTGCTCGGCTCTACGAACTGCTCGTGCATCGGTTTTACGGTCGTCAGGTACTGCGTCACAACGCTGTCCAGGGAACGGCCGCGCTCTTTTACATCGCGCAGGATCCGGCGGAGAATCCGCACGTCCGCATCGGTATCGACAAAGACTTTGATGTCCATCAGATCGCAGAGATCCTTCTCAACGAAGAGGAGAATGCCCTCGAGCACGATAACCGGGGCAGGATGGACCAGAATCGTTTTATCCGAGCGGTTATGCATGGCATAATCGTAAACCGGCATCTCGATGGATTTTCCGGCTTTCAGCTCGAGAATGTGCTGGCATAACAGGTCGGTATCAAAGGCATCGGGATGATCGTAATTTAATTTGGCACGCTCCTCAAAAGGAATATCGTCATGGCGTTTGTAATAGTTGTCATGGCGCAGAATGCTCACTTCATCGCGTCCAAAACTTTCTACCAGCTTATCTGCCAGTGTCGTTTTTCCACTGCCGGTTCCTCCGGCAATTCCTATCAGTATCGTATCCATAAGAAACTCCTTTTTATCCGATGATAGCCAGTGTTGCGCTTGTTCCGAGACGGCTTGCGCCGGCATCTACCATAGCCTGTGCCTCGTCTGCGTTGTGGATTCCGCCGGAAGCTTTTACGCCCATATCCGGGCCTACGGTCTTTCTCATCAGGGCAACATCAGCCGCTTTTGCACCGCCGGTAGAAAATCCGGTGGAGGTTTTTACGAAGTCAGCGCCGGCTTCTTTTGCGAGCTCGCACGCTTTTACTTTCTCTTCATCGGTTAAAAGGCAGGTCTCGATGATGACTTTCAGAACGATGTCCTTGCCGCATACTTCTTTTAAGGTCTGGATATCGGAGCGTACGAAGTCGTATTTGCCGTCTTTGAGGCTCCGACGTTGATGACCATATCAACCTCCTGTGCACCGTTTTCGATGGCCGCACGGGTCTCAAACGCTTTTACACGGGTATCGGACATGCCCAGAGGGAAGCCGACAACGGTGCAGACTTTGACGTCAGATCCTTTGAGCTTTTCAGCAACGAATTTGGTGTAGTACTGGTTGACGCAGACAGAAGCAAAATCATGTGCAAGTGCCTCGTCGCAGATCTTTGCAACCTGTGCTTCGGTTGCGTCTGCTTTTAAAATAGTGTGGTCAAATAATTTGGTGTTCAGCATAATTTTTTCCTTTCTTTGATGAAAAATAAATCAGAATGATAGAGAAAAGGCAGAGCCGAAAAAACACAGTTCGGATTTAACGGCTCTGCCTTTAAAAATTGTAACTATTCAGAGCCACATCTCGATTCCGCTGCGCTGCATCTCGATGTGGCTGCTCGCCATATGAAATTCCAGAAAAAACCGCTCATTCATGCAAGCATGATTCGCAATTTTTTCTTCCATTTCACATGGCTCTGAATAGTTATATATTATCTTGCGCCCTTATCGTATGGAATACCTTCGGCTTTCGGAGCCTGGGAATTCTTGGATGTGAAGGCGAGAATAATCATGGATGCGATAAACGGCATCATGTTGTAAATGTTTTTGGACAGTCCCAGATGGGAGAGGACGGTGGAGTCCGCAATGTTTGCCAGGGAACGGAATACCGCAAAGAATACGGCTGCTCCGGCAATGTGGAACGGTTTCCACTGACCGAAGATCATAACAGCGAGGGCAAGGAATCCGGCACCGGCTACGCCGACTTCGAAGTTCCAGGTGGTAACGGATGGAACGATGTAGCAAATCCGCCGATACCGCCGAGTGCACCGGAGATGATAACACCGGTGTATCTCCACTGGTATACGTTGATACCAACAGAGTCGGCTGCCTGTGGATGCTCACCGCAGGCACGCAGGCGCAGTCCCCATTTCGTTTTGAAGAGGAACACGTAGCTGCAGATCAGAAGGATGATGCCGATGAACAGGAAGATGTTCACGGTAAATGGTCCGATCTTGTAAATGAAAGCGGCGTTGGTGTAGTTCAGCTTTGCGGAAGCTGCACCGTTTCCGGCATCCGAGCCGTTGTTGAATGCTTTTACCAGGACGATGGCAATGGCAGTAGCCAGCATGTTCAGCGCGGTTCCGCCGATCGTCTGGTCTGCTTTCAGTGTGATGGCGGAGAAGCCAAGCAGCAGAGAGTAGATCATACCGGATACGGCGCTCGCCAGAATGGAAAGTGCCACAAGTGCAGGAGCCGGGAGGTCCGGGAACAGAACCAGGACGAAGACACCGGCAAGGCCGCCGATCGCCATGATTCCTTCCAGCGCGATGTTGATGACACCGCTTCGCTCGGAGAACATACCGCCCATCGCAACGAGCATCAGAACAACGGCGTACAGTAAGGTAAATTTAATTAAAAGGAACATTATTTCTTCTCCTCCTTTCCGTTGTCTGCATTGGCATTTGCTTTCTGCTCTTTTTTGCTCTTGAACAGGTTTGCAACGATGCCCTTGAACAGGGTAACGAATGCGCAAAGGTAAATGATAACGGCAACGATCAGGTCCGCGATCTCCGGCTGATAATATTTCGTAGGCAGGTAAGCACCGCCGACCGAAATATGAGCAACGAAGAGAGCAGCGAAGATAACGCCGATCGGGTTGCTAAGTGCAAGAAGCGCAACCGGGATACCATTAAATCCGATGGCCGGGAGTGCTGTCGATACCTGCGGGTTCCACTCGGATGCACCGGAGAGGAAGTAGAGGCCTGCACCGATTCCGGCAAGCGCACCTGCGATGGTCATGGAGAGAACAACGTTTCTCTTCTCGTTGATGCCGGCGTATTTGGCAGCATCCTTATTGAATCCGCAGGCTTTCAGCTCATAGCCGAAGGTTGTTTTGTTCAGAACGATGTAGATGATGACCGCAATGGCAATCGCAATGAAAATCGCAATCGTTGTGGAACTGGTACGGAAAATGGAGTTCATGCCGCAGTCCGGAATCAGGGATTTCGGAGAAGCGGAGCTTAATTTGTAAGTACGTGTGGTCTTCTGATCATACATGCCCGGGATGGTGTTGTACATCAGCTCATTGACAAGATAAAGACCAATCCAGTTGAACATGATGGAAGTAATAACTTCATTTACGTTGAAGTATGCTTTGAAGATACCAGGAAATGCTCCCCAGATGGCTCCGCAGACCATAGCAGCCAGAAGGCATACATACCATGGCATGTGGAGGATGATGGCAAAATACAGGGCGCCGAAGACACCGACGGTGTACTGTCCGGCAGCACCGATGTTGAACAGACCTGTTTTAAAAGCAAATGCAACCGAAAGTCCGGTCATAATCAGGGGAGCGGACTGAGCGATTTCACTTCCGATTCCCTTCGGCTTTAAGTAAAAGCCGCCTTTGATGATTCGTGTAAATCCATCCACTGCGTTTTCCGCGTTGATGCAGTATAAAATGATAAATCCCACAAGAAGACCGATCACAATACATACAAGAGAAGCGACAATGGACAGAAGAGCGTTTTTCGTTTTTTCGTTCATGCTTTTCTTACCTCTCTTTTATACTTCTTCGGGAACCGGATCCCGTTTTGCACCTGCCATGTAGAGACCGAGTTCTTCGACAGAAACGGTTTTCGGATCCAGCTGGCCGACCAGCTCTCCTTCGTACATAACAAGAATACGGTCGGAAACATCCATAACCTCATCCAGTTCCAGAGAAACCAGAAGAACGGCTTTTCCCTTGTCGCGCTGTGCAACGAGCTGGCTGTGAATGTATTCGATGGCTCCGACATCAAGACCACGGGTAGCTGTACCGCAACGAGAAGATCAGGATCTTTGTCGATCTCACGCGCGATGATCGCTTTCTGCTGGTTTCCGCCGGACATGCTGCGGGTGATGGTCACAGGACCCTGGCCGCTGCGGACATCGTACTGCTCGATCAGGCGCTCGGCATATTCGCGCACGGCTTTTGATTTGATAAAGCCGAAGGATTCAAATTCCGGCTGCCAGTAACGCTGCAGCACCATGTTCTGCTCGATGGAGTAATCCAGCACGAGGCCGTGTTTATGGCGGTCCTCCGGGATGTGGCTCATGCCCATCTTGGAGCGGTCGCGGATGGAAGCTTTCGTGATGTCCTGTCCGTTGAACAGAATTTTACCGCCGGATACTTTTTCCAGTCCCGTGAGGCCCTGAACGAACTCGGACTGGCCGTTTCCATCGATACCTGCGATGCAGACAATCTCGCCTTTTCTTACATTAAAGGAAACATCTTTGACGGCGTTGTTTCCGTGCACCTTGCTCGGTACGGTCATGTGCTCTACTTTCAGAACGGTGTCGCCCGGTTTTGACGGCTTTTTGTTGACGGAGAAGCTGACGTTTCTTCCGACCATCATGCGGGAGAGCTCTTCTTTGGAAGTTTCGCTGATGTTGACGGTTCCGATGTATTTTCCTTTGCGGAGAATCGTACAGCGGTCGGCAACTTCCATGATCTCGTTGAGTTTATGGGTGATGAAGAGGATGGATTTTCCTTCTTTTGCGAGGTTCTTCATGATCTTCATCAGCTCGTCGATTTCCTGCGGCGTCAGAACCGCGGTCGGCTCGTCGAAGATCAGGACTTCGTTGTCACGGTAGAGCATTTTCAGAATTTCGGTACGCTGCTGCATACCGACGGTGATATCTGAGATCAGAGCGTCCGGATCGACCATCAGACCGTATTTTTCGCTCAGCTCCATGACTTTTGCACGGGCATTCTTTTTCTCGAGGAAAAGGCCTTTGGTCGCTCTACGCCGAGGATGATGTTGTCGAGAACCGAGAAACATTCGACCAGCTTAAAGTGCTGGTGAACCATACCGATATTGAGATCGTTGGCGTCGTTCGGCGTGTTGATATGGACTTCCTGCCCATTCTTCTTGATGATTCCGGAGGTAGGCTGATACAGACCAAAAAGAATACTCATCAGGGTTGATTTTCCTGCACCGTTTTCTCCAAGCAGAGCATGGATTTCTCCTTTTTTGAGCTGTAATGTAATGTTGTCGTTCGCCTTGATACCCGGGAATTCTTTGGTGATGTTCAACATCTCAATAATGTACTCATTTTCCATATACATATTCCCTTTCAAGCATGGTTTTGCAGGACTGCCGAAGATATGGAAAACAGGGCAGAACTGCGGGCTTTCATTATGTCTAGTATAGCATTTTGCGTGGCAGAAAAAAAGGGGAAGAGAAATAATATTCTCTTCCCCAAAAGGCATATTGTTACAGAAACAGTATGCACATTAGCTGATGTAATCAACGGTTACGTGAGAACCTACTTCCGGCTGATTTTCTGTATCGCTGGAGATTTCGATGGAACCATCGCGGATACCAGCCAGTACAGTTTCATACTGATCCTGTGTGAAGGTTGTGAATCCCCAGGATTCGGAATCGGTAGGAAGGCCGATGTAATCTCCGTCTTTCAGTCCAAGCTGCTGAGCAGTTCCGCCAAGTTCAGAGAAGTTTCCGCTGAAGTAGGAATCCAGAGCGTTGTTGATGGCGCTTGGAAGACCTTTCATAGCGGAAGTCAGGCAGCGCTCGCCGATTTTGGAACGCTGGTCAACGTCTACACCAATAACTTTTCCGTCGTGTGTCTCAGCTGCATCCAGAGCAGATGTCCAGATACCGCCGCCGCAGGCGAATACAACCTGTGTTCCGTCTGCATACCAGCCCTCCATACGGGCGGTGATGGAGTCATCGCCGTAGAACTGGCCGCCATAGTAATATTTTACGTTTACATCTACGCCGTCTTCTTCAGCAGCAGCGTTGATACCCTGTACATAACCGTAACCGAAACGGATAACGGCCGGAACAGCGATACCGCCGAGGAAACCAAGGCTTGTGTAGCCGTCTTTTACTGCAGCGTATCCAGCCAGGTAGCCGGCCTGCTCTTCTTCGAAGGAGCAGATGTACACGTTCTTTCCGAGATCAACAGCTTTGCCGTTTTTTACAATATCACCTTCGGTAACATCGACTGCGATGAAGGTTACATCCGGATAGGTGTCCTGCTCTTCAGCGATGGCAGGTCCGAACAGGTAACCTGGCATTACAACAACGGTAGCACCCTCGGAAACAGCAAGATCGATGGAGTTGATACGCTCTTCATCGGTATCCTCTGCCGGTTTGTAGTACTCGTACTCTACGCCGTTTGCATCGCCGTAGGCGCATACAGTTTCCCAGGTGATTTGGTTGAAGGATTCGTCGGTGATATCTCCGGAGTCTGTGATCATGGCAATTTTCTCACCTGCGGCGTCTTTTTTTTTCTCCGTCTGTGGAAGCAGAAGCGGAAGTTGCGCTGGTGGAATCGGCGCCTGTGGATGCGTCGGAGGAAGAGGATCCATTGGAGGAACCGCATCCTGCGAGTGCAGCAGTTGTCATGGCGGCTGCAAGCAGTAAGCTAACTACTTTCTTTTTCATAATGGTATTCTCCTTTCAATAGGTACAGCGTTTCTGCGTGTATGGCTACATTATAATATAGAAGAAAAAAGTATGTCAAGCAAAGGAAAAACTGCGTGAAATCCACTAATTATCTGCATGCGAGCCGGAAATTCTTCGGATAATGGCGTTGGATCTTGCATAAATTTCTTCCGGGTCAAAGCCGATATGGAATTCGCCGTTTTCGTAGAGGATTTGACCGTTTACCATGGTAAGCTTTACGTTCTGTTTGCTGCCGCTGTAAACGAGGTTTTTGATCAGATTATTCTCCGGCTGCATGTTCGGCTGATGGAGGTCAATCATGACGAGATCGGCCTTTTTGCCGGCAGCGAGACGGTCGCAGTCAGTAAGCTGCATCGCGTGTGCGCCGCCTGCGGTTGCCATGTAGAGTATCGCATCAGCCGGGATTCCTGCGGCGTCCATCTCACGGACTTTGGAAAGACCGGTGGTCAGGAACATTTCGCGGAACATGTCGAGGCAGTTGTTGCTGGCTGGCCCGTCAGTGCCGATGGCGAGGTTGATGCCGTTATCGTAAAAACGCTTCAGCGGGCAGATGCCGGAGGCGAGCTTCAGGTTTGAGGAGGGATTGGTAACGGCCGTCAGTTTCCGGTCACGGAAGATCTCAAAATCGCGGTCCTCCATCCAGATGCAGTGGTAGCCGCCGCCTCCGTACTGGAACATGCCTAAGCGTTCCATCAGCTGTGTCGGGGTGAGTCCCCAGCGCTCTTTACAGCCCTCGACTTCGCTTTTTGTTTCGGCGTTGTGTGTCCAGACAGGGGAATGGTATTTTTCGGCGAGTTTGGCAACGGATTCAAGAAGCGGGCCGCCGGTCGTATATTCGGCGTGGAAACCGAGCAGATACGAGGTGCGGTCGGAGAGTTTGTTGACATAGTTATACATCTCTTCGAGAATTTCCGGGCTGTCGACGAAGTTGTTGAGACCGCTGGTAAGAACGGTGCGGAATCCGGTGTCGACCGTGGCAGCGATGCTGTTTTTCTGCTGGATGTACATGTCGAAATTGGAGGTGATGCCGCTCGTCAGATATTCCATGATGCCGAGGATATTGAGCCAGTAACGTCGTCCCCGGCGAGCTTTGCCTCGTTCGGGAAGACCTGGCGCTCGAGCCATTCGTGGAGCGGGAGATCGTCCGCGTAGGAGCGGAGGAAGGTCATCGGGGTGTGCGTGTGTGCGTTTTTAAAGCCCGGGATCAGAAGATTGCCGCGGGCGTCAATTTCGCGGTCGAAGACAGTGGTCTCTGCGGCATCTGGATCTGCTTTTCTACCAGGTCCGATATAGGTGATGGTGTCGCCGGTGACATGAAGTTCGTCTTCGGCGATGGAAAAATGGTTTTCAGCGTCGAGTACGAGAATTTTGGCGTTGTAAAAACGTGTATTCAAAAAAGATCTCTCCTTTATTTTACGTGCTGTTTACAGTGTCTTTGCGATGCCCTGAATCGTTGCGGCAACGAGTTTTTTGAACTGCGGTGCAACCATGTCAGCTGCCTCCTGAACTTCCGCATGGCACAGAGGCTGCGGGGAGATGCCGGCGGCAAGATTGGTAATGCAGGAAATACCGATAACGCGCATGCCCATATGGCGTGCAGCGATGGCTTCGCAGGCGGTGCTCATGCCGACCGCGTCTGCGCCGAGGGTGCGGCACATGGCGATTTCCTGCGGGGACTCGTACTGCGGGCCGGTGAGCTGCAGATAAACGCCTTCCATCAGGTCGATATCAAGGCTGGCTGCGGCTTTCCGTGCGATTTTCTGGAATTCAAGGTCGTAGATCTGGCTCATATCCGGGAAACGGGTGCCGAGCTCGTCGATGTTCGGTCCGATAAGCGGAGATGGAACGAAGCAGGCGATCTGGCCGTTTAACAGCATCAGAGAGCCTGGCTTTGTGCCCTGTTTGATGCCGCCGGCGGCGTTGGTTAAGAACAGTGCTTTTGCGCCCATCAGCTTCATGAGGCGGGTCGGGAGAACGACGTCGGTCATCGGATAGCCTTCATAATAATGAACGCGGCCCTGCATGCAGACAACCGGCACATCGCCGACGTAGCCGAAGATAAAACGGCCCGCGTGGCCCGGAACAGTGGAAACCGGGAAGCCTTCGATATCATGGTAATCGAGGGTTGCGGTAACACGGATATCATTCGCAAAATCACCGAGGCCGGAACCGAGAATCAGTGCGACTTCCGGCTGGAAATCGATCTGGGAGCGGAAGCTCTCGTAGCATTTCATCAGTTTTTCGTAAACAGGGTTTGGGGTGTTGCTCATAGGAAAAACCTCCTTAATATAAATGATTTTCTGCTTTTTGAGTCTTTTTTCGGCTATTTTTAGGGAAGAAAAGCCTGCCACAGAGATGTGAGTCCCGGAGGCAGGCTTTTCTTTTAGAAAAAAGATCATCTGGTAGTTCTATTGTAGTATAGAAAGCGCGGAAAAGCAATGATTTCAGTCATCAAAAATATTCAGATGCTGTTTCATGATATTTCCCAGCCATTCAATGACCGGACCGAGGGTAATAACCATCAGCACGGTGACAATGCCGAGTTTTCCGCCGAGCAGAACGGCGATCGCAGTGACAACGAAGTCGTAGACGATGCGGATCACACGGAACGAAACGTTCGGCAGGTGGGTGGAGATAATGAAGGATACTGCGTCGTACGGTGCAGTTCCCATATCAACATCCATATAGAAGGATGCGGCAAGGATAAACAGGACCAGCGCCGGGATCAGCACGGCGATTCGCACACCCATCGAGGTGAAGAGGTCTGCCGGAAGGACTTTCGCCCAGATCCAGGAGAAAAAGTCGATGGAATATCCCACGAGAAACATGTTTGCGAGGGTTCCGAAGCCTAAGTTTCTGCCGCCGAAAATGATAACGAAGATGAGCAGGACGGTATTGAAGAGCGCCTGCCAGTTTCCGATGCTGATGCCGAGGCGGGTGGAGATGGTCTGGTTTAACAAGGTACACGGATCGGTGCCGAGATCGACGAGAAGCAGCCATGAGAGCGCAAAGCCCATCAGGATGACGGCAGCGATGACCAGAATCAGGCGAGTCCAGAAATGTTTCTTCTGGTAGAAGCCCTGGATGATTTCTTTCATAGTATGAGTTCCTCCCTGTAAAATAATACAAAATGTATTTTCATGTTTTCCGGACTGATCTGCAGAATTTATTTTCTGCTTTTTTGCCCTTTTTCCCAGAAAAATCTCCGCCGTTTTTTCGCCCGGCGGAGATTTGCCTGTTTCTTATTTTAGTATATTTTTTTCAAAATGTAAACAGTTTTCTTTTATCTGTGTCAACAGAATGTTCAATAATAAAATAAACTATAGTGAACATGAAATAATAAAAAATAATTTTTTCAAAAACAATGTTTACATGAAGATTAACAAAGTGAACACCAACATTAAAATGTGTTTGCACCATGCGCTATGTTTCTGATTAGGCCATGCAGACAGGTACAGCAATCACGTGATTCGCATAAGCGTATTATTCTGCTGGTGAGAAGACGGCAGGAAATCTTGGAAACAAAGAGCTGTACGAGATCCGGGTTGAACATACGGCCTGCGTTGCAGCGGAGATCGGCGAGCATATCGGCAAAATTTTTGCTGGAGCTGTAGGCACGTCCGACGGAATCGGTTGCCGCATCGAGCAGTCGGATCAGGTCAAATTCCTCATTGAAAAGGGAACGCGCAAACTTTTCATAATAATGGCGGAACGGAATGCCGCCGTCGAGCTCGATGTAGGAGTTCATGATGTAGCTTGTGAAACGCTGCATGCATTCGTAAGCGCTTGTCGCGGGAATTTTTGATGTATTCGAATGATTTGCGCTGGCCTTCGAGCAAAAATAAGCGGCAGGTGTCGGTCCATTCCGGGCGGGCTTCGCAGAGCCAGAAGGTGTAGAGCACCGGGAGCAGGTTGTTTTCCACGTTCATCCAGTCATACTGCGTCGGATCGGCGCCGTTCAGCCAGTTGACGTAGGTGTCCAGCATCTCGGAAATCGAAATTTCGCCGAGATAGCCCTGGATTGTGTGTAGTGTTCCAAGCAGGGTTTCTTCGTTCTGGCGGAAATTTTTGTTTTCTCTGGCATAGGCGAGGGCGTCTTCGGCGGCTTTTTTCAGGCGGAGCAGAATGTCCCCGGGTACTTTGTTCCAGTATAAATATTCATCGACAAGGGAGAGGTAGGAGTTTGCGGAAAACTCTTCAAATTCAAAATCAATCTCCGGCGCTGCGGCACGGATCTGCGGATTGCGGACGATCTGCAGAAATTCTTCATAACAGACGATCTGCTTGCGGACCATTTCTTCCTCATAATAAAGACGCTCGTAAATGGAAGGGCGGAACAGCAGTGTTCCCAGCAGATTTTCCTTACGTTCTTTAGAAAGACAGGCAAAGAGTTCCGGGTTCTGCATAAAGTTTTTGCGGTTTCTGCAGCTTCAATGGATACACTGCGGTAGATGTCATTCAGTTTGTTCGTCGCGCGTCCCTTGTCGGAACCCTGGATCACGTTATAGCCGACGGTGACGACCTTGAAAATGCAAAAGATATATTCCTCAAGAACGGATTTGTCCTCATTTTCCTCATACTGTTTTTTATAATAATAGTAGAGCGCCCGGAGAATCAGCCAGGCAAGCTGTACATCCACAATCTCCAGCGTCCGCGTATTGGCAAGTGAGCTGGCATGCGTTGTGAGTTTGGTGTAAAAAACTCTAATATGTTTATTATACAATAAGTTGAGGGAAAAGGGGGGAGAAATTGTTGGTTGCGGGTGAAAGATGATCACAAAATTTCATCGACATCCGTTATTATACACGCTATAATAAAATATATCTAACACGTATTGCATTATGAAAGAAAGGAAGTTTGCAGCCATATGGGATTATTTGTGAATCCGGATCAGAGTGCGTTTCAGAGTGCTTTGAATGCCCAGATCTACGTTGATAAATCCGGATTAATTGAATATACGAACAGCGTTCTGGAATCTACGGATGCATTTATCTGCAACAGTCGTCCGCGCAGGTTTGGAAAATCGATTACGGCGGATATGCTAACGGCTTATTACAGCAGAGGATGTGACTCCAGAGATATGTTTTCATCTTTGAAAATCAGTCAGACACCGGATTGGGAAAAGCATTTAAACAAATATGATGTCATTCATTTTGATGTGCAATGGTGTATGGAACCTGCTGGCGGGCCGGAAAATCTTGTGGATTTTATTACACAGAATACGCTTCAAGAGCTGAGGAGCTTATATTCAGCTGAATTGCCCGAAAATATCACATCTCTTCCCGAAGCGCTGTCTTTGATTAATGATGCTACGCAAAAACGATTTGTTATTATTATTGATGAATGGGATGTCCTGATTCGTGATGCATCAGCGGACACAAAAATTCAGGATTCTTATATTAATTTTTTGCGCGGTCTATTCAAAGGAACGCTGCCAACCAGATATATTGCGCTTGCGTATCTGACTGGTATTCTCCCAATAAAAAAAAGTGCAGACACAATCAGCACTGAATAATTTTAATGAGTTTACGATGTTGGACGCACGCGGTTTTGCGAAATATATTGGTTTTACAGAAGAAGAAGTAAAAACGCTTTGTGATCAATATCATCGGGATTTTGAGAAGGTCAAACGGTGGTATGATGGTTATCTGCTGGAGAACTGTCAGGTTTATAATCCCAAAGCTGTTGTTGAAGTCCTTCGCTGGAATAAATATCAGAGCTACTGGTCCCGCACAGGCACGTATGACGCGATTGTCCCGCTCATCAATATGGATTTTGACGGATTGAAAACTGCTGTTATCACTATGCTTTCTGGATCTTCTGTTGAAGTTGATGTCTCCTGTTTTCAGAATGATTATGATCAATTTTTTACCAGTAAAGATG
>ENA-OQEB01000534-OQEB01000534.1-human-gut-metagenome-genome-assembly--contig:-NODE-534-length-15558-cov-5.117815_pt1 | contig 15558 bp, 15 predicted proteins | sample MGYA00242787_ERZ504619 | MGnify/ENA primary metagenome ERZ504619 (study PRJEB26092, sample SAMD00036317) | human gut metagenome | host: Homo sapiens | study: EMG produced TPA metagenomics assembly of... | reverse complement strand
CCGGTGTTCCGCCGGTCCCGTACGGTGTGGCGCCATCGTATGGCGGTCCCGCGGCGCGGTCCGCTCCCGTCGCTGGCTCGTATCCGGACGCCGGTGCGCCGTCCGGGTACACGTACCCTCCAACGCAGGCTGGGAACGGGCAGGTCGGTCAGCGCGTTCCTCAACCGCCATTGCCGCCTAGGCAATAAACGATAGTGGGTAAGAAGACACGAGAGGAAGATTCATGGAAACATATGAGGAAAAACTGTCAGATATCGCCAATACCGCCAAGTGGTCTATTGAGGAATTTGACGATTTCAAACGGTTTGAACGAGTCATAGATGATGCCGCCGCGAAACTCAAAACCATGAAAAAGGAACTTGAAGAAGGTTATGTTTTTGGGGGCGAAACCCAAAAGGTGTCTTTGAAATGCGTTCGAGAAATTTCCAAAGGCATTGAGGAAGCGAACATACCAACAGCCTTGCGTGACCTATTTCAGACTGTTGACGCATACAATCAGGCGATCGATGATGCAAGGAATGTGGAGCTGCCCGGCACTAGGTTGACCAGTGATATTGAACAAGCTATCAAAGCTGCTGAGACGCCATTGAATATTGTTGTTCCTGGATTGGGAACATTAACCGGGATAATCGGCGAAGCGGGCGTTAACATAATTTCAAATATGCTTGCTAACGAGCGAGAAAAAAAGGCTGAAGCAGAATTTAAACGGATTAAATCGGTAAGGGAGAGTAACTGTCCTAATCATGAAGCTTATGAAGCTCCCGTTGTCGATATCAACGGCCTGTGGCCAGCACAGGATGGTGAAAACAATTCTTCGGAAAACGATGGTGTGTATCCCACCTCGTTTGGCGACACTGGAATCTCAATCGCTGTAGCGGGTGGCGCTGGCCTCGCGGCCGCTGGCGGTGCGGCTGTCGCATCATCGAAATTCTCCAATACCCCCAAATCAGGTTCGGTCTCAATCTCCCGGCCCAACGTGAGCCCTACGCCGCCTCTTCCTCCACGTAACAACCCTACGGACGCTGCCGATACGGGCGGTGACAATAACAATAGCCATAATGGTCGGGTGTTTGACCCGAACACCGGTGAATGGATCGACACAAGCAAATACGTGTATGATCCGGCAAGCGGACGTTGGCTTGACCGTAACCTATACGTATACGATCCGGCGACAGGCCGCTACGTGTATCGGAACCGCATGGCCGTGGATAGCGATATGAGCTATAACGGTTCCGGTTCCGCCCATGGCGGCATGTCCGGAGGCTCTGCGGGATCGGGTTCCGGAATCGGGCGTACTGCGGTGGCGGCTGGCGCTGGCGCTGGCATCGGTGCCGGTGGAGCGTTAGCCGTATCCAAGCTCGCAGGTGGAGCTGGTTCAAGCTCCGGAGCACTGTCTGGCGCTTCCATGGCAGCGGTTTCTGGCTCCGGCGTCGGTTCGTATTATGCGAACAATCCGGTCAAGGCGTCCATTGCATCCTCGTCGATCAAAGGTGCAACCGGTATGGCTGCGGGATTGCGCAAGGGAGAAATTGCGCGTGCCGAAGCTGCGGCGCCATCTCGTGCAAACACTCCGGGAATGATGGGTATGGGGCGTGGCGGTGCGTCTCAGAGCAAGGACAAGAGGCGCAACTCCTTGGGCTACATTGCTCCGACCATTGAAGAGGAAGAAGAATTCCAGCCCAAGCCGTTGGCGGCCATGGCAGGTCACCGCAGGCGTCCCGGCGAATGAGGCATGGGCGGAATGCGCTATGCGCATGACCGCACGTCGTTGAACAAAACGTTCTCTTGTTGAACAGGAAAGGAGCGAAGGCAGTGTCTTCCTCATGCATATGCGTTGACCCGTCCGATCTGGAAACGTCGGCGAAAAACTATGAACAGGCCGCACAACAGTTCGCTATGGCAAAAGCGCAGTTTGTGTCTGCGGGAACCCCGAATTTCGCTGATTCTCAAATGCCTGGAACCGGCGTATGAAGCGGCGAAGCAGTCTACGCAAGAATACTTGGCCAACGTTGAAACAATGCTGAAATTGATTGCTTCGGCCATACAGGGACCGTAGAAGATTCCACCACCACTGAAGAGGAGATACTTGAGGCGCTGAAGAAGATTCTGCAACTGCTTCAGCAAGTGGATGACAAGTTGGATTCCTCGGATCCTCATAACGCACGGTCCGAGGGAAATGGCGGAATAGGCGGCAATTCCGGCTATGGAGGCAGCTTTGGCAATGGTGGTGGCTCAAGAGCTGATTCCTTGCAAAGCAAGCAATATCAGCCAGTGGATCAGTTTAATGGTCGATCCGACGGTGGTTCCGAAGCGGCAGGAAGTCCGGCATCATCTGCGACAGGTTCTGGTGCAATGGCGTCGGAATCGCAAGAATTCGGCCATGATCAGAAAAAAACAACATCTGATGGTGCGTGTGATACGGCGGAATCGAACACTTATCCGATTTTCAATGAGGTTCCACTTCCGCCAAGACCAACCACGATTGGATTGGATGTGGATGGAAACGCCAAAGACGACTACTCTCTGAATCTCACTGATGGCAATACGCATGCGTGATTGGGGCGGATGGTTCCGTTACTCTGACAAAGCGTGACAATTCCACCATTCCGATGCCTTCTGATGCAAGCAAAACAGGATCCGCTTCGTTTGATCTGGATGTGGACAACGATGGCGTGGACGACGTGTCCATGAACTCCGATTCAGGCGCGAATGCCCGTTTCAGCGTATATGAGGATGAAGATTCGCGGTACGTTGCCCTCGACTACGACAATGACGGCGATTACGATGTCGCCGTCCGCGTCGGAGATTCCGAAGCGGCAAGGGAAGCCATGCGTAAGCAAGCCGAGGATGAAGCCTGGCAAAGCATCGCAGCTAAAGATCCTCTGGGAAGAACGGCGGATGAGCTTCGTGCCTTGTACGAAGACAGAGAAACCATTCAGCTACCTGAACGCACGACGATTCAATAAAACAGGATGCTGTGCAAAGCATATCCGGCCGTAACCGGGTAAATATCACATTCAAACTATACACAAGGGGAAGAGTATGGCTGCAAAAGAAGATGATGGCTCTGCCAACGACTTGCATTTCGGCCCGATTACCATCGATGTTCCAGACGATTTAAGCGACATTAAACGCGACTTGAAGTTTTATCAAAAAGTCGGCGAGGCCTATGACAGTAGGAAAGTGGGAAAGGCTGCCTCAGCCCTCCTTTCCGGGCAGAAATTTGGCTACACGTCAGCCGACAAAGTGGTTGGGAGAATCCTGGAAAAAACAGGACTTGATAAGAAAGACATTGGAAGGAAAAGCCAGAAGTTCGAGGATGCGTCAAAAAGGTTCACAGAATCTTTGGAAGGGGATTTGACTCGTCAAAGTGCGCATGATTTGGCGAAAACGCTGGATAGCAAGATCACTACGCTTCGCATTGCCATCTCAGGTGTTGACTTCATTTGCAAGGCATTGTTTGGTGTCAGTCCTATAGATGAGTGGGTCAGGAAACCATTCTTCGGCGATTGGGATGAGCTTCGCGATACTGCGGGAAAATGGCAGTCGCTGGCTGAAACACTGCCTGAAGTGCAGACGGCGTTATTGGAAATTTCCAATAGTCTCGACGAGACAGTGTGGTCTGGGCAGGCCGCGGACATATATGTTGTTCGCAATGAGGCGGTGGCCGACGCGCTTGTGGAAGCTCCGGAGCCATGTTCGGAAATGGCCCAGGCGTTGAACGCTTTGGCGGACAATGCGGAAAAAACATTGAATCTGATATTCGACACGTTGAGTGAAATCATTTCGCTGTTGAAGCTTATTGCGGGTGAGCTGATTATTCCTGGAGCCGGTCCGGTGCTCGCTACGGTCACTGTCGCTGCGGAAGTCACCCAGGCGATTCAATGGGCATCCGATATCGTGGAATATCTTAACAATCTGTATGAAGCCCTTAACGGATTGTGTGTATGCCTCATGGTTATGCAACGGCTTTCCGTAAAAACAGAGGGCATGCTGAGCGTTTTTGGCGGAGGCATGTCGAACGGTGGAACTGGCAGTACGTCGAATGACGTAGCGTTTGCCGGGGCATCCGGTGGATCGTCCGATGGAAGATAATCGTCATGTCCTTCCAACCGCATCGTTATGACTTGCATTGCGAAACGGACGATGACCTCGGTACGACAATTTTATGTGCGAAGAAAAGAGAAGTGGAATGACATCAGCGGAATTCGAAGCTTTCATGAACCAAATGGATTCACTGTCTGCCCGGCTTGACAAGCAGCGGGCGAAATTCGAAAAAGAGAAAGTTCAAATAGATGAAAAAATAGCTGAAAAAACGAAAGAACTTGAAAATAAGCGGCGTAAAGGTGAATGTGGGCGCGCTTGGCAAGTATTGCAGCAGCGTATCGACATGGGGAAAACCTGTGAGGAAGACATCCTTGCTGGCATTGACAAGTCTCCGGAAGCGCGTGAAGTACGTGGTTACCTCGCGCAGAATATGAGTTATGTGCGAGATAGCGTGGAGGATGCGGACGACGAAGATAATGAAGCGGCCCAGGCTCGTGTTGCGCTCGATAAAGGAATGACTCGTCTGCGTGAGTGGGAAAGCCAATATGCGGCACAAAGAAACCAAGCCAGCTGACTTACAGGCGATATGCATTGTATCGCTCGTCTGCGCAGTGCTTTTTGCTGGTATTGCCGTTACGGTGCTGTCCGAAAGCGTGTTGCTTCCCGGTGGCGACGAGCGGATGCGAGGATTGCCTGTGCTGCTTGTGGCAAGCCTCATATTGCTGATGCTGTTTTGTGATCGGTTATGCGTGGTGAGCATACGCTCACACGAGCAAACCGTTGCGCTGGTTGCCATGGCTTGCGCTGTGCTGCTGTCGGTGTGTGCCGGTGTGGCGGCGAGCTGCGTTGAACTTGCGCTCAGCCGATCGCGGCGGCGGTTTTCCTATCTTCTTCTTGCGTATGCCTCAATATGTCGTTAATGACGGTTTGCATTGATCAGCCGGTGCTTAATGGCGTGATATCCGCATGCTTTGCCGTATCGTTGCTGTTGCTGCTCGCCAGTACGGGAACGCTGATGTGTTCGTTGGACGTACGGCTGCTTGCCGGTTTGGTGCTTGCCGCTGCCATATGCTGTCTGCAAATGCTGCCGAACATCGTGTGCATGTGCCGGACCGTTATCTTGTGCAATGGCGTGCTACATGACACGTCGTTGGACGGTGCGCGGTGGCATTCCCGAAGAGGCCCGTGTATTGACCCAAGTTGATATTCGTGAAGATATGCAGACGTTTCAGGCCCGATATGCGACCGGTTTCGTGCTTTGCTTGGCGCTGCTGGTATTGCCGTACGCGGCATTGGTCGCATTCTGCGATTTCCATCGGATGTATGATGCTGTCGGCTTTCTCGTGCTTACCGCGGCCCTGTTTCTCTTTCTCACCCTTAAGCCGCGCCGTTCGGGCAGACCTTTCGAACGGTACTGCATGCGTTTGTCTGCGGTGATGGTGATGGCTATGGCCTGCGTGAGGGCCTGGGGCTTCATGACAACCGAAAACATGAGGCTGTTCGGCGTATGCGCGATTGGCCTGATTGGCGTTCTGCTGGTATATGCCATTCCTGTGCAAAAAGGCGGTTTTCATTCGCTTGTATTGTCTCGCGCCGGCGATGCGTTGTGCTTCCTGTCCATGATGGTCACGCCTGCGGCGGCTTTCTTCGCAGCTGGCGCGTTGCAGTATATAAGGGGATTGTGATGTCGGATTCGAATTCCGTAATGAGATGTCGTCCGGCAGGAGCCGGAAAACAATGTGCGGCCGCATTCGTCGATTGCGGTTTCGTATTGCTTTGCGGCGTGATTGCGGCTTTGCTCGGACATAATATTCCCGTCACGTTCCTGGTGATGCTCGAATCGGTTGCGGTGCTGGCTATTGGAGAAGGTTCGCGCGGTCTGACTCCGGGGAATATGATGTTCGGTTTGCGTACGGTTCGCGTGGAAGGCATGCGTGACGTCACGGCGGGAACTTTGCCCGCCGGAATGGGCCGGATTCTTGTGAAGTATTGCGTGCTTATCGGATCCACGCTTGCGTTGGTCATAGGTCTGATTGCGGTGATTTGCTCACCGTTGTTCGCCAAGGATGATTTGCATCAGGGATGGGCAGACAGACTGGCATCTTTGGGATGCGTCGATATTCATCAACGTGTTGAGGCGTTGGAGGAACAACCGGTCGTATCGAGGCAAATTCCTCCGGTTCCCATGCCTCGGATGCAGCCCACTCCTCCCGTGCCTCTTCCCAAAACAGTGACGGACGTGTCCAAACCGGTTCCCATGCCAACGGCAAAACAGGTTTCTCCTGTACCCATGCCTTCGGAAAAGCCGATGTATCCGGTTCGGACAACGGTTGAACAACAGACGGCCTCGGTGCCAGTGACACCTCCTGAGAAACCCCAAACCTTTCTCTTCTTTGAAGATGGCTCCAAGCGAACTCTCAGCGTGCCTTCTTCATTGATTCTCGGGCGCAAGCCAGCCCCGCAGCAGACAGGGGACATCGCGTTGGCTGTGCCTGACCATACTGGTACGGTCTCACGAAACCATGCTCGGATCGAATTGGTGGACGACCAAATCTGGATCACTGACTTAGCGAGCACCAACGGTACGCGAGTGCTTGACGAAAGCGGCGAAGAGACGGAACTTGAACCGAACGTCCGAACGCGTATGCATGTCGGATCCCGCATCGGACTGGGAGACATGGGCTGCAGCATCATCACATCGAAAAGCAGGAGGCGTTGATGGCTATTACTGCGGAACAACAAAACAGCAGGCTCGAAGGTCCCAAACCTCCAAAAGGAAAAATCGTATTGCAGGCACCACCCGAGCTTGAACCCAGCGACGGTGTCAACACGCTGCTCACATCGTTGGTGCCATTGTTGGGCACCGCCAGCGCCATGGTCATGATGCTGATGACCAATTCGGGACTCACCGGCATGCTTACCGGCGGCATGTTCATGGTGTCGTCATTGGGATTCGTGGCGGTTAACGGCTTCCGCCAACGTTCGCAACGCATGGCGAACCTCGCGGCGGCAAGACGTGAATATCTCACTTATTTGGCTGGCATACGCAAAACCGTGCGCACCGCGGGAAGGAAACAACGCAATGCCGCATTGTGGAACGCTCCATCCCCATCCTCGTTGACGGCGATCGCCCAGGAACCGGAACGTTGCTGGGAACGTGTTCCCGCAGACGACGATTTCATGATATTACGTTGCGGCACGCATAGTGTGCCATTGTGCCTGCAGCTTGAATCACCTGAATTGCCTCCACTCGCGCAACTCGACCCGGTTTCGGCATCGGCGGCGCATCGTTTCATGCTTGCACATAAAACGTTGCACAATATGCCTTACGGCATTGACCTGAGGAAATACAAGCGTGTGGAATTGCTTGGAAACGAAAGCCAGACGCAGGCGCTCGCAAGAGCCATGATCTGTCAAGCGGCGGTTTGGCATCCGGCTGAATGCTGCAGAGTGCTCGTACTGGCATCCGCTGATCGCATGGGGCAGTGGGAATGGGTACGGTTGCTGCCTCATAACCGTGTGCTGAACGAGAAATACTTGGAAGGCACGTATAACGGTCATGGATTTATGCTGACGAGCAACGTGCGCGAAGTTGATGCGCTGATAGGCGAGGAAGTGCTGAACCGCAACAGGCGTACCGGAGAGAATGAGATTGCTCCTCATGTTTTGGTGATCAATGATGGATTCGACCGGACTGTATTGTCTCGAGAGTCCCGATTGTTCGCTGAAGACGGCCTCGGTGGAGTGACCGTGTTCGACATGCCGAATGATTGGGGGGAACTCGAGGAAGATGATGTGCTTCGTGTGCTGTATTCGCAGACCGTGGTTGAGGAAGGACTGAACGTTCTCGAAAAGCGCGACATCAATATGGTTGAAGTGTTTTCCACGGCACTCAAGCCTGTGGAAATCCAACCGGACGAATTGACTGTGGAAGAGGCGCTCTGCATAGCGAAACGCTTGAAGAGCGTGCATGTTAACGAAACCGGAGACGATTCCTCACAATCCGTCAATCGTAAGAAATCCCCCGAATTGCCTGATCTGCTTGGCATCAGCGATATTCGTCATATCGATCTGGCGAAACTGTGGGCATATCGTGTGGGCAAGGAGCGTTTGCGTGTGCCGATCGGCCTATTCGACGACACCAGTACCGCGTTCCTTGACATCAAAGAGATGGGCCAGCATGGCATGGGCCCGCATGGCGTGCTCGTCGCGCCACCGGTTCGGGTAAATCCGAAGTGCTGCGAACCCTGGTACTGTCGTTGGCGTTGAGCCATTCCCCGGACCAGTTGAATTTCGTACTCATCGACTTCAAAGGCGGCGCCACTTTCGCAGGCATGGACGGCATGCCTCACATTTCATCCATCATTACGAATCTCGGCAAGGAAGCGTCGCTCGTCGACCGTATGGAAGACGCGCTGGATGGCGAAGTCAACCGACGTCAGGAGCTGCTGCGAGATGCGGGCAACCTTGCCAACATCACCGAATATGAGGAGATGCGTGTCAACGGTGGGCGTAGCGATCTTAAACCGTTGCCGTCACTATTGGTCGTGGTCGACGAATTCTCCGAACTGTTGAAGGCGAAACCCGAGATCGTGCAATCGTTCGTTCGCATTGGCGCGGTCGGCCGTTCGCTGGGCATACATCTGCTCATCGCATCGCAGCGTTTGGAACAAGGCAAGCTGCGTGGTCTTGACGAGCACCTGTCATACCGTATCGGTCTGAAAACGTTCTCCGCAACCGAATCCCGTGCCGTGCTGGGCATTACGGACGCGTACGATCTGCCAAGCCTGCCTGGCATCGGCTATCTGAAATCGCCTGACGGCACCATCACCCGCTTCCGCGCGTCTTACGTGTCGGGCGTGCCGAAGGGGTTGGACGGCGAAACCACCACCTTCCAGTATGCGGTGGAACAGATGCGAGGCAAAGGCAATCCCGCGCACGTGGTGTGGCTGCCTCCGCTGGTCACGCCGAATTCGCTCGACGATTTCATGCCGGACCTGACCGTCACCAAGGAGTATGGCTTGATTTCGCAAGGTGGCGCAATGCCGGAGCGCTTGTCGTACCATGCGCGTTGGAAGACAAGCCACGCGAGCAGAGGCGAGACGTCATGGCCCTCAATCTTGCCGGTGCGGGAGGCCATGTGGCAGTGGTGGGCGGCCCGTTGAGCGGTAAAAGCATGATGTTGCGTTCCATCGTCGCATCGTTGGCGCTCACGCATTCGCCGCTCGAAGTGCAGTTCTATGTGATCGACTGCGGTGGCGGCGCGTTCTCCTCCATGGATGGATTGGAACATGTCAGCGGCATCGCGGCAGGCAATGAGGATGAAAAGTCCGTCGTACGCTTGCCGAAGTCAGCGGCATCATCGACGCGCGCGAACGATTCTTCAAAGAACAGCGCATCGACGGCATGGACGCGTATCGTCGCCGTCGCGCCGAAGGCAAGGTCGACGACGGATATGGCGACGTGTTCCTCGTCATCGACGGTTGGGGCGTATTCCGCGGCGACTATGACGAATTGGAAACCAAAGTCCAGCAGATCGTTGCCCGTGGTCTCACCTTCGGCGTGCACGTGTTGTTCAGCGCGAACCGTTGGATGGAAATCCGTGCCAATATCAGCGACCTTATCGGCACCAAGCTCGAACTGCGTTTGGGCGATCCGAGCGATTCGCAAATCGACCGCCACGTTGCCGACACCGTGCCCAAGGGCGCGCCTGGCCGTGGCCTGAGCGCCAACAAACTGCATACGCTCGCAGCGCTGCCCCGCATCGATGGCGGGCATGATGCGGCGACGGTGTCCGACGGCATCAACGATCTCATCGCCAAAGTACGTTCCGCATGGCAAGGCCATCCGCATGGTCCGAAGCTGCGGTTGCTGCCCGAAAACCTGCCGTACGAGGCGATGATGGCTTCCGTCATGCGTCAAAAGGCATCCAACCAGCTCGCCAAAGGCAACATGGTGGTCGGTATCGACGAGAACGCACTGTCTCCAGTGGTGTTCGACTTCAACACCGAACCGCACTGTTACCTATTCGGTGACGCCGGTTCGGGGAAATCTACATTCCTTCGCGTGATAATCAACGAAATCGTACGAAGCTATCCGGATGGAAAAGCAAAAATTTTCATGTTGGATTATCGTCGTGCGAATCTTGCGCAGATTCCGCAGTCGCATTTTGGAGCATACCTGACCAATGACGAACAGGCTACGGAAAGTCTCGACGCGCTTGCGGAATTCCTGAAAACCCGCATTCCGGGCCAGGACCTGACTGCCGAACAGTTGCGCAACCGTTCCTGGTGGACGGGTTCGGAAGTTTACGTGCTGGTCGACGATTACGATTTGGTCTCCACCAGCCGAGGCAACCCGCTGCGTGCGTTGGTGCCATATTTGGCGCAGGCCTCCGATCTGGGATTGCATGTGGTGGTGGCCCGCAGAACCGGCGGTGCGAGCCGAGCCATGTACGATCCGGTATTGCAGACGTTCCATGATCTCGGCATGACCGGCATTCTGCTGTCCGGAGATCCGAACGAAGGCCAGCTGATCGGCAAAGTCAAACCGAAGAAGGCGGCGCCCGGTCGCGCCCAAATCGTCACTCGAGACCAAGGCCTGTTCGTGGCGCAACTGTCGAATGCGGTATTGCGCGAATAACGCGATATTGCGGAAACGTGAGATTGCGGAAAAGCCCGCGCCGTTGCATACTGCGGTTTGCGCAACATTACGTACCGCAGTATGCAGGTATCGCAACATGCTCTCGACTGTTTCGTTGAATGGTGAACCCGTTGAGTACGATGGTGCACGGCAATATAACTTGAGATAGCGAGGACTTAAGACTCATGCCACGTATGTTCGGAACAGACGGTGTTCGAGGATTGGCGAATAGGGCTTTGACCGCACAGCTTGCATTGGATTTGGGCGATGCCGCGGTGCGCGTGCTTGGCGATGACGGCGGCAAAAGCGAATTCGATGGCCGTCGTCGCGCACTGGTCGGCCGTGATACCCGCGTTTCCGGCGATTTTCTCGCCGCAGCACTGTCTGCAGGCATGTCCGCAGGCGGTTTCGATGTGATCGACGCGGGCATTATTCCAACCCCTGGCGTCGCATACCTGACCTCCGTGCTGAACGTGGAAATGGGTGCCGTGATCTCCGCATCCCACAATCCCATGCCCGACAACGGCATCAAATTCTTCGCACGCGGCGGATTCAAACTGCCTGACACCAAAGAAGACGAAATCGAAAACGTGCTCGGCCAGGATTGGGAACGCCCGACCGGTGCAGGCGTGGGACGTATCAGTCACGACACGGCAACCGCAACCAACCTGTACATCGACCATCTGGTATCCACAATCGCCCCCATCGGGCCTGACAAGTCCCAGCCGACACCGTTGAAAGGCTTGAAAGTCGTGGCTGATTGCGCCAACGGCGCCACCTCCGTGGTCGCGCCGGAAGCTTTGCGCCGCGCAGGAGCCGACGTGAGCGTGATCAACGCTTCGCCAGACGGCTACAACATCAACAAGAACGCCGGATCCACACACCCCGAACAGCTGCAGGCCATGGTCAAGGCATCCGGAGCCGACTTGGGCGTGGCATTCGACGGTGACGCCGACCGTTGCCTTGCCGTAGACGGCGAAGGCAATATGGTCAACGGCGATCAGATCATGGGCATTCTTGCACGTGCCAAGAAAAACGCGGGCAAACTCAACCACGACACCCTCGTGGTAACCGTGATGAGCAACCTCGGTCTGAAGCTCGCCCTGCGTTCCATGGGCATCAAAACCGTGCAAACCGGCGTGGGCGATCGTTACGTGCTTGAGGAAATGCTGCGTGGTGACTATTCACTCGGCGGCGAACAGTCCGGCCACGTGATCAACCGCGAATTCGCCACCACCGGCGACGGTACACTCACCGCACTGACCTATGCAACGAAGTGGTCAACTCCGGCAAGAGTCTCAAAGAACTCGCATCCGACTTCCCGCAACTGCCGCAAACCCTCATCAACGTGCCAAACGTCGACAAGCTCGCAGCCAAAACCAACGCCAAAGTGCAGGCGGCCGTCGAACGCGAAGAGAAAATGCTCGGCGACACCGGCCGCGTGCTATTGCGTCCCTCCGGCACCGAACCGCTCGTGCGCGTCATGGCTGAAGCGGAAACCCAGCAGCAGGCCGACGAGGTCTGCGACCGTCTCGCCAAAGTCGTGGCCGAAGAACTCGCCTTGTAATCACACCGCCGATACGCAGTATTTGGCAATCCAAAATCCCGAACCAATCCGCGAAGGAACCCCATGTTTGGACGCAACTCGAAAGTCAACCTCGAACTCAACCGCGAGGTCGAAAAACTCATCAAAACCGGCGGCAAGGAACAACTGCTTCCCATCGTGCAGGCAGGTGAACCGGTACTGCGCCAGCAGACCGCAGCCTACGAAGGCCAACTGAGCCGCAAGACACTTGACAAGCTCATCGAAACCATGCGCGTCACCATGATCGAAGCGCCGGGCGTAGGTCTCGCCGCAACCCAGATCGGCCTCGGACTGGCGCTTGCCGTGGTGGAAGACCATGTGCGCGACGACGATGACGATGACCCGCGCGAAGCGTCCGAATTCCCATTCCACGTCATCATCAACCCCAGCTATGAGCCGATCGGCATCGAAACCCGCAGCTTCTACGAAGGCTGCCTGAGCTTCGACGGCTATCAGGCGGTACGCAAGCGCTGGCTCGACATCACCGCCCGCTGGCAGGATGAAGATGGCAAACAGCATGAGGAACATCTGCACGGCTGGCCGGCCCGCATCTTCCAGCACGAAACCGACCATCTGAGCGGCGAACTGTATATCGACAAGGCGGAAATCCGCAGCCTCGCCACCAACGAGAATCTTGAGGATTTCTGGTGCGACGATCCGGTTCCCACCGAAGCCGCCGCCGAACTCGGATTCGAACTGTAAACCAGGAGCGCACGCCGCAAATCGCATACATGCGCGGCGAAAAACGCTGCGGAATCCGATTGTCACGGAATCCTATCGTTGCGCAATCCGCGGAATATCCTGCAGGGGAGAGGCCCACAGGCCTCTCCCTTTTTGTCATAGCGTCATTTTTTCGTCATACCACCATGCGCATAACCAGTGCAACGCGCGCACGCGTCATACTCCCCACGGCAGACGCACGTATGAGCGTAACCATGTTTGCATTTCGCAGCATTATCGACAATATCGGCGTTCGCGTTGCGATGGAATGATTTCGTACGCGACGTCGTGCTCCGTCTGCAACGCGCATGATCGTATCCTGATGACGAATGCTTGGTGAACATAATCGTTTTTCGTAGCATTGTTCTTTCTCTTACCGAAAATCAACGAAATAAAACGAACCCAAGATAACCTTTCGAATCTCAAAAAAACTTAAGATTGCGCTATCCGAGAAGCATCATGGTTTTTTGCACGAGCCGACGTGTACTGCGCCCCCTCTTGGCTACCATGCAAAGTATGAACGAAGCAAAGACGGGCCGTTCCTGCTTACCGAAGCCAAACAAGACATCAGCCAATGGTCGCATCGATGCCGAAAAACGCCGACAATGAGCGCATTGACTGGCATTGGGTCATGTCTCTCGACTTGGAACACGGCATCGGAACCGCCAAAAGCCAAGGCATCGACCTGATCGCCGTTCTGAATGCCGCGGATACCACGTTTTCGTCGACCTCGGAGAAAACGGATTCCATGCAGGATTCGGTACTATCCGTCCAACAGTTGCATAATCTGCTGAAAAAGGATTTAGCGGTCCGTGACCGGCTCGAATCCATCATCGCGCAATGCAATACCACCTTCATGACGGATTTCGACCGTCTGATCGCTTCATACCGTTTGCCTCGCGCGCTCGCCTATGCGAACCGTAGGTTGTGCGACGAAATTGCCGTGTTGCGGCGCATTGGTGTTGCGATGGGATTGTGGACGATTGCCGAAGAGCGGCGGGAGCGGGTGATAGTGCCTGTGCTGCAGCCTGTTGCCGGAGCGGAAAGCCTCGTGAATCTTGACGATATTCAGGATCGCACCGCGCAGATCGTCAATGGCCGTGCCGAACGTCGTGCCGCGGAACGTGAGCAGAAGCGTGCCAGCGATTACGCCATGTCACGCGCGAATTTGAGCGGGGTGACGAGTCCGGGAGGCTCGAAGGTGTTCGACTATGGCTCCCTCGGATCCGCTGGCGGTTCCGCTGACTCGGCGGAAGCTGCGCAGGACCGATGTTTGGCGGATTACAAAAAGTCGGATTGGCGTGACGCTACCTTCCCGGCCGTGACGTCGACACGGTGATGGGCATTGATATCGAAACTACGGGTACGGATCCGGCTCGCGTGTACATCATCGATGCCGGATTCGAATTCATGAACATGATCTCGCCTCGTCCTGCCGGCGAGCCCGCGGGCTACCGCTACGAACAGGATTATTACGAGACCGGCGATGCATATGGCCAGGCACGTCTTTCCTTCGGCGTTCCCGCGCAGAATGCGCTGCTTGGCAATCCTCTGATTCTCGACCTTACCGGTATTGACGTGCGCGATCGCGCCAGCGCGGACTTTCGTCTGTTCGACGAATGGCCCGAAGCTCAGATCGGATTGCTGCAACGACTCGAACAGCAGCCATATGTTGCGCATAACGCCCGGTTCGAGCATAGCTTTTTCATGCTGAACGTCGCCGGATATGCGGAAAGCTATCGTGCCGGCAATATCACGATCATCGACACATTGCCGATGAGCCGTCGTTGGGATGAGGGGTCGATTCCCGATGATGAGCATCCGCACGGCCACAATACGTTGGAAGCGTATGCCAAACGTCAGGGCGCGTTGGATGCATCCAAAAGCGAACGACATCTTGGCTTGGAAGATACGCACATCATGCTGGTCGCCATGAAGCATCATCTGGATGTGCTGCATGCCGAGGGGCGCGGGCCGTGGGGTGCCGGTGGCAGGCCCGGCAATGGTGGCAAGCGCTGTGGCAAGCGCTGGTAGACGGAGTCGCTCGCAGGTTGTGTGGCAAGGCGTAAGTTGGTCGGACGAATTGACGTTGCTGGATGTGTGTCAGGCGTAGTCGTGTTGTGTCTGTTCCCGCTGGATGTTTTGTCCGCTGTTTGTCTTGTACCTTTCTGTCATTCGTTCGTCTCGTGTGCGACACGCCCGGATGTTGACCTGTAGCGAGGTATGTTGAGGTTTTTCCAGCGGGATTGTGCTGTGAAATGGTGCTCATCACTCGATTTTCCCGTGTTTTCGACACGCCGAGAGATACGTTATTTTTCAACGGTTTACACGGTGTTTGCGGAAGGTCGATTTGCGTGGATCGGCAAGGACGTGTAAGTTTACATCTCGCTGCTCAGCACGGCGGTTCCGCTCCTGAGGTTCGGGACGGTCTGCTGGTGTGGTGGTGGTTTGAGAACTCAAGAGCGTATTTGTACTACTTCTTTATAGTCAATGATTGCCAGTTCATCGTCCGCTCGTTCGCGAGTGGCCGGGAGGCCTTGAAGGACGGTGAGGTTTTCGTGCGA
>ENA-OQEB01000533-OQEB01000533.1-human-gut-metagenome-genome-assembly--contig:-NODE-533-length-15560-cov-2.108534_pt1 | contig 15560 bp, 17 predicted proteins | sample MGYA00242787_ERZ504619 | MGnify/ENA primary metagenome ERZ504619 (study PRJEB26092, sample SAMD00036317) | human gut metagenome | host: Homo sapiens | study: EMG produced TPA metagenomics assembly of... | reverse complement strand
GGAAAATCTTGCTGTCGAAGGTGACCGTTATCGTATCGGAAGCATATATCGCCTTATTCTTATCCCAATCGATATCCTCTATAATTAATCGATATTCCATGAAAGGGAAATCGGTTTTGCTAAAAATGAAATCTCCGTTTGTATCTGTCTGGAGGGTATCGGTATGTAACCATCCTGCGGATGAGACTCTCCGCTCGGGTTGATGCGGACTTGTAGGTCGGGGATTGGCTCTCCTTTCATGTCTGTTACTTTCCCTTTTATTTGGAAATTGGCATGGGGACTACCATATTCGCAAGGTATCTCTCCATTCTCACCGCAAGAGAATCCTATGATGGCCAATAATCCGGTTAATAGACAGTTGATCTTTCTTAATAGTTGCAAGTTGATGTTTTCCATGATCTGATCGTTTTTATTTGTTTGCACTATATATAGATGCGAATATACGCAAAATAGTTGCTTACCGTCCGGTATTTGTCTTTTCTCTTTATATAATAGGGGTTGATATAGCTGTACTTTTTGTATCTTTGCCACTTCAATGTAACAGATCAATTTATGAGAGATTTCATACGTATTTTAAAGCGTTTCGTTCCCCCTTACAAAAAGTATATGGTTCTGAACATCGTGTTCAATGTACTTTCCGCTATCTTGAACCTGTTTTCTTTCGCCTTGATTATCCCGATCCTTCAGATCTTGTTTAAGATGGATGAGGGGAATTACACCTTTATGGATTGGAATTTTAACGCGGGAAGCTGGGAGTCGTGGAAAGCCTTGCCGGAGTTGATCAAAAATAACTTTTTTTGGTATGTATCCGATCTGATAGAGGTACACGGCGGTTCGTTCGCCTTGATTATGTTGGGAATCTTCCTGATCGTGGCGACTTTCTTGAAAGTGGCGACCATGTATCTGGCTTTTTATACGATGATCCCGATTCGAACCGGAGTCGTTCGTGATATCCGTAATCAGATTAACAAGAAGATTACGCAGTTGCCGTTGAGCTTTTTCTCCGAGGAGCGAAAAGGGGATATTATCGCCCGTGTATCCGGAGACGTGAACGAGATTGAGACATCCATCATGAGTTCATTGGACATGTTATTCAAGAACCCGATCCTGATCGTGATCTATCTGGTGGGTATGATCGCTATCAGTTGGCAACTTACCGTATTCGTCTTGATCCTGTTGCCGTTGGCGGGTTACGTAATGGGACAAGTCGGTAAGAAGTTGAAACGGAAGTCCTTGGAAGGACAGCAACAATGGGGATTTCTGATGAGCCAGATCGAGGAGACATTAGGCGGACTTCGTATTATCAAGGCTTTTAACGCCGAGAAGAAGATACAAGACCGTTTCGAGCGAAGCATGATACTTTCCGTCGGTTGACAAACCGTATCTATCGCCGCCAACAAATGGCGCACCCGATGAGCGAGTTTTTGGGAACCGTTACGATCGCTATCGTACTTTGGTATGGAGGTACGCTGATCTTGAGTGCGAATAGCCCGATCGACGCTCCTACGTTTATTTATTATCTGGTTATTTTCTATAGCATTATCAATCCTGCGAAAGATCTAAGTAAGTCGGTTTATGCGATCCAGAAAGGTCTGGCCTCCATGGAACGTGTCGATAAGATCTTGAAGGCGGAGACGGATATCCATGATCCGGAACATCCGAAGAAGATCGCCTTGAAAGAGAAAATCAGTTATAAAGATGTCTGGTTTAAATATCAGGAAGCTTGGGTCTTGAAAGGAATCAATCTGGATATCCGGAAAGGAACAACCGTGGCTTTGGTCGGTCAATCCGGTTCGGGCAAAAGTACCTTGGTGGATCTATTGCCTCGCTTTTATGATGTGAATAAAGGGAATATTCGTATTGATGATACGGATATCCGTGAGGCCACCCTTTTCGATCTTAGGGGATTGATGGGAAATGTCAATCAAGAGGCTATCTTGTTTAACGATACCTTCTTCAACAATATCGCTTTTGGAGTGGAAGGAGCTACGATGGAACAGGTGGAGGAAGCCGCCCGCATCGCTAACGCTCACGATTTTATCATAGCGAGTGAGAAAGGTTACGATACCAATATAGGTGACCGAGGTGGAAAACTGTCTGGTGGACAACGCCAGCGAATCAGTATCGCCCGTGCGATCTTGAAGAATCCCCCGATCTTGATCTTGGATGAGGCCACATCCGCCTTGGATACGGAATCCGAACGTTTGGTACAAGAAGCGTTGGAGAACTTGATGAAGAACCGTACGACCGTAGTGATCGCCCACCGTCTCTCTACGATCCGTAACGCAGATGAGATCTGTGTGATGCATGAGGGTGAGATCGTAGAACGGGGCAAACACGAGGAGTTGTTGGCTTTGGATGGCTATTATAAACGACTATGTGATATGCAAAGCTTTTAGGGTGATACTGTAACCCGGGTTGCAGTGGATCGCCTCTTCGGCTTTTGATGGAAAAACAATAACAAGGAATAATCGTATGAATATGAAAGGACTTTATTTGATTTTGTTATCGTTCCTTTTCGGTTGTAATTTGCCGGATATGCAGACCGGGAAGGAGGTCTCATATTATTTTGATCAACCAGCGCAGATATGGGAAGAAACTTTGCCTTTGGGAAACGGCCGTATCGGTATGATGCCGGATGGTGGTATTGAGCGGGAGAATGTTGTCCTGAATGAGATCTCCCTGTGGTCCGGAAGTAAGCAAGATACGGACAATCCTTATGCGTATTATTCTTTGGCGAATATTCGTCGCCTTTTATTTGAGGGACGGAATGACGAGGCACAGGATTTGATGTATAAAACTTTCGTCTGCAAAGGGACCGGAAGTAATCTGGGTGACGGTGCGAACGCTCCGTATGGGAGTTACCAATTATTCGGAAATCTAGTGCTGAAATATACGTATCCGAATGAATCGGATTCTATCGCTGAGTATCGCAGGCGGTTGAACCTAAGCGAGGCTATCGCTTCCGTCTCTTTTAAAAGGGGGAATGTGAATTATCAACGGGAAATGTTTACCTCTTTTTCCGGTGATCTGGGAGTGATTCATTTGGTAGCGGATACGGATCGGGCTTTGAATTTCTCATTGGGTATGAATCGTCCGGAACATGCGACGATCTCTTTGGACGGAAAGGACTTGCTGATGCGGGGACAACTGCCGGACGGGGTGGATACGTTGGAGATGAAAGGGATGCGTTTCGCCTCTCGTGTCCGTATCGTCTTGCCGAAGGGAGGAGATTTGGCTACGACAGATAGCTGTCTGTCGGTGCGAAGTGCCTCGGAAGCGATTATCTTGGTAAGTTTAGGTACGGATTATTTCGATAAAGACGGCGCCGGACAATCCTTGGAAAAATACTTATCGCAAGCGGAATCTAAGGATTTCTCCACCTTGCGCCGGGAACATACACTTGCTTATCGCTCCCTGTTCGATCGGGTTTCTCTGGATTTGGGAAGAGGCGAAAGGGATCATCTTCCGATCAATGAGCGTTTGGCCGCTTTCGCTCAAGATAAGAACGATCCGGGATTGGCGGCTTTATATTTCCAGTTCGGTCGATATTTATTGATTTCCTCGACCCGGCAGGGATTACTGCCCCCGAATTTGCAAGGCTTGTGGTGTAATACGATTCATACGCCTTGGAACGGGGATTATCACCTAAATATTAATTTACAGATGAATCATTGGCCTGCGGAGGTCACGAACCTCTCCGAGTTGCACCTTCCGCTGATCGAATGGACGAAACTGCAAGTCCCTAGCGGCGAACGCACGGCCAAGGCTTTTTATAACGCACGGGGATGGGTTACCCATATTTTAGGTAATGTTTGGGAGTTTACCGCCCCGGGCGAACATCCATCGTGGGGAGCGACGAATACATCCGCCGCATGGCTATGCGAGCATTTGTATACGCATTATCAGTATACATTAGATAAGGCGTATTTGAGGGATGTTTATCCGACGATGAAAGGGGCTGCCCTATTCTTTGTGGATATGTTGGTGCAAGATCCCCGGACTAAATATCTGGTGACGGCACCTACGACCTCTCCGGAGAACGCTTATAAAATGCCAAACGGAAGTGTCGTGAGTATTTGTGCCGGATCGACAATGGATAATCAGATCGTGCGGGAATTATTTACGAATACCATTGAGGCCGCCGGGATTTTAGGCGTGGATAGCGCGTTCGCTGCTGAGTTGGCGGCGAAACGAGATCGCTTGATGCCAACGACGATCGGTAAAGACGGCCGTATTATGGAATGGCTCGAGCCGTATGAGGAGGTAGAGCCTACCCATCGTCATGTCTCTCATTTATATGGCTTTATCCCGGGAATGAGATATCGATAGAGCATACGCCAGAGTTGGCTGAGGCGGCTCGTAAATCCTTGGAGGTCCGTGGTGATCAAAGCACGGGCTGGTCGATGGCTTGGAAGATTAATTTCTGGGCTCGTTTACAGGATGGCGATCATGCTTATAAATTGTTGGGTGATTTGTTACGTCCTTGCGTAGATGAGCATACGAAGGAGGTGAAGGGAGGAGGTTCTTATCCTAATTTGTTTTGTGCCCATCCTCCTTTCCAAATCGATGGTAATTTTGGAGGCACGGCGGGTATCGCGGAGATGCTGATACAGAGTCAAACCGGATTGATCGAGTTTTTGCCGGCTTTGCCTTCCGCTTGGAAAAACGGAAGCTTTAGCGGTTTGAAAGTCCGGAATGGCGGAGAGGTGTCGGCTAAATGGACGGAAGGTCTGCTGACGGAAGCTCGATTGAAAGCGATCGTTCCGGGTATTTTCCGGATCAAGCTTCCGGCAAATTCAGCGAACCTAAGTCTCAAGAAAAATCAGAAACCAGTATCTTTACCCGTAATCGATGGAATGCTAACGGTGGATTTGCAACAAGGAGACGAATTGATATTAATAATGTGAATAATATGCCAATATGCCAATGTGCCCTGCGAATATATCCATTTAATTGGCATATTGGCACATTACCCACATTGGCACATTATTCAATATAGTGGTAATCTATAAATGAAACCGATCGAAAGGCGTGCGGTGTCGTCCAGAGAGGCATCGAGCGCCTTCGCTCGTTCGGATAGGTTATATTTTTTACCTATGGCGGTCAAGAAGATATGTAGATTATCATCGGCCATCGGATAGAACTCAAGCCCTCCTTGATACCCCCATGCCGTACGGTATTTACCTTTCTCGTAAGCATCGTAGGCTTTATAGATCGATGCGCTTTCATACATTCCTTTCGCGAATAGTTGCCATTTGGGATGGAAACGATACTGTATTTCCCCCACCAGCGAAAGATAATCGATGTTTTGCATACGAACCGGTGGTTCCGGTTCCTCCTCTCCGGAGACTTCGGGCTGGGTCAATTCGGTCAATAATCCTAATGGGTCTAATTTTCCTCGTGAATACATGACATCGAAATAAGCATAGACCGGTCCGGCCTCTATACTTTGACCGGTAAAGACGCTATACATATATTTCCCTTGGGCTTGTTCCGCAGCGGATACGGAGTACCGTAAATGAATCAACTCATCCAGAAAGTTACCGTTCCAGTTCAATGTGTAAAACAAGGGAACTCTCGGTTTCTTAAATCCTTCCGGCAGACGTCCATACTCATCTTCCATCGATCCCATACGACTGTTCGTCACCTGTAAGCGGATCTCTTGCGACTCATTCGGCTGATACCCCAGCCCGATTCCCGTAAGGTAGCAAAGGGAGTATTCATTCATATCGCTATACTCATAAATAAGCAAAGGATTCTCGTCGTACTCAAAACCACCGTAGAACACATCTTGTTTTCCGGCGGTTAAGGTAAAACGCTCATTCAGTTTATAGCCGATATACGCATATTCGATCGACTCATTCAAATTCTCCAAGGCTTGTCCCTCATAACCGCCATTCAGCGTTTGGCGATACCAATAGAATAACCGATCGTTCACCTCTCCGGTAACATCAATTTTGACATCCCTGAAACGAAAGGCGGCTTCATCCAGCTTCCCCGAGAAAAAGTCTGCGTTGAATCCTGCGTGCATCTCCAAGTCCAGATTGAAAACCTTGTTGCGTTTCGGAATCTTAGTCGCGTATTCAAAAAGAGATACCGAAGAAGAATCCCGCTCCGGGATAGGAGAATTTGTCTGAGCGTAAGACGTTAACGCGGAACCGCTCAATAAGAAGGCCGACAGCCAAGCCACTGTGAGTCGTTTCATTTACTGATGTTGATTGTTAAAGTGGCCGCGAAGATACGAATTATTGCTCGGTTTTGCCCATATGCTTCATGACTTTAGCGTCAGATAGAAAATGAGCTCTTCCGCTATATTCGTACAATGATCTCCGAAACGTTCCATTTTCCGGATAACACCGGCCATATATAACCCTGCCAACGCACTACCTTTATGCTCCTCTATATATTTGGCGATAATAGCGGTAGAATTATGATTGATCTCATCGATCAAATTATCCTTCAAGAAGATACGGGAAGCGATCTCTGAGCTTTCTTTCTCAAAAGCCTCTTTGGTGAGTGAGATCATGCTTAATAACTCCGACAGCATTTCTTCTACGGTTCTTGACCAGTTGCGGGTCAATCGGTTCCCCCTCGGGAAGGTTTCCGGCGAAACGGGCGATGCTTTCGGCGAAATCTCCCAGACGCTCTAGGTTTGTATTAATCTTATACATCGCCAATACGAAACGTAGGTCGATCGCTACCGGCGCATATAAAGCGATGATATCCTCGCAATCACTGTCGATCTTTAGCTCGAAAGCGTTTACCCGGCGTTCCCGGCTGATTACCTTATAAGCGAGTTCCTTATCTCCGGTAAGCATAGCCTCCCCTGCGTTGTATAATTGCTGGTGAACCAATGCCCACATCTCGCTGATACTATTTTTTAAAGAATGAATCTCCTGCTCTATAACCTTCATACTCTTCTAATTTTCAATTTTTAATTTTCAATTACCCAAACCGTCCGGTAATGTAATTCTGTGTAGACTCTTTCTCCGGATTGGTGAAAATCTTCCGGGTATTATCATATTCAATCAATTCCCCTAAATAGAAATATCCGGTCTTGTCGCTAACACGAGCCGCTTGTTGCATATTATGGGTAACGATTACGATCGTATAATCATTTTTCAGCTCATGTATCAAATCCTCGATCTTGCTGGTTGAAATCGGGTCCAATGCGGAAGTCGGCTCATCCATTAATAGGATGGAGGCGAGATCGCCAAGGCACGGGCGATACATAAACGTTGTTGCTGTCCGCCGGAAAGAGCGAATGCCGATTCTTTCAGTTTATCCTTTACCTCGTCCCAAAGGACGACCTGCTTTAAAGTCTTGACCACCGTCTCCTCAATATAATTCTCATCGTTGACACCGTTTACCCGCAGGCCATAAGCGACATTCTCATAAATCGTCTTAGGAAAAGGATTCGGTTTCTGGAAAACCATCCCCACGTTTTTACGTAAGCGATCCACTCTCTCGCTTTTCGTATAAATATCCCTTCCATCAATCAGGATCTGACCTTCCATGCGAGTGTCCGGAATCAAATCATTCATGCGGTTGAACAGGCGGAGGAAAGTAGACTTTCCGCAACCGGACGGTCCTATGAAAGCGGTGGACGTATTCGGCTCTATCTCCATGGAAATGTTCTTCAATGCATGGAAATCCCCATAATAAAAGTCTACGTTTTTAGCATCAATCTTTATCATAATTGTCTTATTTTTTTAATTCATTTTTACCTTCTTGGCGAAATAACTACGTAAAGCGTTCGCTAAAAGGTTTACTAATAATACGATGACGATCAGCACGAGCGCCGTGCCATAAGCCATCCCCCGGGAAGCCTCGATATCTGTACCGCTTGTAGAGATAACATATAAGTGGTAAGGTAATGCCATACATTGGTCGAAAATACTTTTCGGCAATTGCGGCAAGAAATAAGCGGCCACCGTAAAAAGGATAGGAGCGGTCTCTCCGGACACACGCCCGATCGAAAGAATCAATCCCGTAATAATATTGGGGAACGCCATCGGTAGCACGACCCTGCGGATGGTCTGCAACTTCGTAGCCCCTAACGCTAGGCTACCGTGACGGAAAGAATCATCGATACTTTTCAAAGCCTCTTCCGTCGTGCGGATGATAAGTGGCAAGGACATCAGCGCCAAGGTAAACGAACCCGCTATAATAGAGTCTCCCCATCCCAAGGTACTTACGAATAGAGACATACCAAATAACCCGAAAACAACGGATGGGACACCGCTTAGGTTATTCGTCATGATACGGATGAAACGGATGAGTTTCCCGTTTGTGGCGTACTCGTTCATATAGATACCACTCATGATGCCGATGGGAAAACTAATCAAGCTACTTCCGATCACTAAATAGAGTGTACCTACGATAGCCGGAAAAATCCCCCGGAGGTCATGCCCTCTTGGGGTGCTTGTGTCAGGAAATCCCAACTGATCACGCTCGCTCCCTTTAAGATAATGAATCCCAGTATTACGAATAAGATCACTACGACCAAATAACTCAGGAAAGAAAACGAAACCGAAAGCAACCTGTTGAGAGGTCCGTTTCCTCTTGTCTATATTCCCTAAATGTTGAATAGGTGCCATATCTTTAATTAAATTTTACGTTTGGATGAAATATATTCTACGGCGATGCTCAACCCCAAGGTGATGAGGAACAACACGGCTCCCAGCATAAACAAGGCTTGGTAATGCGCTCCACCTGCGGGAGCCTCACCTAATTCCGCTGCTATCGTGGCAGGAATTGTCCGTACCGGTTCGAAGAACGAGGTAGGGATAACGGCGGCGTTTCCGGTTACCATCAATACGGCCATCGTCTCACCGATCGCACGTCCTATACCTAATACGACAGCGGACGTGATACCGGATATGGAGTAGGGGAGTTATTACTTTGTAGATGGTTTGCCATTGCGTGGCTCCCAATGCCAAGCTGGCTCTTTCATGGCTCGTGGGGTAGTTCGCATGGCATCTTCCGCTACCGTGATGATGGTCGGCAACGCATGATCGCTAAAACCACGCTTCCGGCGAAAGCGGTCTCGCCTACCGGAAGGTCTAAGGTCTTTTGGATAAGGGGAACGATCACCACCAATCCGAAGAAACCATAAACGACTGAGGGAATACCTGCCAATAACTCGATAATAGGCTTTAGCAAATTACGGGTTTTTGTATTGGCAATCTCTGCCATATAGATCGCTACCGCTACTCCGAAGGGGAGGGATAAGGCGATCGCGCCTATACTTACTAAAAGTGTGCCTAGTAATAGAGGGATCAAGCCAAAGATCGGAGCGGGAGCGGAGGTAGGATACCATTCGTCCCTCCAAAGAACTCCGAAGGTTTGATCGTGGCTCCCGATATGATTTTTCCCGTAAAGTTCTCCGACTTGTATTGTTCCGGAAAGAATGCGATAATCCCCGGCTCTTTATGGATAAGTTCATTGATTTTCTCGGGAACATATTGAAATTCTTCACCTAGCTCTTCTTCCGTATAATAGTTGGTTAGGTCCGAGAAACGGAAGACAAGTATATCTTGATTTTCTCCGTTTAAATCTTCCCAATTGGTGATATTGGCATCGAAGACATCCATGATTTGCTCGGGAGACAAATGTTCGACTGGATTTTCCTGATTCACAGCCAATATATATCCTTCCTCTACCTCCGGGCTGTTAAAAAGACCTGCGGCCTCTTTAAATAAGAAGACAATGATCAACAAGATCGTAAAGCTACTGACGCTTCCACTGATCAAGAATCCTCCTTCCACTAATTTTTCTATAAACTTTCTCACAATCTTTGCCTATTTATTCTGCTGCAAAGAAAGAGCCTCTATATTAAGGAGAGATTAAACCCGCTTGAAAGAATTGTTTCAAAATTATTACAAATGTATTACGCATTGTCTGCTATGAGAATAGGGCATGAGTTCGGTTGAACCCATGCCCTATGAATTATGCCTGTAATATGTTTGTATTACTTATTATACTTGCTCCAATCCACATTGTGCATATCGCCGCTGGCCGCTAGTTCCTCATGGAAAGCGAAACAGCATTTCAGGTTTTGAGGCGTATGTCCCTTGATACCCATAGCGAGGTATTCTTCCAATAACGGTTTGTAATCCGGATGAACACAATTGTCGATGATGCAACGAGCGCGTTGGATCGGAGATTTACCGCGTAAGTCCGCTACACCATATTCCGTGATAATGATCTTCACGGAGTGCTCGCTATGATCCAAGTGAGATACCATCGGTACGAACGCGCTGATCTTACCCTCCTTCGCTGTAGACGGAGTCGTGAAGATCGATAACATAGCCGAACGGGTAAAGTCGCCGGAACCACCGATACCATTCATCATACGAGTACCGGATACGTGCGTAGAGTTAATATTACCGAAGATATCAGCCTCCAAAGCCGTATTGATAGCAATCAAGCCTAAACGGCGGGCAACCTCCGGATTGTTAGAGATCTCTTGCGGACGAAGCAATATCTTATCCTTGAAGAAATCGAGATTTGCGTAGATCTCACGGATTACCTCATTACTTACGGACAAAGAGCAACCGCTGGCGAATTTAACGCGACCTTGTTTCATCAATTCGATAACCGCATCTTGAATAACCTCAGTATATACATTGAATGCGGGGATAGACTCATTAGCTCCCATGCAGCCCAAGACTGCGTTAGCCACGTTACCTACACCACTCTGCAATGGAACGAATTCTTTCGGAAGACGGCCGGCCTTGATCTCGCTAACCAAGAAGTCCGCAACGTTTTTACCGATCGCCATCGTAACATCATCCAGCGGAGAGAATTTTCCACCTTCATTCGGCTCATCGGTTCTTACCACACCAACGATCTTAGCCGGGTCTACTTTTACACAATCGTTACCGATCCTGTCAGAAGGAGTGTAGATAGGATCTCACGGCGTAAAGGAGGATCAGCCGGCTCGTAAATATCATGCATACCGCGGATTTCTTTCGGGTGACGGCAGTTCAACTCAACGATGATACGGTCTGCCATACGACAGATAGTAGGTAAGATACCAACACCTGAAGTCGGAACGATCTCACCATCCTCAGTAACATCGGCAGCCTCTACGATTGCGACATCAATCTTACCCAAGAATCCGTAACGCAAGCTTTGTGCCAATTCAGACAAGTGCAAATCGAAATATTGTGCCTGATGAGCGTTTAATGCGGCACGTAAGTCTTTGTTAGATTGGTACGGTGTACGGAATTTGATGGCGTTAGCGCGAGCCAACTCTCCGTCTAGCTTATCACCAGTAGAAGCGCCGGTAAACATACCGATTTGAAAAGGGTTACCTTTAGCGTGTTCTTCCGCTGCCTTCCGGGCGATAGCTCCGGGAACGACTTTCGGGCATCCTGCGGGTGTAAAACCACTGAAACCTACATTGTCATTATGATGCACATAAGATGCGGCTTCTTCAGCTGTAATAAATTTTAATGCCATGATAATTAGTTTTTATGTTTTTAGGTAAATACTTACTGTTCAATATTTCGGGCGCAAACTTACATAAAATTACGCTGAATCGAATATAAGTGTGGCGTAAATTAATACTTCCGGTTTAGAATCTCCGCACAAATGATCGCTTTCTTCAATTCCTCGATGTCTCTGAAGGTATCTTCTGGCATAAGCCCGGTTCTTCCTCGATAGCACTCATCCTTACGGATGGCTGGGTCGCGATATGATTCGGGATATTCTTCTCGGCGGAAAGGAATGGAGATGAGGCAGGCGATGAGGTTACGACTTGCGGTTTCTCAACCTTTGACTTTACCTGCTTTTGTCGGGGAGCGGGCTTAGGTTTTTGCGTTTCCTTTTGCATATCCTCCAATATCTCCCAGAAGCCTTTTCCTTCTGTAGGCTGGTCATTAGGCACAATTTCCCTGTCGGGTTGCCCCAATATATCGGGGCGACTCTTCTTCTTTTTGTCTTTCGAACTGAATAAGCCACTGACGGCGGCGATAATCAGGAAAACAATATATAACCAATCTCCTACGTTATCCATAAACTTTGATTATTTTTGCACCTCCAAATGTAAGAAGAATAATTGAGAAGTGAAAAGATGGGAGTATATAAAACATCAGATAGGTATAAAAGTAAATAAGGGTAACTTCACAGCCACCCTTATTCGATTTAACCAAAACCTTAACTATGAAAAAATTTACGTTTTTCGAATGCAAATATAACGGTGGGATTCGAACTATGCAAGCGTTTGCGTAATTATTTTTAAGAATCTTGCTTATTTAAATTATATTAACATATAGTATGGTAAATCAAGAAAACGGTGTGGACTTAAAATCGCTACCCAAAGCGATGAACGAAAGTTGTTTATCGAGACCTACGGCTGTCAGATGAATGTGGCGGACAGCGAAGTTGTAGCTTCTATCATGAAGATGGATGCTATAGTATGACGGAGAATATCGAGGAGGCGGATGCCATCTTCGTGAATACTTGCTCCGTACGCGACAACGCCGAACAGAAAATCTATGGGCGGCTACAGTATTTCCAGTCTTTAAAACGGAAAAAGAAGTCCTTAATTGTCGGTGTATTGGGATGTATGGCCGAACGAGTGAAGGAAGATCTGATCCATGTGCATCATGCCGACTTGGTGGTAGGACCGGATTCTTATCTGGACTTGCCGAACTTGGTGGGAGCGGTAGAGCACGGAGAGAAAGCGATCAACGTGGAGCTTTCTACCCAAGAGACCTATAAGGATGTTATTCCTTTGAAGTTACCGGGCGTACATATCTCCGGTTTCGTGTCTATTATGCGCGGTTGTAATAATTTTTGTACGTATTGCATCGTACCTTATACAAGAGGACGCGAGCGTAGCCGGGATATCGAGAGTATCTTGAATGAGATACGGGATATGCACGAGAAAGGCTTTAAGGAAGTTACGTTGTTGGGACAAAATGTAAACTCCTATTCTTTCGAGAAAGAAGGTGAGACCATAACCTTCCCGATCTTGTTGGATCGTGTGGCGAAAGAGGTTCCCGATATGCGAATTCGTTTTACGACCTCCCATCCGAAGGACATGAGCGATGATACCTTGCGTGTGATTGCCGCGAACGACAATATCTGTAAGTTTATCCATCTACCTGCCCAATCCGGCAGCAGTCGCATCTTGAAGGTCATGAATCGTAAATATACCCGTGAATGGTATCTGGACCGTATAGCGGCGATCCGTCGTATCGTACCGGATTGCGCTATCTCGACTGATTTATTCTGCGGTTTCCATTCCGAGACCGAGGAGGATTATCAAGAGACTTTATCCTTGATGCGTGAAGTGGGATATGATAGTGCTTTCTTATTTAAATATTCCGAACGTCCGGGTACATATGCCGCTAGCCATTTGGAGGATAATGTACCGGAAGAAGAGAAGGTACGTCGTTTGCAAGGTATGATCGATTTGCAAAATAAGTTGTCCGAGGAAAGTAACTTGCGGGATATAGGCAAGACTTTCGAGGTTCTGATAGAAGGATTCTCGAAACGTTCCCGTGAGCAATTGTTCGGACGAACCAGCCAAAACAAGGTGGTTATCTTTGACAAGAAGAACTATCATGTAGGTCAATTCATAAAAGTCAAGATCCATAAGGCTTCCTCGGCAACCCTGTTCGGGGAACCTGTGGAGGAATAAGAAAAAGAAAACGCCAATACGTTCCATTTCGAGCGATATTGGCGTTTCTCTTATTATCTTCTATCTTTGGAATATCTCCGGGTATTTGTTGATGAAATAAACCGGCGTGCAACTCCATGCGTGGCAATAACTATTGATCGGGAAAAATCCGTAAGGTGATAATTCGTCATTGTTCGGATCATATACCTCCCAGAATGTATCGGCTCCTTTATTCACCATGCCGCCCCAATAACTGGTTAAGAGCGAACGGGCCTCTTGCCGCATTCCACATTTCAACAAGGCTTCCATTACATAATGATAAGCGTACGGACATCCCGGATAGCATGCGTCGGGCATCGATAGGACGGTGGCCATCGCTTTTGCTCCTTCCTTGGCGGTAAGCGTCTCCGATAGGATCATCCACACTTGTGATAGGTAAGACACCTGACGGTTAGGGCCGCTTACGATCACCCCGTTCTTTTGGTCATAGAATGTTTCCGGGCTGGCTTTCTTTATCTGCCGGCGATACGAGGCCAGTCTCCAGCCTCCTTCTCTTTTCCCAGCATTTTAGCCAGCTCATAGCTTTTCTCTAATGAGAATGCCGTAAGTCCCTGCATGGATGCTTGGCGATCATAATTATCTTTCCAGTCGAATACCAACCAATAAATCGGCTTCTTTTGCATATCGTAGATCCAATCGTCCGAGTATTGACGCAAGGCCATCTCTATTTGGCGGACCACTACCGGCCATAAGTCCAAGGCGACCTCCTTGTCTCCGGTCTCTTTCAGGTATTCCAGCAACGCTACGTTATACAGCAGGGAATAGTCCAAGCAATGCGTACCGTTTTGCGGATGAGGGGTCGGTGTCTCCAATACGGTGGCGTGCAGCAGTCCTTCATCATTGGCTAGAGCCGCTAATAAATAGAGGCAACGTTTCGTCAAGTCGTGGTTTTTATACGACCATGCGTTCGCTAGCGCCTCCAGATACAAGTCTCCGATCCATAACCGGCGATCCCGTTTCGGGCCATCCTCATAGACGGTCTGCATACATTCTTTTAATGTAAGCAATCCTACCTCATTGATTTTACGGATCAAGGGATCGGTCGTGGAAGCCAGTGGCAATGGAGCCGTCTTAGCCGATGTCTGCGCACGGAACGTTAGCTTGTCGAAGGCGAAATCGAAACTGGAAGCGCCTAGCAACTCTATCTTGAGATACCGAAAAGACACCCTTCTGGGGATGGAGGCCTCGATGGGTACGGTCATTAACGTCATCACCTCATCTTGTAGCCAAGCCCTTGACAGACCGCCCGGATAAGGGTCGAAAGGCGTGTTCAATTCCGAGGGAACTTCGGCGAACGTGAATTTGATACGTACCGGAGCGTCCGAAACCTGTTGGCTAAGGAGCTTGAGCGAGAAATCCAAATACCCCGTCAGATGCTCACCGAAGTCAACTATAACCGATGGATGTTTCTTCAGGGACTCATTGAATAACAGATCCGTGCTTCCTTCGTCCCGCATGCGCCAACCTTGGTAGGCTGACGCATCTTTGATGGAAGTGACCCGTTTGACCGGCTTATGTTCCGTATAGGTTAACACTGGCTTGCAGGCCTCACTCTTTTGAAGCCATGAAGCGCTTTCTTTGAAATAACGACTTTGTGCTGATAGGGTGAATACACCGACACAGCATAGTAAACTTAGCAGGATTTTCATATGTGCTCTTTTCATGATGCGAATATAAGAATAACTTCGTTAATATCCGGGATTTTGTTTAAGCTCGCTGTTCAAGTCGATTTCTCGCAGAGGTATGGGCAACAAGCATTTATCTGGGTTGAACAGATAAGCGTTCGCCACGGGTTGAACACCGTCGGGCCAATAATAAGATTCGGGATTTGCCTTTATCTTTTGTCCATGTCGTGTCATGA
>ENA-OQEB01000532-OQEB01000532.1-human-gut-metagenome-genome-assembly--contig:-NODE-532-length-15569-cov-4.506346_pt1 | contig 15569 bp, 20 predicted proteins | sample MGYA00242787_ERZ504619 | MGnify/ENA primary metagenome ERZ504619 (study PRJEB26092, sample SAMD00036317) | human gut metagenome | host: Homo sapiens | study: EMG produced TPA metagenomics assembly of... | reverse complement strand
CGTCAAGCTGGCCCATGCCATCATGCCCGATGGCATGGTGGGCTGGTATGCCTGGCCGCCGGTCCAGTTCCTACTCCCGCACCTGCCGCCCTGCCGTGTGCACTGCTGCCGAGGCTGACCGCGACAACTACTTCTTCATTGATGTCCAGTCCCGCGGCGAATACCCTGTCTGGGCCAAAAAGCAGATGGAACGTGCAGGCATCGCCCTGCAGATGGAGCCGGGCGACGAGCAGCTGCTGAAAGAGGGCACTGTGGACTTCATCTCCTTCAGCTACTATTCCAGCCGCTGCGCCACTGTGGACCCCGAACTGATGAACAAGGCCAGCGGCAATGCCATCATGGATGCCGTCAGGAACCCCTACCTCAAGGCCAGCGATTGGGGCTGGGCCATCGACCCGGTGGGCCTGCGCATCACCATGAACAGCCTGTATGACCGCTACCAGAAACCGCTCTTCATCGTGGAGAATGGTCTGGGTGCGGTGGACAAGGTGGAAGCAGATGGTTCCATCCACGACACCTACCGCATCGACTACCTGCGGGCCCACATCGAGCAGATGGAAAAGGCCATCAACGAGGACGGCCTGCCCCTGCTGGGCTACACCACCTGGGGGCCATCGACCTGGTCAGTGCTTCCACCGGCGAGATGAAGAAGCGGTACGGCTTCATCTATGTGGACAAGGACAACGAAGGCAAGGGCACGCTGGCCCGCAGCCGGAAGGACAGCTTCTACTGGTATAAAAAGGTCATCGCCTCCGACGGCGAAGATCTGGCCTGAGCCAACTGTGAGGAAAGGAATCATAGCACAAGATGACGACACCCCAAATCATTGCGCACCGCGGTGCATCCTATCTGGCCCCTGAGAACACGCTGGTCGCCTTCCGCAAGGCGATGGAGATCGGCGCAGACGGCGTGGAAATGGATGTACAGAAGACCTACGACAACGAGCTGGTCATCCACCACGACTATATGGTGGATATGCACACCGACATCTCCGGCCAGATCTACGACCTGACCATGGGCGAGCTGAAGGCTCTGGATTTCGGCAGCTGGAAAGATGCCATCTACGCCAACGAGAGGATCGCCACGCTGCAGGAAGCGCTGGAGCTCTGCGCCGGCATGGAGGCACCCAGGTGCAGCTGGAACTGAAAAGCCCACTGCAGGACGACCCCGACTTTGTGCCCCGGGTGCTGGATGCGGTCCGCGCCGCCGGGCTCACCGATCGGCTCACCCTCATCTCCTTCCACCACTCCCAGCTGCGCAGGCAAAGCAGCTGATGCCCGAGCTGAAGGTAGGTGCGCTGACCTACGGCGCTTTCCTCAGCATGGTGCTGCCTCCGCCGGTGGTGTGGAAGGATCTGGGCCTTGTGAACAGCATGGACGAGCCCTTCAGCGAGGAAAACTGCATCGACCTGCGGAATAATCTCATCTACCGCACTGTGGCCGACAAGGTGGATATGCTCCGCGCCAACTTCCCCGGCGAGACTGTGGAGCAGGTCATCGGCCATCTGGAGGAGCAGGCGGATGTGGCCGCCTACATCAAAACGCTGGATTTCCCTGTGGATATCGTCAGCTGCGAGTACCACACCGCCTACTCCAACCCCGAGCTTGTGAACCAGCTCCACGCCATGGGCATCCAGGCCGCGTTCTGGACCGTGGACACCCAGGACGCAGTCCGTTCCCTGCTGCCCCTTGGCCCTGACTGCATTGTCACCAACCGGCCTGACCGCGTGCGGGAATGGGTGAATGAGGAAATAAAAAAATAAGAAAATAACAAAACGTTCCCGTGCAGGATATCAAAACTGCACGGGAACGTTTTCTATGTCAGCACCGCATTATCTGATGTCTGGCATCGTTATGACGGCGCTCTCCTTGCGAGCACGCTCTGCGCAGAAGACGCCCAGATGCCCATTGATCGAATCTTTGATCGTTGTGCAGGAGATGGAAGCTCCTCACCCTGAAGCACATGAACAAAGTCCTCCACCAGCCGCAGGTCGCCGCCGCCATGAGAGCCTGTCATGCCGCTCTTATCTCCACCGATCTTCAGGTCTACCACTTCCTCGTTCCAGCCCTTCTCGCTGGCGGTATCTATAGTGCGCACAGTGAAAACCGAATCGTCAAACACGCCCTTGATCTCACCCTTCGTACCAATGATATGGATATTACGCTCCGGCTTCGCGGTGCCGCCGATCATGTTCAGGGTAGCAGTTGCGCCATCCGCAAAATTCATCAACACCGATTGATGATCCACCACCGTATGTTCGCAATCCCACACACAGCGTCCATGGATATTGTCTGTCATCAGCGACTTGCGCTTGTCCTCCAGCGTCGGATTCTCAATATTCTCCAGGCAGTCCCATACATAGAACGCCCACCGATCCGGGTGATCCAGATAATGCTTTTTGGCAGAGTACAGACAAGTCTCCTCACACTGGCAATCCACCAGGCAGCGCTTGCCTGCCCCTGCGGCTTTTTGGCAGGATCAAACTGGAAGTCACTTCCAAAGCTTGCGATCTGTTTGGGCGAAACGCCGCTCTTCAGCCACATAATGAGATCCATGTCATGGCAGCACTTTGCCAGCAGCATCGGAGCCCCGCATTTTTCCTCGTTGCCCCATTTGCCGCGCACAAAGGAGACGGCCAGATGATGGTAGCTGACATGCTCCGTGGCCTGAATGTTGATAATGTCACCGATCTCCCCGCTCAGCAGTCTCTGCTTGATTGCGACATAGAAGGGCGCATACCGCAGAACGTGGCAGATCATCACCTTCCGCCCGGTCTCTTTTACCACCTTATATAAATAGTTCACTTCCTCCTCGCTGATCGCGAAGGGCTTTTCCAGCAGCATATCATATCCTGCACGCAGGAGCGGAACCGCAGTGGGCACATGCTGGCGGTCCATGGTTCCATTGATCACCGCGTCTGCCAGCTTGGGCCTTTCTGCCAGCTCCTCGGCGTTCCTGAAGCACATTTCCTCCCCGAAGCCATGCATCTCCGCAACCTTTTTCCGCCGGATCGGATCCGGATCTGCTACGCCCACGATCTTCAGCTCGTCCCGGGTGTTCCAGCGCATACAGCTGTACAGGATCGCCCGATGGCCCGCGCCCACGATGATGGCTGTGATCTGCTTACTCATAGTTTCTCTCTTCCTTTCTTTTGAATGGATCTCCGATTCCAATTTTGTTTCCAGCATATCTTTTTGTGCCGGAATCGTCAAGGTGAAGGAGCATGACATTTCATCCCGCACCATGACAAAAGGAAGAAAAAACGCATCTTTGTGGATATTGTGCAACAATCATGCTCAAAAATGAGAAAATCTTTTGTGCGTTTTGTATCAAAAAATGTTGCAATTTCAAAAAGAACATGATATGCTTCTGAGTAAGGAAAAACCACTGGGCGGCAGCGTACGAGCTGAACGGAGGTTATGGAAGCACGGGGATCTTCCCCGTCCCATTCCATAAATCAAGGAGGAAAAGATTTTATGAAAGAAAGAAAAATCAGCAGACGCGCCGTATGCAGCGCTATGGTCGCTTCTCTGGCATTGGGTGTTCTGGAGGGCTGTGGCAGCTCTTCCTCTACTACTTCTTCTGCTGCCGGTTCCGGAGCAGCTGCTTCCAACGAGCGCATCACTGTGCGCATCCTGAAATCCAAGCCGCAAACGAGGTTGCTGCCGAGCAGATGGATGTCTGGAAGGTCCTGGGCGAAAAATTCAATATGGATTTTGAATTTGATAATCCCCCGCAGGACAACTACAACGAGCGCCTGAACCTTGTGATGATGGATGCTCAGCTGCCGGATATCATTATGGATATGCCCACCACCGAGGTGCTGAAATACGGCGAGTCCGGCGTGATCCTGTCCCTGAACGACTACATCGAGAACAACATGCCCAACCTGAAGAAGGAGATCGACAAGCGGGACGGTGTCGAAAAAGCACTGACTTACAGCGACGGCAATATTTATTATATGCCCATGCTGGATGAGAAGGTCTCCGGCAATATGCCCTACATCGTCCGCACCGACTGGCTGGAAAAGCTGGGCATTGAGAGCCCCGTGACCTTGGAGGACTGGGAGAACTACTGGCATCTGGTCAAGACCACCGACCTGAACGGCAACGGCACCAACGATGAGATCCCCTTCAGCTCCTACGATATGACCGGCCTGCGGAACTTCTGCACCGCCTTCGGCTGCCTGGATGACTTCTACACCGACCCGGACGATGGCGGCAAGGTCCACTACGGCCCCATCGACCCCAAGTACAAAAAGGCCGTGACCTGGATGCATGACATGTATGAGAAGGGCTATATTGATCCCGAGATCATCACCATGGACTACGCTTCCTTCGTGCCGAAGCTGGCCCAGAACGCGGTGGCTTCCTTCTACGGCCCGCTGGGTGGTATGCTGGCTGCACAGAACGCCACCATGCCTGCCTCCTTCCCCGGCTTCCATGTTGAGGCCACCGTACCCCCCAAGGGCGATGCACAGATCCACTCCTATATTGATCAGGAGCCGCGTGCCATTGCAGCCGCCGCCATCACCGCAAGCTGCAAGAACGTTGACCGCGTGGTCGCTCTGCTGGATTACATGTACAGCGAAGAGGGCACCCTGCTGATCAATATGGGTATTGAGGGCACTCACTACACCATGCAGAACGGCAAGCCGATCTTCACCGATTATGTAATGAAGAACCCTGACGGCCTGTCTCCCAAGAATGCGATCGGCACCTTCACCTTTGCACAGAGCTCCGGCCCGTTCATTCTGAGCCAGGATGAGGTCACACAGCTGGATGATGAGTCTGTCAACCGCGCAAAGCAGGACTGCATCATTCCCTTCCTGGAAGAATCCAAGAAGTATGTGATCCCCGGCTCCACCTCCTTCTCCTCTGAGGACGATGCCGTCCGCCGTGCTGTGATGGCTGATGTGGACACTTACGTTGACGAGATGATCATCAAGTTTGTTTCCGGCCGTGAACCGCTGTCCAACTGGGACACCTACGTTGAAAAGGTCAATGGCATGGGCATTGCAGAAGTCGTCGATATCTACCAGAAGACGCTGAATGGCTGATGCCCCAGCAGGTACCTATTTTTTGATCCAGTAAAATAACGGCCGGGGCAGGAACACCCTGTTCCCGGCCTATTTTTTCCTGGGTTCTTCAGAACGAAAACAGGAGAATACCACCATGAAAACAGCCACCGCAGCAAAACCGATCACACTGCCAACAGCGAACCGCCTTGATCATGCCTACAAAAAGTTCTGGCGCAGCCGTTATCTGCTTTTGATGCTGCTGCCCGCCCTGATCTGGTATATCGTGTTCATGTACGCGCCCATGTACGGCGCGCAGATCGCCTTCCGTGATTTCTCTCCCGTACTGGGCATCACGGGCAGCAAGTGGGTCGCTTCAAATATTTCATCCAGTTCTTTAAATCCGAGTATTTTGGCCGTCTGATCAAAAACACACTTGGCATCAGCTGTATTCCATTATTGTGGGCTTTCCCATTCCCATCATTCTGGCTCTGCTCATCAACGAAGTCCGCGGTAAATTCTTCAAGCGCAGCGTACAGACCGTGGTGTACCTGCCCCACTTCATCTCCGCCGTGGTCGTTGTCAGTATTCTGAGCGCCCTGCTTTCTCCTTCCAGCGGCCTGATCAACCAGCTGATCACCGCCTTTGGCGGTACGCCGATCCACTTTATGGCCGAACCCAAGTACTTCAAGACGATCTATGTTCTTTCTGACATCTGGCAAAGCGCCGGCTACGGTTCCATTGTGTACATGGCGGCACTGACCGGCATTGACCCCTCTCTCTACGAGGCCGCCACCGTTGACGGTGCTTCCAAATGGGACAAGCTGATCCATATCACGCTGCCCGGCCTGCTGCCCACGATCATCATCATGCTGATCCTCCGCATGGGCTCTATTTTCTCGGTCGGCTATGAAAAGATCATGCTGATGTACAACCCTGCAACCTATGAGACTGCCGATGTGATCTCCACTTACGTTTACCGCCGTGCCTTTGAAAGCGGCGATTACAGCTTCTCTGCGGCTGTGGGCCTGTTCAATTCCGTGATCAATTTTACCATTATCGTGCTGTTCAACAAGTTCAGCAAAAAGATCAGTGAGGTGAGCCTGTGGTGATGAAAAAGAATATTGATGCGATGAATCACCCCACGAAAGTGAAGGAAAGCATCGGGGAACGAATCTATACCATTGTTGTGTATCTGCTGCTGATCCTGATCAGCGCAACTATTATTCTGCCGCTTCTGCACATCATCAGCGGCTCATTCAGTGATCCCATGCAGCTGCTGACAGGCAATGTTTCCTTCTGGCCCAAAGGCTTTACGACCTCCATGTATGAGAAGGTTCTGAAGGATGCCAGCATCTGGACGGGTTATCTGAACACGATCCTGTATACCGTGCTGGGCACCCTGATCAGCGTGACCCTTACCGCCTGCGCCGCCTACCCCCTGTCTCGCAAGGATCTGTTCGGGCGCAATGTCTTTATCAGCCTTTTCATCTTTACCATGTTCTTCAACGGCGGCATGATCCCCACTTACCTGATCATTCAGAAGCTGGGTATGCTGAATAAGATCTGGCGCTGGTGCTGCCTTCCGCCATCAGTACCTATAACATGATCATCATGCGCACCTTCTTTGAAAACACCATCCCGAATGAGCTGATCGAAGCCGCAGCCCTGGACGGCTGTAACGATATCACGACCTTCTTCCGCATTGTTCTTCCGCTCTCCGGTGCAGTGTTCGCCGTTATGGCGCTGTTCTACGGCGTTGCGCAGTGGAACAGCTGGTTCCCCGCATTGCTGTACATTCGGGATCGTTCTCTGTACCCTTTGCAGATGATCCTGCGTGAGGTCCTGATCCAGAGCGACATCGGCAACATGGCCGGTTCCACCGGTGATGTCGAGGTCATCGGCGATGGTCTGAAATATGCCACCATGGTGGTTTCCACCCTGCCGATCATGTGCCTGTATCCGTTCCTGCAGAAGTACTTTGTTGCCGGTGTCACCATTGGCGCAGTCAAGCTGATGGGAGGATATCACACCATGCAATCACATGACCTTTCCTTGCCTGCGTGGGCCCCTACACCAAACGTTACAGCGGCATTTCCCATGTTCCTGCGGCCAACGACGGCGTTCGGTTTGACCTGTCCGTTTTTCCGGGAATGTATCGCCGCCGGGTCGATGTGCCCAATGTACGGTTTGAAAGCGGCTTCACCCCTGGGCTGCGGCTCCGGATCTGAGCTGCTACACGTTCCGCCACGAGCTCCTGTGGAAGGATCAGCTGTATGCAGACATCTCTTTTGCTCCCCTGGGGAGGATGCCCGGCTGATCCGTGCTGAACTCCACAACAATACAGATGCTCCGCAGAATCTGGTGCTCCATTACATGGCTTCGGCCTGGGATCCCGTTCCTTCCTACCGCGGCTTCTCCCTGCCGGGCTGTGAGGTATCCCTGCCGGAAAACGCGGCCTTTGTCTGGGCAAAGGATTATGACACCCTGGATTTTTCCGTCCACCGTCCCAACGAATGTCTGACCTGGGATGGTCTGCGCCGGGGCGAAGAAGCCGTTCCCGGCTTTGGTCAGGGATACGGCATTGGCATGGGGTTCGGCTGTTCCGAAGGCAAAGGACCTTTTGGGCAGGTCATGCCCAGCGGAAAAGGGGACACCGTTACCTTTACGCTTTCCCTTACCGCGCCCCTGCGTGCCCCCTGTCTCTGTGTACGGTATTGGAATCCGGCAGATGAAAGTTCCGAGTACGATGTCAACGGTCAGGATACGTTACAGCTGCCACCCTGTCAGAAGCCTTCCATTGCCATCCTGCCGCTGAATGCTTCCATTCCCGCCGGGAAATTCACTCTGACCCTGACTGCTGCCGGTGTTGGAGGGGCGAAGCTGGACTGCCTCGCTCTGTGCGAGCAGGCGGACGCAGGTGACTTTACCGTTACCCTGCGCGGAGATGGCTCCCGGCCTCAGGCCGAACCCGCCGCAGATGAGAACTATCTGACCCTGCAGTATCCCCACATTCAGGAGTGCTACGGGATCCTGTGGGATGATATCACCACCCATATTCGCACGATCGAAAATGATGAACTGGATATCTTTCTGCGTGACACCGTACACGACCATGTAAATGCCACGCTGCGCGGCAACGGAAAAGGGCATTACGTCAATCTCTTTATGGGGCCGATCCCCTTGGAGGCAGGACAGACAAAAGTGATCTATGGAGCGGTCTGTGCTGCGCCGGATGCTTCTGCCGCCGCGCTGCGCTGCCATGAGCTGCTGACGCAGCGCAGCGATTGGGAGCACTTATGGCAGCAGGCTTCTGCCTCCCTTGCAACACCGCCCGCTTTACCGGCTGCCGAATCGCTTGCCTTGGGCCAACAGTTGATGAATGCAGTTCTCTGCACCAACGTTGTGTATCCGGTGTACACGCGGGGACAGTATATCCGCCACTACACTCCCGGACGCTGGTGGGACTGTGTCTACACATGGGATTCCGGATTCATTGGAATGGGTCTGGCTCAGACCAGCCTGCGCAATGCCTTTGACTGCCTGAACACCTACCTGATGCCCCCGGATTCTGTGGATGCTGCTTTTTTACACCATGGCTCCATGGTGCCAACGCAGTTTTATCTGTACGCTGAGCTGTTGAATCGCACCAGCAGCACAGAACTTGCCGCCTACTGCTATCCACGCCTGAAGCTGTACTATCGCTTCTTCACCGGGCAGGAAGGCGGCTCCACTACCGCCAACCTGCACAGCGGCTTGCTGCGCCCCTGGGATTATTTCTATAATTCCGGTGATGGGACGATTATCCCCCACAGCAGGAGGTCCATCGCCGCCGTTTGCAGGCCAGCTGCGCGCCCGTGGTCACAACTGCCCATGCGATACGCTGCGCAAAGATCCTGGCTTACACCGCCCGCCTGCTGGGTGAGACAACCGACGCAGATGCTTTTGATGCCGATGCGCTTCGCTTGGGGCGCTCCCTGCAGACTGCATGGGACGAGGAAAGCGGTTACTTCGGGTACCTCCTGCACGATCCTTCCGGTGATGCTGCGGATATTCTGCGCACCGAGCAGGGCCTGAACTACGATATGGGCATGGATGGCGCTTCGCCGATGTTTGCAGGTGCCTGTACAGAACCGCAGAAGGAACTTCTGTGGCAGAAGCTGCAGAGCCCAGAACACCTGTGGTGTGCCTGCGGCCTTTCCACCGTAGATCAGAGTGCGCCGTACTATCGGCGTGACGGCTACTGGAACGGCGCTGTATGGATGCCTTATCAGTGGATGTTCTTCAAATCTGCACTGGATGCGGGCCTTGCCGATTTTGCTTATCGCATTGCCGACACCGCTCTTACCCTGTGGCAGAACGAGTGTGCCGAAAGCTACTGTTGTTTTGAACACTTTATGATCGAAAGCCGCCGTGGTGCCGGCTGGCATCAGTTCAGCGGGCTTTCTTCTCCCATTGTACAGTGGTTTTCCGCTTACTACCGCCCCGGCACCCTCACGACCGGTTTTGATGCCTTTGTCCGGCATACGGATTGGGCACCGGACAACAGCGCCTTAAATGCCACACTGGATTTTACCGCAGCGGGCCGCAGCACTGTTCTGGCTGTTCTGCAGCCGGGTCCCAAAGCCGTTACAGCCTCTGTGCCCTGCACCGTGACCACACGCCACGATGGGCTGCTTGAGCTGACCTTTGCATTGGATGCTCCCTGCACCGTGACCATAAGCATCCATCCCTGAATCCACCTGTAAAAAGAAACGAACGATGTCTATCCGAATCGGATGATATCGTTCGTTTTTTTCTGCGCTGAAATCAGTTATCTCCTTTGCGAACTGCAGAAGGCGAGAGCTGATACTTCCGCCGGAATGCCTTATAGAATGTATTTGCCGTGGAGAAGCCGCACTGTTCTGCAATATCCGTAATATTCAAATCTGTCGTTCTCAGCAGCTGCATCGCATGATCCAGACGCAATTCTTCCACATACTCTGTATAGCTCTTTCCGGTTTGCTCCTTCAGGAATTGCGAAAGATACTTTTTAGAGATCTTGAACTGCTCTGCCGTCATCGCCGCATTGATCTCCGGATTCTGGAAATTCTGTGCCAGCCAGTCCAGAATATTCTTTTGAAGCGCATCATTGTGGCTATGCTTCAAGAATTGCACATGATTGCAGATCTCCACACAGCAGTCCTGCAACCGGCTCAGCATCTGGCGGGCAGTCAGTTTAGAGTCATAACTGCACAGATAGGCGATATCCGGACAGCGTACCCTTTCTGCTGTGTTCAGCAGAATGCCGCCTGCCGTGTAAAAATCCTGCTTAAAGTTTTCCGGGTCCAGATTATCCACCGAGAACAACTCACTCAGAAGCGAAACCGCTTCTTCCGTGCATCCGGAAAGCAGATACTCCCGAAGCCGCGCTGCATTGGTTGCATTGACCGTGGTACCGCGCTGCGCACTGCTGTTCCCCAAATAGCAGATCTTCTGTGTCGGATCTGCATAGGCCGCTACGTTGCGGGCCTTCCAGTAAATATCTGACAACTGCTCCATTTTCTCAAAAGGATCGCTCAATATCAGCGGAGTTGTCAGATGCAGCGCATCATACAGCTGCTCTGTGCGGAAACACATTTCCCGCAGTTCCTCTGCTTCATCCGTTTCCTGCGTCAGGATCACCAGGATCAGGTCATCTGCCGTTGCCTGTACATAAAATCTCTGCCCGTAAATCTGACGGATCTGCTCTGACACCACCACAGTACGCAGCTCTTCTTTCAGTGAGCACTCGGCGTTTTCCTGAAGAGATGGGATCAGCAGCAGGAAGTTATAGGCTTTCAGCTGCACCGCATCCGTCAGCTGCTGAAGGGTTTCCTGACTCACAGACCTGTACGCAGCAAAATTTCCATTTTGCCGTGTTCCAGCTCGCTGCGTGAATGCTCCAGTTCCTGTGCCAGTTTATGCTGACTGTTCACATTTCGGAGAAAGATCTCATTCAGCACTTTCCGCGATGCCAGATCCGATTCGTCCAGCGTATCCAGCATCGGACGCAGGCTGTTCATATCCTCCAGTGTCATGCAGACGCTGATCAATACACAGCCCAGAACGCCCACGATCAGATACAGCCAGATTGCACGCTGTACTGCCAACAGACCGGCTTCGTAGAGCGACGGCGGCATTCCAATGACCGCCGTTGCATTCAGAGATGCCACATATCGCGTTGCCATCAGATAGCGCTTTCCCTGATAGGTCTCCCAACCCGTATCATCACTCGCCAGGGAAAGTGTCGTTCCGTCATAGTTATTTCCCGCCAGGATCGTTCCGTCATCGGAAATCAGGCAGAAAAGCCCTTCCTTGCGCCATTGCTGCTGCGAAAGGAACATTGAAACAACATCTTTTTCCTTGATCAGCACCGTCATTGCGCCGCAAAGGCGGCCCGCCGTGTTCACATAGCTGATATACCGTGGTATATGAATTGCCATAGCTGGAATGCATCAGTTTGACAACATGGGCGGGCTTTATCGTCGTTACATCGATCTGATTCTGTGCATCCCATTCCTCCTGAGACACATCCTCATACTCAAGTGCTCCAGGGTAAAAATTGCTATGGCTTTCATACGCGCTCCGGTCATCCAATATGATGCCATTCCGTTCAAATGTAATATAGCTGTATGTGATCACAGAGGAATCGTAGGTCTTATCCTGTAACGATTTGCTGGCTCTCGTCAGTGTCTGATAATCTCCCAGAATACTGTTGTCATAACTGCTGGCAAGCAGAGTATACTCCGTTTCGCTGAACAATTTGTTCGTCGTGCTGCGGATATTGCTCAGGCAGCGTTCAAACTGGGTGGTGCCGATCGCCAGCATTTCCATCGCGCTGGAGGATTGCGCTGGATCGTCTGGCGGATCATCAGGCTATATAGAGGAAACACGACCAGGAAGAACCCAACCGGAATACAAAGATACCTTAAAAGCCTTCGGATCCAGTTTCTAACAAACAGTCTCTTACGCATCTGCAAAACTCCAAGCAATGATGATTTCTATGGAACTGTTGGCTGCACCTGCAAGGCGTTTATGGAGCCGGTGCATACAGCACAGATCCTCCCTCCGCGATTTCGCAGCATCTTTTTAATTATTTTACCACAGAAGATTTTTTCCTCAACATTTTTATTGATTTGTAACAAAAATCCACTTTATCACCATATTTTCAATGCTTGAAAATCTCTGTCAGATGGTCTATCACTTTGCTCCGCAAACCGTGTTGTCGTTCAAAGCCACCACCCGGGGCCTGATTGTCTGAGGGAACTCGAATCCCTGGCCCTCTGATTAAAAGAATCAAAGGTACATCATTCGTCAAATCCTAAAAGTGCGAAGAAACGCAAATTCATTCGCATTATCGCAAGATTCACATTTGCACGCACCGCATTATTTGCATACATTGGAATGTTTTGCAACTGTTATCCAGCCATTCAGGTGTGCAAAAAGTGTGCAAAAATGTGCAGACGGGCAAAACAAAGCCCAATGGACAAATCAATCACTGGTTCTATGGCAGGGTTTAGGACATCCGAACAGACACCATTTTACATAGAAATGAGGTTCACCATGAATAAACTGCTTTCCTGCCGCTATAACATGGACACCAACCGGTAGAAGCCCGGTTCGAGGATGGCACCGCCCTTGCCATTGACTGCATTGCCGTGGAGGACGAATACGGCAACACCCTGGCACAGCGGGCAGAACTGGGCTGGTTGCTGTACAATAAGCCATTTGAATACGCACAGCTTGTGCTGGGCGATGAGATGGAACACTATCTCTCCCTTGGCTGCGAGCACGGCAGGCTGGAAGATTGACCTCATATGGAGCCGCTGGAGCATGAGGATGGTTTTCTTTGCGCAGGTGGAAGAAAGCTTCTCTTTGCTCGTTCCAGTTCCAAAAAGGAAAACGGATCTATTACCACCACGGACTATTACCGCTGCAAAGATTGTTCCGGCTGCGAACTCAGAAGCAAGTGTTTCAAATCCTCCGACGAGGTGAAAAACAAAGAAATCCGAATGTGTACAGAATCTGCCGAACACAGAAAAATCGCTTTTGAAAACCTTCTTTCTGAGCGAGGAGCGCTTCTGCGGATGAATCGTTCCATTAAAAAACCCGAATCTCCATCCTCAAAAGAGATCCGGGTTTTTATGAAGAAACTGCTTAGAAAAATATCAAAGGAAATCTTCCCGCTGAGGAGTAAAGATGTCCAGAATCACCGCATCCTCCAAAGCTCTGGCCCCGTGCAGCTGATCAGGTGCCACATAATAGCTGTCTCCCTGATAAAGGATATGTTTTTCTCCCTCTACCTCATATTCAAAGCTGCCGGATACCACATAACTTACCTGTTCGTGGGGATGTCGATGAGCCGCTCCCACTGCGTCTTTTTTAAAGGACGCCTCCACTCCCATCATGGCTCCACCCCGGGCCAGGATACGCCGGGTAATGCCAGGGGCCGGAGCGGTGGGTACGATCTGGTCATAGTGTAAAACCATGGTTTCCCTCCTCAGATAAATGCCTGTCCGCCGTTGATCTGGATCACTTCGCCGGTAATGTAAGAGGCGTCGGGGCTGGCCAGAAATTTAATGACTGTGGCCACCTCGGAGGCTTCTCCCAGCCGTCCCATGGGGATACCGGCCTTCCAACTTTCCACCAGTTCCCGGGCAGTTGCCGCATGGAAGGAGTATCAATGGTACCGGGAGAGACTGCATTTACCCGAATCCCAAACTGGACCAGATCCTTGGCCAGACCACGGGTGTAGCTCTGAACAGCTCCCTTGCTGGCACTGTAAATAGCAGCACCGGGACCTCCACCGGAAGTAACCGCAATGGTGCTGAAGTTTACAATAGAAGGATTGGTTCCCTTTTTCAGGAGAGGCAGACAAGCCCGGGTCACAAGGAAGACGCTGTCAAAGTTCAGGGCCATTACCTTCCGCATAAATTCGGTAGGCATATCGGTGATCTCATGCCGGCCGCCCAGGCCGCCAACTGCATTTACCAGCAGATCCACACTGTCAGCTTTTTCGGAGATCCGGGCAAAGGTTTCGTTGACCGATTCCTCCTTGGTCACATCACAGAGATAGTAGGATGCCTTGATTCCCTCCTCTGCCAGAGCCTTAAGGTCGGTTCCTGCTGTTTTTCATCGAAAGATACTACAATGATTTCATATCCTTCCCGTCCCAGAACCTGTGCGGTGGCAAAACCGATCCCGCTGGAACCGCCTGTAATTACTGCACGCATACAAAATACCTCTTTTCTTTTTGATTGAATATTCGATTGATTATACTGCGTAGCCCATCATCTTGGGCAGGAATTCCACAATGGGAGGGAAGAAGGTGACTAGCACCAATCCCACAACCATAGTAGCATACAAGGGGAGAAGGGCCTTGGTAACCTTCTCAATGGTGGTTTTGCCCACCGAACAGCCAACAAAAAGCGCATTGCCCACGGGAGGAGTGCAAAGTCCCACACAAAGGTTATAAACCATCATCACGCCAAAATGGGTGGTGGACATGCCGAAGCTCTGAACCACCGGCAGCAGGATAGGAGTGCAAAGAAGAATCAGGGGAACCATATCCATAAAACAGCCCAGCACCAGAAGCATAATGTTGATAATGATCAGAATTACATAATAATTGTCCGAAATGCCGAGCAATGCATTGGTAAGCATGGCGGGGACCCGGAGGTAGCTCATCATAAATCCAAAAGCTCCGGCAGAACCGATAAGGGCATAAATCATGGCCAGGTTTTTGGTGCAAGTAAGGAGTATCCGGGGCATCTCCCGAATCTTCAGCTCTTTATAGAAAACACTGATACCACGAAAGCCCAGACACAGGCGATGGCCGCAGATTCCGTTGCAGTGAAAATTCCGGAGAGAACACCGCCCAGAATAATGATTACGGTCATAAGGGCCGGGATTGCCTTGCCAATCACCTCGAGCCGCTCTTTCCAGGATTTCCGCTCGCCGTAGGGATAATTCCGCTTTACAGCCAGGAAATAGCAAACGATCATGAACAGAATTCCCAGGGTGATACCGGGTACAGCACCGCCCATAAAGAGGGCACCGATGGAGCATCCGCCTGCCGCCAGAGAATACATGACCATGTTATGGCTGGGAGGAATCAGAACGCCCTGGCAGGAAGAAGCCACGGTAATTGCCACCGAAAATTCCCGGTCATAACCTCCATCCACCATCATGGGCACCTCAATGGAGCCCAGAGAGGAAACATCTGCCACAGCAGAGCCGGACATGGATCCGAACAGCATAGAGGCCAGTACATTCACATGGGCCAAACCTCCCCGGATATGCCCCACGCAGGCGTCCGCTGTTTTCAAAAGCCGATCTGAAATTCCTCCGGAGCCCATGATTTCCCCCGCCAGTACGAAGAAGGGAATAGCCATCAGTGTAAAGGAGTTGATGGAAGCAGAATAGTTTTGAATCAGGGTCATAAGAGGGATTTTGCAGTAAATCATGCAGGCTCCCGTTGCAATACAAAGGGAAAAAGTGATGGGAAGATGCAATATGATTAGTGCAAAAA
>ENA-OQEB01000531-OQEB01000531.1-human-gut-metagenome-genome-assembly--contig:-NODE-531-length-15586-cov-1.541820_pt1 | contig 15586 bp, 23 predicted proteins | sample MGYA00242787_ERZ504619 | MGnify/ENA primary metagenome ERZ504619 (study PRJEB26092, sample SAMD00036317) | human gut metagenome | host: Homo sapiens | study: EMG produced TPA metagenomics assembly of... | reverse complement strand
AACCGGCTTCCTGCTTGGCTATTTCATCCTTGCGTGCCTGGTATTCATTGTCTATCTGGCGCAGCTTCTTCTCCAGCCCCTCGGTCATCATCTCAATCTCCGCCTCGTCATTCTTCCTTTGCAGCCCGGCGAGTTCCTGGCCCAGCTTTTCAGAAACCTGTTTGCGGCGTTGGGCTTCTTTCTCCGCCTTGTCCGCCTTCTTCCGTTCGGCCTCGGAATCCTTATCCTCACTGGGCTTGACCTTGTCGTACTCCTTTTTGGCGGTATCGACGGCATCCTTCAGTTCTTTCGCCTTCTTCTCAAACTCCTCACGGGAAAGGCTGTTGGACGTTTCCTGAAGAAAGGCGTTATAAGCCTTGAGCGCATCCTGGTATTTCTCTTTTGCCGCAGCCACCCAGTCAGTGCTTGAATCCGTGGGCAGGTTACGCCGGTTTTGTTCCGAAACCAGTTTGTTCAGCTGATACTTCAGTTCGTCACGGGAATAAGTTCCGGTAAGATTTTCGTCACCCTGCGTAATCTTTCCGTATTCCTTCTCCTGGACAGACATCCGGGCAAGCAGGTTCTACGCTGCTTTATCTGCTGTGCAAGGGTCTCGTTACTCACACCGGTCAGGTTTTCGAAATAGGCATTTACCTCGTCCTTGCGGATTTGTCCGTTCAGGCTCTTGCGTTTTCCGTACAGATTCTGAAGCTCTGCCTCCTCATCCCTTGAACGTGCGGATTTCCGGACATATCGGGCTCTTTGCCGCCCGTAGCTGTCCTGGTAATATTCGGTTGCCAACCGGGTCTTGCCTTCAAGTTCTTTTATCCTGTCATCCACACGTTTCAATTCATTGGCGGGATTGGATATGGACTCACCGGCTTCCAATCGGGCTATCTCTTCCTTGATTTTCTTGATATTCTTCAGTTTCTCATACTCGGTGTCGTATTTGGAGAATATATCCGGATATTTCTGTTCCAGCTTGTTTAGCGCCTCACGCCGGGCATCCGTGGACACGCTTCATCCCCAGCAATGGAACACAGTTCCTCTATTTTGCGCCTGTGCTCTTCCTCGGCCTCTATGGTTTTCTGCTTCTGCTGCTGATACCTTTCCTCGGATTCCTGCAAACGTTCGGTTTCCGTCTTCATGGAGATCAGTGCCACGGCAACACCGGCAAGCAGGGTCGCAACCAGCACATAGGGATTGGAAAGCATGGTCCGGTTGAGCATTTTCTGCGCTTTCTCAACCAGCAGGAGCCAGTTGTAATGCAACGCCTCCGCAGCCACCGCCCAGCCTTTCACGGCCGTGACTGTCATGACGGCGGTCCGGTACACACCATACGTACCGACAAGCCCGAGCAGGATACGGCCGAAACGTTCGTAATGCTCCACCATGTAGGAAACACCGGAAAGCGTGGTGTTGATGACACCTTCCGACTGTTGCCCGATTTCATTGAACATCATTGAAACGGCATCCTCTATATTGGAGATCTGTCCGGTTATCGTTTTGGATTGTGCCTCCATCAGACCACTGAATTTTCCGCCCTCGTCCGTCAGGCTCTCTATGACCTTCTGCACTTCGGGAAAACCGACCTTGCCTTCCTCCACAAGCTCCTTCACCTTGCTTTCAGCCACGCCGAACTGCTTGGCCAGTTCGGCGATCATAGGGATGCCCCGGCCGGTGAACTGGTTCAGGTCCTGTGTATAAAGCCGTCCCTGGGACATGGTGGTGCCGTAAAGATAGACCAGATCGTTCAAAGGGATGGAAAGTCCGGCAGCGATGTCACCCAAGCGGATCAGCGTCTCGTTCACTTTCTCCGCTCCAAACCCGTAGGCAAGAAGCTGCTTGGCACCCTGCGCGACATCCTCCAGGCCGAAAGGAGTGGTCGCGGCCGTATGTACCAACTGCTGCATCAGGGTGTCGGCCTTCTCCGCACTGCCGAGCATGGTCTGAAACGACACCTCCAGCTGCTGGAACTCGCCGCGTACCTTGGTGATGTTCGACACCAGCTCCTTGATAGTAAAGGCGGCCGCCAGCTTGCCGACGGTGTTGTTCAACAGGGAACCGCTCCTGTCAAGTTCCCGGATCTGTCTGTTGGCGGACGATGCCTGCTGGGACATCCGCTCGATCTTGCCCACGGCCTTGTCAAGACGGGCGCTCAAATGGTCCACCATAAGGAATTCTATTTGTACCGGTTTCATCTATTTTAGCTTGCTTTGAAAAAATCCTACTATTCCATCCGCTTCATCCTCGGCGCTCCGCTCATCCGCAGGACCGGAAGATCCGGACTTGTCACGGACATACCGGGGAGCGTCACTAAGCATCATGATCAGGGTCTGGTAATTCACCTTGTTCAGTATATAGTCCACGCTCCAGCCGGTGGCACTGGCAATCTGCCACACAAAACCGAAAGGGCTATGGGAGCCTTCATAACGGCTCTTTAACTCCCCTTCTTTCTTTGGCTCAGTCTCAAGCTCATCGGATTCGTCCGCTCGGCTGATCTGATAATAGGTATAAAAGGGTCGGTACCCATCAGGCTGACAAAACGCTTGATCGCACCCACCAGATAACGCTGTTCCATGAAGTTCCTTATGAGCCATGCCACCGGGCGCAAAAAGCACGCGGCGGCTGAAAGGGCCACGACAAAGGGTATAGGCCACCATACGGCTCACCGCCTTGCCGTGAGAGGCCAGAAACTGCATTTCCTCCTCCTTGCTGAACCCCCACATCTCCTCACTGGTGATCCCCATCGACAAATATGTCCGGGCAAAAAGAATCTGACCGGACATATAAGGCCGCCTCATGGTCACGCGCAGCTCCAGCGGGGATTTCCTGAAAGGGATATGAAACGCTTTCAGCGGGACGCTCACACCGATATCCAGCAGCGCGTCCGCACCCTCACGCTGGATCTGCTTGATGACAGCTTCGTCCATACGCTACTCCTCGGCCAGGTTAGTGGAAGCAGCAGCGGCAGATTCAGCAGGAGGCAGTTTATACTGTTTCCACTCTTCCGGGATAGAATCCGTATTGAATACGCCATGGGGCTGGGAGCCGTCTTCCGGCATGGCCACTTCCAGCGTGCATTCGATTTTCGCCGTTTCTGTCAGGGTCAGCTTGCCGCCGAGATTGGAAAGTAGCGTGCCATTGGGAATCAGGATGCTCTGCCCCGAAACAAGGGCTATTTCCCACGGACCGGTCAGCAACACGGCTGCCGTCGGGGCCGTCCAACCAATCGGGGTTTTCTTTTCCGAGTCCTCTTCCTTGTAGTGCATGGTACCACCCAGCAAGCTATGCAGGTTTTCGTAGTTCAGCTGGATAACGTTGAACGTGGGGGCGATGCTGCCATTCGACTGGGGAATGATAAGCACCGGGGTTCCCGGCACCTGCTCCGCCTCGATTTTGGCGGATTCGGGTTTCTGCCCGCCCATGTCAAACGAATTCTTCTCTATGTAACCCACCACAAAGTCCTTGTATTTCACGGCACCGACGCCGTACATGAAATTCTTATTCATTGTTTCTTGATTTTGAAAGTTAATACTATGCCGGCAACACATCCGGTTATAAAAGCGGCCAGCGCTATTTTAACGGGACTAAAGCGACGTTCAAATTCCGTTTCAACTGTGAATGAGTCCTCATGTGTCTCATTACGGATACGGGTCAGTTCCTCCTCATAACACAGTACCAGCCGCTGGAGGCTGTCGCAGGATGCCTCCGCTATGATATTGCCGGCCGCATCGCTCTTCACCGTCAGGCCCGCCTGCCCGTTCCTGGAATGGTAGGACGAACCGGAGGGAAGTTTACGGAGGCTGTCCGGAGGGATCGTCAGGCTCACCGCCGATTTCGGAATCCCCGCCATCAACAACCCCCGCCTCACGTTTGACACGTTGTCGGCGCTTGACGACAGGCTGCTGTTCCGGTTCACCTCCGTCCTGCTCTTTCGAGTACTCGCGCATCCCGTAAAGAACAGGGACAATCATCATGATGCCTGCAACTGTTGGCAGTATCAATGGCTTTCCGGAGGCGTGCCATTTCACGCCGGGTCGCCTGCAAAGCTTTCCTGTTTTCATTCAGTTCCTCTTTTAAGGGTTCTACAATATTCTCGATCAGGATACGGGTGGCATGTTCGGTATTGTCAATCCGTACCGTCTCGGCTTCGGCGGTAGCTTCTCCGCTTTCGCCCTCGCTTCCCTGACCGTTGATTTCAGGGTGATGATGGCTATTATCGTGGCTACCAGACCACGCCCAGCACCAGATTCATGACAGCACTGAAGTCCATACGCACACTGGTCTTTCAGGTCAAAGCCTATTTACCGGCATCCTTACCCGCAAACAGTCCGAATGAGCCACTGGACAAATCCCGTATCGGCAACACCATTGGACACAAGGGACGCACCGAACCCGTAACACAACGCGATATACCACGTGGCATCAGCGACAAAGCCCGCATCCAGCCACCATAAAAGCATGGCGGCCACAATGCCCACACACCAGCTGACAATCTGTGTCGCCAAGCCCTGCATTTTTGGAAACAGAGCCTTGATCCCTTCCGTGAGCAACACCACGCCACCGACAAAACCGGCAAAGGTGGTGATCATCGCGCTATAATCGACTTCCGGTACTGTACCGGTCTGGGCAAAAGTTGCTGACACGAATCCGAGTATCAGCACAAAGAATAAAAGAAATCTTTTCATGTTGTTGTTGATTTATTGAGTTATACCTATTTGTTTAAGCCATCTCTGTACATCAAAACTGGGGCAGGCTTTGGCCGCCAGTTCATTGTGACCGACGATTCTCACATCGGGAAAACGACGATGGAAATCCTTCACGTACTTCTCAAGCGCCTTTTTCTGCCAGGAGGTACGGGTGTCCGCAGGCGTTTTACCATCCTTTGCACACCCGCCGGCATAGACGATATGGCGGCTCACGGAATTGTAACCGGCCACGCCGTTGGTCACTTCCCACGGGTCCACATTCGCGTCCTCGTTATTGTTCACCAGGCGTTCCACTCCGCCGTTCAGATGGAACAGGTCGGTATATCCGACCTGCTTCCAGCCGCGGCCGCCCTTTGAGACGGGGTTCGTATGCCAGGCGCGAATCTCCGCACCGCTTACCTCACGCCCTTCAGGAGTGGCCGTGCAATGGATGACAAGATACTTCAGCTTTCCCATCACTCACCGCCTTCCTCTTCATCAACGGCCGCCTGGGACAGTGCTATCTCCACCTTCTTCTCCGGATCGGCGTCCAGGCCCAGTACAAGTGTGCCGGATACCGCCTTGCCGCTACTGTTCACACCGGCGGTGACCGTCAGAGAGCCATCGGTACCGACTGCCGTGAAACCGGCAGGAATGGAAACCACGCTGTAATCACCGGAGGCAGTGACCTTCACCTCCTTGCTCTCACCGGCGGCCTTGAAAGAAAGAGCGGCCGGATCGGCAGAAATGCTGCGTTCCACTACCTTGAACACCGGAGTCTCACGGGTGTCAAGCACCACGAACTCCTCGCCGAAGGCGATTTCCGTGTCGGCCTTCATAAGCAGCTTGAAGAAGTACAGCTCGCTGGAGTTCATCCACTTGTCAATCTGGATCACCTCCTCATCGTCCTGGAGGTTCACACCGGCAAAAAAGGTTGCCGTCAGCGCTCATCGAGCAGAGCGTGGCTACGATAAGGCATCAGGCCAGGAATTCAGCGTCTCGATGGTGATACCCTTGTAACGCTTCTTGTTGATGTCCGTCTCGCTCGTGTTCTTGTACTCGCGTTCGGTCAGCTCGTCATCGTACTTGTCGAAGTCGTCAATACTCATCAGGATACGCAGGTTCGGATTCTCACGCAGGGCTTTTGGAATAGCCTTGCGGACAGCCTTCAACTTGCCGATCATGGAAGTATCGGAAGGAGCCGGAACCACGATCACATCCGGATCTTTAGCCGCCTGGGTCAGGATACCGTTGAAAAGGTGGTCGTCGTCCGAACCGAACTCGCCGTTCAGGTAATGCCAGCCCAGCTCGAACTTCACACTCTTGCTAAGTTCATCCAGAAGCGTGTTCTGCGCTTCGGGGGGAAGTTCGGCAAACACGAGGTTGCCCTTCGGCTGCCACTTGCGCCAAACATGCTCGAAGGCACGGGGATTGAAAGTCGTGAACGCCATGAAGTCCTCCGGATCCAGTGATTTCTCCGAGTAATTGAAATTGCCTTTCGAGTCTTCCAAAGTCGGGTTCTCCTTACGCTTCTGGAGCATCTTGCCCGTCTTGATACGCGGCAGGCTGATTTTTTTCTCCACACCGGGGATCACCATGATCAGACCTTTTTCTACAAGGTCATTCCCGGTGGTGGCCAGGACCAGTATTTTCTCCAGTACCTCGCCGTTGTAATTCGTGTTTCTTACTACTATTGCCATGGCAAATGTTTTTATTTATGGTTCAACTTGTCCTTAATCTCGCTCATGCGCTTGTTCCAGGGGCTTTCACCCGTCGGATTCACACGAAGGTCGGTCATGACACTACGTTTGGGGGAAAGCTTCTCCAATGCCTTTTCCCCGTTCTCCCGGTCTTTTGCCAGAAGGTTCTCATAGATGGGGCGGGTGGCGGCATCGATACGGCCGTCCTGTTCCGCATCATCAAGCAGTTTCTTACGCGCGGCAGCGTCATCCGCATCCGCCTTGTCCTGGAACACCTTCAGTTCGCCCTTCAGGCGGGTGACCTCGGCATCAAGGGCCGGGACTTTGCCAGCCTCCGTTTCCAGCAGTCCGATTTCACGCAGGAAATCGTCATCCGTCGCACAGTTCTTGAACCGCGGACGTCTCTTGAGTTCGTCTAAATTCATGCTATTCTCGTTTTGTGGCTTGTGCAGCCGGTTATTGAATATTTGAAATACTTGTTCGGGGGTACTGTCCTCCGGTACCGGGTCAGCGTCATAAATACCGTCGATAAGCCCCAGCGCCAGCGCCTCGTCGGCACGCAGCCAGTGATCCTTGCCGTCAAAATACATCGCGCGGATTTCCTCCTTGTCCTTGCCCATACGGGTGGCATACATCTCGCAAAGGGTATCCTCAAGCGCCTCGATCTCACGGATGCAGTCCTTCATCTCATCCTTGTTGCCGTAACAGCCGCCCTGGACACTGTGAAGCATCAGACGGGCATAACGGCTCATCTGCACGGGCTTGCCGCAAAGGGCGATGACGGAGGCCATGCTGGCGGCGATGCCGTCCACGTAGATGGTAATGTCGGCCTTGCTGTTCTTCAAGGCATTGAAAATGGCGATGCCCGAATAAACCTCGCCGCCGTTGCTGTTGATACGCACGTCCACCTTCCCGGTCAGGGCTTCCGCTTCCAGAAGTTCACGGGCAATATCACCGCTGCGCACGTTATCATCGTACTCACCGATGTCACCGTAAAGAAGGATGCAACAGGCATCGGTTCCGGGTATCATATTGAAAAATCTACTCATGTCACTATCGTTTTGGCAGGTCCTTCCCTGCAAAGTTTACGGTGCGAAATTAGGGGGATTAAAAGCCTTTTTCAAACCGCGTTTTCATCATGGAGACTTTAAAGGATTGCCATGACGCTTTAAAATGTCATCATGCGGAGCGCGTTTTTTTTCGCTCCTTTTCCTTATCAATTTTGCACGTAAAAAAGGAGGTAATATGGCCGAACTTACAAACGAGCAGAAAAAGGCATGGGCGAAAACGCTCTACACCCGCGAAACGCTCACGCAGGCGGAAATAGCCGAGCGTGTGGGGGTTTCACGGGTGACTGTGAACAACTGGATAGGCAAAGGAAACTGGGAGCAGCTGAAGGCTTCCATAACCATCACACGGGAGGAGCAGCTGAAGAACCTGTACCGGCAGCTGGCGGAACTCAACAACGCCATCATGGGAAAGCCGGAAGGGGAACGGTTCCCGAACGCCGCGGAAGCGGACACTATTTCCAAACTGTCGAACGCCATCAAGAAACTGGAAACAGAAGTGGGGCTGGCGGACATCATCTCCGTGTTCTCCGACCTGCTCAAATGGGTGCGGACCTACGATTCCACGCAGGCGAAGGAGATCACCCCGCTTCTGGACGCGTTTGTCAAATCAAAATTATCCTGACATGGCAAAGAAAAGACTCACACCCCAGGACAGGATCGCACTGGACAACTGGAACGAGCTGGTGGCATCCGTGCGCGAACATTCGGACATCAACCCCACGGACACGGAAACGGAAATCAGGCAGAGGCGGGAAAGACTGGAGAAGAACGACGAGGAGTGGTTCAAATACTACTTCGCCATGTATTGCACCTGCGAGTCCGCCGCCTTCCACAAAAAAGCCACCGGGCGGCTGATGAGGAACAACCGCTGGTACGAGGTAAGGGCCTGGTCACGCGAGCTGGCGAAATCCGCACGCTCCATGATGGAGATATCCAAACTGGCACTGACAAAAAAGATACGCAACGTGCTGCTGATCTCCAACTCGGCAGACAATGCGGAAAGGCTACTGCTGCCGTTCATGGCGAACTTCGAGGAGAACCAGCGGATCATACAGGACTACGGACAGCAGAAAAAACCGGGAGCGTGGGAAACCGGGGAGTTCACCTGCATGTCCGGATGCTCCTTCCGCGCCATCGGAGCCGGGCAGTCACCGCGCGGTACGCGTAACAAGAACTTCCGGCCGGACTTCATTCTGGTGGACGATATAGACACCGACGAGGAGTGCCGGAATCCGGAACGGATCAAAACCAAATGGAAATGGCTGGAGGAGGCGCTGATACCGACCATGTCCGTATCGGGAAACTACCGCATCCTGTTCAACGGGAACATCATCGCGCCGGACTGCTGCATCAAAAGGGCCATCGAAAAGGCAACCGAACTGAAGGCGAAAGGAATCGGGCACGTGGATATCATCAACATCCGGGGAAAGGACGGGCTGTCCGTATGGCCCGAAAAGAACTCCGAGGAGGATATAGACCTCTTCCTCTCACTGGTCAGCGCGGCGGCGGCACAGAAAGAGTTCTTCAACAACCCGGTGGTGGACGGCGGCGTGTTCGCGGAAATCACCTACGGGAAAGTGCCGGCACTTTCCAAGTTCAAGTTCCTGGTGATATACGGGGACCCCGCACCGGGAGAGAACAAGACGAAAAAAAGTTCCACCAAAACGGTGTGCCTGCTCGGGAAACTCGCGGGAAGGCTTTATCGTGATTAAAACGTTCCTGGACAGGGGGCTGAACGCGGAATTTGTAGAGTGGTACATCAAGCTGCTGGAGTTCGTGGGCGGGAAAACCACCGTATACTGTTACATGGAGAACAACAAATTACAGGATCCTTTTTTCCAGCAGGTATTCCAGCCCATCGTGCGGCGGATACGCAGGGAAAGGAAAATATCACTGTACATCACCGGGGACGAGGAGAAGAAGACCGACAAGGCCACACGTATCGAGGCGAACCTGGAACCGCTCAACCGGGAGGGGAACCTGGTACTCAACGAGGCCGAAAAGGACAACCCGCACATGAAACGGATGGCGGAACAGTTCAAGCTGTTCAACCTGCAACTGACCTATCCGGCAGACGGACCCGACTGCGTGGAGGGGGGAAACAGAATTATAGACCGCAAGGCCAGACAGTCGGAAAAGCCCGTCATTGTCACAAGGAAAAGCACGCGGTCACAAAACAAGTACAGAGTGTAAACTTCAATACCTATCATTATGAGCAAATTTATCGAACTTTCAGACTACGACGCGAGCATACACCGCGAGATTCTGGACGCACTGACAAGGGAGGACGACGCCGTCGTGGAGATATGCGAGGACCGCGCCGTCGCCGAGATGCGCTGCTACCTTTCCAGACGTTACGACTGTGACAAAATATTCACGGCAACCGGTGACAAACGCAACCAGCTTGTCCTGATGATGGCCATCGACATAGCCGTGTACCACATCTTCTGCATACATAACCCGAGGAACCTGTCACCGCTGCGGAAGGAACGCCACGAAAGGGCGGTCGAATGGCTGAAAGCGTGGCGGCCGAGGAGATATCGGTGGACGGCCTGCCCCTGCTGTCCGAAGAGACGAGGGCGGCAAAATCAAATTTCCTTATCAAAAGCAACCGTAAACGTGTAAACCATTGGTAATATGAACAAAAGAAAGAAAGGGGCCGGAAAGATAAACCCAAAGCGGGAACCTGCCGAGGCCCGGCAGAAAGGACCCGCAACCATCATACTGACACAGCCAGAAGGTTCGGTATAGACATAGCGGACTACATGCTCGCGGTAAGGGCTTTCGAGAATGTGGACTACTCCAGACGCTTCAGGCTGTACGACCTGTTCAGCGACATACTCATGGACACGCACCTGACAAGTGTCATAGAGAAACGGAAGAATGCCGCACTGGCATCTTCCATAGAATTCCGCAGGAACGGGAAGCCGGACGAGAAGGTGAACAAGCAGATCAGGTCCCCATGGTTCGGAAGTTCATAGGGACATCCTGGACGCCAAATTCTGGGGGTTCTCACTCGTGCAGTTCTACCGCAAGGGGGAATGGGTGAACTACGACCTGATACCGCGCAAACACGTCGATCCCGTGCGCAGGCTCATACTGCGGCACAGACGGACACCCACCGGGACGTCCTGGGACGAGTACCCCGACCTGTTGTTCATCGGTTCACCCGACGATCCCGGACTGCTGGTGAAAGCAGCCATCTGGGTGATATACAAACGTAACGACGTGGCGGACTGGGCACAGTTCGCGGAAGTGTTCGGAGCGCCCATCAGGGAGTACACGTATCCCACGGATGACGACGAGGCACGGCAGAGGGCGCTGGACGACGCGGACAGCACCGGGAAGCCTGTCGGTTTTCGTGCACGCGGAGGATACGGTGCTCAAGCTCGTGGAAGCCGCGAACAAGACAGGGAGCGCGGACCTCTACGACAAGCTCTGCGAGCGCTGCAACAACGAAATACTCAAAGCTATTCCTCGGAAACACGCTCACCACCGAAGCCTCCGACAAGGGCACACAAGGCACTGGGAACCGTACACAAGGACGTGGAGGAGAAGTGACGCTCTCCGACAGGCAGGACATCCTCGACGTGCTCAACTATGACATGGCCGACATATTCGCAATGCTCGGAATAGACACCACAGGCGGGGAGTTCTGCTATCCGGAAAAGAAGCTTATCGAACCGGAGAAAAAGATGTCCATCCTCACACAGCTGCGTACGAACTTCAACCTGCCGGTAGGTGACGACTACCTCTACGAGGAATTCGGGATCGAGAAACCGGCAAACTATGACGAGCTGAAGAAACGCCAGGAGGAGAAAGCGGCGGAAATCGAGGCAGCGAAGGCCCGAGAGACCGAAAAGGCGGAAGAGGATGAACGGATCCGGAAGAAGAACCGGAACTGGAAAAGCACGGTAAAGGAACACCCAAAGAAAAGAAAAATGCCTTAAAAACGCATACAACTGGCTGAAACGTTTTTTCGGGAAAGCCCCGGGGAGAGACGGGGCAGCTTTAGAATGGTGATAAACGACCTCTACAGAATGGAGGACAAACAGGTGGAAACTTTATTCTCGTTCGATGAAGAGGTACTGAAGAAAGCCTGAAGAACATATACAGCAAAGATTTCCATCCCATGACCGACATCGAGGAGAACCTGTTCGAGGCCACGTGGAAAACGATGAACAAAGCCACCGACAAGGGGTTTGGGACACGGAAACCGATGATCCGGATTATGACTTCTACCGTGAAATCCGAATGAACAACGCCGTGTTCGCAGCTTTCAAGGTACACAGGCACAGAACGACATGGCAGCGCTGCTGCTGGACAAAAACGGAAGTTTAAAGCCGTTTGAACAGTGGGTGAAGGAAGCCATGCCCATAGCCGACCACCAGATGATCCATTGGCTGCGTACAGAATACGACACGGCCGTCATACGGGCACACCAGGCCGCGGACTGGAGACAGTTCGAAAGGGAAAAGGATGTATTGCCGAACCTCAAATGGATGCCGTCCACAAGTGTGACGCCGGGAGCCGACCACCAGATTTTCTGGGGGACCATACGTCCGATAGATGATCCGTTCTGGAACGAGCACAGGCCCGGAGACAGATGGAACTGCAAGTGCACGCTCTCATCAACGGATGAAGCGCCGACAGCGGTACCGGACGAAAACGGGCAGAACAAGGCACATGACGGTCTGGAAAACAATCCGGGAAAAGACGGCAAACTGTTTTCAGACAAACACCCCTACATTACTGAAGCGCATCCGGGAGCAAAAAAAGCCGTGGACGCACTGACCAGGCGCATCAACGAAATGATAGCCGAAATGCCGGACAACCTGACGCTGGAGGAAAAAACCGACATCGCCCGCAACAATCTCAAGATAGAAAAGGCACTCGGCGTTACCAAAGGCAAGCCGATGACATACGAACAGGCGAACAAGGGAAAGGAGAACCCGAAATTCGGAAAAGAGGAAGGATACCGCGTGAATTGCCAGACCTGCACCGTGACACACATGCTCAGAAGGTTGGGGTTTGACAATCGAGCAAAACCCAACATCAGACAAAGCGCATACAATGAAATGGCAAAACAAGGTATCACATGGGAAGAACGTTTCCTGAACCGGGACGGAACAAAGCCGGATTATGACTATACCTATAAATGGCAGGTCAGAAAGGGATATCAAGTAATGAATGCAAACCGGCTGAAGGAATACTTCAGGGAAAAATTCAGAGAGGATGGAATATACGAGATATATTGTGCCTGGAAAGGCGGCTCCGCACACGTGTTCTGCGCAGAGGTGACTGAAGGAAAGACAAGGTTCTTCGACCCGCAAACCGGAAAGGATGATGCAAGCAATTACATACAGAGCATGAAAGCGGGCCGTGTGGGAGTGATAAGAATAGACAACAAACTGGTAAATCCCAAAATCATGGGACTATTCATCACCAAATAAACGGGAAGAAAGTGCCAGCCCCTCCTCACCGTCCACCAGACGGCAGGACTGGCCGTCGAACAGAATAAAGGCGGGAAGACCGACAGGCAACTCAAAACCATCCCCGTCAACACAGCCCACGGAATAGATGCTTCCTTCAGGGGAACTGGCTGATAAGACAACGGAGTTGTAACCGCTACTGTTTGCTAATTCCGACACTTGTTTAGGTATTTCCATAACGCAAAAAGGCACATAAAAAACGCCTTGCTGCAAAAGTATAAAATTATTTTTTAATTCAGTCATTCATGGACATAAAAGAATATTCAAAACTGATAAAAGCCAAACGGAAAGAACTGGATGGGCTAATGAAACGGAAAATGCCGGTTATCGCTGGACGAATGGCAAAAGACCATTTCCAGGACAACTTCCGCCGGGAAGGTTTCGTAAACGGAGGATTACACCGTGGCCGAAAGCGAAAAGGCTGTCCTCGGGACGGACCGATGCGGCAGGGAGCTACGGGACGCTGCTCTCCGGAAGGAACCATCTCTTCAGCTCCGTCAAATACATGCCGGGAGAATACCGAGTGAGGGTGGCAAACGAACTCGTCTATGCGCCGGTCAATAACTGGGGAGGAGAAGTTCATCCGACGTGTTACACCCCAATGCGGCGTTTTGCATGGGCGAAAGTATTACCAGGCTTCAGGCAAGGCTAAAAAAGCCGCCACGGGCAAAAGAAAAGGCAAAAAGAAGGTTCTGCCGCAAACAATGAACCGCAGGAAAATCAGGAAGCGCTGAAATGGAAAAGGCTGGCGCTGACCAAAAAGAAAAAGCTCCGGATAAAAATACCGCAACGCCAGTTTATCGGGGAAAGCCGGGAACTGTCCGGAAAAGATAGACCGTAAAAATTGGAGAATGAAATCAGAAATATTTTAAACTTATAACAAACATGGAAGAAATTTTTATCGCGATCATGGAACGCATCGCCGAAAAGATGCCTGAACTGTCATACATTGACGAGGACTACGGACAGCTTGAAGCCGGGCGGAGGAGGACCACTATCCGGTAACCTTCCCCTGCGTGCTTGTCGGGAACGCCGAATCGGACTGGAATGACCTCGGTTACGGGGTACAGAAAAGCGAGTCACTCATCACCATACGACTGGCCATTGACTGCTACGATGACACCCACTACACCTCCGGAACCTATGACAAGGTAAGGGAACGGCAGCTGAAGGCCAAAGAGCTGTACAAAGCCTTGCAGGAGTTCCAGTGCACGGAAGAGACCAGCCCGCTGGTCAGGGTAAAGAGCCGGGACTATTCGCTGCCGGGAAACATCAAGGTGTACGAGACGGTTTATTCTTTCACGCTGCATGACGAGTCGGCCATGCAGTAAGGGGAAGGTTCATTCCCCCGTGAACAGGGAAAGCTGGACGGCTGTCAGGCGGGGTTTCTTAACCTTTGGGACGGGCTTCACCTCCAAGTCCTTCAGCTCCCGGCACTTGCACCGGATAATGGACATGATCCGCTCCTCGGAAATGAAAAACTCCTGGCGGGACAACACTTTCAGGGCATCATCAAAACGCAGGCGCTGCACCTCCGTCCAGTAATAGTAACGGCGGCACAGGGCTTCATCACGGAGTTCTATCAGTTTTTTGTCTCGTCCTTTAGCCATAAGTCCAGGTATATGCTGCAAAATTAGGCATTTAACCGGGGATGTTAATAAAAAAACGCCGCATCGTGTATGAATGCGGCGTTTTTCTGTTTAGAGTGTGAACAAAATCACATGGTCATCAGTTCGGTGTCATCCTCACCCGGAACAAACGGCTCGATGCGGGTGATCACCTTGCTCTGTACCTTCACCCGCCCGCTGCCATTACAGACCGGACATTTTGCGGATAAAGGAGCTCCTCCCTGGTCCAGGTAAAAGATACGTCCCTTGCCTTCACAACGCTTGCAGGCCATGACGTGCGGCGCGATGTTCTTCGTCTTCTCCATGACTACAACCGGCAGAATGAGGGTTCGATACGGTGCCAGACACCGTTTTCGTCACGTTTGTGGAAATAGTAGTTCACCGCGGTCTTGTACACCACGTTGCTCTCACGGAAGAGGTCCATGATCTCCGTGTACTCGCTGTCGAAACGGTCCTCGAGCTCGTACAGCTTACTCACGGACTTGTAGTCCAGATCGCCCTGGCGGTTGCGCTCGATCATGGTCATGCCGAGCTGGTACATCGGGTCGTCGGTACCCAGCTCGCGCCCCATGGCGTAGCGCTTCAGGTAATCCACCAGGCGTTCAGCGGCAAGGTCGGCACGCTCGTCGAAACTCTTCACCTTGTTGCTCCTCACCTCCAGCTTCATGTCACCGTCCACGATGGTGAAGCTCGCCTGCTCGTCCTTACGCAGCTGGCCGTATTCACGCATCACCGCACGGAAGGCGGCGGCCTCTTTCTCCACCCAGTCGCGGAACGCCTTCACGTCATCCACAACCGGGAGCAGCCGGTTCTTCACTTCAAGCATGAACTGCGCACGGAGGCCCTCATAGGCATCGCGCCGGTTACGCTTGCTTTCCTTCTCTTCCTGCTGGAGCTGTTTCAAAAGCTCCTTCCTGTCCTGGGCGGACAGGCTTTTTAATTGTTCTTTCAAGTCCATAACTAAAAATTAAATGGTTATTACTGTTGTTTATTCTCACTGTTGCGGCGGATGCGCGCAGCTTCACC
>ENA-OQEB01000530-OQEB01000530.1-human-gut-metagenome-genome-assembly--contig:-NODE-530-length-15608-cov-2.602868_pt1 | contig 15608 bp, 17 predicted proteins | sample MGYA00242787_ERZ504619 | MGnify/ENA primary metagenome ERZ504619 (study PRJEB26092, sample SAMD00036317) | human gut metagenome | host: Homo sapiens | study: EMG produced TPA metagenomics assembly of... | reverse complement strand
CGCAAGATTTTCTGGGAGATCATAAGACGATACAGATTAACGAGCGATATCCGGACTTTCATATCCGGCAGACCGAGCGTATGTTTAGTCGTGGTTTCGGCATCGCCATTAGCTACCGGATCGGTGATTTAAAAGCGAGCGTGAAGAAGGCGGGGAGAAGCATAAGGAATGATGATCTGTTGGACGCCCTAGATAAGTAGGGCGGGCACAGGCCCGCTCCCTACGGTATCATAACTCGTCCAGCCATTTCTTGCCGGGCTTCGTGTAAAGCCAAGCGATAAATAAACCTGTAATAACTCCTACTACTAAGAATAGGGCACTTAATGGATTTAATATCATATTCTTTTATTTTAAAATTTTATTTCCTAACCAAGCTAATGAATAGGTGACACTAAGACCTGTCATTATCATGACCCAACAACTCTTATCAAAAACATTCTCTTGCAAAAGGAGTATTTCTCCCAATACTATAGCGGCGAAAACCAACTTAGCCAAATCAAAAAAGAACTTCCCTAAAGTCTCCCTCCTGATCTTGTCCCGCTCTTTCTTAATAATTATTTTCTCAAAATTTCCCATTTCCCCATAGTCTCTTGTTTTGGTTAATACTACTGATTATATGTAGGCAAATGTATATATTATCGGCGACCTGCCCAACTTTTTTATGTGGAATCGCTTATTTTCCCTAATTTTGTATCCCTAAAACGGATGAATGTGGAAGAGTATTTGAATCAACTGAATGAGAGCCAGCGGGAAGCGGTGGTTTACAATGAGGGGCCATCCTTGGTCGTGGCCGGGGCTGGCTCCGGTAAGACAAGGGTACTGACCTATAAGATCGCTTATTTATTGCAATTGGGATTGCCTCCCTATAGTATCTTGGCGCTGACCTTTACCAATAAGGCGGCCCGGGAGATGAAAGAGCGTATTGCGGCCATCACCGGTGACCAAACGGCCCGTCGGCTATGGATGGGAACGTTCCATTCCATCTTCTCCCGTATTTTACGGAACGAGGCGGAGCATATCGGTTATCCTTCCAATTTCACGATTTATGACGCCACTGATTCCAAGAGCTTACTGAAATCCATCATCAAGGAAATGCAATTGGACGATAAGGTGTACCGCCTAGGAATGGTGCAGAGCCGGATCTCCAACGCGAAGAACTCCTTGATAACTTATACGGCCTACGAGCAAAATAAAGAGCTCGTGGAAAGCGATATGAATGCCAAGGTCCCCTTGCTTCGGGAAATCTACAAACGTTACCAGAGCCGTTGCCTGCAAGCGGGAGCGATGGATTTCGACGACTTGTTGCTGCAAACCAATATCCTGTTCCGGGATCATCCGGCCGTCTTGGAGAAATACCGGAACTTCTTCCGGTATGTATTGGTGGATGAGTATCAAGATACGAACTTCGCCCAACACTTGATCGTGCAACGGCTTTGCGAGAGACACGGCCATATCTGCGTGGTAGGGGATGACGCCCAGAGCATCTATTCCTTCCGAGGCGCTAATATAGATAATATCCTGCAATTCAAGAATCTTTATACCGGTTGCCGTATCTTCAAGCTGGAACGGAATTACCGTTCCACCCAGAATATCGTGAACGCTGCCAATAGCTTGATCGACAAGAATACACGTCAGATACCCAAAACGGTCTATTCCGAGAAGGAGGCGGGCAACAAGGTGAGTGTTTTCATCTCGTACTCCGATTATGAGGAGGGCTACACCGTAGCCGCCCGAATCAACGAGATGCACGGGATATTAGGGAAATTCTCGTATGCTGATTTCGCTATCTTGTATCGTACCAACGCCCAGTCCCGTATCTTGGAAGAGGCGTTGCGAAAGCGGGGCATCCCTTACAAGATTTACGGCGGTTTGTCTTTTTACCAGCGGAAAGAGATCAAGGACGTGATCTCTTACTTCCGCCTGATCGTGAACCCGCACGACGAGGAGGCCTTGAAGCGAATCATCAATTATCCCACCCGGGGAATCGGGGACACGACGTAGGTAAGCTTGTCGGCGCCGCTACCGAATACGGGGTAAGCCTGTGGACCGTGCTTCAAGCCCCCTTGGAATATTCGCTACCGATAAATAACGGTACAGCTAAGAAACTGAGCGATTTCCGTAGTTTGATTGAAGTTTTCATTGAAGAGAATAAAAAACTCTCCGCAGAGGAATTGGCTACTTTGGTGGTGAAGCGTAGCGGCATCGTTTCCGACCTGTTTCAAGACCGTTCCGTAGAGGGCGTGAGCAAGCAAGAGAACTTGCAGGAGTTGCTGAAAGGTATCGCTGAGTTTTGCGAGATCCGGCGTGAGGAGGGCATGGAGCAAGTCGCCATGTCCGACTTCTTGGCGGAGGTATCCTTGCTCACCGATCAAGATAACGATAAAGAGGAAAACTCCGATAAGGTCACGATGATGACCGTACATGCCGCCAAGGGATTGGAATTCACGAATGTTTTCGTGGTAGGCTTGGAGGAAGACCTATTCCCCTCGTCCCTGTCGAAAGATAACCCGAGAGCGGTAGAGGAGGAGCGTCGTTTGTTCTACGTGGCGATTACCCGTGCGGAGCAAAATTGCGTATTGAGCTATGCGAAGAGCCGCTATCGTAATGGGAAGACGGATATGTGTACGCCCAGCCGTTTCTTGAAGGATATAGACGCTAAGTATCTGGATATGCCTTCGGATGCCGGCGCTTCAGATGCATTCGCCTCGGCCCGTGAACGCTACGCGCCCGGCTTTTGCCTCTCCATTCCGGCAACCAAGGGCGGTTGAGGATGATTTCGTGTCGCCGGTGAAGCAAGCGGCACAGCGTCAAGGGCATCTTACGAAGCTAAAAAACACGATGGAATCGTCCTTTTCGGCGGCTCCAGCCACGGATCTATCGGGGTTACATGTGGGTTCCAAGGTTCGCCATGATCGTTTTGGGGAAGGTGAGATTGTCTCGATAGAAGGAGAGGGTGGTAACGCGAAGGCTACAGTGGCCTTCGATCATTTCGGACAAAAGCAGTTACTTTTGAAGTTCGCTAAACTTACTATGTTGAATGATTGACGGTTAGCTTATGGCATGTCTGGGCATGCTACGAGCCGCATCGTATTTCGCACCGCATTTCGCACTACGTTTCGAATGACCAAGGTGTTGGTTTTTAGTTGATTGAATGAAAAAGGTATCGCTTTTTCGCACTGCGTTTCGCACTACTATATATAAGTATATTAGGAAAGATAAGAAAAAAAGAAGAGGCGACGTCACGTCGCCGTTTTTTCCCTTTAAAACACACAATAGTGTTCACGGTTGAATACAATAATGTTCGCCGCCAAACACAATAGTGTTCGTGGCTAAACACAATAGTCTTTAAATGAAAAATATAGTTGTATTTTTATTGCTTTTTCGGAGCGGAAACCTTGCTTTCTCCGAATGTTTTCGCTATATTTGCATATTTATTATGAAATATTGAGATACAGCATGATAGACATCAACAAGATACCCTCGCCTTGCTATGTGATGGAGGAGAAATTACTGAGAAACAACCTGTCCTTGATCAAGAGCGTAAAAGAACGTGCGGGAGTGAATATCATATTGGCTTTTAAGGCTTTCGCTTTATGGAAAGCGTTCCCAATCGTACGTGAGTACATTCCTTTTTCGACAGCGAGCTCTAAATTCGAGGCCCAGTTGGCCTTCGAGGAGATGGGAAGTCCGGCGCATACCTATTCCCCGGCTTATACGGAGGCTGATTTCCCGTTGATCTTGAGATACAGTAGTCATGTCACGTTCAACTCGCTCTCTCAGTTCCATCGTTTTTATCCGATGGTGCGGGCGGATGGTAACCGGGTGTCTTGTGGATTGCGGATCAATCCGGAATACTCGGACGTGGAGACGGACCTGTATAATCCTTGCGCCCCGGGTTCGGATGGGGGTGACCGGCGACTTGCTGGGAGATAAGCTGCCGGAGGGTATCGAGGGGCTGCATTTCCATACCTTGTGTGAGTCTACCTCCTATGATCTGGAGCGGACACTGGCCGAGGTGGAGAGGCGTTTCGGCCGTTTCCTGCCTCACGTCAAGTGGCTGAATATGGGAGGCGGCCATCTGATGACCCGTAAGGGCTACGACGTGGAGCATTTAATCGCTTTGCTGAAAGGCTTTAAGGAAAGATATCCGAACTTGGAGTTGATCATGGAGCCGGGTAGCGCCTTCGCTTGGCAGACCGGGTTCTTGCTGACAACCGTGGTGGACATCGTGGAGAACCACGGTATCAAGACGGCGATTATCGACGCCTCGTTCACCTGCCATATGCCGGATTGCCTGGAGATGCCCTACAAGCCGGCTATCCGTTTCGCCACGGATGCCGTGGAGGGGAAACCTACGTACCGGATCGGGGGGAATAGCTGTTTAAGCGGTGATTATATGGGGGATTGGTCGTTCGACAAGCCTTTGGAGATCGGCGACAAGCTGATTTTCGAGGATATGATCCACTACACGATCGTGAAAACGAATATGTTCAACGGCATCCCGCATCCTTCCTTAGCCCTTTGGAGCAAGGACGACCAGCTGGTGATGTACCGTACGTTCGGCTATGAGGATTATAAGAACAGGATGGATTAAAAACAAGCAAAGGGAGGAATATGACCATGACAGCGAATGAGTTGAAATATACATACATGGAGGAAGCCATGAGTATCTTGGATAATGAGGAGCTTATGCGTAAGGCTTTATCGCTCTTGCGGAACTTAAAAGAGAAGACCTTCTCGCCTGCCAAGCGAAGCGAGCGGGAGGTGCTGGAAGAGGCTTTCCAGAGCGTAAAAGACTTGAAGGCGGGAAAAATAACCTCTCGCCCATTGGAGGATCTATTGAATGAGTTATAAGATTGAGGCATTACCGCCCTTCGCTAAGGAGGTGAAATATTTGGCGAAACGATATAAGTCGTTGAAAGAAGATATCCTAAGGTTGAGGGACGAACTGCTGGAGAACCCTTTGTCGGGAACGGATTTGGGAGGTGGCCTCCGTAAGGTCCGGATGTCCATCCGTTCGAAATCACAGGGTAAGAGAGGGGGAGCTCGGGTGATAACTTTTACGGTACTTGTCAGCGTTGATGAAGGAACAATTTATCTTGTGACGATGTATGATAAGAGCGAGATTGAGTCTATGTCCGTTAAGGAGATCCGGAAACTACTTGATAAGTGTGATTTGAAGTAAATAAAAACAGAAACAAAATAAATATGGGTATTTTTAGCTTTTTCAGTAAGGACAAGAAGGAAACCTTGGATAAAGGTCTGTCGAAGACGAAGGAGAGTGTTTTTTCCAAGATTACCAAGCGATCGCCGGTAAGAGTAAGGTGGACGACGATGTGTTGGATAATTTGGAGGAAGTACTGATTACCTCGGATGTCGGTGTAGATACCACGTTGAAAATCATCGACCGTATCGAGAAGCGTGTGCCCGTGACAAGTATGTCACCACCCAAGAATTGACCACCCTGCTGCGTGACGAGATCGCTAGCTTGCTGACAGAGAACAATACGGAGGATGCCGAGGGATTCGCGCTTCCGGAGGGCAAGAAACCCTACGTGATCATGGTTGTAGGCGTGAACGGGTGGGTAAGACGACCACGATCGGTAAGCTGGCTTACCAGTTCAAGAAAGCCGGCAAGAAGGTCTATCTGGGCGCCGCCGATACGTTCCGTGCCGCCGCCGTGGAGCAACTAGTGATCTGGAGCGAGCGGGTAGGCGTACCTATCGTGAAGCAGAACATGGGCTCGGACCCCGCTTCCGTGGCTTTCGATACGCTGAGCTCCGCCAAGGCGAACGATGCCGACGTGGTGATTATCGATACTGCCGGACGTCTGCATAACAAGATCAACTTGATGAACGAGCTTACCAAGATCAAGAACGTGATGAAAAAGGTGATTCCGGACGCCCCCCACGAGATATTGTTGGTATTGGACGGCTCTACCGGGCAGAACGCTTTCGAGCAAGCGAAACAATTTACCGCCGCCACCGAGGTGAACGCTTGGCCGTGACCAAGTTGGACGGTACCGCCAAGGGGGGTGTCGTGATCGGTATCTCCGACCATTTCCGTATCCCCGTGAAATATATCGGACTCGGCGAGGGGATGGAGGATTTGCAAGTATTCCGCAAACGTGAGTTTGTCAATTCGTTATTTGGAGAATGAGAAAAAATAAAGTAGATATTATTACGCTGGGGTGTTCGAAAAACCTAGTGGACTCGGAGCAACTTATGCGCCAATTCGTTGCCAATGGCTATACGGTAGAGCATGATCCCCATAAGATCAATGGCGAGATCGTGGTGGTGAATACCTGCGGTTTCATCGGCGACGCCCAAGAGGAATCGATCAATATGATCCTCGAGCTGGGCGAGCAAAAGCAGAAAGGACGGATCGGGAAGCTCTTCGTGATGGGGTGCTTGTCGGAGCGTTTCTTGAAAGATCTGGAGAAGGAACTTCCCGAGGTAGATCGTTTCTACGGGAAATTCAATTGGAAGGAGTTGATCTCCGATCTGGGCAAGTCGTACCATCAAGAGCTGGCTACGGATCGTGTGCTCACCACCCCGAGGCACTACGCTTACGTGAAGATCGGGGAGGGATGCAACCGTACTTGTTCTTACTGTTCGATCCCGATCATAACTGGGGCTTATCAATCCCGTCCGATGGACGAGATCGTAGACGAGGTTCGTGGCTTGGTCGCGCAAGGCGTGAAAGAATTCCAGATGATCGCCCAAGATCTTACGTTTTATGGCCTCGATCGCTATAAGCGAATGGCCTTGCCGGACTGGTGGAGCGGGTATCCGACATCCCGGGCGTGGAGTGGATTCGTTTGCATTACGGGTATCCGTCTCATTTCCCCTATGACCTGTTGCCGGTGATGCGTGAGCGTGATAACGTTTGCAAGTATATGGACATCGCCCTCCAGCATATCAGCGACCCGATGTTGAAGATGATGCGCCGCAATATCACGAAGGCCGAGACCTATGAGCTGTTGGAGCGTATGCGCCGGGAAGTGCCGGGCATCCATCTACGCACCACCTTGATGGTGGGTCATCCCGGCGAGACGGAACAGGATTTCGAGGAGTTGATCCGCTTCGTGAAAGATATCCGTTTCGAGCGCATGGGTGCTTTCGCCTATAGCCACGAGGAGGGTACCTACGCCTATCAGCATTATAAAGACGAGATCCCACAGGAGGTGAAGCAAGACCGGCTGGATTACTTGATGCGTGTGCAAGAAGGCATCTCCGCCGACGTGAACGCCTCGAAAGTAGGGCAGACCTTTCGGGTGATCGTAGACCGGGAGGAGGAGGATTTCTACGTGGGACGTACGCAATACGACTCGCCCGAGGTAGATCCGGAAATATTGATCTCCAAGGATACTCCCTTGAGTCCGGGTAGCTTTTACCAAGTAAAGGTGATTGACGCACAAGCGTTTGATCTGTATGGTAAAGTGTTGAATTGATGTAAAAACTGTCAATATATTTGTCGGTTAACGAAAAAATAACTAATATAGCAGCACGAACTGTTATGGAATTAGATATGAAAAACAAGGAACTTATAACGGAATTGGCGAATCGCATGGATTGGACCTCGAAGGAGGTATCCGACATGCTTTCTGCGCTCAGTTCCGTCGTAAGTTCGAAATTAGTGGATAACGATACGATCTATCTGCAAGGCTTCGGCCAGTTCGAGGTGAAAAAGAAAGCGGAACGTATTTCCGTGAATCCGGCGAACGGGAAGCGATATCTGGTTCCCCCTAAATTAGTTCCCGTGTTCAAGCCGGAACGACCGTGAAGAATCGTTTAAAGGAATTGGGTGATCATGAATAACCGGCTGAATATACAAGATTTAGCCGGTTTATTATCGGAGCGTACCGGCAAGGACAGAGGAGAGGTAGAGCGTTTCTTGAGAGATTTTATCTCGGTGGTATCCGAAGGGGTCTATATGGATAAGATCGTAAAAGTAAAGGGCTTGGGTACTTTCAAGATTATCTCTGTGGAGAAGCGGGAGAGTATCCACGTGAATACCGGTGAACGTTTCTTGATCCCCGAACATTATAAATTCTCTTTCCTGCCGGATAAAGACCTGCGGGAACAGGTAAACAAGCCTTTCTCTATCTTTGAGACGACAGAGATCAACGAGAACGTGGATTTCTCGGACATGGATGAGTCCGTAGAGGAGAAGGAAACGGAAGACGAGTCCGTGGAGGAGGTAATGCCGGATAAGGAAATCCCTTTGGCAAATACTCAGCCCAAAGAGAAGCCCGAACCGATACTAGAACCTGAACCTGAACCATTGCCTGAGCCAGAGCAAGCGTTTGATCCGGAGCCGTCATCGGTATCTGAACCGGAACGTGGATTGGAACCGGAACTGCCCGCGGAGCCATCTCCCATACCAGAGAGACCGGAAGAGCAAGCCGGAGGAAACCGGAGGAAAAGGGGGTATTAATGATCGTCGCCTTTTTGATAATCGTAATCTCTGTATTCTTCTATCTGGGAAGAAATAATTGGAAACCGGCGCCTGCCCAAGAAGAGGTGATAACAGAAGCCAAGAATACGGCCAAGGACACGGTTCAAGAATCAGCTTGGATGCTTCATCCGGACTCGGTAGCGGAGAAGACCCCGCATACGGAACCGGAGCCTTATGTGGAACCGGCGCCAAAACCATTGGGGCAGGTGAAAATCAAGCATGGCGACCGCCTCACCGTGATCGCCTTGGAATATTATGGCAATAAATTATTCTGGGTGTATATTTACCAACATAATAAGGCTGTTATAAAAGACCCGAACAACGTCCCGATCGGTACCGTGATCGAGATACCCGCACCGGAATCGTATGCATCGATGCCAAGAGCCGTGAGTCGCGGGAGAAAGCCGCCGCCCTACAAACAGAGATACTTGCCGGGGAGTAAGAGAAATCCCCCTTTTTTAAGTAAAATAAAACAAAACGAGGAAGTGTTGGTTAGTATTATTTAACTGCAAAAGTGAAGGATACGAATTTAACATTTCTAATTTTGTGCATCCTAAAAAATCAACGTAAAATTGGGACAATATAATAACAATATAATAGAATAAATCTTATGAGTCAGACAGTAGACATTCGTGAGTTGAATGAGCGAATTGAAAGTAAAAGCTCGTTTGTGAACATGATTACGATGGGTATGGACAAAGTAATCGTCGGACAAAAGCATTTGGTTGAATCCTTGTTGATCGGTTTGCTTTCGGACGGACATATCCTGTTGGAAGGTGTGCCGGGTTTGGCTAAGACACTTGCCATTAAAACATTGTCGTCGTTGATCGACGCTAAATACAGCCGAATCCAGTTCACCCCGGACTTACTTCCGGCCGATGTGATCGGTACGATGATTTACAGTCAGAAAAGCGAAGAGTTCCAGGTAAAGCAAGGCCGATCTTCGCTAATTTTGTGTTAGCGGACGAGATCAACCGTGCCCCGGCGAAAGTACAGAGTGCCTTGTTGGAGGCCATGCAGGAGCGTCAGGTCACGATCAGCGAGCATACCTACAAGTTGCCGAAGCCTTTCTTGGTAATGGCTACCCAGAACCCGATCGAGCAGGAGGTACGTACCGTTGCCTGAGGCGCAGGTAGACCGTTTCATGTTGAAGGTGATCATCAATTACCCGAAGAAGGAGGAGGAGAAACTGATCATACGCCAGAATATATCCGGAGAACGTCCGGAGATCAAGCCGATCTTAACGAAAGAGGAGATCCTCGACGCCCGTAACGTGGTTCGTGAGGTTTATTTGGACGAGAAGATCGAGCGTTACATCGTGGATATCGTCTTCGCTACCCGTTTCCCGGCTGAGGCTGGTTTGCCGAACTTGGCGAGCATGATCTCTTTCGGTGCTTCCCCTCGTGCGTCTATCAACTTGGCGTTGGCCGCCCGTGCGTACGCTTTCATCAAGCGCAGGGGCTATGTGATCCCGGAGGATATCCGTGCGGTATGCCACGACGTGATGCGCCATCGTATCGGCTTGAGTTATGAGGCCGAGGCGAACAACTTGACTTCTGAGGAGGTAATTAGCGAGATCTTGAATAAAGTAGAAGTTCCTTAAATGGAGACAAGCGAATTATTAAAGAAGGTACGCCGTATCGAGATAAAGACCCGTGGTCTTTCCCGTAACATCTTCGCCGGCCAGTACCATTCGGCTTTCAAGGGCCGTGGTATGGCGTTCAGCGAGGTGAGGGAATATCAGTACGGCGATGATATCCGGGATATCGACTGGAACGTGACCGCCCGCTACGTCCGCCCTTATGTCAAGGTGTTCGAGGAGGAGCGTGAGCTGACGGTGATGCTGCTGATCGACGTGTCCGGTAGCCGTGACTTTGGCTCCGTCAACGTCATGAAGAAGGAGGTGATCACCGAGATCGCCGCTACCTTGGCTTTCTCGGCGATACAGAACAACGATAAGATCGGCGTGGTGTTCTTCTCGGACAAGATCGAGAAGTTTATCCCGCCCCAGAAAGGAAAGAAACATATCTTATATATCATCCGGGAGCTGATCGATTTCCATCCCGAGGAGACGAGAACGGATATCAGCCAAGTGTTGAAATACTTGACCAACGCCATCAAGAAGCGTTGCACGGCTTTCCTCATTTCCGATTTTATCGATAAGGAGGGTTTCAAGGACGCCCTGACGGTGGCCAACCGCAAGCATGACATGGTAGCCATTCAGGTGTACGACCGTCGTGAGACCGAGCTTCCCGCCGTAGGCCTTATGAAGATCAAGGACGCCGAGACCGGGAAGGAGCAATGGATAGACAGTTCCTCCGCCCGTGTGCGCGCGGCCTATAAGGAATGGTGGGAGAAACGGCAGGCGAAGATGAGCGATACGTTCAAGAAATGCCGTGTAGACTCCGTATCTGTCCGTACCGAGGATGATTATGTGAAAGCATTGATTGCTCTTTTTGACAAACGTAATTAAAGCAAGCAGATGAAATTGATAAAGAAAAGTATCCTGTTTCTGGTCGCCGCCGCTTCCCTCGTGGGGGGAAGGGCATATGCGCAAAGGCCGTTGATCGATGTCGCTATCGACTCGGCCGCCATATTGATCGGAGAGCAGACTACCTTGCACCTTACGGTAACGGCGGATAAGGATCGCCCCGTGCAGATCGTGATCCCGAACGATACCTTGATGACGGGGGTGGAGGTACTGAACCTCTCCAAGGCGGACTCCACGGAGATCGAGAACGACCGGCTCGTTATCAAGCAGGATGTATTGATTACCTCGTTTGACTCGTCACTCTATCTGTTGCCTCCGTTGAAGGTGATAGACGGGGTGGATACCGTATATTCCAACCAAGTCGCCTTGAAGGTCTCCACGATTCCCGTGAACGCGGACAAGCCGGAGGAGTTCAACGACATCAAGACCGTATGGAAGCCACCTTTCGTATGGGCCGATTATTATCCGATCATTTACGGGATCTTGCTGGCCCTGTTCTTGATTTGCGTGATCGCCTATATCGTGAAACGGATCCGTGCGAAGAAGTCGTTGATCCCATTCAAGAAAGAGGAGCCGAAACTTCCGCCTCACGAGCAGGCCATCAAGGAACTGGATGAGATCAAGCAACAGAAACTCTGGCAGCAAGGACGAAGCAAGGAGTATTACACCTTGATCACGGATACGCTGCGTAAGTATATCGAGGAACGTTTCGGTATCAATGCCATGGAGATGACTTCCGGTGAGATCTTGGACCTGATCCGCAAGAACTCCGAGGCGCAGAGCGTGTACGATAACTTGAGGCAGATTCTGCAATTGGCCGACTTCGTGAAATTCGCCAAGATGAACCCGCTGCCGGATGAGAATGATTTGAGTATGATGAACGCGTATTTGTTCGTGAACCAGACGAAGGAGGAGGAGATGGTGGAGCTGGTTGACAGTCCCCTGTCAGATGAGCTGACAGCCTCGGGTCAAGAGGAGCGACAGCCTGCTGTCAAAGCCGTTGACAGCCCTCTGTCAAATGAGCCGGTAGCCCCGTGTCAAGACGACTTGACACGCTATCAGCCAAGTCTACGAACGATACAACTAATTTAAAGGATTAAGAGATGGTATTTGCGAATCCTAATTATTTATATTTATTGTTGTTGCTCATCCCGATGATCGATGGTACGTCTACAAGCTGAGCAAGAGTCAGGCCAGCTTGCAGGTCTCCTCGTCGGAGGCGTTCGAGGCGCCGGGAGCGGTATCATGGATCGTGTACTTGCGTCACGTGCCTTTCGTGTTGCGTATGGTAGCGGTAGCGCTGCTGATCGTGATCTTGGCCCGTCCGCAATCCACGAATAGTTGGTCCAATTCTTCCACGGAAGGTATCGATATCATGTTGGCGATGGATATCTCGGGGAGTATGCTGGCGCAAGACTTGAAACCGAACCGCTTGGAGGCGGCGAAGGATGTGGCCGCGTCGTTCATCAACGGCCGTCCGAACGATAACATCGGTCTCGTGGTCTTTTCTGCTGAGAGCTTTACGCAATGCCCGTTGACAACCGATCATACGGTCTTGCTGAACCTCTTCAAGGATATCCAAAGCGGTATGATCCAAGACGGAACGGCAATTGGGTTGGGCTTGGCGAATGCCGTGAGCCGTATTAAGGACAGCCACGCTAAGTCGAAGGTGATTATCCTTCTGACCGATGGTTCGAACAACGCCGGCGAGATCGCTCCGGTTACCGCTGCCGAGATCGCCAAGACGTTCGGCGTGCGTGTCTATACGATCGGAGTCGGAACGAAAGGCATGGCGCCGTATCCGTTCCAGACCGCTTTCGGCGTGCAGTACCAGAATATACCGGTAGAGATCGACGAGGCTACGTTGAAGCAGATCGCCTCTACCACGGGAGGCAATATTTCCGTGCTACGGACAACGCCAGCCTGAAGGAGATCTATTCCGAGATCGACCAGATGGAGAAGACCAAGATCAGCGTACAAGAGTACAGCAAGAAGCAGGAGGAGTATAAGAACTGGGCCTTGCTGGTGTTCGCCCTGTTGCTGGTGGAGATCTTATTGAGAAATACATTGTTGAGAAATATACCATAAAGATAAAAGGCTTATGTTTCGATTTGCGCATCCGGACTTTTTATATTTGCTTTTTCTCCTTCCCGCGTTGGTGGCGTTCTACGTGTACGCCATGATCGTGAAGAAGAAAGCGATAAAGAAATACGGTAACCCTACGTTGTTGGCCGAGTTGATGCCCGAGGTATCGACCAAGCGCCAGCATCTGAAGTTTTGGCTGTTGTTCGGAGCCATTACCATGGTTATCTTTATTATAGCGGGGCCTCAATTCGGCTCGAAACTGGAGACGGTGAAGCGTCAGGGAGTAGAGATCATGGTGTGTCTGGACGTATCCAACTCCATGTTGGCCGAGGACGTGTCGCCCAACCGTTTGGATAAGGCCAAACAGATGCTATCCCGATTGACGGACGGCTTTACGAATGATAAGGTAGGCTTGATCGTGTTCGCCGGCGACGCTTTCACGCAGTTGCCGATCACCTCGGATTATATCTCCGCCAAGATGTTCTTGTCCTCTATCAACCCGTCGATGGTCTCTACGCAAGGTACGGCGATCGGTGCCGCCATCAACTTGGCCGCCCGTTCCTTTACCCCGGACGAGACGACCGATAAGGCGATCATCTTGATCACCGACGGCGAGAACCATGAGGACGACGCTATCGGTGCCGCCAAAGCCGCCGCCGAGAAGGGCATCCACGTGAACATCGTGGGAATGGGTGATCCGAAAGGTTCTCCGATCCCCATCCAAGGAAGCAATAATTATATGAAGGATAAGGACGGAAACGTGGTGATCACGAAGCTGAATGAGCAGATGGGTCAAGAGATCGCCGCCGCCGGAAACGGTATGTACGTACGTGCGGACAATACGAACTCCGCCTTGAAAGCCCTTCAGAAAGAAATCGAGAAAATGAACAAGACGGAGCTGGATAGCAAGGTCTATTCCGAGTATGACGAGCAGTTCCAGATTTTCGCTTGGATAGCTTTGTTCCTCTTGATCGCCGATTTCATGACCTTGGATCGTAAGAACCGTATATTTAGGAAAGTAAAATTATTCTCTTAATTCGACGAAGTGATGAGACGTATATATAAATCTATGATATGGGTATCGGTCTTGGCGCTCAGCGCTGGGGCGGTCTCTGCCCAGAAAGCGGAACGGAAGAACGTGCGTGAGGGGAATAAGCTTTATGAGAGCGAGAAATACACCGAGTCCGAGATCGCTTATCGCAAGAGCTTGGAGGTGAATCCCCGCTCTACGGAAGGAACCTATAATCTGGGGAATTCCCTATACAAGCAAGGCAAGTTCCCGAGGCCGCCGAGCAATATCAATTGATCGCCGGGCAAGGGGAGAAGATGGTGCTACGCCGGAAGGGAAGGCACGCTTGTCGGAGGTGTATCATAATATGGGGAATATCTTCATGCAGAACAAGGATTACGGTAAGGCCGTGGAGGTGTATAAGCAATCGCTTCGCTTGAATCCGAAAGATGACGAGACCCGTTATAACTTGGCCTTGGCCCAGAAACTGCTGTCGGATCAGCAGAATCAGGATCAGAGCCAAGATCAACAGAACGACGACAAGCAGGAGAACAAGGATCAGAAGGACGATCAGCAGCAACAGCAACAACAACAGCCGCAAGACGACCAGAAGCAGGATAAGACCCAAGAGCAACAGCAATCCAACGAGCAAATGAGCAAGGACAATGCCCAGCAGATGTTGGACGCCTTCCTGCAAGACGAGAAAGACACCCAAGAGAAGGTGAAGAAGGCGCAGATGCAGCAGCAACAACGCCGGAAGAGCGAGAAGGAGTGGTAAACTGGATAATTAACGAAAAAATGAGATACACAATGAGGAAATTAATTTTCTTATTCATCCTGATGTTAACGGTAGGGGTGGCGACAAAGGCCGCGGATGTGACCTTCAAGGCCTCGGCGCCCCAAGCGGTGGTAATGGGAGAGCAGTTTCGCTTGACTTTCACCGTCAATGCCGAAGGCAGGGATTTGAGAGTACAGGAGATGCCAGACTTTGACGTATTAATGGGTCCCTCCCAATCCACCTCCTATAGCAGTAGCTGGGTGAACGGGAAGAGTACCAGCGAGACAACCGTTACGTATACGTATGTCTTGATGCCGAAGAAGGAAGGTACGTTTAATATCGCTCCGGCAACGATCAAGGTGAACGGCTCTAATTATACATCGAATGGCTTGGCCATCAAGGTGCTTCCTGCTGATAAGGCGGGTAAGCAAGAGGCGGAGACAACGACGGCGAGCGGGGCGATCTCTAACGATCGGCTGTTCGTGAAGATGGACGTATCCAAACGAAGCGTGTTCGAGCAAGAAGGTTTCTTGGTGACTTTCAAGGTCTATTCCTTGGAAAATTTCTCGATTACGGGATTGAAATACCCGGAGTTCGAGGGTTTCTTGGTACAAGAGGTTGAGTTGCCGCAAGAGAAACAACTGACCTTGGAAAACTACAACGGGCGTAACTACCAGTCGGCCGTAATGCGTCAAGTGATCCTGTATCCCCAACGTTCCGGTAAGATCACGATCGAAGGTGGAAAGTATGATGCCGTGGTGCGTGTCCGTATGCAACAAGCGGGCG
>ENA-OQEB01000529-OQEB01000529.1-human-gut-metagenome-genome-assembly--contig:-NODE-529-length-15638-cov-2.187867_pt1 | contig 15638 bp, 16 predicted proteins | sample MGYA00242787_ERZ504619 | MGnify/ENA primary metagenome ERZ504619 (study PRJEB26092, sample SAMD00036317) | human gut metagenome | host: Homo sapiens | study: EMG produced TPA metagenomics assembly of... | reverse complement strand
CTATTTAGAGTATCTTACAAAGATATAGGAGGAGGTAATTCTAAAGTTGATGGTGTAAAAGAATGCCTAGTTGTTCCTCTTGATTTACCTCTGTTTGAATGGAATATAGAAAATTTTAGTTGTGTAATAAAATTCTATAGAAGAAATTGATGGTACAGAAACTCAAAGGACGCTTAGCCAAACTACTGCTGAATTTGCAGGAAATTTTGAACTTAATCCTGTAAAAGGAGTTTTTGAAAAAGTAGGATTGAATTTGGTGCAAGTGCGAAAAAGACAATTACGACTACATTTGAAAAAACATTTACATTGGGTAATGATGAATTGGGGGATGTTATTGTTAATTTTTATGATCCTGTTGTTTCTTTCTGGTGATTGGATTGAATATGCAGGACGTAGAGATACGGCATATTCAATTCCATTAAATAGTAAATATTATAATGGTTATTATAAAATAGAGTTGGCTCCTTTGAAAATGTATTAATGGATATGCTTATATGAATAAGCTAAAATATGAAATAAATAGTTATTTATAAAACTATTTACTTCATATCTTAAAATATAATTAGTTAATAAAATGTTAATAGTTTCTTTTATTTGATTTTGACGGTTTGACCAATATGAGTGAGAAATCATATTACTATTAGTGTCATGGATGAAAACTGTAATAGAATGAATAGTTTCTTCTGGTTTTATTTCTAGATAGCCATCTATATTTGTTCTTTTTACTTGATTAGGTATAATTGTATTTTTACCATTAGAGTATATACATTCCCTTTATCTGTGTAATTTGCGAGATCAATAGGTGCTATATCATAATAAATGTATGCTATTGCATTATAAATAGGTGTTTTTGTGTTATCTTTGCTAATTCTAAGCACTTTTATTTCAATATATGATTCACTAATCTCTTCTATGCCATTATCTTTATTACAAGAAGATAGAATTACTATAATAAATAGTAAAATGCTAAGTTTATTAAATGATGATTTTTGCATGGCTTATATTTTATGTTGATTAATATTTCAAATGTAGTGAATATATTGTAATAGGCTATATGTAAAAATATAATTAATGTCTTTTTGTGTAAAATAGAAATAATAAAATACGGTTTACTTTATTGTGATCTTTTTATATACATTGAGGATAGGGGTATTTGATGGTTTCCTGTCTTATAAGAAAACAATAGTCATTATGGAATCAACAACTGAAAAACGGAATATCTCTATGCTTTACTGGGATGAAGCTAAAAAAGGAATGATGGCAGGTTTCATCTTTTCTTTATTCATTCTTTTACTATTCTCATTCGTTTCTTGTGACAAGGATGAGGATACTTCTTTTGAAGAAACTCCTTACTATTTGGGGTACTTTGAAGGAAAGGTGAATAGTCAAGATATTTCTATAGCTAATCAGTCGAACTCTCATTCTTTTATTGATCATGGAAATTTTTGGCAGGAGGTAAATACCGATTTAAGCGGTTTCTATTGGGAGATACCATTAGGAGTGCATATCTCTGACTATCCTTATCCTATGCTGAGGATCTCATTGATTCCATTGAGAGAAGGAGAATATCTGATCGATAAGGGTAAATTATTGAATGAAGAGATAGAATCTACTGTTAGGATCACGAAAGATGACGCTAAAATAGTGTATCATCCACTGAAATCTTCATTTCGGATACAAGTGGATAGTATTCGTTTCATGAGGGAAGTGGTACCCCTTATATTGAAGGGAAGATGGAAGGTATTTTATATAATATAGAGAATTCGGAAGATTCGATCGTCATAAAAGACGCTATATTCGGAATACACTAACTTGGAGCCGAATAATGATATAGAAGCAATATTTAGATTGAATGGGAGTCTATATCATGATATGTCGAACTTTTATTCAGTCTAAATATTAATTTTAATACCTTGTAAGTAATGAAGAAGTTATTTGTTCTGTTGATATTGCTTTTATTTTTTGGCCGATCGCAGGCAACTGATATAGAGGCTCGTACCGGTATATTAGGAGGAGATGGATGGGGACTTCAAACCGGGGCGTATATAACTTTCCGCAATCACGGTTGTTTTCTATACAAACGGGATTGTTGCTGCATACCGCAGGGAATTCGTTTTCATATGGAGATGATTGGAATATTGATTTTTTTGTACCCGTGTATGCTTCTTTTCATATTCCGTTGAGCGATAAAGTGATCTCCGATTAAATGCGGGTGCTTACACCGGTAGTGGTGAATATTGGAATCTGGGAGCTACGGCGGCGGCCGGTATAGAGGTAAAAAGATTTTATGTGGGAGTGAACTATTTCCAGAATTGTGTCAATGACCGGGATTTGAAATTGGGGTTGTCGGTTGGATATAAATTCACATTATTTTAATCTTTTATATATTTTGAGGATAGGGTATTTGAGCGTTTCCTGTCTTACGATAAAAACAACGAGAATTATGGAGTCAACAAGTAAAAAACAGAATACCCCTAAACTTTGGTACTGGGGGGAACCTAAAGGAGGAATGGAGCCTTGAGGATTGTGAGAAAATAGTAAAAGAGATCCCGCATTTTGACAGGAAAACCCGGCTTGCGGATATGTATATAGCTTTTGTTTGACAGCAAGGGTTTCATTGTGGCATTTAACATAAGGAAGAGAGCCTGTTTTTAATACATCGCTCTCTTTTTTTTTATAACTAGCCCCCAATTACTAAATCGAAGAACATGAAAAAGACTTTTTTATTAGCGATAGCCTTGTTGTGCTTTTGTGCCCCGATGAGCTTATTCGCACAAAAACAGCTTGCTTTCAAGGATGGGAAATTCAAGATCGTCCAATTTACAGACATTCATTGGGATCAGAAATCATCTAAATGCGCTAAGACAGTCGCTACGATACAATCCGTATTAAAGGCGGAAAATCCGGATGTGGCGATGCTGACGGGCGACGTGGTGACAGCAAATCCCGGTTTGGAAGGATGGAAGTCAGTGATCGGGATCTTTGAGGAGGCCAAGATACCGTTTACGGTGATGATGGGAAATCATGACGCAGAGATCGTTCCCAAGGACGAGATTTATGCCATGCTTAGTAAATCACCTTATTTTATGGGCGAGAAGGGACCGGGTGATATCCATGGAGCCGGAAACTATGTGGTACCGGTCTACAGTTCGGACGGAAAGAAACCGGCGGCCTTATTGTATTGTATCGACTCCAACGATTATCCTACGCTGAAGGATTATGGCACGTATGATTGGATTCATTTCGACCAGATCCATTGGTATCGTGAGCAAAGTATGCGCTATACCAAGGAAAATGGCGGCAAACCGTTGCCAGCCTTGGCTTTTTTCCATATTCCTCTGTTGGAATATAATGAGATCGTTGGGGCGGAGACTACATTAGGACAGAAAGAAGAGGGAATCGCCTCTCCTAAGATCAACACGGGCTTCTTCGCTTCCTTGGTGGAAATGAAGGATGTGATGGCTACTTTCGCCGGGCACGATCATGATAACGATTATATAGGAATGTTATATAACGTGGGGCTAGCTTTCGGGCGTGTATCCGGATGGGACGCTTATGGAGATTTCGAGCGGGGTGGCCGTATCATTGAATTGCGTGAGGGCAAGTTTGAGTTTGATTCATGGATTCGTACCTCGTCCGGAAAGGAATATACGTATTATTATCCGTCTGGCCTGACCTCTAAGGATGAGGAAACGATGGAATTCTTACCCGCCAAAACGGTAAAACCTAAAAAGCACGGGGTAGCTTATACCTATTATGAAGGCAAGTTTAAACATACGGATCAGATCGCTTCCGGGACAAAAGTGAAAGAGGGTACGATGAAAAATATCTCCATTCAGGAGGCTCCGGCCAAGGATCATTTCGCTTATGAGTTCCGTACGTTGATAAATATCCCTGAAAAAGGTGTATATCGCTTTTATACGTATTCGATGATGGTTCCAAGCTATTTATAGACGGTAAAGCTATTGTTGATAATGATGGCTCTCATAATGCTCGTATAGCGAAAGGAAAGGTAGCGTTAGACGCTGGTTTCCACGAATTACGTGTTTTGTATTTCGAGGATTATATGGGCGAGGCCTTGGAGGTCGGGGTTTCCAGCCGTAAAATAAAGGAAGCTGTCTTACCAGAGGACTGGTATTATTTACCGGAATAAATATCCAGTTGTAGAGACGCAGCATGCTGCGTCTCCCACTGTCTGATAGTATCTTAGTCTTGTACGGCAGCTTTCGCTTTCTCTACCGCCTCATTGATATTACTGCAAATATTTTCTGCGCCAATCTTCTTATCGAATCCGGATTTTGTCAATACACGGTGTACATGTTCATTGACCCCGGAAAGTATCATATGGATATGCTCTGCCTCGGAAAGACGGAAAAGACTTTCCAAGTTATGCAGACCGGTAGAATCTATGAACGAAACCTTACGCATACGGATGATGCGGACTTTCGGTTTATCTCCCATACTTTTCATGATGCCGTCGAACTTATTCGCTACGCCGAAAAAGAACGGACCATCGATCTCGTATACCTCTACACCTTTAGGCAGGGAGAGGACTTCCTCGTCATGATGAATCTCGCCCTCGTCGGAAAGATCGATCTCATCCGTGGTGACGGATACATGCGTGGTCTCAGCCACACGGCGCATAAAAAATAACATGGCGATCAGAAGGCCGATCTCGATAGCGATCGTAAGATCAAAGATAACCGTCAGGAAGAAAGTCACCAACAAGACGGATACGTCGCTTTTCGGGTTTTTCATCAAGGAACGGAACGTACGCCACTCACTCATATTATAGGATACGATGATCAATACGCCAGCCAGACAAGCCATTGGAATGTGTTTGGTAAGCGGTCCGAGGAAAAGCAAAATCAATAATAATACGATGGCGTGAATAATACCGGCAACCGGAGTTCGTCCACCATTATTTATATTGGTCATTGTACGGGCGATGGCGCCGGTCACGGGAATACCGCCAAAAATAGGAACGATGATATTCGCCGCACCTTGGGCGATTAGTTCCGTATTTGAATTATGCTTGTCGCCTGTCACACCATCCGCTACCGTAGCGGATAATAAAGATCGATAGCCCCAAGGATAGCGATCGTAAAGGCGGAGGGAAGCAATAAGTTGATTGTCTCCATATTAAACGTGATCGGAGCCGGGGCTGGCAAGGAAGCGTTAATAGTAAACCGGTCTCCAATCGTCTCGATACCTGTAATACCCAAATGATTACGCATAATGTAAACAACGATCGTCATGATGACGATAGCGATCAAGGAACCCGGAATTTTCTTCGTTAGCCTCGGGCTTAACGTAATGATCAGGATACTAATGATACCGATAACGAATGCCCAAGGGTTAACCGTATCGAACGCCCCGAAATATGCGATCCATTTAGAGATGAAATCGGCGGGGACTTTATCCATAGTCAATCCAAATAAGTCTTTCATTTGTGTCGTGAAGATAGTGATAGCGATACCACTCGTGAAACCTACGACAATCGGGTAGGGGATAAACTTAATCACGGTACCGAGCTTCAGCACGCCCATCAATACCAGAATAATACCCGCTATGACGGTAGCGATGGCAAGCCCTTCGATACCGAAGTTCTGTATAATGCCATAAACGATCACGATAAACGCTCCGGTAGGTCCGCCGATCTGTACGTTGCAGCCTCCTAAAAGGGAGACAATGAATCCACCGATAATAGCCGTGATCAATCCTTTCTCCGGACTTACCCCGGAGGCGATACCAAAAGCGATGGCGAGTGGTAGGGCAACTATGCCGACAATTATACCCGCCATGAGATCCGTCATGAATCTCTCTTTGGAATAATTTCTCAGCGCCGTAAAGAGTTTGGGCTGAAAATCAAATTTGTTCTTCATTTTTCTTCTTGCCTGTTTGATTTGAGGATGCAAAGTTAATAAAATAAAGAAGATGCAAAAAATCTAAAGACGCATTCCGGTTTTGTGTAAACAATTTAGGAGGATTTGTTGTTTCATTGTATAAAGGAGGAGAAGTTTTTCCTTGATAAATAAGTGATATCTATTGAGAGATAGATATTATTTAATGTTTGCGTAATCGATATCTGGAAACAAATTCTTACTTTTGATCGGTCATGAGAAAAACGATATACAAAACAGACTCATTAATTTACTACATAAAATTAGCATTATGGAAAAAAGTATTAAAGGTACACGTACCGAGCAGAATTTATTGAAATCATTCGCCGGAGAATCTCAGGCAAGAAGTCGTTACACATTTTTCGCTAGCGTAGCCAAGAAAGAAGGTTACGAGCAAATCGCAGGTGTTTTCATGGAAACAGCCGAGCAAGAGAAGGAACACGCTAAACGTTTCTTTAAATTCTTGGAAGGTGGAATGGTTGAGATTACCGCTTCTTATCCTGCAGGCGTAATCGGAACAACCGCTGAGAACTTGGCAGCCGCGGCAGCTGGTGAGAATGAGGAGTGGGCTGAATTGTATCCTGAGTTCGCTAAGATTGCGGAGGAAGAAGGTTTCCCCGCTATTGCCGTAGCTTTCAAGATGATCGCAAAGGTAGAGGCTGAACACGAGAAACGTTATCGTAAATTGTTGGCTAACGTAGAGGAAGGTAAAGTATTCGAGAAAGATGAGGCTATCTTCTGGCAATGCCGTAACTGTGGTTTCGTATTCGAGGGTAAGAAGGCTCCGGTTAATTGTCCGGCATGCGCTCATCCGCAAGCTTACTTTGAACCGATGAAACAGAACTATTGATAATTAAAAGTTGAGAATTGAGAATTAACATAGCTAGTAATTCTCAATTCTCAATTTTCAATTATTTAATCGGTGGGTAATCAATCGTATAATGTAATCCCCGGCTCTCTTTCCGTTCCATCGCTTGACGAGTGATCAAATAACCTACATTGATCATATTACGCAACTCACATAATTCACGGGATGCCTTACAACGTTTGAAAAGGCTCTCTGTCTCCTCATATAAAATATCCAAACGGTTCCACGCACGGATCAAACGTGTGTTACTACGAACGATACCTACATACGCTTCCATGATCTGGTTTACCTCTTTCATGCTTTGGGTGATCAATACACGCTCTTCATTGGTGATCGTTCCCTCATCGTTCCATTCCGGTACATCCTGGTTGAACTCATAGCGATCCATGACGCTTAATGAGTGTTTCGCCGCGGCATCGGCATATACAACTGCCTCGATCAATGAGTTTGAGGCCAATCGGTTACCACCGTGCAAGCCGGTACAAGAACATTCTCCGATTGCGTATAGCCGGCGGATGCTGGATTGCCCGTTTAAGTCTACCTTGATACCTCCGCATAAATAATGGGCGGCAGGGGCTACCGGGATGTAATCTTTCGTGATATCGATCCCTAAGCTGAGGCATTTTTTATAGATATTGGGGAAATGTTTCTTCGTCTCTTCCGGATCTTTGTGCGTCACGTCCAAATAGACATGGTCTTCACCCCGTTGTTTCATCTCGCTATCGATCGCACGGGCTACGATATCACGGGGAGCCAAGGAAAGACGGGGATCATATTTATGCATGAACTCCTCTCCGCCAAGGTTTCTCAATACAGCTCCATATCCGCGCATCGCCTCGGTGATGAGGAAAGAGGGACGGTCGCCCGGATGATACAAGGCGGTCGGGTGGAACTGGATGAACTCCATATCTTTTACGGAGCCTTTCGCACGGTAAACCATGGCGATACCGTCTCCGGTAGCTACCAGCGGGTTTGTCGTATTCCGGTAAACGGCCTCGCAACCGCCTGTCGCCATAACGGTTATCTTTGACAAGAAAGTATGTACCTCGCCCGTATCCTCGTTCAATACATAGGCACCGAAACATTTGATACCGGGGGTATGGCGGGTGACGATAATGCCCATATGGTGCTGGGTGATAATCTCTACCGCATAATGGTTCGTGAATACGGCGATGTTGGGATGGTTGTTTACCGTTTCTATCAAGCTCGTCTGTATCTCGGCTCCTGTATTGTCGGCATGGTGCAGGATACGAAACTCGGAGTGTCCTCCTTCTTTATGCAGATCGAATTCTCCGCTTTCTTTCTTATCGAAATTAACTCCCCATCGGATAAGCGCCTCGATCTGGGCAGGGGCCTCGCGCACGACTTTCTCCACGGCTGCCCGGTCACTGATCCAGTCGCCGGCGATCATCGTGTCTTCTATGTGCTTCTCGAAATTATCTACTTTCAAGTTGGTTACGGAAGCGATACCTCCTTGCGCGAAATATGTGTTGGCTTCTTCTTGTCCGGCTTTACAGATAAGTGCTACGCTCTTGCCTTCATTGGCTACTTTCAGAGCGAAACTCATACCGGCGATTCCTGAGCTATCACTAAGTAATCGAATCTTTGTACCATGTTTTCTACTGTTTAGGCTCACAAAGTTAGGGATTAACTGATTAGGTTGTTCCTTTTGCGCTTGCTTTTCGTACAAAATAAATATAGACTACAGGTTTTCCGGATAGAGCCTTGCGGGTTGTGTTACTGCAACCCGGCTTGCAGTGGAGGTCTTTAGAATTGGACGGATAATCCCAACGTGAAGGTACGGGCTACAGGATAGATGGAAGTGTCTCGATACCGGGTTCTACGCCATTCACGTTGATATTAGCGGGATCGCCTCCGGTATATCCGGTAAGTGTAAATACATTATTTACCGAGAAATAGCAGCGTAACGATTGAATCCATTTATTGTCTGGGAGAGGGGACAAAAATATCATTATACGGGATTTAGCGCCGGTGCCCGTGGCTTTGAGACGGATTACTTCGGTTATAACAACCTGAAAGCGGGTGGTACAGTGAAATACGGAGACGTGACTTCTTTCCAAAACGAGAATCGTCTGGCCTCATTCATGGGTCGTTTCAATTATATGTATGACAACCGTTTTATCGCCACCGTGAACTTACGTGCGGACGGTTCCTCTAAATTGGGTATGAATAATAAATGGGGCTTCTTCTTCCGCTTCCGCCGCTTGGGTGTTGAATGAGGAGGCTTTCTTGAAAGACGTGGATTGCTGAGCCAGTTGAAACTACGTGCGGGTTATGGTCTGACCGGTAACCAAGATGCTATCGAGGCTTATAACTCGTTGGCTTTGATGAGCCCGAACGGTGTGACTTCCGTCAATGGAAATTCTACCGCTACCTATGCTTTACACGTAACTCGAACCCGGACTTGCGTTGGGAGGTGAAAAAGACATTCGATGTGGGTGTGGACGCCGGTATCCTCGATGGCCGCTTTACGTTGACTGCCGATTGGTATACTTCCAAGACTACGGATCTGTTGTATAAATACGCGGTTCCGGTTCCTCCGTTCGTATATCCGGAATTATTGGCGAACTTGGGAGAGATGACCAACTCCGGCGTGGAATTGGCTGTAAGCGGTGGTATCGTGAAGACAAAGGATTTCGATTTCAACATGGGCGTGAATTTCTCTTACCAGAAGAATAAATTGAACTCCTTGAGCGGTTCTTATATGGGACAAGAGTTGCAGGCGAAACAATATATGGATCTGTCCAGTATGAGTGGTGCCGGTTTCGTAGGAAACAACCGTGTGGTTTATCAGATGGTAGGCTATCCTGTCGGAGTGTTCTACATTCCTCGTTGCTTGGGCTTGACTCCGGCTTTGGATGAGAATGGAAACGCTATCGAAGGCCGCTATATCTACAACTTGGATCAGACGATCGATGGAAAAGAGGGTTTGGATACCAATGATGGTGGCGACCGTTATATCGCCGGACAAGCCATGCCGAAATATTATCTGGGAATGAACTTCAGCTTCCGCTACAAACGCTTTGACTTGATGACGCAGATGAACGGCGCTTTCGGTCATAAGATCTTCAACGGTACATCGCTAGCTTATATGAACTTGAGCCAGTTCCCTACATACAACGCATTGGCTAAGGCTCCGGAAAGCAAGATCTACGACCAGTCGATCTCTGATTATTGGTTGGAAAAGGGTAATTATTTGAATATCGATTATATTACGTTGGGTTACAACATCGATTGCAAAAAGATCGAGAAATACGTGAAGAATATCCGTGTGACATTCTCGGTGAACAACGTAGCTACGATCACGGGTTACTCCGGTTTGTCTCCGATGATTAACAGTACGACGGTCGATAAAGATAATAATGACCTAGGTATGGATAACAAACGTTTCTATCCGTTATCCCGTACGTATTCATTAGGTTTGAGTGTTAACTTCTAAATCCATTTAAAGAGTCATGAAAAAGAAATTTATATATAGCTTTATGATAGCCGCTGCCGCCGCGGCATTTTCTTCCTGTTCTAATTTTTTGGAAGAGCGTCCTACAGACGCGTTTGATGAGGAGACCGCGTTCCAAAGCCCTACGTTGGTCTATGTAACACGGTTGCGAGCTTGTACAATAATATGTTTAAGATCATGGGTAACGACCGTCATGTATATGACTTGAATACCTTCTCCAGCGATGAGGCTATGCTCTTGTCGTATCGGCGACTGGGAAGATGGCGGTTTATGGCAGAATATTTTCTTACACCGTTGGGGCACGATGAATGATTTGACCAAGAACTCTTGGGATTTCTTGTATGAGCAGATCGGAAAATGCAACCAGAGTGTTGATAAGTTGCAAGCCTTTGCCGAGGAACAACCGGACGTGGAATATTTCAAGGTTTATCTGGAAGAGGTCCGTGCGTCCGTGCGTTTTTCTATTATGAGTTGTTGGATTTGTTCGCTCGTGTTCCGTTGGTAACTTCCTCTACGACACCGATGTCTGAGGTAAAGCAATCTGAGCGTAGCGTTGTATTTAACTTTGTCCGTTCGGAGTTGGAGGAGGCGTTGCCTTATCTTTCAGATAACCGCAGTAACCAAAAAGGTGAGTATTACGGACGTATTACCAAGCCGGTGGCTTATATGATCTTGGCTAAGTTGGCGTTGAATGCGGAGGTTTATGCGGACGACAATTGGACGGACGGCAATCGTCCGGCTGGAAAGAACATCAAGTTTACCGTTGACGGTAAAGAGATGAACGCTTGGGAAGCTACGATCGCTTATGTGGATAAGCTGGAGGCTTTGGGCTATAAATTGCAGGGAAACTTCTCGGAGAATTTCGCCGTAGCGAACGAGACCTCGGTTGAGAATATTTTCACGGTTCCTATGGACCCGGTCGCTTATCCGGACGCTAAGGACTACAATTTGGTACGTACCCGCCATTATGATCATGCAACCGCTTACGGCCAATCCGGATGGAATGGCTCTTGCGCTACGGTGAAGGCGATGAACGTGTTTAAGTTCGGTACGGCGGATGAGGATCCTCGTTGTAAGCTTACTTATTTTACGGGCGAGGTGACCGGCCCGGATGGAAAGACGATCTATACGGAATGGGACGGACAGAAAGTGCCTTTGAAATATGAGCCGAACGCCCCGAAGGTATATATGGATGCCTCCGATGGTTTGTTGGTGAAGACCGCCGGAGCTCGTATGGCTAAATATGAGTTCGACCAGAATGCTCAGGATGGTGGAAACTTGCATGGAAATGACTGCGTGATCTTCCGTTTCGCCGACGCGTTGCTGATGAAGCGGAAGCCAAGATTCGTCTGGGACAGAATGGAGACGATGAGGTGAACCAAGTTCGTAACCGTGTAGGCGCCAAACCGCTACAAAACGTAACGCTGGATACGCTATTAGACGAGCGTATGCTTGAATTAGCTTGGGAAGCGTACGCCGGCAGGATTTGATCCGTTTCGGCAAGTTTACCGAGGCTACGGTAGACCGCTATGTAGGCGTGAAACATTCCGCCAGCTCGCTGGATTATCAAGAGGATAAGACGGGATATACAACGGTATTCTCCATCTATGCCGATATCCTTAGCCTGAATCCTAACTTGACACAGAATCCGGGATATTAATACGATTCATTTTAATCTTTAAGGCTTTATCAGGGGGCTGTCCGTTATTGGGCAGCCCTTTCTTCTTTTTTCTTGATTTTCCCTAGTATCTTCGGGAATTTCCATATAAATAACAACGTACAGCAAATAGCGGCCGTGGCATCCGATACGGCTTCTGCCGCATATACGCCGGTTACCCCCATAAAATGAGGTAATAGTAATGCCAAAGGAATCAAGAGGATTACTTTACGAAGCAAGGCGATAAAGATAGATATCTTAGCTTGTCCCAACGCTACGAACATATTCTGGCAAGCTCGTTGTAAGCCAAAAATCGTCATACCCGCCAAGAAGATGGGCATGACCCAACGGACGGTATCGATCAACTCCTCGTCGCTTGTAAAAGCGGAGGCTACGGTTGAGGGGAATAAGATCATGAATAGCATGAGTATCAAGTTGAAAGAGAACATAACGATTAGCACGATACGAAAACAATCTTTTACCCGCTGTTTGTCTCCATGTCCGTAATTATAGCTTATGATCGGTACGAATCCTTGGGCGAAACCGGTCAGCGGTACGCTAGCGAATTGCATGGCACTCTGTAAGATAGCCAATGCGCTCACATAGATATCGCCAAAATTTTTCAAACTACTATTCAAGACGAAACCTACCAGACTCTCCGTGCTGGCCATGATGAACGGAGAAATTCCCAAAGCGAACATCGAGAGTACGATTCTTCGGTCCAGTCTCATATACCGCCTTTCCAAAGGCAAGGAGGCACGTCTTGAGAAAAGGAAGCTCAATACCCATATGGCACTGCAAGCTTGTGATAGGATCGTGGCGAGCGCGGCGCCTTTTACCCCCATATCCAACCAGAAAATGAAGATAGGGTCTAATACGATATTCAATAAAGCCCCGATCAAAACCGAGCACATAGCGATAGACGGACGCCTTGTGCGTTGATAAAGGCATTCAAGCCCGTGGATATCTCGACAAACAGAGTGCCCAGTAAATAAATAGAGAGATAATCCACCGCATATCCTAACGTATATTTTGATGCTCCTGTAAAAAGCAGGATCGGTTCCATGAAGGTATAGGTGATGAGGGAAGTGAATATAGTAAATAGGATAAGCAATATAAATCCATTTCCCACTATTTTTCCGGCCCGTTCCCGGTCGCCCTGTCCGAGAGCGATGGCCGCTAACGGCGAACCGCCCGCTCCCACGATAGCGGAGAAAGAGGAGATCAAGATCACGATGGAGGTGGTCACCCCTATACCGGCCAAAGCGTTTTGTCCCGATCTCGGGAATATGCCCGATATAGATACGATCTACGATATTGTAAAGTAAGTTGACAAATTGGGCCGCTACCGCCGGAAGCGCCATTTTGAAAACCAGCGGTAGCATACGTTCCGTACCTAGCCTAGCCTCGTATTTGTTCTTCATATTCAATCGGGATTTCAATTAAAATGGCTGCAAAGTTACAAGAACTTGTTGGATTATATAATCGAGTTCCATAAATTACCAGTTAATAAAAAACACTTAATATCTACCACATCTACAATTCCTTCTTATATGCCTTATAAATAAACATCTTATATAGTGGTTGTAGATAGAAAATATCTACAATTATCATTCTTTATCTACCATGTTTTGATAGAAAACGCAAGAAACCAAATTATCGTTTAGGTTCGTGTGTCGTAGTGCCTATATATGTAAAAGTAGTTTCTATTAGGGAAAACAAAAGTTTCGTGCTGAAGAAACTTTAGTTTCTATATAGGGAAACAAAAGTTTTCTGATTGATAAACTTTTGTTTTTTACCATAAAAACTGCAAATGCTTATATGATAATATTTTAAATACATAATACAACTAGTAGATACGTAGTGTGCCGCATCTCCCTACTGGCTGATTGTATCTCAAAATCACTATTGAAAAACAAATATTTTAGTGGTATTTATAAAATAAATTTTATAACTTGCGTTTAAGTTGTAAACTGTAATCTAAATGAAGAGAACACTAGGACTGACTTTGCTACTTTTCGCTACCCTTTTCTTGTATGCGCCAAGAAAAACCATTACCTGCGGAATTATCTCGTGCGGAATCTGTGATGTGGGAGCATCCGGATAGCGCATTATCTATATTACGTTCTATGCCTCAATCATCACTCTCTATCGGAAAGAACTATGCTACTTGGGCGCTATTGTTGGCACAAGCCCGGGATAAGTATATGGTAAACGCCTTCCGGATTCGTTGAATATCCCTTCCTCGGATAAGTTGGTTCAAGATGCGATGGATTATTTCGAGAAGGAGGGAGATTTGAAAAGAATGGCGCAAACGTATTATTATAAGGGACAGTTATTGAAGGATCAGAAAAAAATAACGGAAGCGATGCCTTTCTTTCTAAAATCTAAAGAAATGATGACAAAGTTGGATGAGCCGCTTTTTACTTATTCTGATTTGCCAATCATTGGGAAATATGTATCGTTATCAAGATCTTTATGAAGAATCGTTGGTACAATTAAAGGATGCTTATCAATACGCATTACGATCAGGAAATGGAGAACGGATATCTTATGCTCTATCAGAACTAGGAAGAACTTATGTGCATAAAAATGAAATGGATAGTGCCTTGTTCTATTTTGGTAAATCATTAGATAATGCTCAAAGGTTAGGTAATATAGAGCTCGAAGCTATGGCTATGGGAGAGCTAGGCGTTGTTTATAATAAATTAAGTCAAGGAGAAAAAGCTTTACATTACACTAGAAAAGAGCTTGACTTATGTTTACAAATATCTTCCTTACATAAGCTTCCTCAAGTATATTACAAGATAGGTAGTGCTTTTTGGAGTTTGGGGCAACTAGACTCTGCAAAGGTTTACTTTCAGAAATCGTTAGAAACAGACAATTTGTATACGCTAAATGAAGCCTATGAGGTGTTATATTATATATGTGTAGAACAAAAACTTTACAAGGAGGCCATAGAATATAATAACCAATATCTTATTTACTCAGATTCGCTACAGGTAATAAATCATGCTGGAGAATTGGCTGAAATTCAGGCTCGGTATGATCATGAGAGATTGTTGAACATAAATAACCAGCTAAAACTAGAAAAAACGAATCAAGAGATAATCGGCTTGTTTGTCACTGCGGTTCTGTTGATTCTTATAATCGTCTATCAATATCGTGTATTGCGGAAGGAAAAATCTTTAGCGCATGCTAGAGAGCAAATACGAATTTACAAGGAATCGATAAAAGAGAATGAGAATCGTATAAAGGAAAATGAGCAATTGATGGCCACGTTAAATAATAAACAGCAGGAAATCGATGAGATTGTTTCAGAGAATAAAGTTATTGGATCAAAATGCGGAGTCCATAAAGAGATAGAGAAATATGAAGAGCTACTGAAATCCTCATATAAGAAACTAGATGAGCAATTGCCTTATTTCGATAAATTGAAAGACCTAAAAGAGCATCCTAGATATCTGAAGGATGCAGATTGGTCATTAATCATAAACTGGACAAACTTGCAATACCATCAGTCTATACACGGTTAGAGAAAGATTTTCCCGATTTCTCTGAATTAGATAAGCGATATTGCTGCTTGATCAAGATGGGGTTCAGTTCTTCCCAAATAGCTGTTTTTGCGAACTCTCTCCCCGAGTCTGTATCCAAACAGAAACAGCGTATCAAACAGCGTATCAAAAAAAGCAAACAAATACCTTCCGACGTAAGTTTCTTACTAGATCAATA